>Ga0209068_10000220_pt1 | contig 34339 bp, 31 predicted proteins | sample ColStrG_CSR_2012_FD_187200 | JGI IMG/M metagenome (GOLD analysis project Ga0209068, IMG submission 187200) | Freshwater sediment microbial communities in response to fracking from Pennsylvania, USA - Cold Stream Run_MetaG_CSR_2012 (SPAdes)... | ecosystem: Environmental > Aquatic > Freshwater >...
CTGCCCCAGACCCCCATCCCCGCTCCCGCCGGAGATGGGGACGACAGAAAGTTGTCGTATGCTTACGTGGACGGAAAATGGGGAAGGTCAAACGAGAATTTGTTTGCCATGAAATTCAAGCTTGATGGATTGCGAAGGGGATACCAATGAGAACTCAGATCGGGCCGCAGATGGTACGCATGTTAGGTATGGCAACGCTGGGGCTCATGCTGAGCATGGCGGCATCGGCTCAAGCAAGGCCTTCCATACCTCCACACGCAAGACTGTCGCCGCTTTTTAATGGAAAGGATTTGACCGGCTTCGACACCTTGCTCGAGAAACAAGGTATCAACAGCGATCCCAACAAAGTCTTTCAGGTTGAAAAAGGCATGCTGCACATCTCGGGGCAGGAGTTCGGCGGACTTGTAACCCAGAAGGAGTATGAAAATTATTACCTCCGCGCCGAATTCAAATGGGGCGAAAAGACGTATCCGCCACGCGACGGGAAGGCCAGGGACAGCGGCATTCAATACAACATCACGGGGCCGCTCAAGGTCTGGCCGCGGATGATGGAATTTCAGATCAATGAAGGCGGCACGGGCGATATGTGGGTGGTCGGCGGCACCGGCGCGACCGTGGACGGCAAGGTGTACGAAAGCACCTCATCCGGGCCTGGCGCATATATTCGCATCCCACATATTGGCAGGGGCCCGCTGGTCAATGTTACTGGACACCGCGATCCCGTAAACGATCTGGAACGGCTGCACGGAAAATGGAATGTCCTGGAACTGGTGGTTGATCACGACCGGGTTATGTATTTTGTAAACGGAAAACCCGCCCTCCTGGGAACGAATGCAAACACCACAAAGGGCAAAATCCTCTTTCAATGCGAAGGGTCGGAAGTGTATTTCCGTAACATGAAGATCGCGATGCTGAAATAGTTGATGCTGAAAGTTAAGGAGGCGTCGAATTGAATCGCCGGGGGTGGCCCACTCTTCTACATCCTCAGAACCTGAGGGTGCCCCATCCTTTCGTGTCCTGTGCGAAAGGATGGATCTTTCCATCGCCCAAATAGCGGCGCAAAAGGCCCTGTGAGCGGCGTCCGTGGAATCCCACCCTTGCAAAAAGCGCAAGGATGGGGCACCCGGCAGGGCCGATTGTACTGCACGCGAAAGTGTGTGGGAGAGTAGGTCGTCGCCGGCTTAAATAAAGGCCATTGAGAGAAATCTCGATGGCCTTTTCCTTTTGCGGTTACAAGGTTTAGTTACCTCCGTCACTCCCAACCGCGGGGTGAGCCGAATAGCATGGTTCCGATAGGAGTGTGCTGGAACCGTGTCTCGCTGCTCTTCCTGCTACCGCGAACTCCCCGGAGTGGAAACACTCTGTCGACAGTGTTTCGACGCACAGTATGACCAGATTTCGCACTCGAAGCCGTGGTGGCAGCGATTTCAACTGCGGCTCCGGTTTACTCGAGATAACTTCATCGGCTTTTCTCTCCTGTTTAGCGTTGCGTTTGCCGGGCTCCGATTCGATTTCCCGTATTTTCACGCTCGTCACATGCGGACTACCGAGACTTCCGCCTTGATATCGACGCTGTTTGCTTGCGTCGCATTTTTTCACCAAGGCAGAGGTAAATCGCAATCTATTGCCGCACCCTCAAACATCTTCGAACCTAAGATCAACTGGAGATGGTTCACTCTATTGGTGGTCGCCGAGGCGGTCGTCGGCCTGTTTCTGTACGCGCTCTTCGCCCTCATCCCAGTAGGGTTGCAAATGTTGATCACAGTGGCGAGTTGGGTCATTGTCGAAATCGAGATTTTGACTTTCCCGAAGAACAAGAGCCTCGGTTCTGCCCTAAGCGCGATTACTGGCGTCGCTGGTCTTCTTTGTTGGTTGGCCTGGAGGATCACTCACGAACAAGCCTGGTCAAGGCTGGGGCTTGTTGGCGGATGTCTAATGGCTGGCCTGATTTTTCTTGATCGCCGACAGGAGTGGTTCGAGACCTAGTTAATAGAGATCCCTCGCACACAACGCTCGGGATTTCGGCTGCGGGCTCCCGCTTCGCTCACGCCCGCAAGGCTGCCTCAAGTTAAGCCCCGCAGAGGAGTCAGAAAAAAACATTGTGAACCGTCTAGCACCCGGCGAAACGCAAGGCCCCCGTTCGACTCCCCCTCGTTTTCACTCGGGGTTCGCTCAGGGCAGGCTCTCGACTTCGCTCGGGATGACAGGGTCTTGGGAGATTACTGCCGGGTAACCCTCTTGAGCGAATCCGAAAAAGATGGCGAGCTGGGCACTCACGATGTATGCTCCCGTGGGCTGGGCAAGCGGAATCGAAGTCCTGGCTCATCCTTACTATGTCCACTGTCAACGTTGAACGCGTCGGGCCTGTGATGAGCCCGGAGAAAAAACTGGGCACGACGTCCCTTACCGGTCGTAACGGGATTTTGTGTCGATGTTTTTATTTTGCGATGTCGCTGCTGCTCGCGGCGATTGTGGTCTCCGGCTTCAAGCGGACGGTCAACGACAACCTGTTTCACCCAGCTATCCCGCGGCCCTTCATTCTGTGGATTCATGCCTCAGCTTTCACCGCGTGGGTGATTTTTTTCATTTGTCAGTCCACGCTGGTTCGTATACGCAAAGTCAGTTGGCATCGCTCCATCGGATGGTTTGGCGCCGGGCTCGCGACGGTGATGGTTCCGCTGGGCGTTGCTACCGCCATCGTCATGGCCCGCTTTGACACGGTTCAACTCCATCTGCCCGGCGCGGATGCTTTTCTGAGCATCCCGTTCTACGACATGATCGCCTTTGGCGTAAGCATTGCGCTGGCCATCTATTGGCGCACGAAGCCAGAGCTGCATCGGCGGCTGATCTTCATCGCAACCTGCGGGCTCATGGACGCGGCCTTTGGCCGCTTTGACTACCTGTTCAACAATAATCTCTTCTTTCCCTGCCTGGACCTGCTGATCCTTTTCGGCGTAACGCGCGACCTGCTGGTAGATCGGCGCGTCCATAAGGTGTATCTCTATGCACTGCCGTTGTTGATCGTTGGCCAAAGCCTCGCAATGTACATGTGGCGCGGCAATCCCTCGTGGTGGCAGGGGATCACGCGCGCGATCCTGGGATAGTCGCAAAAGGGATCGTCACACAAGCGGAGAGTCACAAAAGTCCTGCCATTCCGACGTTGCGAGCTCTCGTCTGAGACTCGACTTCCGGGTCTGGAAACATCAGCCTCATCTGCGATACACTTCCGCGTCCAATCTCAATCAGGAGATGCTTGTGGCAACACTGCGCCAACCTGCGTTTGATAGTTCACCTGTCACGGTCCGCAGAGCCAGACCAGAAGACGCCCCGGTCTGTGGTCGGATCTGCTATGAAGCATTCACGAAGATTTCGACCGAGCACAGTTTTCCGCAGGACTTTCCGTCGGTTGAGGTCGCAACTGGCGTCCTTTCGATGATGTTCAGTCATCCCGGTTTCTATTGCGTGGTGGCGGAATCGGGCGGGCAGATTCTGGGCAGCAACTGCCTTGACGAACGCTCCGCGATTGCGGGCGTCGGGCCGATTACCATCGATCCCGAGGTGCAGAATAAGGGCGTCGGACGCGCGCTCATGGAAGCGGTGCTTGCGCGCTCCGCGGAACGCGGCTTCCACGGTGCCCGGCTGCTGCAGGCAGCTTTTCACAACCGGTCACTTTCTCTTTACACCAAGCTTGGGTTTGATACGCGGGAGCCGATATCTGCGATGCAAGGGCCGGCGATCAAGATGCCGATTCCGGGCTACAACGCGCGGCCTGCGCGTGTGTCTGATATCGAGGAATGCAACCGGCTTTGCAAACGCGTGCATGGTCACGATCGCGGCGGCGAGCTGCGCGACGCGATTGAACAAGGGACTGCGGTTGTCGCCGGGCGAGAAGGGCGGGTCGTCGCGTACGCTACCTTGATCGGTTTTTTCGGACACATGATCGGCGAGAGCAACGCTGATGTCCAGGCGCTGATCGCAAATGCAGATGCTTTCCTGGGGCCGGGCATTCTCGTCCCGACTCGAAACGCGGGGTTGTTTCGATGGTGCCTGGAGAACGGCTTGCGCGTGGTGCAGCCGATGACCCTCATGACCGTCGGCTTCTACAACGAGCCTGCAGGGGCTTATCTTCCGTCGATACTGTATTAGGTCGAGACTTCATACTTATTTCGTCATTATTTCTTCCACGGAGCGGGTTGGCGTGACTTACCCCCGCAATAAAACCCCGCCCAAGCGGAGTTTGGACGGGGCACCCTCGAGAGTAGATCGATGGGAGTGGACCGGGCGACCCACTTGGCGTCCGGGATTTCGGTAGAAGTGAGAGAATTGAACTCCTGCTGAATTGGACGTGCGGAGGGAAATATGCCGACTGAAACACTGGACCCGAAGCTCCAGGAATTGCTGCGCGGGCGCTACGTCGCGACACTCGCAACCGAGAATCAGGATGGGTCCATCCACCTGACGGCGGTCTGGTACATCTTCGAGTCGGGCAGTCTGTTTGTCGCGACATCATCCAAGACCCAAAAAGCCCGTAATGTGGTGGCGCGGCCGAAGGCTTCGCTGATGGTGGACTCGCGAACACCGGGGACCGAGCGCGGTGTCACTGCTTCTGGAAAGGTGGGAGTGATTTCGGGGGAGCAGTCCCAGGAAATAAACCGGCGCATACACAGCCGATACATGAGTGCAGCGGCAATTTCCGATCCCCACATCGGGCCGGTGTTTGCATCGTTTGATGATGTCACGATACGACTGACGCCTGTTTCGTGGATCACATGGGACATGGCTGTGCTTGACGCCCAAGCCTTTGGAGGGCGATTGGGCGGAACGCCGGGTTACCTGCTGCCGCTGGATTGACGGTGGTGTTCTGCTCCCACGCAGACTGAGGCTCTTTGCTAACCTTCCTCCAACTTCGCGGTCTGTTAGAAGGATTTATGAACCTGGTCCCGATTCGAAAATCTATTTTCCCGGGGATCGTCCTGCCGCTGATTGCTGCTCTCGCCGGGTGCGGCGGATATTCCGGGACTTCCGGTCTGACTACCGGCCCACCTGTAGTGACACAGAGTGAGGTTCTGTACGCAGGCTTCCTGACTCCCAACGGCGGTGGAGGGGGAGGCCAGATTCTGCCGATGAGCCTGGACACGAGCTCAGGCGCCTTGACTCCATTAACCGGAGTGCAGGGCCCTGGGAATCCTGTGACCCTGGTTGCGGACTCGGGACGAAGGTTCCTTTACGGTTCCGACTTCAACACAGGCATGGTCTACGCGTATTCCATCGATGCGGCGACCGGGAATCTGACGCCACTCAGCAATTCTCCGTATTCAACTCCGTTTTTTGGAAACGGTGGGCCGCTGGGCATGGACCCCGCGGGCAAATTTGTGTTCTTTGTGGCCGACCCGAACGGGGATATCGTGACGTTCGTGAGGAACAGCTCCAACGGAACGTTGACGCTCTCGTCGGCTCCTGTGGCTCAGGATACCAACCAGCCGATCGCGCTGGTGGTTGATCCTGCGAGCAAGTTCTTGTACGCCGCCGACCATTCCGACCCGTCCGGGGATGAAATTTCAGTGTTCTCTATTGATGGCGGCACCGGCGGCCTGACTCCCGTACCGGGCTCGCCGTTCACTTTTCAGGCAAATAGCGGGCCGTGGGGGTTGGCAATCAGCAGTACGGGCAAGTATTTATATGCTGCGCTATCCAACGCCAGCTCGGTCGCGGCATTGAGCGTGGACAGCTCTACCGGAGCGGTTACTCCACTCCCAAGCTCACCGTTTCCGACGAACTTTATTCCCGAGCAGTTGACGCTTCACCCTTCCGGCAAGTTTCTCTATACCGGCAACGTGGGACTGGGAAGCATCTCGGCATTTTCGGTTGACGCGACGAGCGGGGCGTTGGCGCCAATCAGCGGCTCTCCTTATGGAGGCGTCGGTCCTACTACTTTGGCGCTCGATCCCAGCGGCAAGTTCCTGTTCTTTTCCGAGAGCTTTCCGTCGGCTCAGATTATCGGGTGGCAGATCGACCCGACCAGCGGTGCGCTCTCGCCGGCAACAAGTAAACCGCTTTCGAACGGTGCACCGTCGGCGCTGACGCTGATTCTCCTGCCTTGAGGGCGCCAGGGCAGCTTTTTTCGCTCGCGACGGTTGGGTTTTGAATGCAAAGCCAACCTCAAGGGCGGCGAGCGGGGGCGCTCGCCCCACACAATCACCAGTGCCAAATAAATCCCTTCAATATGGCTTATAAGGTTTTTTAATAAGACGGGGAAAGGGCTTCGCGATATCCTACGGGTCGAGAACCAGCCGTCGCATCCCCACTGTTTATGTCCGAGTTCTAAACACATCTTTAAGGAGATTCATGTCGAACGATCTTCGCAGCTTTCTGGCACTCTCGTATGACCAACTGGAACAGTTAAATCTGAAGGCGAAAGAGCAGCGCAAGAACCGCGTTGCCATGCACAAGATCCAGGAAGACCGGCTCAAGTACCTGACCGATGAAAAGCACATCAAGGCAGTGACCGTGCTTTTCAGCGATCTGGAAGGCCGGTTGCACATGCTGGATTACGACAAGAAGTTCCTCATCAAGAGCTGGGACAATCTCACGTTTGACGGCTCTTCGATTCGCGGATTCACCGCGCAGCGGGAGAGCGATCTGCGGCTGGGGATTGACTGGGCCGCATTTTACTGGGCACCGGCGGACTATTTCGGTTCGGGCAAAGTGCTGGTGTTCGGCGATGTCATCGACAAGGGCGGCACGCCTTACGGCGCCGACATTCGCGGCATTCTGAAATTGTACGCCGACAAGCTTCACAAGGAGGACGGCTACACCCTGAACGCCGCCAATGAGATCGAAGGCTTCCTGTTCAAGGGCCCGGATGCGGAGCGGCGCTACCACGAGACTGGGAAGTTCGAGTACGTCAACACCGGCGGTTATTATCACTCGCTGCCCGGGGATCTGCTGCGCACGTTTATCGACACCACCGCGGAAGTGCAACGCGCCATGGGCTTCCAGAATGAGAAAGACCATCCGGAAGTGGCGCCCTCACAGTTTGAAATCAACTACGGTTACGGAGAAGTAGTGGCGGCGGCGGACCAGATCCAGATCTACAAGTTGGTTTGCCGGCAGGTTGCGACCAACATGGGCCTGACCGCCAGCTTTCTGCCGAAACCGGTGGTGGGCGTGAATGGCAGCGGCATGCACACGAATGTGTCCATCAGCAAAGGCGGGAAGAACCTGTTCTGGGACCCCAAGGGTGAGGAAAAGCTGAGCAAGCTGGGCTGGTCGTTTGTAGACCGCATTCTTACTCACGGCAATGACATCTGCCTGCTGCTCAACCCGAGTGTGAATGCCTATCGGCGGCTCGACCCGCACTTCGAAGCGCCGAACCAGCTTAAGGCTTCAGCGGTGGATCGCGGGTCGATGATCCGCATTCCGATCGGCAACGAGAAGAGCATGCGGGTGGAAGTGCGCTCGGTGGCGCCGGATGCGAATCCTTACATGGTGATGCTCTCGATCTTCAAGACTGGCATTGACGGGGATACTGCAAAGATCAAGAACCTCCGCCAGGCCGAGCGTTACCTGCCGGACAACATCTACGACGCGATGGCCAATTTCGACAAGGCGGAATGGACCACCGAGCTTTTCGGCAAGGATGTGAAAGCGCGGTACCTGGACTTGAAGAAAGCAGCGGCTGATCGCTGTCCGCGGCTGCTGGGGACGTTTGTAAAAGCGCCGGAAGTGCAGTATCACCACGACGTTTACAACCAGTTCCTGTGGAATTTGTTCTAGACCCGCCAGGTGTCTGGAATTCAGTTCGAGAAGGCCGCGCTCAGAAATGAGCGTGGCTTTTTTTGTTCAAGGTCGTGTGTCTGAGGGGTGCGCTTTACAAATGTTTGCCAGACTTGACTGTGTCTTTACATTGCAGGCAATCTCTTATTTCATAAAATAAAAGATTGTTCGCGATTGTCGTGAAGGGGTGCGCGCGTGAACCGAGTGGCGGTACTGACGCTGGGGATCGTTCTGCTGTTTTGTTCGCACGAGCTGCTGGCACAGCACGGTGGTCACGGCGGCGGTCGCGGAGGCGCGCCTCGCGGGACCGGGACTGGCGGGACCGCCGATTCGAGTCTGCAGGACTTCAATCATGCGCTGGCGGTTCAAGCCACGCCGGACCAGGTTTCCCAGTTCCAGACGCTGGCGAAGAGCACGGCGGCGGCAAGGAAGCAGGCCCAGGATCTCCTGCAATTGGCGGCGAAAGCAGATCGCACGGCTGACTTCTCCAGGCAGACCACCGCGCTTAAGGACGCTTTGGAAGATGCGCAGGGAGGCAACAAGTATTTCGTGAAGAGTTTCTCAAAATCACAGAAATCCGGATTGAAGGAATTAACCAAGAAGCTGGAGAAGGCGGATTCCGAAGTGGCAAAACAGAGGAAGGCGCTGGATCAGCAACTTGGGCGGACCAAGGGCGAGAGTGTGGCAATCGCCGGTACGGCGGACAAGCTGGAAAAGGCGCTGACGGAATTTCAGACGCAGCAACTGAGTCTGGGCAAAGAGATGGGGATCGAGATTCCGGCGTCGTGAGATTATGTGGCGCGGGCGCCCCGCCCGCGTGAGTTGAGCAAGGCCGCCTCGGCGAAAACTTCTGCTTCACACTGGGTAAAGACATTCCACATTCACACCCTGTTTCACTCGCTAGCTTTTTCGCGGTGCCTGCCGTCACGCGGGCGAGGGCCCCTTCGACTTCGCTCAGGGCATGGCCGCGCCACACAATCCAGAATACACACGATCAACTTTTCTAGAACAACGCGGTGGGGCGGCGCTTCCAGTTCTTGCCTTTTTCCTTCGAGATATTTTCCATGTCATTGACGTAGGCGCCGGCCTGGGTCAGGACGTGGTGCAGGTCGTTGCCGACGCTGATGAAGGTAAATCCTTTTTCCAGGAACTCGCCTACGCGAGCGGTGCCGAACAGGAAGATTCCGAGAATGAGATTATTTTTGCGCGCGTTGTCGACGAGCTTTTGCGTAGCCGCACCCAGCTCAGGCGAAGTGTACATGTGCGGAAACTCGTATTTTTCGTACAGGCCCATGGACATGCAGAGGTCGTTCTGGCCGAGGAACAGGATGTCGACGCCGGGCACGGCCGCGATCTCGGCGATGTTGTCGATGCAGGACGCAGTCTCCACCTGCAACGCGACGATGCCGTTGTTATTGAAGTTGCCCGCATATCCCAGGAGTCCGGCTTTGTTCATGCTGCGCTGCGGGAAATAGACCGAGCGAGTGCCGGTCGTGGGGTACTTGGTACAACTGATCGCCTGGCGCGCTTCTTCAGCGGTGTTGATGTAGGGGACCAGAACTCCGTCCGCGCCCATGTCGAGAGCTTGCTGGATTCCCGGGCGATCGTCGTAGCCACCCACGCGGACCATGGATTTGGCGCCGCCGTTGGAAATTCCTGAAAGCATGGCGGAAAGTTTCTCGTAGCCCATGGGACCGTGCTGGGTATCGACCAGCAACCAGTCATAGCCGCTGTGGGCCAGTTGCTCGGCAACGGTCGGGCTGTGCGCGTTCAGGAACAGGCCCATCTTGGGGGTGCCTTCGCGCAATTGCTTCTTGAAATCGGCGCCACTGACGGTGGCTTCGGGCATGGCTCATCCTCCTGAGAGTAATTCAACTGAGAGTAATTGAAAGTTTCCTAGTGTAACCTACCCGGACCGGCGGACGGGAGCGAGGACGCAAGGCTGGCCGCGATTCACCATGACCCTCGGACACTTGTTGTCGGACACTGGGTTTATGCAGCTCGGAGGGTTTGAAGGAGCGGTGTGTCAGGCGGCGCCCACGCGGCCGGTGGTGTGGGTCTGCGTCTGCGCACGTTTGGGGCCCCGTTTGCGAACCAGCAACAAACGGATGCGTTCCAATAATTCCACGGGCGCGTACATTCCTTTGGGCAGGAAGACATCGGCCTGGGTATCGCGATCGTAGATTCTGACTTTTCCCGAAAGCAGAATCGCTGGAGTTTGAGGCGAGATGGTCTTGATGGCCTCGATGAGTTTGCCTCCGTCCACGCCGGGCATGACCAGGTCGGTGAGCACCAGGTCCACGCCGCCTCGCTTAAACCGTTCCAGGGCTTCTTCCCCGCTGCTGCAAGCGATCACGCGGTAGCCACGGGTCTCGAGCATAACTTTGCGGATGGAGAGAGACTGGTCGTTATCGTCTACACACAAAATGGTTCGTTTCGGCTTCATTCCTGCTTCCGAGTAGCGGCTTGGAATGGCGACGCGCCAAACTAGTCCGGCAAAAGTTTTTTACTGATAAGGAGAATTCAGAGCGAGACAAAATCCTAAAGGCAGAAGGAGCGGATGTAAAGTGACGCCGATGCCAATGGCAAACTAGCACCATTGAAAAAAATTCCGGCTTGTGCATGGTTGTATTTGTTCGGGGCGATCACGCGCCGGCATTCAGAAGAAAAGTTCACCGCGAAGGACTTCCACAGCATTTCCTCCCACGCGAACATTAACCACTCGGTCATCCTCGTGCGAGACCGAGACCGATGCCCGGACAAAAATGCGGCTGGGCCGCAGCATCTCGACTCCCTGCTCGATGAGCACACGTTCGTCGGCCTGGGCCACGCCGCTGGCCACCATCCATGCGGCGGCGCAACCGGCGGCGGAGCCGGTGGCTGGGTCCTCGCCGTTGTAGAACAACATGCGCGCGTGCAGGCGGGCGGCGGGATCGACCGTCTCCCGGGTTACGAAATAGAAAAATTTGCTGTCCCCGGAGCGCCGCAGATATTCGCCCGCGGTGGTGAGATCCACTTGCAGGCGGCGCATGACGTCCAGTCCGCGCAGAGGAACTACGGTGAATGGAAGTCCAGTGGAAATGGTCTGGATAGGCAACGAGGGGTCAATGTCGCCGTCGCGCAGGCTGGTCGCACGTACTACGGTTTCGCGATCGTGTACTTGACCGAATTTCGGCTCCGCCTGGGTCATCTCGCCAAAGACGGGCTGTCCCGAATTTTCTTCGAAGCGAACGGGAACCTTGCCCACGTTCAGCTCAAGAGCGACTTCGCGGGCCCCGCTCGAACCCCGCAACTGGAAAGCGGTGCCCAGCGTAGGATGGCCGGCAAAGGGCAACTCTTCCTGTACAGTAAAAATCCGGACGCGCACTCCGCGCTCCCGTTCGATCGCAGCATCGCGGGGGAAGATGAACGTGGTTTCCGAGAGATTCATCTCGCGCGCGATGGCTTGCATCTGCGAGTCGTCGAGTCCTCGCGCGTCGGGGTACACAGCCAGGGAATTGCCCTCGAAAGGACGCGAAGAAAAGACGTCGAACTGTACAAAGGAAAAACGGCGGAGATCGTTACTCATGGCGATTTATTGTACCGCCAGTGGCCCGCCGGTAATTCGCCGGTGCGCGGGCCGGAACGATGAGTGGGCGTGTTTGACTCAATTTCAGCTGCCGCGTATCCTGACTAATATGCGTTTGCGCCCCGCGCCGGCGATCCTGTGTTGTTGTACCCGGATGCCGGGGTGTGGGTAGCGCGGACAGTTTTCCAGACACCCACCCGGCCCCAATCGGGTGGGTTTCGTTTTTGACCTGATTCCACCCGTATTAGAGGCAGCGGCGGACCGCACCGTAAGTCCGGAATTTTGCCAGATGATCTTAAATTTTTGAGGAGAGCAACCATGAGTACTGCCACCGTAACTCCAGCCAGTTCCGTTCCTCGCATCAATGACGTCGCTCCAGATTTCACCGCCGAAACCACGCAAGGCACAATCCACTTTCACGAATGGATCGGCGATGGCTGGGCCATCCTGTTTTCGCATCCCAAAGACTTTACTCCGGTGTGCACCACTGAACTCGGCTACATGGCGGGACTGCAGCCCGAGTTCGCCAAGCGCAACACGAAGATTATTGGTCTGAGCGTGGACCCGGTAAGCGATCACGGCAGATGGGCCGCGGACATCGAGGAGACTCAAGGCCACAAGGTGAACTACCCGATGATCGGCGACCCGCAGCTCAAAATCGCCAAGCTCTATGGCATGTTGCCGGCGGAGGCGGGGGAGAGCTGCGCAGGCCGGACCGCGGCAGACAACGCCACCGTGCGAACAGTGTTCGTGGTTGGTCCGGACAAGAAGATCAAGCTCCAGCTCAGCTATCCGATGAGCACCGGCCGCAACTTTGACGAGGTCCTACGCGTACTCGATTCCATGCAGCTCACCGCCAAACATAAGGTAGCCACGCCGGTGAACTGGAAGCCGGGTGACGATGTCATTATTCTGCCGGCGGTGTCGAACGATGAAGCCAAGCAGAAATATCCGGAAGGCTGGAAGTCGCCCAAGCCATATTTGCGAATCGTCCCTCAACCGAAGTAATGGCGTCGGATCGTGGCAGGGTGCCCCATTTCTCGCGTTTTTTGCGAGAAGTGGGGCGAAGCCACGGATGAACACGGATCTGTTCTAACTTTTCGGTCTGATCCGTGAAGATCCGTGCGAATCTGTGGCGGCTTTGTCTTATCTGGAGAACGTCAGCTCTGGAACCCCCGCCAGCTCTCTGAACTCTTGTTCAGTCAATCGCAGCGACGCCGCAAGCATGTTCTCCTCCAGATGCTCGAATGAGGACGTTCCGGGAATTGGCAGCATCAGGGTAGAGCGCTGCAGCAGCCATGCCAGCGCGAGCTGCAAGGGCTTGGCGCCATGCGCCTTTGCAATGCGCTGGACCGTTTCCTTTGCCGCCTGGCCTGCTCCCAGCGGGAACCAGGGGATAAAGACGATTCCGTTCTGCGTGCAATAGTCCACGACGTAGTCCCATTCGCGATCGGCGAAGCTGTAACGGTTCTGCACGGAGACGATGGGCACAATCTTGCGAGCCCGCTCGATGTGTTCCCGAGTGACATTGGACAGGCCGATCAGGCGAATCTTCCCCTCGGAGCGCAACTCGGCCAACGTTCCCACCGAGGCTTCCAGAGGCACAATCGGATCGGGAATGTGCAGCTGATAAAGGTCGATGCGGTCCAGGCGCAGTCTTTTCAGGCTGCCTTCCACTGCCTTACGCAAGTGTTCCGGGGTTGCATTGTGCGACCAGAAGCCGGGACCGGTGCGAACCCAGCCTCCCTTGGTCGCGATCACCAGATCCTTGGGATAGGGCGACAGTGCTTCCGCGATCAGCTCTTCGCTGACGTTGGGGCCGTAGGAATCAGCGGTATCGATGAAATTCACGCCCAGTTCCACCGCCCGGCGCAAAACCGCGAGCGCGCGGGCACGATCGTTTGGCGGTCCCCAGATTCCTGGTCCGGTAAGTCGCATGGCTCCATAACCCAGGCGATGGACGGTTAGTTCGCCGCCCAGAGTCACGGTTCCCGCTGGCGATTGTGAGGTCATGGTTTTTTGGACTGACCTTCCGATGTTACTTTGAGCGCCGAGATCCTGCCAAGGGTAGGAATCGGAAACTGCCGAGCTGCGCTCGGCTTGGACGGGCGGAACGCCCGTCCCTACACGGGCATTCTGGTTCAATCTGTTCGGTACACGATCTTTCCGCCCACGATGGTCGCCACCACTTTGCCAGTGAATTGCCGTCCGTCAAATGGGGTGTTGTGCGATCTGGAGTGGGATTTCGCGGCTTCGAACGTCCAGCGTTTTTTGGGATCGAAAATAGTTACATCGGCCTGACTGCCGCGGGCAAGCGTTCCGCGGCCTCTGAGGCTGAACACCCGGGCTGGACCCGCAGTGAAGAGTTCGACAATTCTGCCGAGGGGGATCTTGTGATCGCGATACAGGCAGGTCACGGCCAGGCCGAGAGCGGTCTCTAATCCGGTGATCCCGAAAGCGGCGCGCTCGAACTCGATGATTTTTTCGTGGAGCGCGTGGGGCGCGTGATCGGTGGCGATGGCGTCGACGGTTCCATCGGCCAGAGCCACCACCATGGCTTCGCGGTCTTCGGCGGAGCGCAGCGGCGGGTTCATTTTGAAGTTGGTATCGTAGTCGCCGACGTCCTGGTCGGTGAGCGCGAAGTGGTGCGGCGTCACTTCACAAGTCACCCGCGACTTGCTGCGTTTGCCGCGGCGAACGGCCTTCAGCGCGTCGGCCGTGGAGAGGTGGGCCACGTGCAGGCGCGCGCCGGTGAACTGCTGCGCCAGTTGCACATCGCGTTCCACGATCGAGGACTCGGCGGCTGCCTTCATGCCCCGCAGGCCCAGGCGAAACGAGGTTGGGCCGTCGTTCATGGAGCAGCGTTCAGTCATGCGCGTGTCTTCCGCGTGCTGAATCACGCAAAGGTTGATCTCCGACGACAAGCGCAGCGTCTCGCGCATCACCGTGTCATTGAGGATGGGCCTGCCGTCGTCAGTGACGCCCACGGCCCCGGCGCGCTGCAGGCCGCGAAAGTCCGTGAGCACCGCGCCTTTGCTGGCATGAGTTGCAGCAGCGATGGGAAAGACGTTGACCACTGCGCCGCGCTCCGGCTGCCGAATCCAGGTCACCCAGTCCGGCGAGTCGACGACGGGCTGGGTATTGGGCATGCAACAGACTGAAGTGAAACCTCCGGCTGCTGCCGCAGCGGTGCCGGTGGCGATGGTTTCCTTGTAGCCCTGGCCGGGCTCGCGCAAATGGACATGCAGATCGATGAAGCCAGGCGCCACGATCAGGCCGCGCGCGTCGAATTTGTCTTGCGCCGTGCCCCGTGTCTTGCCCGGAGGCGCGATCTCGGAAACCTGTCCATCGCGCAGCAGGACGTCCATCGGCGCATCGATCTTGGCAGCCGGGTCGATGAGACGACCGCCCTTGATCAGCAGGCTGTGATTTTCTTTTCTAATCAATTTGCGACCTTACTTCTTTTCCGCGGATTCACGCGGATTTTCGCGGATTCTTTCTATCATTCTCGAACACATAAGCGTCTGAATTGTGCGCTCGGACCGAAGTTGAACAGTATCCCTACTTCTATTTGGGTCGCCCGGAGATAGTTCAGAAGCTGTTTTTCCCAAGCCGGGTCGACCTCACGACCTGTCTTCAGCTCGACAATCACTTTTTCGTCGACAAGTAAGTCAGCGCGAAAATCGCCGATCTTCTGCCCGTGAAACCATACAGGCACTGCCATTTGGCGCTGAAAAAAGATGCCGCTTTCAGACAGCGCAACTGAAAATGCCTGTTCGTAGACCGACTCGAGAAATCCATGTCCGAGTTCGTTGTAGATGCTGTAGAAGACGCCGATGAGCTTTTCCGTCAGCTCGTGATGCTTTAATCCGTTTTGATCCGCGTATATCCGTGGAATCGAAGTTGATACTCTCATTTCACCTCCAGCCTGTCACTTCTCACCCGTGGATTCGCAGGGATCCTCGCTACCGCGCCCTCCCCAGCGCCTTGGCCAGGATTGCCATGCGCACCGGCACCCCGTTGCGGACCTCTTCGACGATGGCCGATTGCGGGCAGTCCGCCACTTCCCAGGTCAGTTCCAGCCCGCGGATGATGGGACCGGGATGCATCAGCATGGCATCTTTTTTGGCCAGCTTCAGCCGGGGCATGGTCATTTGATACCGGGCAATGTAGTCCTGCAAGCTGATCTTGGTGCCGGCCAGGCGCTCCTTCTGCACCCGCAGGGTCATGACTACGTCGGCTCCGTGAACCGCTTCTTCCACGGTACGCGTGATGTGCAGCCCCGGCGCCAGGCTGGTCGCCGTTTCTGGCAGGAACTCAGGCGGCCCGCAGAGCGTAATGCGGCCCCCGAATTTGCTGAGCAGGTGGATGGCGGAGCGCGCCACCCGGCTGTGATAGATGTCGCCCACGATGGCCACCTGCAGGCCTTTCAGCGTTTTCTTGTGGCGCAGGATGGTGTAGGCATCGAGCAAGGCTTGCGTGGGATGTTCGTGCATGCCGTCGCCCGCGTTGATGACCGGAATATCCAGATATTTCGCCATCAGCGCTGCCGCACCGGCCTGCGGATGGCGGATGACGATGACGTCCGCCCCCACCGCGCGCAGTGTGTAGCCGGTGTCCAGCAGGGACTCGCCTTTTTCGATGCTCGAACCGCTGGAGAGGACAAGCGTGGTCATCGCGCCCAAAGATCTCGCCGCAATTTCAAAGGAACTGCGGGTGCGCGTCGAGGCTTCGTAGAACAGAAGGAGCACGCGTTTGCCTCGCAGCAAGGGGCGGGGCTTCAGAGGATTCATGCGCCGGGCCAGTTTGAGCAGACCCAGAATTTGCTCCGCTCCGAGATGTTCGATGCTCAGCAGGGAGCCGCGCGCAGCTTGGGTCATGGTTTGCACGGGTTGCCGCATGAAAGACTAGCGCATGAGCGGCGAGCGCATGGACGAGCCATTCGCGCCATGGTCCGATTTGCGATCAGTCTTGCCGCTCGACCAACAGAACTTTTTCCAGATCATCCACCTCGCGCAGCTTGACTTCGATAATTTCGCGGTCGGTAGTCTGCACCTTGCGCCCGATGAAGGCGGCCTCGATCGGCAATTCGCGGTGACCGCGATCGATCAGCACGCAGAGTTGCACCTGCTTCGGACGTCCCTCGCGGAACAGGGCATCCAGGGCGGCGCGGATGGTCCGGCCAGTATAGAGAACGTCGTCGACCAAAATGATGTTCTTGCCGGCGATGGGAAATCCGATTTCGGTTTTCTGCACCACGGGCTTCGACCCCAGGGTGGAGAGGTCGTCGCGATACAAGGTGATGTCCAGAGTGCCGACCGGCACTGGAGTCTTTTCGATGCGTGCGATCATCTGCCCCAGGCGCTGGGCCAGCGGCACCCCGCGGCGGCGGATGCCCACCAGTCCGAGGTCGTCGGCACCGTTGTTTTTCTCGATGATTTCGTGCACCAGCCGAACCAGGGTGCGCTCGATTTCGGAGGCGGACATCAGTTGGGACTTCTCGCGCAGGTTGGGTGGACGAGGAGAAGGTTTCGGAGTCATAAACGCTGCATCATACGCGGGCGACGGGAGCCGGGGCAAGGCGGCCGGCCGCCTTGTGACCTAACTGTTCCCGAATCAGGAGGGTACGAACAATCAGAGGATGGGACATCCGCTCGCCGCAATTGATCAAAAAGCAGGAACCGGGGCAATCCGTGTGACTGTGGCGAGGCAACTCAAGACCCTCAGACAGCACCCAACCTCTGAATTAGAAGTGCAATGAGGAAGGAGGCATGACTGTCATGCACCATGGATACCGTTATCTCAGCTCACTCCTGCTGGCCGCAGCTTTTCTGGCCCCAGCAGCAACTACGGGTTGTACAACCCGAGGCTACCGGGTGTACGACCCCTACTACAACGACTATCACCGCTGGGACGATCACGAAACCGTCTACTACCATCAGTGGGTGGTCGAAAATCATCGGGACGATCGGGACTTTCGCAAGCTGGACCACGACCAGCAGAAGGCCTATTGGAACTGGCGGCACAGTCATCACGACGATCACGACCATGATCATGATCACGACAGGCACTAGGCGCGGACGTGTCGCGCCCAGCTAGTCGCCTGGCCAGCACCAGTAGAAAAAGGGCCGCGCCGGACGCGGCCCTGTTCCATCGCGTCCTTCTTTCAGGCTGCTTTGCCTTGTCCCACCACGCCACTCAGGTGTCCTACCTGGCTGGTCAGGGTTTCAACGGCCGCCTTAACCGCCTGCTGCCTGATCCCCGCTTGCTGAATTGTGGTTGCCGCGCTAACGCCAGAGAGAGCCACCAGGACTTCGTGCAGGGCATTGGCGTACTTCTCGTCGGGATTCCAGGGCGGGATGATGTGTATTTTCCCGTCTGGTCCAATCCAAATTCCACCACCATCGGCAAATACTCCACTGGGCATGACTCCTCCTTCGCTTTTCAAATCTCAAGGGCGGTGAGCGTGTTTTTGCTCGCCGTCCTTGAGTGCTTTTCAGCCGGGATGACGAGGCAACTGCACGCAGGCTTCCGCAACCGGACCGGTCCGCTGCACGAGCACAAGAGTGCGTAAGGCAAAGACTGAGATAGCGCTTAAGGCGATGGCCGCAGGGCTGAAATTGCGGACGGAGGCTGATTTTCTATCTCATCGGATAGGTCGGCTATCCGGAAGGATAGGATCCGGGAATTCACACCGCCTCATCCAATCTGGCAAAATAATGAGTAGAGGACAACATGGCTTCCAAGCGAATTCTTCTTTTGGCGGGCGATTACGTCGAGGACTACGAAGTGATGGTCCCTTTTCAAGCATTGCAGATGGCAGGACACACGGTGCATGCGGTTTGTCCGGACAAGAAAACCGGCGAGTTTGTGCGCACTGCGATCCATGACTTCGAAGGCGATCAAACTTACAGCGAAAAGCGCGGACACAACTTCATGCTCAACGCGACTTTTGCGGATGTGAAGGCCGACACTTACGACGCTCTGGTGATTCCCGGCGGCCGCGCGCCGGAATATTTGCGCCTGAATCCGAGAGTGCTGGAAGTGGTGCGGCATTTTTTCCAGGCGCGCAAACCCGTGGCCGCGATCTGCCACGCAGCCCAGCTGCTGGCCGCGGCCGGCGTGCTCGAAGGACGCCGCTGCAGTTGCTACCCGGCGGTCGCGCCAGACGTGTCGGCCGCCGGTGGCACCTACGTGGAAGTGCCTATGGACCAAGCGTGCGTCGACGGCAACCTGGTGACCGCGCCCGCATGGCCGGCGCATCCGGCATGGCTGGCGTCATTTCTTGCGGTGCTCGGCGCAGGGATCCAGGTGACGGAGCGCGTTGCCTGAGCGATGTAGCGACGGGCGTCCCCGCCCGTCTCGCGCAGAGCGTTCTGGACGGGCGAGGACGCCCGTCGCTACATCGATTCGTGGCCCACAGTCCCTCGACAGGCAGCTCGCGAGACTTAGTCTGCCTTCGTGTAATATCGAAGAGCTGGATGCCTGCGTTCATCGAAGCCGTGGAACTACGCAAGACCTACCGGGTGGGCAAGATTGATGTCCCTGCCCTTCGGGGGATCTCCTTCAGTGTGCAAAAAGGAGAGTTTGTAAGCGTGGTTGGCCCATCCGGCAGCGGCAAGTCCACGCTTTTCTACCTTCTGGGCGGACTCACGCGGGCCGACTCGGGTCATGTCGTGATTGACGGAGACGACTTCGCGCAACTTACCGACGCCGAGCGAACCCGGCTGCGCAAGCGCAAGATCGGATTCGTTTTCCAGAAGTTCAATCTGCTGCCCACCTTGAGCGCCCGCTCCAACATTGATATTGCACTGGACATCGCGGGCACGAATGGAACGCGGGATGCCGCCTACTTTGACCGGATCGTAGGCCTGCTGGGGCTGGAGAAGCGTTTGCCGCACCGGCCTTCCGAGCTTTCCGGGGGCGAGCAGCAGCGGGTGGCGCTGGCCCGGGCGCTGATCAACAAGCCGGCCATTGTTCTGGCGGACGAACCCACCGGCAACCTGGATTCGAAGAACTCCGAGATCGTGCTGGCCATGCTGCGGCATTCCAACCAGGAGCTGGGCCAGACCGTGCTCATGATTACGCACAACCCGGAAGCTGCCAGCTACGGCGACCGCATCATTCACATGCGCGATGGCGAGATTGTCGCTCCGGAGAAAGATCCGCAGTGGAGCGGGCACTCAGGCTAGCAAGGCATTGGAAAAGGTCCGGGAGAACACGGCTTCAGCCGTGCCGCGAGACGCCACGGTGGACAGCCGCGAAGCGGCGAAAGAATGCAGCCCACGGCGCAAGCCGTGGGGGCGAAGCGGGAACGACATAGCCCTGAAGGGGCGAAAGAGTAGCAACCGCGCGTTTCTTTTTGGCTGCAAACAAAACTGCCGGGCTGCGCTCGGCCTGGACGGGTCGGAGACCCGTCCCTGCACAGTCAAATTCCATGGATGATCTGCGAAAACCGATTCTGCCCGGCAAGGGGGCGTCGGATTACGAGCGCTACCTGCATACCGACGAACTGCTGTCGCTGCAGAAGACCGCGGAAGAATTCCTGCATCCGGATGAAATGACCTTCCAGGTCGTGCATCAGGCTTCCGAGCTGCTCTTGAAGGGTGTGGCCTGGGAGCTCGATCGCGCCCGGGCACTGATTGCCGGCGGGAATTTTCCCAATGCCGCACAGCTCCTGCGGCGCGGTAATCACATGCTGGAATTTCCCATCTCCATGTTGCACGTTCTGGAGACCATCACACCGCACGACTATCATCTGATTCGCGCCGGGCTCGGGCACGGCAGCGGCCTGGATTCGCCGGGCTTTCTGGCACTGCTTCACATCGGTCCGCGACTGGGTGAAGCCTTCCATGGTCAGCTGGAGAGAGCGCATCTCAGTGTGGATGACCTGTATCGCCGTCATGCGGAGTTTTTCGGCCTGCATGATGTGGCCGAGCGCCTGCTGGATTTCGATGAGCGCGTGCACCTGTTCCGCTTTCATCATTTGAAGCTGGCCCAGCGGATCATCGGCGGCGGAGTTGTGGGCACGATGGGGACGCCGGTGGAGGTCCTGCACCAGCGCATGGAGCACCTGTTCTACAAGGAACTTTGGGACGTGCGCAACCGGATCACGGCCAAAGCCAACGAATCCATGTAGAGGGGCGTGCAACCCGGCGTCATTGCTGCAAGGTTGTTCGGTTGTTTATAATCAGGTACGCCGAGCGGGAGTAGCTCAGTGGTAGAGCGCGACCTTGCCAAGGTCGATGTCGCGGGTTCGACCCCCGTCTCCCGCTCCAGATTCTCGGCGGAAGAGTCTCGCGGCCGCGAGGCTTTTTCCATTCGGTAACAGGGCGCGGTACCCAAGTGGTAAGGGAGAGGTCTGCAAAACCTTTATACGTCGGTTCGATTCCGACCCGCGCCTCCAGTTCTCGTTTACACCATCCCGGGAGTCCACGCCTGCCAACTGCCGCACGGTTCGTTCCTTACGGGCGGTGACGCCCGTCCCTCCATTATTTGTTGGTTATTCATCGTCGGAAGGCATGGGTTCTCCGACAATGTTGTAATAAACTTCTTTGGTTTTCGTCGGTTTGGCGGGTTGGGCTTTGGGCGGGGGCGGCGGCTGAGGCTTGGCCGCGGAAATTGGAACTGAAGGGGTTGCGGGAGCGGCTGCCACGGGTTTTGCTACGGGTGCCGGCGCGACGGGTGGCGGCGTGACGACCGGTGCAGCGGGCTTTGGTGGAGGTATCGTGAAAGCAGGAGCCGCTGTAACCGGAACTGGCTTCGTGACTGGCGCCGGCGGCGTGGTCTGGGTCACTGCGGTCTTGGTCATCGCAGGCTGGGTCAATGCGGGCTGGGTCATTGCTGGCGGCGGCGTAGTAGTCTGCGGCATCGTGGGCTGGGGCATCAGAGACTGGGGCAGCCCAGACTGGGTTGGCGCGGTTTGGGGTAAAGGTGCAGGCGCCGCAACCTGAGGAACGATCCGCAGGGGCTCGACCGGAGCTGTGCTCTTCACCGTCTTCACTCTTACCGCTCCCGGCCGCTGGAAGAAATAGTTGATGATTGCCGCTACCAGCGCCGCAATACAAAACTCCAGGATGGAAACGAACAAATCCGGATAGTTATAGGGCCGCTGGGTGAAAGAGGTGGGTAATCCCGAAGACTGTCCGAAAAGATCCCCCAGCCAGGGCACGACCACGTTGTTCATGACCGACACGATCAGGTTCCAGATGGCCTCTCCCAGGATCACCGCCATGATGATCCGGCCAATCCATTTGCGGGGGTCTTCGGATGTGAATGTCTTGTTTGTCGGGTCCATAGTTCTACCGCCTTACTTAGAGATTGTTACACAGTGGTGGATGACGCGGAAGGCAGGGTGCAGCGGAATGACCGAGAGCGGGACGCCCTCGGGACAGCCGGCGGGACGCCGGCGCTACGAAAAATAAAACAGGGCTGACCGGGAAGTCAGCCCTTGGGCATTCTTTTCAATCGATCAGTGTTTACTCGCGGGCTTCGGTTAACGGCATATTCACCAGATGCTCGCTCAGGAACCAAACCTGCAGTTCGTTGGTGCGCAGTACGTCGCTGACGGCGAGGTCATTGGTGCCGTCGTCGCCCAGCTTGTCGGCGAGTTCTGCGAGTTCGCGGCATTCCCCGATAATGATCTTATGGGCATCCAGCAAGCGCGAGAGTTGCACTGGAACCTCTTCGCGCCCGCGAGGTGGACGTTCGATCCGGGTGGTCTCGGCGACGTCGGGAGCCATAGCGAGGCTCACTCCTCCCAGCAGTTGAATACGCTCGGCGATGGTGTCCACCAGTTCCAACTGCTCGTCATAGTGCTTGTCGAACAAAAGGTGGAGCTGATAAAAGGTCGGGCCGGCTACTTGCCAGTGCGATTTCTTGTACAGGTCGCGCAGGGTCATGGTGTCGGCCAAAAGCTGGTTGAGGTGCTCGGTCATTTCCAGGCGGACGGGTTCTTCAAGTTCCAGAGGCAGGGCGTGGCTGACGGTGCCGTATTTCTGGATTTCAGGGGATTTTTGGTGAAAGTGGGGCTGGGCGGTAATGCCGCCGTTGCCGGAAGCAGTTTTCTTGGACATCGGAGTTCTCCTGTTTTTGATTCCTGGGACGGATCCCTAGATACTCGCTTGTTTCAGATGGAAGTTGGTTCGCATCGGTTGCGTTTTAAGAATTGGCACGGGAGCGGGCACACCGGAACGCTGTCTATTATAGACCTTGCCGATTCGGGATGCCCGGTTCGATAAAACCTGCCTTTAACCGATGATCGATGCGACCTGCCAGCAAAATTCCAGATTATTGACTATCATAAAAGGCTCGGTATTTATCTACGGAGAAAACCAGACGTGGCTGAGACGCAGACCAATGGAGTAGAAGTTCTAGAAACCCGCGAGTGGCTGGATTCACTGGATTACGTTTTGTCCCAGGGCGGCCCGGAGCGGGCGGGGCGGTTGCTGCAGCAACTTTCGCTGCACGCGCGGCGGGCTGCCGGCGTGAACCTTCCCTTCACCGCCACGACTCCTTACCAGAACACGATCGCGTCCCGGCAACAGCCGCCATTTCCGGGCAGCCAGGAGATGGAGCGCCGCATCAAGAGCCTGGTGCGTTGGAATGCCCTGGCCATGGTGGTGCGGGCCAACAAAATCCAGGAAGGGATCGGCGGGCACATCTCTACTTTCGCGTCCGCGGCCACGCTGTATGAAGTGGCCTTCAATCATTTCCTGCAGGCACAAACGGAATCCGGGGATCGCGACCTGGTTTATTTCCAGGGTCACGCCGCGCCGGGTATGTATTCCCGCGCCTATCTGGAAGGCAGGATTCCCAAAGAGAAGCTGCAAAATTTCCGTCGCGAGCTGAAAGCGGGCGGAGGTCTCTCGTCCTATCCTCACCCCTGGCTCATGCCCGATTTCTGGGAATTCCCAACCGTCAGCATGGGGCTCGGGCCGATTCAGGCGATCTACCAGGCGCGGTTTATCCGGTACCTGGAGAATCGCGGGCTGAAGACAGCCACGGGCGGACGAGTGTGGGCCTTCATGGGCGATGGAGAAATGGACGAACCCGAATCGCTGGGATCGATCACCCTGGCTTCGCGGGAGCGACTGGACAACCTGATTTTTGTCGTGAACTGCAACCTGCAGCGGCTGGATGGACCGGTGCGCGGCAACGGCAAGATCATTCAGGAACTGGAGGCGATTTTTCGCGGCGCGGGATGGAATGTCATCAAGGTGGTGTGGGGCAGCGACTGGGACAGTCTGATCGGCAACGATCGCGACGGGATTCTGGTCAAGCGCATGGGCGAAATCACGGACGGGCAGTATCAGAAATATTTTGTCGAAAGCGGCGCCTATTTCCGCCACAACCTGTTTGGCAGCGATCCCCGGCTGCTGAAGATGGTGGAGCATCTTTCCGATGAGCAACTCTCCCGGATGCGGCTGGGCGGGCACGATCCCATCAAAGTACACGCCGCCTACAAAGCTGCGACCGAACACAAGGGGGCGCCAACCGTCATTCTGGCCAAAACCATCAAGGGTTATGGGCTGGGTGAGGCCGGCGAAGGCAAGAACATTACCCACCAGCAGAAAAAGCTCAACGAAGACGAATTGCGCATGTTCCGTTCGCGGTTCGGGATTCCCATCCCGGATGAGGAGTTGCAGGACGCGCCTTTTTATCGTCCGGCGGATGACAGTCCGGAAATCCTCTACATGCAGGAGCGCCGCAAGCGGCTGGGCGGGCATCTGCCGGAGCGCAAGGTGCGTTCCAAGCCGATTGCGCCGGTTGCGGAATCCCACTTCGAGGAGTTTCACAAGGGCACGGACGGGCGCGAAGTTTCGACCACCATGGTTTTTGTGCGGCTGCTTTCGAAATTGCTGCGCGATCCGGAAATCGGCAAGCTCATTGTTCCTATCATTCCTGACGAAGCGCGCACCTTCGGCATGGAAGCGCTGTTCCGGCAGGTGGGAATTTATTCGAGTGTGGGCCAGCTCTACGAGCCGGTGGATATGGACACCCTCCTTTATTACAAAGAGGCCAAGGACGGGCAGATTCTGGAAGAAGGCATCACCGAAGCCGGTTCCATCTGCTCGTTTATCGCCGCCGGGACCGCCTACGCCAATCACGGGATCAACACGATCCCGTTTTTTATTTACTACTCGATGTTCGGCTTCCAGCGCATCGGCGACTTAATCTGGGCTGCCGCCGATATGCGAACCCGCGGCTTCCTGGTGGGCGGCACGGCTGGCCGCACCACGCTTGCGGGCGAGGGATTGCAGCATCAGGACGGTCACAGCCATGTGCTGGCGCTGTCGGTGCCCAATCTGCTGGCGTATGATCCGGCGTTTGCTTACGAAATTGCCGTCATCATTCAGGACGGTATAAAGAGGATGTATGTGGACCAGGAGTCCATCTTCTATTATTTGACGGTCACCAACGAACCGCTGGCCATGCCGGGAATGCCGGAGGGGAAAGATGTCAAGGCCGGCATTCTGAAGGGACTCTATCGTTTCCGGACATCGAACAAGAAAGATTCGAAGCTGCGGGCGCAACTGTTCGGCAGTGGCACGATCATGTACGAAGTGCTCAAGGCGCAGCAGATTCTGGAAGAAAAATATGGAGTGGCGGCGGATGTCTGGAGTGTGACCAGTTACAAGAGCCTGTACCGCGATGGCAACGACTGCGATCGCTGGAACATGCTGCATCCGGGCGAAACGCCACGGGTGCCGTTCGTCACCCAGTCGCTGAAAGATGCACCTGGAGTGCTGGTGGCGGCATCGGATTACATGAAAGTTCTGCCCGAATCGATCGCGCAGTGGCTGCCGCGTCCGCTGGTGGCTCTGGGTACGGATGGATTTGGACGCAGCGAGAGCCGGGCGGCGTTGCGGGATTTCTTCGAGGTGGATGCGAAGCATATTGTGCTGGCCACGCTGACCGCGCTGGCGCGCGACAAGCAGATCAAGCCTGACGTGCTGCAGAAAGCGGTCAAGGATCTCGGCATCAATCCGGAAAAAGCGAATCCGGCGAATACGTAAAATGTAGCGTCGGTATCCTGCCTTCGGTTGGTGTTGCGTGAGGGCACCGCGGGAGGGCACGGCTTCAGCCGTGCCGCACGAATTGTTGAGCGACAGGCTTCAGCCGCTGGGGTTTGCTTTGTTGAGCCGTTTAGAACGAAGAGCGGACCGCAGACGCTGAAGCGCGACTCATTTGCAGGGCTTAGCGGCACGACTGAAGTCGTGCCCTTCCCCACGAAACTGACGGTGGGCGGGACGCCCACCGGACAGCCGTCGGGATGCCGGCGCTACACGAGACGCCAGCGCTACGTTGGAGCAACGACGGCGCATCAGGGAGCGAATACTCAGTGAAAGAATTCAAACTGCCGGAACTCGGCGAGAATATTGACCAGGGCGATCTTGTCCGCCTGATGATTTCTCCTGGCGCCAACGTCATCGAAGGCCAGCCAGTGATGGAATTGGAAACCGACAAGGCGGTGGTCGAGGTTCCATCTTCAGTGACTGGTACGGTTCACGAGATTCGAGTCAAAGAAGGACAGAAGATCAAGGTTGGCCAGGTGATCTTCACGGTCGAGAATGGCGTTGGTGCAAAAGCTAAGGCCACTGAATCGAAAGCTCCGGCGAAAGTGCCGACAGAGAAGGCTCCGGCACCGAAGGCCGCGGCTCCATCCAAAGGGGAAGCGCCCCCGGTGGTGGTTTCTTCCCCATCCAGGTCTGCGGCTCCCCCGTCATCGTTCCCCCAGTCTTCGGGGGCTGGCGCAAGTGAATTCAGACTTCCGGAACTGGGGGAGAACATCGACCAGGGCGACCTGGTGCGGCTGATGATTTCCCCGGGCGCAAAGATCTCCGAAGGACAGCCGGTGATGGAACTGGAAACCGACAAGGCGGTGGTCGAAGTGCCCTCTTCGGTGACTGGAACGGTGAAAGAGATCAAGGTCAAGGAGGGTACCAAGATCAAAGTGGGCCAGGTGATTTTTACCCTGGAGGGTGGCGCGACCGCTCAACCGGAAAAGCCGACGCACGTTCCGGTGGAGCACATTTCCGAACAGCATGAGGCTCGGCTGTCGCTACAGGCGGCAATCCAAGCCGAAGGAAAAACCGAAGCGCAAGTAATTCTGCCGGATCAGCCGCAGGCGCCGGCACCCAAGGTTTTTACTATGCCCGAACAGTTGGGCAAAGTCGCGGGCACCGAGCAGCGCGCGCCTGCGCCTGCCGCACCTCACGTCCGGCGTCTGGCGCGGGAAATCGGGGTGGACATCTACGAAGTGAAAGGCAGCGGCCCCGGCGGGCGGATCAGCGAAGATGACGTCAAGGTCTACGCCAAGTCCCAGCTCACTTCTGCCACGGCAGCTCAGTCGGTGCAGTCCAGTCCTTTCGTACAACCGGCGCTTCCCGACTTCACCAAGTTCGGAAAGATCGAGCGCGTCTCCATGCGCGGCGTGCGGCGCAAGACGGCGCAGCACCTGTGGGAGGCCTGGACCACGATTCCGCACGTCACCCAGCAGGACAAGGCAGATATCACGGAACTGGAGCAACTGCGCGCGCGCTTCGCGCCCAAGGCGGTGGAAGCCGGGGGCAAGATGACGGTAACCGCGATCGCGCTGAAAGTCTGCGCCTCGGCCCTGAAAGTGTTTCCCCAATTCAACGCCAGCATCGACATGGCGAAGGAAGAGATTGTCTACAAGCAATACATTAACGTCGGCGTGGCCGTGGACACCGATCGCGGCCTGCTGGTGCCGGTGATTCGCGATGTGGACAAGAAAAACATCGTTGAACTGGCCGCCGAGCTGACCCAGATTTCCCGCAAAGCCAAGGACAAGAAACTCGCGCCCAGTGAGATGGACGGAGGGACATTCACCATCACCAACCTTGGCGGGATTGGCGGAACCGGATTTTCTCCGATCGTGAATTACCCCGAGGTCGCCATTCTGGGGCTGTCGCGCTCCAGCATGGAACCGATCTGGATGAATGGTAAATTCGAGCCGCGGCTGGTGCTGCCGCTGTCACTCTCCTACGATCATCGGCTGATTGATGGCGCCGATGCTGCACGGTTCCTGCGCTGGATCGCGGAGGCCTTTGAGCAGCCGTTCCTGCTGTCGGTGCAAGGATAAGTTTGTGTGGGGCGGGCGCCCTCGCCCGCCGCATTTGAATCTGATTTTTGTGTTCGTTTTTTGGGACTGAGTCTTGAGCAGGTAAGTCCAAGTCAAAAGCGGCGGGCGAGGGCGCCCGCCCCACACAAGCTTAAATGCCGGAAACTTCAAACTTGCACATTGCTGTGGTGGGCGGCGGGCCGGGTGGCTACGCCGCTGCGTTTCTCGCCGCCGATCTGGGAATGAGAGTCACCCTGATTGACCCGGAAGCGAATCCGGGCGGAGTCTGCCTGTACCGCGGCTGCATTCCCTCGAAGGCCTTGCTGCACGTGGCCAAGCTGATCGATGAGTCCCGCCACGCCAGGAACTGGGGAATTGAGTACGGTGATCCCAAGATCGATCTGGCGCGCCTGCGATCATGGAAAGAGGGCGTAGTAAAAAAGCTTACCGGCGGTCTGGGCATACTTTCGAAGCAGCGCAAGGTTGAATACATCCAGGGAACTGCAGCCTTCGAGAGTTCGAACACGCTACGTATTTCCAAGACCAGCGGCGGAGATCAGAGCGTGAGCTTTGATCGCATCATTCTCGCGACTGGCTCTCGTCCCGCAATCATTCCCAGCCTCAAACTCGACAGCCCGAGAGTCATGGATTCCACCTCGGCTCTGGATTTGAGCGAAGTGCCGGGAACCCTGCTGGTGGTTGGTGGCGGCTACATCGGCCTGGAGTTGGGCACGGTGTATGCGGCTCTTGGCTCGAAAGTTTCCGTTGTCGAGATGTTGTCTGGACTCCTGCCGGGCGCAGACCGGGACCTGGTTCTGCCTCTGCACAAACGGGTAGAGAAGATTTTCGATTCCATAATGCTCAACACTACCGTTGCCGCGATGAAGGAAGAGGCGAACGGCATCCGTGTGAGCTTCGACGGACCTGAAGTCAAAGAGCGCGAAAAAGTCTTCGACAAGGTTCTGGTATCGGTGGGGCGCAAGCCGAATTCCGAAATTCCAGGTCTGGAAAAAACCCAGGTTGAGATCGGGGCGCGTGGATTCATCCCGGTGAACAAACAGCTGCAGACGAGCGATCCCGCAATTTACGCCATCGGCGACGTGGTCGGGGAGCCCATGCTGGCACACAAAGCCTCGCATGAGGGACGGACCGCCGTCGAAGCCATCGCTGGCGACAAGGTTGCATTTGAGCCGGCCGCGATTCCTGCCGTAGTCTTCACCGATCCTGAGATCGCTTGGTGCGGGCTCACAGAAACCCAGGCACAGAAAGAAGATCGCGAAATCAAGGTGGCAAAATTTCCCTGGGCTGCGTCAGGCCGGGCCATGACCCTCGACCGGACGGAAGGCATGACCAAGCTGATCCTCGATCCGCAGACCGAGCGCGTGCTGGGCGTGGGCATCGTGGGGGCAGGCGCGGGCGAGCTTATCGCCGAAGGCGTCCTGGCGGTCGAGATGGCTGCCCTCGCCAAGGATCTGGCGATGACCATTCACCCGCATCCCACGCTTTCCGAAACTGTCATGCAAGCCGCCGAGGTTTTCTTCGGCACCAGCACAGACATTTACCGGCCGAAGAAAAGCTGAAATCCCGCCCGCGTTACACGGCCGAATCCATGTCGGTACCAGCCTCACCGGTGTGGCGGCACGATGGACTCAGCGACGAGCGAGGACGCTGGCGCCTACATTACAATGCAACGGTTATGTTTTGCGTTTTGAAGCGAGTGCCGTGGCCGCTCATCTGCCTCACTATTGTTTTGGCGACGAGTGCGCCGGTTTCGGCTTACCAGGTGTTGCCGGGACAACCGGCCGCCAGCGGGACTGCTGCACCAGCAAATGGAGCCGCGACCGATCCGCTCGGCCGCACCACTCCCAGCGGCACGTTGTATGGATTTCTTCAGGCCGCGCAGTCCGGAAATAATTCGACCGCAGCACAATACCTGCAGATGCCCCCGGCCCGTCGCCTGACGCAAGGGGAAGACATTGCCTCCAAGCTGAAAGTGGTGATCGATCGCTCCTTTTCCGGCGACCTGCGGAAGATCAGCAATCAAGCCGAGGGGACGCCGCAGGAGGGAATGCCCCTCGACAAGCAGCGAGTGGGCAGTCTGAACTCCGGCGACGTCGAAGGCGATCTCATTCTTTCCCGCGTCGCCGACCCGGATCACGGAAAAATCTGGCTCATCTCTTCCGAGACTCTGGTCAAGGTGCCTGAGCTTTACGAGCAAGCCGCAGTACATCAGGTAGAAGCTCATCTTCCCGTCGCTCTGGTACGGAACGAATTTTGGGGACTTCCGTTATGGCAGTGGCTGGCGATCCTGGTCGCAATTCCGGTCGCGGCGCTGTTGGCGTGGCTGGCAGTTCAGCTTCTGAGGTTCCCCTGGTACATGTGGGCGCGCTATCGCCAGCATGCCGTGGCAGAAGCGTGGAGTTCGTTCGTGCGCCCGCTTTGGCTGGTGCTGGGCGTTCTCATCCACGGCATTCTGGTTTCCTACATTCGCATTCCTGTGCTGCAAAGGCATCACTACCAGCAGATCGCAACCGTGGTAGCTGTGATCGGCGCCAACTGGCTGTTGTGGCGGGTTCTGCGGCAAGTGATGCGGAGCTTGAGGCAACGCGCCGCTCTCTCGGGACGGATGGGCACGGAATCGCTCATGATCCTGGGCGAGCGCATGCTCAAGGCCGCGATCTTCGTGCTGGCGATTTTTACCGTGCTGGGGACGCTCGGGTTCAACCTCACTACACCGCTCGCGGGCCTGGGCATCGGCGGCATTGCGGTCGCCTTCGCCGCGCAAAAAACCCTGGAGAACCTCTTCGGAGGGGTTTCGCTTCTGGGCGATGAAGTCATGCGCATTGGAGATGTCTGCCGCTTTGGTGACCGCGTGGGCACGGTGGTGGACATCAGTTTGCGCTCAACCCGAATTCGTACTCCGGAGCGGACCGAACTTTCCATTCCTAATGGTTCCCTGGCCACGATGAACCTGGAGAACCTGAGCCGCCGGGACAAAATTCTGTTCAACGCCAAGCTCGGACTGCGCTACGAGACTTCGCCCGACCAGATGCGCTATGTGCTGGTGCAGGTGCGGCGCCTGCTTTACGAGCATCCCAAGGTGGAAACCGAAGGCGCCCGCAGCCGCTTTGTCTCGTTTGACGAGAGCGCCATGACCATGGAGATTTTTTGCTACATCCTTACCCGGGACAACGATGAGTTCCTGGCCATTCGCGAAGATATTCTGCTGCGGATCATGGATGTTGTGGACGCGGCCGGCACCGGCTTTGCCTTTCCGTCGCAGACCCTCTATCTGGGCCGGGACACCGGTGTGGACAAGGAGAAGGCGGAGCGTGCGGCCCGCGAGGTGCAGAAATGGCGAGAGAATAATCAGTTGCCGTTTCCCGACTTTCCTCCTTCCGACATTTCCGAGATCAGCAATTCTCTGCCTTATCCGCAGCCCGGGTCGGCGGTGGGAAGCAGAAAGGGAGCGTGAGCGTGCGTCCAGTCGCCGGTTCGGTTGTTTCGATAGCCGTTGTAACGTCTCTTCTGTCGCTATCGTTTTTTTCGCCGCAAGTTTATTCCCGGGAGGTACCCATGCAGAGTTCCACCGCGACACCCGCACCCATCGCCGAAGTGTCGCCTTCGTGGGTGAAAGACTCCTCCGCAAAGCTGGAAGTCGAGCTGGCAGCCAAATATGGGCAGCCGCAGCGGGCACGAATCAAGCGAGGTCTGCACCAGGTTGCTGAATTCTGGCGCACGGAGGATGGCGACGCGGGCACGTTCGAAGAGTTTGTCCGCGCCAACTTTGCCGGTGACCAGGCCACGCTGGATACGATGTTCGATCGCCTGGAGCGGCTTCTGGAGCAACTTGGCGGGCACATGCACGAGATCAACCGCGAGTTTCGCCAGCAGCTGGACCTCGATCTCGGTCCGGTGCTTCCGTTCGATGAAATCATCGGCGGCTACGATCCGTCGGCGCACGTCACAGATGATTTCTTCAAGAACAAGCTGGCCTTCGTGGTGCTGCTGAACTTTCCGCTCACTACACTTGAAGAACGTCTGAAGGAGGGACCGTCGTGGTCTCGGCGGCAATGGGCGGAAGTGCGCCTGGCGGAGGGTTTCTCCAAACGGATTCCCGCGGAGGTGAACCTGGGTATCGCGCAGGCGGAAGCGCAGAGCGGTCAGTACATTTCGGACTACAACATCTGGATGTATCACCTTCTGGATTCGAAAGGACAGCGGTTGTTCCCGCCGAAAATGCGCCTGCTCAGCCACTGGAACCTGCGCGACGAGATCAAGTCCGACTATGCGGACCCGGCCAGCGGTCTCTCCAAGCAGCAGATGATTCAGCAGGTGATGGAGCGTATCGTCACGCAGACGATTCCCGCGGTCGTAGTCAACAACGCCGCGGTCGACTGGAATCCGTTCACCAACGAAGTGACACCTGCGGCGGTGAAAGATTCCGACACGACGGCTGCGGCGGCGAAGCCCAGCAACGCGCGCGAACCGGATACGCGTTACGCCATGCTGCAGAAAACCTTCCTGGCGTCGAAGAAAGTTGATCCTTATTCTCCGACTGCGCCGACGTTAATCGCCCGCCGCTTTGACGAAGACCGCGAAATTCCGGAAGCACGAGTTCGCGCCATGCTGGAGCAGGTGCTGACGTCGCCGCTGGTCCCGCAAGTGGCAAAGCTGATCGAATCGCGCCTGCAGCGCGCGCTGGAGCCGTTTGACGTCTGGTACAGCGGCTTCCGGCCGGGCAGCCAGTACACCGAAGCCCAACTGGATGAAATGGTGGCGAAGAAATATCCAACGCCGCAGGCGTATCAGCAGGACATTCCCAACCTGCTGATGAAACTCGGTTTCTCTCCTGAGCGCGCGCAACATGTCGCCCAGAATATTGTGGTCGATCCGGCGCGCGGCTCGGGCCACGCCATGGCCGCGGAGATGCGAGCGGAAAAGGCCCACCTGCGGACGCGCGTGGAAAAGAGCGGCATGAACTACAAGGGTTTCAACATCGCCGTCCACGAAATGGGGCATAACGTCGAACAAACATTTTCCCTCAACGACGTTGACCACACTTTGCTTAAAGGCGTGCCGAATACGGCGTTCACCGAAGCGCTGGCTTTCGTCTTTCAGGGACACGATCTTGAATTGCTGGGTTTGCCGGCTCCCGATGCCAAGAGCCAGGCGGAAAAAACGTTGAACGATTTCTGGGCCACTTACGAAATATCGGGTGTCGCGCTGGTGGACATGGCGGTCTGGCACTGGATGTACGACCATCCCCAGGCCACGCCGAAGGAACTGAATGACGCTACGGTGCAGATTTCAAAAGACGTATGGAACCGGTACTACGCGCCCGTCTTTCACAGGAAAGATGTGGTGCTGCTGGGCGTCTACTCGCACATGATCGACTCGTTTCTCTACCTGCCCGACTATCCTATCGGCCACTTGATTGCGTTTCAGATCGAGGAGCAGATGAAGAAGGCGGGAGCGATCGGGCCCGAGTTTGAGCGCATGGCGAAGATGGGTGACGTCACGCCCGATCTGTGGATGGAGCACGCTACCGGAAAGCCCGTGGGTGCGGAGGCTTTACTGGAAGCCACCCAGATCGCGCTGGCCTCAGTCAACGGGATACGCCGATGAAGGAGCGGGCAGGTAGGCCGCGACCACACACGCTGGTTTAATGTGGCCGCGGGCGACTCGCCCGCGCGGCTGAACTCCTAGCGGGTTTTGCGATTCAAACTTGTTGTCCACCACTGCAGCACCAGATGGGTCGGGAAATATACCAGCAGAGGCACAACAATCAAATAAGCCAGCAGATACGCCCATCCCGGCACTATGTGTTGTTCACGAAAAAAAGGTCCGCGGGCCCAATTGACGTCATATTGCGGCCGCCAGAAATAATTGATCGGCACCACCACCCAGGTGGTGAGGGTCTGATATTTCCATCCTCGTTTGTCATAACCCAATCGCCAGATCGCCGACAGCAGCAGTGGCGGCGTCACTAAATGAAACAGGCTTAGAAGGCGGAGATACAGGGGAAGGCCGCTGTCGAACATATACTCGGTGCCACCGACCAGGTGCTTCCCGCTCAGGGCCGCTCCCAGCAAATCAATGGTGTAGAGACTTTGGAATAGAAGCAGTCCGGTGGCTTGCCACGAGAAAATCAGGGGGCTTTCCAGCCACAACGCAACTGCGATAAGAATATTTCCCAAATCGCAGAAATAGAAGAAATTCTGAGCTCCGTAGTGCTTCCAGTAGAGCGGCGCCCAGGCCACCACCCAGAGGGTCCACACCAGCTTGAGCCAAAGCGGCAGCCGCATGGCCGCCATTGTACCCGCCAATTACCACAGTAACTTGCTGGCCTCCAGCAGTGTACCTAGCATTGAATGCTATGAGTTACCAAGCGCTATTATTCTGCCCGGACGAAAAAACGGCCCGCGTAGTCAGCCAGGTCTTGAATGAACTGGAATTCCATGTCGAGCCCTGCAACGAGCCTTTTGCTGCGGTCAAAAGATTGATGGCCCAGCATTTCGACGCGATCGTCGTCGACTGTGACAACGAGCAGAACGCAGCGCTGTTGTTCAAGAGCGCACGAAATTCGAATTCGAACCAGGCTTCGCTGGCGGTCGCGGTGGTGGAAGGACAGGCGGGGGTGGCCAAGGCCTTCCGTATCGGTGCCAATCTGGTCCTGACCAAACCGATTCATGTCGAACAGTCCAAGGGCACGTTGCGTGTCGCGCGCGGGTTACTGCGCAAGGGGCAAACTGCGAAGCCGGCACCGGGAGTTGGCACGCCCGCGGAATCGCCCGGGGTCCAGCAGCCTTCACCTTCTGCACCGTCAATCTCTGCCTCAGCACCGTCGTTTCCGGCACCCTTTGCTTCTGCGCCTGCGTCATCCGCGCAGTTCGCGGCTCAGCATT
>Ga0209068_10000221_pt1 | contig 34206 bp, 28 predicted proteins | sample ColStrG_CSR_2012_FD_187200 | JGI IMG/M metagenome (GOLD analysis project Ga0209068, IMG submission 187200) | Freshwater sediment microbial communities in response to fracking from Pennsylvania, USA - Cold Stream Run_MetaG_CSR_2012 (SPAdes)... | ecosystem: Environmental > Aquatic > Freshwater >...
CTCCGCCAACTGCTCAAACAACACATCCAGGCGCTCGCCAGGACTCACCCCCACGGCGAGAGCGGATGCGGTCGAAGACATGACGTCATCATCTCACCGGCCACCGACAAATCCCGGACAAATCGGGGCCACCCGATCCCGCTTGGCATTCAGCGCGCGCATCCCTATGACCACCGCGGACACCGCATCCTGCGCAAAGTCAGCGGATGGTCGCAAAGTTCGGGCGGCCGCGACGACGCGGCACCGCCAGTCGTTCTCGCGGACGAAGGCCGCGCTGGCCTGCAGCAAGGCCGTTGCGCGGACGGTGATCGCCATTATTGGAGCTTCCGAATACCGCGATCACTTTGGCCACGTCGCACTCGGACCTGCGACGCCGCCAATCACCCGCCGACGTCGAACACCTTCATGACTTCGTCGCCGTAGTCGTTGATGACCTTCACGGCGATCTTCCCCGTTCCCGGTAGGTCGAACGGCATCGAACTGGTGCGGTTGAGCGCTTCCCATGCCTCGGCGTCGATATCGGCGCGCAGGGCAGTCTTAAGTCGCCTGTAAGGGTCGTTGCCACCGGTGAAGTAGCAGTGCCGGACGAAAAATGACGTCTCGTCGTAGTTGGTGTCGATCATCCACAGCGCGATCTGGCCGGTGTCGTTGCTGCGGATCTCCCCGGTGGTCGGGTCGTAGACGTCGACACCTTTGAGGGTGACGACGAGCTTGCCGTCCTCGACCTTGCACAACTCAAGGTCAGGTTCGCCGAATACGGTGAACAGGTTGGCCGAGTCGGTCTTCTTGAGATCCTCGCCCATCAGCAGATCGGCGTTCATCCGGACGAGCAGCACCTGGATCCGCCCGAGCCGACGCTGGCCCGCGACGTTGGCGAATCCCTCGTCTGTCGCCTCGACGGTGACGCCGTCGTCCGCGGTGACGCCAGTGGCCTGAGGATCGAAGGCGAACGCCAGCACGCACAACAGGTCTACGTCACCGGCTTTGATCGCCTCGCGGGCGGCGTCCCTGATGAACGACGGGCTCACCGTGCCGTACTGCGGACCGATCGCCAATCCCACTCGGGTGGAGTCGGATTCGTCGGCAATCGCACGTTCGCCGACGGCCTGGATATAGGTTCCGGGATAGACATCGACCGATGCGAATTCGATGCGCTCGTTACGTCGGCCGTTCTGGATCCCGGCTTTCGCGAGGTTGTCGAGGATCGTCTGCTCAAAGGTCGGCGAGTCCGGATCGATTGCGGCGGCGGTCTCGCTGATGGTTTCGGCGTTGGCGTCATCCACAGCGCAGGGGAACGCTACCGCGCGATGCGGCGACAAGCTCTCGACAGTGAACCGGCCCGTTACCCGGACCTTGCCCCTGTCCTCGTAGGGCTTGTCATACAGATACTCGAAGTCGGCGTGGCGTTTGATCGCGGCATCAATCCCATTGCGGGACATACCCTCTTTGATGTCAGGGTTGTTGGCGATCGACTTGAGCGTGACGTGCTGGACGCGCTCATAGACGAAGCCATGGCGGATGTCGTCGGTAATTGCGCCGGGCGTAACGGGTTTGCCGGTGAGTTCAGCTTCCTTGTCGCGACCGTCTTTCGAATCGGCAAGCAGGTAGTACGGATATTTTGCGCCCATGAGCCTTTGGCGCGCCAACGCGAGCGCGACGCGGGAGGTATCTATGGTGATCCACCGACGTCCCCACTGTTCGGCGACGTAAGCCGTTGTGCCGGAACCGCACGTCGGGTCGAGGACAAGGTCGCCAGGATCCGTGGACATGAGTAGGCAACGCTCGATGACCTTGGTGTTGGTCTGAACAACGTAGATCTTTGGGTCACCAAAGCCTGCCGTGCTTGTGTCATCCCAAAAGTTATTGATCGGAAATGCAGGAAAGTCATCTATAAACCGAACGTATGAAAGCGTATTACCCGCGACACCCAGGCGATCCGCGATTTTGAGCCGAGACATTCCGAGTTCGTTCGTTTTCCAACGACTCTGGGTAGTGGGACGAAAAGTTCGTTCGCCGATGGTCACCGGAAACCAGGAAGCTGCGCCTTCTCCCTTGGCCCGTCCTGCACTCTGGCTGGTGAGGTTATCTAGTCGATAAATCCTTGCTTCGGATCCCAAGAACTCCGGTTCACGGCGCTCCTCCAGCGTCAGCGTCCGGCGCACTCCGCTGGATTCAACGTATCGATAGGCACCTGCGCCAGTACCGCCAACAACCTTGCTCTTATAGAGCTGTCGGTACTTCACACGGTCTTTGCTTTTCGCGTACCAGAGGACGTAATCAACTGTGCCCGGGAGTAAATCACCGGTAGCGCCGGTCGTAGTTCGAAATGAAATCTGCGCGGCGAAACAATCCGAACCGAACACCTCGTCGAGGAGACTCCTAACGAGGTGCAAATTCGCATCGCCAATCTGCACGAAGCATGACCCGGTCTCGGTCAGTAGATCGCGCGCCACGATCAGCCGATCCCGCAGGTACGCCAAGTAGGAATGAATCCCCAATGCCCATGTGTCACGAAAAGCCTTGATCTGCTCGGCCTCTCGCGCGGCGTCTTCGAGCTTGCCGTCTTTGACATCGCGCTTGCGCGCCGAAGCCTGCCAGTTGGAGCCGAACTTGATCCCGTACGGAGGGTCGAGGTAGATCATCTGCACCTTGCCGCGCAACGATTCTCTCTCGGCGAGGGATGCCATCACATTGAGCGAGTCTCCGAGGATCATCCGATTGGACCAGTTGGCCGCGTGTCGGTAGAACTCCACCTGCGATAGCTCGTCGAGGCCATCGAAGTCGTCGAACAGAGACAGCTCTGGCTCATCCTCGGGCCGGTCGGCGGTACGGCGTAGATTCTCGACCAGGGCCACCGGGTCGATCTTTTCCTGGATATAGATCGGCGGGGCATCAGCGACCAGATCAAGCGAGTCTTGTTGGTCTTTTCCTCGCCAGACCAGTTGCGGATCTAGGCTCGGATCACGTTGATAGCGAGCTTGTTTCGGATTGATCGATTCGGGATCAACGAAGTCTTGCGCATCAGCGGTCGGGATGTTCGCGCGGGTTTCGCGGTGCTCGATCGAGTCGACCGGCGTCGGGCCGACCGCTTTAGCCTTACGCGCCACGGCGTACCTGGAAATCCAGCGTATCGGGGTCGCCGATGATCGCCCTGTCGTTGTAGAGGTTGTCGATCGCGTCGTTGAGGACCGCACGCACGGTGGCCATGTCGGTCACCTCGACATATCCCCACCGGCCGAAGCCGCCGTGATTGTTGACCGCGGGCACCCATTTCTCCTTTGCCGTGCGCGCCTTCTCTCTGGTGGACCCCGGGTCTTTCTGTCCACCCGACACCTCGACGATCAGAGTCCGGTCGAAGTGCTCACCGTGAGCGCGCCGCAGCCGCAGCAAGAAGTCCGGTACATACGAATGCGCACGACCCCGGTGCACATACGGGATTCTGAAGTCGAGGTGGTCGTTCTTGACGTAGGCGGCCACCCGAGGATTCAGTTCGCACTGCAGGGCGAGAATCTGCTCCCAGGTGTTGGTCCCGCCGCCGGCCGCGTCGAAAACTACGTGGCTGACTTCAGATTTCGTCGTCTCCTCATGCGCCTTGCGGGTGAGGAAATAGACCTCGCCGGTGTGTCCGACCGGTTCGAACGGCCGTAGCATGGCTCGCATCCGGGCCCGACGATCACCCTGCACCCAGGTGATTGCCATGGACAGCTCCTCGACCGCGACGTTTTGCAGTTCGGCATTGCTGACCAGCACGCCAATGGTGCGCCCGTCGCGAATCTCGACGCATCGATCCAGCCAACGCCCGCAGATGCGGACCAGCTGAGGGAAAAGCCACGGGCGGCGATCGAGACCGCTCTGGAAATGTTTGACCAGCAACCGATGGGCAAGTTGAAACGCCACTTCCTGAGGCCGGACGTCCGCCACCTCCACGACTCGCTCGGGTTCTCCGATGACCGGCGCTGATTCCGTCCAGGTCGGTACCTCGTCTGCCCCGATACGGAAGGGGTCAACCGACCCCAGGTCGAAATGCAATGGTTCGTCCGGCAATTCGATGCGGTAGCCGTCCAGCCTCGGAAAGCTGATGCGGTATTCCTCGCGACCCACCAGCGAGCGGACTTCCAGCGCCGGACTGCGGGGTGGCAGCTCCTTGATCGCCCGGTCGGTCGGGACGAATGCGAACGGAATCCCGTAGACGTTGGCGTACTCCGGCTCGAATAATCCGTCGTCGTTGGGGACGTAGGACCGCCGCCGAAGTCCGCGGCCGACGACCTGCTCACACAATAGTTGGCTACTGAACGCGCGAATACCCAACACATGAGTGACGGTGTTGGCATCCCAGCCCTCGGTGAGCATCGCGACGCTGACCACACACCGCACATCGGCGCCGAGCATCCCCGGTTTACCGACGGTGTTCATCACCTCGCGCAGGATGTCCTCGTCGCTGAGCTTGTCGGTGTCCGCGCCGGGATGGTCGATTCGGTATTGCGCTTTGAACGCGTCGATCTCCGCAGAGGCGGCGTCCTTGAAGTCGCCCTTGAGCGCCTCGCCGCTCTCCAGCTGCGCCGAATCAACGAGGATGGTGCGCGGACGGGCAAGCCCGACACCGTCTTCCACGTTGCTGAACAGCGGCAACTCCCCTGCCCGTTGCACCAGCTGTCCATCCACCTCGACCTCGCGGCCGGCGATCCAGTCGTAGACGAGTTTGGAAACTAGGGTGTTGGGGCAGACCACGATGAACACGGGCGGGGTCTGGCCAATCAGGTCGCGATTACTTTCCCAGTACTCATAGGAGCGTTGGTAGCTCTGATAGAGGCTGCGCAGCGCGCCCACCAGCACCGGGGGCGGTGCCCAGTCGGTGTAGTCGTCGCCCTTGCTTTTGCGCTTGGGCAGCTTGTCGCCGACGTGCTCCCACAACGTGAGGTAGCTGACCAGGTCACCGGATGCGTCGTCGTCAACCGGGATGCGGGGAATCTTCACGATCCCGGACTCGATGGCGTCCATCAGCGAGAAGTCGCTGACCGTCCACGGGAAGATGAAGCCCTCTTGATAGCCGGATCCCGAGAGGTAGAACGGCGTAGCGGACAGATCGTAGATCTGTTTGACGCCGAGTTTGCTTGCCACGGCCTGGATTCCGCGAAACCAGACGCGAGCCTCGTCGTTGGCGTCATCCTGCTCGCGGGACAGCTTGCCGATCGTGATCGGGCGATCACGGTAGCAGTGGTGGGCTTCGTCGTTGAGGACGAGCACCTGGTTTTTGGTACCCGACCTCCCCACACCGAGATCGCGCACCACTCGTGCCACAACGGTGCCGTCGTCCTCTTTGAACGGATCGTGGGACTTGCCCGCCAGCAACAGCTTTCGGGTGTTGGCGCTGACTCCCTTCATCTCCTTGGCGACCCGCGGCAGGAACGCGTGGTAGTTGGTGATGCCGATCAGCGCCTGGTGCAGTGAGCCTTCCAGGTCGGGTGGGACCAGGTCGCGCTGGCGGTAGTAGTTGTCCGTATCGCTGGGCCGCAGAACGCGCAGGCGGTCACGGATCGTGATACCCGGCGCGATGACGAGGAATCGATTGGTGAACCGTGCGTCGCGGGGTGCGTAAACCTTGTTGATGGTCTGCCAGGCGATCAACATCGCCATCACGACGGTCTTGCCCGAACCCGTGGCCATCTTCAGGGCTGTGCGTGGCAGGCCTGCGTTGTGCTCGTCGTTGGCTTCGGCCAGGCGCACCCGCCAATCGGTGTACCCATAGCGCCCAGCGACCTCGGCGAGGAAAATCGCAGTTTCGACGGCGTCCCGCTGACAAAACAAGACGCGGTTTTCTCGGTCCGGATCGGCCCAGTACTGAAGAAGCTTGCGGCTAATCGGCGTGGCGCGCTCGTAGTCACGTTGCCGCCACCGTTGGATCTCGCGGCGCAAGTCATTGATCAATGTATTGCGCTCGCGGCGCTCGCCGGTCACGTCGAAGTCCAGTGCGCCTTGCTCAACTTTCCCTTTTCGGGCACGCGGGATGGGGATATAGGACTCACTTGGCCTGCGACCGTCGAGGATCACGCCGCTTGGCCCCTGAGGTCCGATCTCGAAGTACCGGCCGGGCGAGTCGTAGGGCGAGTTCAGGATCGGGTTGGCGATCGAATCAGCCACGCAGCCCTCCTGCACTCGGGTTGAGCAGGGTTGGCCACCTATATATGGCCCGCCCGACAGGCCCGCATTCTATGGCCATCTATAGATGGTCGAAAAGGGATATCGACACCTGCATGTTTCTGAGGTGCCGGAGTCTTCGATCGAGCGAGAGCTGGCGGCAGCGCTCGGTCGACGCCTCGCAGAGCTACGAGAGGCTCGCGGATTGACCCAGGAACGGGTCGCTGAAGCCGCGGGTATCAGCCGCAATCACTATCAACTATTGGAATACGGCCTCAGCAGGCGCACGGACCGCAAGCCGGCCAACCCGAGGCTGTCGACGCTCATCGCGCTGAGCGAGGTTCTCGGGACGACAATCCGGGAATTGATCCAGGATATTCACGAAGAGGCATTGGCCGCCGACGGACGCAGAATTGATAACCCCCGTCGTGACGGCAAGAGAGTTCATCCCTCGCTGAATCCCTGACGTCGGCTTACAGGCCGCCTGTTGGCATCGAGTCGGCGCTATGAGTTACCCTGGAAATCGGTCATGAGTGCCAGCGTCAAGCCCCGGCTTGCTGGCCGGCAACCCTCCAACCGCGGTGGGGTGCTCCGGGTGAAGACCAGGTTGAGTAGCCACAAGCGGCTACGTCGGCAAGCGCGGGTCCGCTATGACGGGCCCCCTGAGTAGACAGGGAAACATGATGCCTATCCATTTATCCCCTTTGCGTGGCCGTTCGCGTCCCATCGTCTGTCGGTGCTGACCGAACGCCTCCGACACCCAATTCGCACATTCCCAGGAGAAGGCACCGCTCATGAGCGCCGATACAGAAACAGACCCGACCGCGCACTGGTCGTTCGAAACCAAGCAGGTTCATGCCGGCCAGCAACCGGACCCGACCACCAACGCGCGCGCCCTGCCGATCTACCAGACCACGTCCTACATCTTCAACGACACTGCCCATGCCGCCGCCTTGTTCGGGCTCGAGGCCCCGGGCAACATCTACACCCGCATCGGCAACCCGACCACCGACGTCGTCGAACAGCGCGTCGCCGCGCTCGAGGGCGGCGTGGCAGCGCTGTTCCTGAGCTCCGGGCAAGCCGCGGAGACATTCGCCATCCTGAACCTCGCGGGCGCCGGCGATCACATCGTCTCCAGCCCGCGGCTCTACGGCGGCACATATAACCTGTTCCACTATTCGCTGCCCAAGCTCGGTATCGAGGTCAGCTTCGTCGAGGATCCCGACGACCTGGATTCCTGGCAGGCCGCGGTGCGGCCGAACACCAAGGCCTTCTTCGCCGAGACCATCTCCAACCCGCAGATCGACGTGTTGGACACTCCCGGGGTCGCCGGGGTCGCCCACGCCAACGGCGTGCCGCTGATCGTCGATAACACCATCGCCACGCCATACCTGATCCAGCCCTTCACCCAGGGCGCCGACATCGTGGTGCACTCGGCCACCAAATACCTGGGCGGACACGGCTCCGCGATCGCCGGCGTGATCGTCGACGGCGGCACCTTTGACTGGACGTCGGGCCGCTTCCCCGGCTTCACCACACCGGACCCCAGCTACCACGGCGTGGTCTATGCCGAGCTTGGACCGCCTGCGTTTGCGCTTAAGGCTCGTGTGCAACTGTTGCGCGACCTCGGTTCGGCGGCTTCGCCGTTCAACGCCTTCCTGGTGGCACAAGGCCTGGAGACACTCAGTCTGCGCATCGAGCGGCACGTCGCCAACGCACAGCGAGTCGCCGAGTTCCTGGCCGACCACGAGGGCGTGCTGTCCGTCAACTACGCGGGGCTGCCCAGTTCGCCGTGGCATGAGCGGGCAAAGAAGCTGGCACCCAAGGGAACCGGAGCTGTCCTGTCGTTCGAATTGACCGGCGGTATTGAAGCCGGCAAGGCATTCGTGGACGCGCTGAAACTACACAGTCACGTCGCCAACATCGGCGACGTGCGCTCCCTGGTGATTCACCCGGCATCGACCACGCACGCTCAGCTGAGCCCCGCGGAGCAACTCAGCACCGGCGTCAGCCCGGGGCTGGTACGGCTGGCCGTCGGCATCGAGGGCATCGACGACATCCTGACCGACTTGGAACTCGGCTTCGCCGCCGTGCGCAGGGGCAGCAGCGACCCGCAGTCCGTGGCAGCCTTCTGAGGACTTCTGAGGACTTCTGACATGACGATCTCCGACGTTCCCACCCAAACGCTGCCTGCTGAAGGCGACGTTGGCTATGTCGACATCGGCTCGTTGACGACGGAAAGCGGCGCCGTGATCGACGGCGTCTGTATCGCCGTCCAGCGCTGGGGCCAGCTGTCGCCGGCGCGGGACAACGTGGTGGTCGTTCTGCACGCGCTCACGGGTGATTCGCACATCACTGGACCCGCGGGACCCGGGCATCCCACGTCCGGCTGGTGGGACGGGGTGGCCGGGCCGGGCGCGACGATCGACACCGACAGCTGGTGCGTGGTGGCCACCAACGTGCTGGGCGGCTGCCGCGGGTCGACCGGGCCAAGCTCGCTGGCCCGCGACGGAAAGCCATGGGGCTCTAGATTTCCGCTGATTACTGTGCGAGACCAGGTGGAGGCCGACATCGCCGCGCTGGCCGCGCTGGGCATCACCGAGGTTGCGGCCGTTGTCGGCGGATCGATGGGCGGTGCACGGGCTTTGGAGTGGATGGTCAGCCACCCAGACCAGGTCCGGGCCGGATTGCTGCTGGCGGTCGGTGCGCGCGCCACCGCCGATCAGATCGGCACGCAGAGCACCCAGATCGCGGCCATCAAGGCCGACCCGAATTGGCAGGGCGGCGATTACCACGACACTGGCCGCACACCGGATGCCGGGCTGACGATCGCGCGCCGCTTCGCCCATCTCACCTACCGAGGTGAGGTAGAGCTCGACAGCAGGTTCGCCAATGACGGCCAGCGCGAAGAGGATCCGGCCACCGGCGGCCGTTACGCCGTGCAGAGCTACCTCGAGCACCAGGGCAACAAACTGCTCGCCCGCTTTGATGCTGGCAGCTACGTGGTGTTGACCGAGACGCTGAGCAGTCACGACGTCGGCCGCGGGCGTGGCGGGATCCGCAAAGCATTGCGCGGCTGCCCGGTACCGGCCGTGGTCGGTGGCATCACCAGCGACCGGCTCTACCCGTTGCGCTTGCAGGAGGAATTGGCCGAGCTGCTGCCGGGCTGCGCCGGGCTGCAGGTCGTCGACTCTATCTGTGGACACGACGGCTTCCTGGTGGAATCCGAGGCCGTCGGCGAATTGATCCGCAGCACACTCGAATTAGCCGATGGCGAAAGCGCGCGCCTCAGGTGTCCGAGGTGATCCGCTCTCGGCACGACCGCTCCCTCTCGTTTGGTTCCGCGGCTGCTGCCTACGAGCGCGGACGCCCGTCGTATCCGCCGGAGGCCATCGACTGGCTGTTGCCACGCACCGCCCAAAAGGTACTCGACCTGGGTGCGGGCACCGGCAAGCTGACCACCCGGCTGGTCGAACGCGGCCTGGACGTGGTGGCCGTCGACCCGATTTCCGAAATGCTGGAACTGCTGCGTGCCTCGCTGCCGGAAACTCGTGCGCTGCTCGGCACCGCGGAAGAGATTCCGTTGGAAGACAACAGCGTCGACGCCGTGCTGGTCGCTCAGGCATGGCATTGGGTAGATCCTGAGCGGGCGATTCCCGAAATTGCCCGGGTGCTGCGCCCTGGTGGGCGGCTTGGTCTGGTGTGGAACACCCGCGACGAACGGCTCGGGTGGGTACGCGAACTGGGTCAGATCATCGGCAGCGACGGTGATCAGCGCCGCTTCGAAGTGACGCTGCCCGCACCGTTCGACGAACCCCAGCGCCATCAGATCGAGTGGACGAATTACCTTACGCCGCAGGCATTGATCGACCTGGTGGCTTCTCGTAGTTACTGCATCACCTCACCGACCGAGGTGCGCACCAAGACGCTCGACGAGGTCCGCGAGCTACTGGCCACCCATCCGGCACTGGCGAATTCGACCGGCCTGGCGTTCCCCTACGTCACCGTGTGTATTCGGGCGACGCTGGCGGGTTGATGCAGTCACCCACAAGGCTGGAGATCGGTTCCTGCACATGGCCGACTTCTGTGCTGGCGGGGGCCGCCGCCCGTGCAATCCGCGACTCTATGTCGTAGGACATGATGATCGCGGTCGCATCCCGGACGCGGCTCACCGAGCGGGCCATCTTGTCCGCGGTGCGGTCATGAAGCAGCCGGCCAAGACGGCCTGCTGTCGGACGAGCAATTCAAAGAGCAGAGAGATCGTCTGCTCGGCCGTTGAATCTGTCGTTGACTCAACCGCTGCGGATTCGCACTCGCTCCCTGCTCTGATCACTGCCGTGGTAAATTGCCCGATCACTTGCTGATGGTTGTGCGGAGGATCACTATGGTCACGCGGCGATGGAACGAGTCGGACGAGGCCAAGAGCAGCTACGTCAACGAGTTGTTTTCGGCGCTGGCGAAGCGCTACAACGTGATGACCGACGTGTGGACGCTCGGGCTTCACCGCTTATGGAAGCGGCAGGCCATGGAGCTTTTGGCCCTCCAGCCCGGCGAACGAGTGCTGGACGTTGCGACCGGGACGGGCGATCTGGCCTTCGCGGAGCAGGCGGCGGTCGGGACGGAAGGCCAGGTCGTGGGCGTCGACTCCTGCGCGGCGATGCTTGAGGTCGCCCGGCAGCGGCAGCCAGGGGCCGTCGAGTTCCAGGAGGGCGATGCCATGGGCCTGCGGTTCCCAGACGCATCGTTCGACGTCATCACGATCGGCTTCGGGCTGCGCAACGTTGCCGACCGTAGCCAGGCGCTACACGAGTTCCGGCGCGTCCTGCGGCCGGGAGGTCGGTTGATGGTGCTCGATTTCAGCACGCCGACTTCGAAGCCGCTGAAAGCCCTTCACGACCTGCTCTATTTCGTCGTAATGCCGAAAGTGGGCCGGGTCGTGGCCTGGCATCGCGACGCCCATCATTACACCGCCGATTCGATCCGCAGCTGGTGGTCGCCGGACGAGCTGAGCAAGGCGATGCTGGATGCGGGATTCGTCGATACCCGCTACGTCTCGCTGAGCACCGGGTTCGGAACGGTCCATTTCGGTGGAAGCGCTTCCACCGCATAGCAATCGCAATGGACGTGCGGATCAGCGTGGCGAAAAGCGAATTTGTTAGAAGCTCAACCCCGAGAACATGACACCGTTGGGGTCGTATTTCTGCCGGACGGCACTCATCTGCGACAGGTTCGAGCCGAAGTAACGCGACGCCGGGGTGTTGGCTTCCAGATAATTGACGTAGGCGCCGGCCGAATACTGTTGTACCGCCTGATGCGCCGAGCTCAGCCACTTGTTGGCCGCTGCGACCTGGTTACTGGCGGGCTCGACGTACCACTGCAGAACCGCGGCCTGCTGCCGCCACGGAAAGGCCGAATTCCCGGCCGCCACATCGGAGACCGCACCGCCGAGCGGGTCGACGAGCACCGAAGCTTGCCCGGCCGCCGCAGGCCACTGTCCGATGCCGGTAGCGATGGCATGTGCCGCAGCGGAATTCACCGTCGTGATCACGTCGGATCCGGCTACGAAGCCGCGAGGTGCAGGCGTCGATCCACCACCGGCCAGATACGTCACCAGGTCCATGTGGTTGAGCGTGTTGTTCTGAACTGCACTGGGCGCCAAACCGACTGCGGATTTGATTGCGGCGGCCACCCCCGAGCCCGCCCCAGCGGGGCAGGTCGCCAGCACATGGCAGTTCGGATTGGCGCCGACCGAGAGGTCAACCATCCCCCAGGTGTTTCGGTCGGCCCCGGACAGCCAGGACTGCCATCCGGCGAGCACCTGCACCGCCGACGCCGGAGGGAAATCGAGCCGAACGAGATCCACATCGCCGGTTGCGAAAGTGGCGAACGTCATCGACGTCGTCACCCCGAAGTTACCTCCACCGCCGCCGCGAAGCGCCCAGAACAGGTCCGGGTTGTCACCGGCGGATGCGGTGACCACATCACCGCTTGGCAGCACTACCGTCGCGGACTGCAATGCATCGCAAGTTAGACCCGCATGCCGTGAATCAGCCCCGATCCCGCCGCCAAGCGCCGACCCCCCCATGCCGACGGTTGGGCACGTGCCGGTGGGGACCGCGCGCCCGGCATTGACCAACGCCTGATGGACCGCATAAACGTTGGTCGCCGGCGTTACCGTGACGTTCCCACTACCGGCGTCAAAGTTCGCCGCGCCGGGGAGCCCACGTAGGTCGAGCACCATCGTGCCCGTGGTGCTCGACGCACCAACATACGAATGTCCACCAGCACGCGGGGCAACCTTGAGCTTGTTCGCCGTGGCGAACGCGACCGCCTTCCGGACGTCATCCTGCGACGAAACCGTCACGACCGCAGCCGGATTGGAGCCATTGTAGAGGGAATTGAAGACTTCTTTACTGGTGGCGAACTGGGTTCCGTTGGCCGGCAAAAGAACTCTGCCGCCGATGGAAGAAGCCAGACCACCCCAGCCGCTGGCGGCGCCGGGGTCAGCCGCTGCCCGCGTGGTACCGAACACCGCTCCGCTCGCCAACACTGAAACGGCGCCCCGAAGGAGCCTCTGGCGCGAGATGCCCTTATCTAAGGGTAAGTCCAGGGGACGGCCGCGATTCGTCGTCATGGGCCGGAGTCTGGACCATTTCGCGCCAGAAAATCCGGTATCGTCGCCCGTGTCGGATCACGGTGTGGCGTCAATGCGCCGGCGATGGCCGGGCCAGCTCTGGCCCAATAATCGACGCGCCGTAAGAGCTACACTTACGAAACGCTTATTGCGCAAAGCTTTATCTCGCCGTGTCGCAAATGTGACAGTTATAGACCAGAGTTCCTAGAGTGATTTGAGTGCGCCAAGTGCACTCCACTACAGGGGGAGCCTGGCATGAAACCGCTCGCAAAAACTCGGAAATTTGTTTGGCTCTACAGTGATCAACCACTGGCCGTTCGACTGCTGGCGACAACTGCCGGCATCCTCACCGCGGCGGCCGCATTCGCGGCGCCGGCCGAGGCAAGCCCAGTCGACGACGACTTCATCGACGCGCTGAACCACGCGGGCGTCAACTTCGGCGAACCGGGAAACGCGATGTCGATGGGCCAGTCCGTCTGCTCGATGCTGGCCAGGCCGGGCGGGAACATCGCCGCGGCCGCGCAGCAGGTGCGGGGCAGCAATGGCATGTCAGCAGGGACCGCCAAGATGTTCACCACCATTGCGATTCAGATGTATTGCCCGACAATGCTGGCAGACATCGCAAGTGGCAAAATGCCGTCGGTGCCCGGAATGCCCGGGATGGGCGGACCGGGCGGAATACCCGGAATGGGCGGGACTCCCGGAATGGGCGGAATGCCCGGAATACCCGGAATACCCGGGATCTAGCCGGTACCCAGAGGGTCGATGGTCCACGCGATGTAGACCATCGCCGCCCCGACCGTCGCGGTCGTCACGAAGTCGGTGCCTCTGCTGCGCACGACTAAAAGGCCGGCCTGCTCGTCGGACAGCACCAACCGCAGCACCGCGCCCGCCCCGACACCGATGCCGAGCAGCAGGGAACCGCGACGCCAGAAGTTCGCTCCGGCCAACGCGAACGCCGTAACGAAGATCAGCCCAACCGACAGGATCGGCCATTGGGCCCGGGCTGCTAACCTCGCGACCCCCGTTTTATCGGCATGGGTGCTCATTGCTGTTCGGCCAGCTCGACAACATTGGTCAGCAGGAACGCCCGGGTCAGCGGGCCGACCCCACCGGGATTCGGTGACACGTGGCCGGCGACCCCCCAGACGTCGGGATGCACGTCGCCGACCAGACCGTCGTCGGTGCGGCTGACGCCGACATCGACCACGGCGGCGCCGGGACGCACCATATCGGCGGTCAGCATGTGCGGCACACCGACCGCGGCAACAATCACGTCCGCCTGCCGGGTCAACGCGGGTAGGTCGCGGGTTCCGGTGTGGCACAACGTCGCTGTCGCATTTTCGGAGCGGCGGGTCAGCAGCAGACCCAAAGGGCGACCGACGGTGACGCCGCGGCCGATGACGACCACGTGCGCACCCGCGATCTCAACGTCGTAGCGGCGCAGCAAGTGCACGATGCCGCGCGCGGTGCACGGCAACGGCGCCGGCTCATTGAGCACAAGCCGGCCCAAATTTGTCGGGTGCAGCCCGTCGGCGTCCTTAGCCGGGTCGACTCGCTGCAGCGCCGCGTTCTCGTCGAGATGCCGGGGCAACGGCAACTGCACGATGTAACCGGTGCACTCGGGGTTGGCGTTGAGCTCGTCGATGGTCTCGTTGAGCTGGGCCGTCGTGATGTCGGCGGGCAGATCGCGACGTATCGAGGTGATGCCCACCTTCGCGCAGTCGGAGTGCTTGCCCCGGACATATGCCTGCGAGCCCGGGTCGTCGCCGATCAGGATTGTGCCCAGTCCGGGTGTGCGACCCGATGCGGTCCCCGACGTTAGAGCGGCCACTCTCCGTTTGAGGTCGACGAAGATCTCGTCGCGGGTGGCCTTGCCGTCCAGCGTGATTGCGCCCACGCCTGACAGTCTGGCACGGCCGCCGCGGTGACGGATGATGGCGACCCGCCGCACCCGGCTGCGCCGCGCTTGCGATCCCCATGGGGCTGGTCTGATGGCGACCCGCCGCACCCGGCTGCGCCGCGCTCGCGATCCCCATGGGCTGGTCTGATGGCGACCCGCCGCACCCGGCTGCGCCGCGCTTGCGATCCCCATTAGGCTCCTGGCATGTCTGCTGCTCCGGACGTTTTCAGCCCAGCCAAACTCGGCCCACTGACGCTCCGCAACCGCATCATCAAGTCGGCGACGTTCGAAGCGCGCACACCGAACGCGCTTGTGACGGACGACCTGATCGAATACCACCGGCTGCCCGCCGCCGGCGGCGTCGGCATGACCACCGTCGCCTACTGCGCGGTCTCCCAAGGCGGCCGCACCGAGGGCAACGGGATCTGGATGCGCCCCGAGGCCGTGCCGGGGTTCCGCCGGCTGACCGACGCCATCCACGCCGAAGGCGCGGCGGTGAGCGCGCAGATCGGTCACGCCGGCCCGGTGGCCAATGCCCGATCCAACAAGGCCACCGCGCTGGCACCGGTGCGGTTCTTCAACCCGATCGGCATGCGGTTCGCCAAGAAAGCCAGTCGCGATGACATCGACGACGTGATTGCAGCCCATGCCAACGCCGCTCGGCTGGCCGTCGATGCCGGTTTCGACGCCGTCGAGATCCACCTGGGCCACAATTATTTGGCGAGCGCGTTTCTGAGCCCGCTGATCAACCGTCGCGACGACGAGTTCGGCGGACCGCTGGAAAACCGGGCCAAGGTCGCGCGCGGGATGGTGATGGCCGTCCGCCGAGCAGTCCAAGACCAGATCGCCGTGACCGCCAAGCTCAACATGGCAGACGGGGTCCGAGGCGGCATCAGCACCGAAGAATCTCTGATCACGGCCAAGTGGCTAGAGGAAGACGGCGGCCTGGACGCGATCGAACTCACCGCGGGCAGCTCGCTGGTCAACCCGATGTATCTATTCCGCGGCGATGCACCACTGAAGGAGTTCGCCGGCGCCTTCAAGCCGCCACTGAGCTGGGGCATGCGCATGACGGGCAAGAAGTTTCTGCGCGAATATCCGTATCGGGAGGCCTACCTGTTGGGGGACGCCAAGTTGTTCCGCGCCGAGCTGACGATGCCGCTGATTCTGCTCGGCGGTATCACCAACCGGGAGACGATGGACCTGGCCATGGCGGAGGGATTCCAGTTTGTCGCGATGGCCCGCGCACTGCTGGCCGAGCCCGACTTGATCAACCGGATCGCCGCCGAGGGCGCCGGGCACAGCGTGCGTTCGGCCTGCACACATTGCAATCAGTGCATGCCCACGATCTACAGCCGGACCCGCTGCGTCGTGACAGGTATGCCTGACCGCTGACGATGCGCGCCACGCAGTCAGTCGCTGTGAGCCGGGCAAAAATCCACCCCGCCGCCCGCCGGTGACAGCAGTGACGGGAGTTAATCCCGTCCATTGACGATGTCGACTGAAGCGGGTATTCAAACCCCGCCATGCCGCATTTGTTGCCGATGTTGCGATGGGGCTCCGAGCTACAGTTGGTCCAATGAGTCCGCCAGCCCCACCAGCGCTGACCGTTCGGCATGACGGGTCGGAACGCACCTTCGCAGCGGGCCATGACGTGGTGGTCGGGCGCGACCTCAGGGCCGACATGCGCATCACGCATCCGCTGATTTCGCGTGCTCATCTTTTGCTCCGGTTCGACCAGGGTCGGTGGCTGGCGATCGACAACGGATCGTTGAACGGGACGTACGTGAATGGCCGCCGTGTTCCGGTGGTCGACATCCACGACGGCCACAGCGTCAACGTTGGAAACCCCGACGGGCCACTGCTGACGTTCGAAGTTGGCCGCCACGTCGGGATGGCGGGTCGCCCACCCCAAACCGCTTCGATGCCCATCGCGTCGGCATCCGTGTTTGCAGAGGCGGCCGGGATGGCTTGGCCGCCCGCTACCCCCGGACCTCAGCAACCTGGACGCCAACCGAACCGGACCGCGCCGGGAGCGCCGCGGCCGTATCCCGGCGCATCTCCGCCCGGCCAACCCGTGTATCCGACCAGCACAAGCACGGGGCGGCCCAGCCCGTATCCGGCCAATTCACCGCCCCCACCGAACAACTTCTTCCAAGCCCAACCCAGGGTGTCCGGTGTGGGCCCCGCCGCTCCCCCGCGACCGGCACCGCGCACCCAGATGTCACCCGCGGTCGAGAAGCCGCCAGAGGTGTCGAACCTGGCGACGAAGATGTTCCAGGCGTTGTTGCCATCCCGGTCCGGGGCCATGCCCAAGTCCGTCGACTCGGCCACGATCGGCCGCGCCACCGACAACGACATCGTCATCCAAGACGTGCTGGCGTCGCGGCATCACGCGTTTTTGATCAAGACACCGCTGGGCACCGAGATCCGCGACGCGCACAGCGTCAACGGTACCTTCGTCAACGGGGTCCGGGTCGGATCCGCGGTGCTGAATGACGGCGACGTGGTCACCATCGGAAACGTCGACCTGGTTTTCACCCGCGACACCCTGGTGCGGCGCACTGAAGCCGCGACGCGCACCGGCGGCCTGGAGGTGAACTCGGTCTGCTTCACCGTCGACCACGGCAAGGAACTGCTCGACCACATCTCGCTGACGGCGCGTCCGGGGACGCTGACCGCGATCATCGGCGGGTCCGGCGCCGGCAAGACCACGCTGTCCAGACTGATCGCCGGGTATACCAGCCCGACTTCCGGCTCGGTGACGTTCGAGGGCCACAACATCCACACCGAGTATGCATCCCTGCGCAGCAGGATCGGGATGGTCCCGCAGGACGACGTCGTGCACCGCCAGCTGACGGTCAACCAGGCACTTGGCTACGCGGCCGAGCTGCGGTTGCCACCCGACACCAGCAAGACCGATCGGGACGAGGTGGTCGCTCAGGTGCTCGAGGAACTCGAGCTGACCAAGCACGCCGACACCCGAGTCGACAAGCTGTCCGGCGGCCAGCGCAAACGCGCCTCGGTGGCGCTGGAGCTGCTCACCGGACCGTCACTGCTGATCCTCGACGAGCCGACCACCGGTCTGGATCCGGCGCTGGACCGTCAGGTGATGATGATGCTGCGCCAGTTGGCCGACGCCGGCCGGGTGGTGCTGGTCGTCACGCACTCGGTGTCCTACCTCGACGTCTGCGATCAGCTGCTCCTGGTGGCGCCCGGCGGCAAGACAGCGTTTCTGGGCCCGCCCAGCCAGATCGGTGCGGCCATGGGCACCGCAAACTGGGCAGACATCTTCACCAAAGTGGGCGCGGATCCCGACGAGGCCAATCGCCGCTTCCTCGCCGAAAACAACCACCAGCCGCTGGCTGTCCCGTCCCAGGACAGCCCGGCCGCCGACTTGGGCGAGCCGGTTCACGCCGACACGTTTCGCCAGTTCTCGACGATCGCCCGCCGCCAGATTCGCCTCGTCATCTCCGACCGTGGCTACACGGTGTTCCTGGCGCTGTTGCCATTCCTCATCGGTGTCCTCACCCTGACCGTTCGCGGCAAGAGCGGATACGGCATGTCGGATCCGCTCGGCAACAATCCGGCTCAGCCGGACCAGATTCTGGTCATGCTCAATGTCGGCGCGGTGTTCATGGGTACCGCATTGACCATCCGCGACCTCATCGGCGAGCGTCCCATCTTCCGGCGCGAACAAGCGGTCGGCCTATCGACGGCCGCCTATATGGGCGCCAAAATCGTGGTGTTCTCCGCGTTCGCGATCGTTCAGGCAGCGATCGCGACGGCCATCTCGATCATCGGCTGGGGCACCCCGATCTCCAAAGCCGTCATCCTGGGCAATGTCAACGTCGAACTGTTCGTCACCGTGGCCGCAACCTGCGTGGGTGCGGCGCTGCTCGGCATGGCACTGTCGGCGCTGGCTCAATCGCAAGACCAGATCATGCCGATGTTGGTGGTGTCGATCATGTCGCAGCTGGTGTTCTCCGGCGGCATGATCTGGGTGACCGACCGGATCGTGCTCGATCAGTTGTCGTGGGCCACGCCCGCCCGGTGGGGCTTCGCGGCGTCGGCGTCGACGATCGACGCGCATCGGCTGATACCCGGCCCGACCGACCCGAAGGACCAGCACTGGGACCACACCAAGGCCGCGTGGCTATTCGACATGGCGATGCTCGGGGTGTTGTGCATCGTCTACAGCGCCATCGTCTGGTGGAGGATCCGGCTCAAGAGACGATGAGCCGCGGCGGCGAATCAGGCGTCCAGGCCCCCGTCCAAACGAAGCCCGTGCGCCAATGCAAACGCCATGGCTTGTGGAACGTCGACGCGCACACCGGTCAGCGAAGCGGTTGTCCATAGCGACGGGTCCACGGTCGCGCCTCGCAGGTCGGCGTCATCCAGTCGGGTGCCGGTGGTCCGTGCGCCACTGAGGTCGGCGCCGCGCAGCACGGCCTTGCGTAGATCGGTCTCCACCAGGCTGGCCTCCCGCAGCCGGCAGCCGCTGAGATCGACGCCACGTAGGTCGTTGCCGCCGAGCGCGGCGAGCGTGAAGTCCACCTCGTCGAACGTCACTGGCCGGAAACGACAGTCCAGGAACACCGAGCCCAGCATGCTGCACTGAGCGAATGTGCTGTGCCACAGCGTTGTTCGCCGGAAGGAACAGTTGCGAAACGCGGATCCGCGGTGTTGGGATTCGCCCAGGTTGACACCGCTGAAGTCGCATTCGGTGAACAACACCCGATCGGTGCTTAACCGGCTAAGGTCCTCGTCGCGGAAATCACGGCCGGTGAATTCAGTGTCAACCCACTCCTGCAACGCGCTCAACTGGCCGTCAGGCCGGTAAGCGCGTATTCGCTCACCGCGATCAGCGCATCGGTCGCCGACCGGCGGTCTCTGGCGTCGACCCCGATCACCGGGATGTGCGGGGGCAGCGCCAGCGCTTGGCGCACCTCATCCACCGGATACCTGGGTGCGCTGTCGAATTCGTTGATCGCGATCAGGAAGGGCAGGTTCCGGTGTTCGAAGAAATCGACCGAGGCAAAGCTGTCCTGCAAGCGCCGGCAATCGACCAGCACGATGGCGCCGATAGCGCCTCGCACCAGGTCGTCCCACATGAACCAGAACCGACGCTGGCCGGGGGTGCCGAACAGGTAGAGGACCAGATCCTGGTCCAGGGTGATCCGGCCGAAATCCATCGCGACCGTCGTGGTGCTTTTGTCCGGGGTGGCCTCGAGCATGTCGACGCCGGCCGAGGCGTCGGTGACCATCGCCTCGGTACGCAGCGGCATGATCTCTGATACCGCGCCGACGAACGTGGTTTTGCCGACGCCGAATCCGCCCGCGATGACGATCTTCGTCGAGGCGGTGCTTCGCCTGTCAGAGTGCTTTAAGGCCACGCAGCGTCCTTCCTATCAGTTCATGGCGGTCATCGCGGGTCGAGCGTTCGTTCAACGTCCGGTGCACCCGAAGGTAACCGGCTGTCACCAGATCTCCGACCAACACGCGGGCGACCCCCAGCGGCAGATCCAAGCGGGCCGAGATTTCGGCGACCGAGGGGCTGTTGACGCAGATCTGGGTGATCATGCCTCGTGTGTCATCGGCGGGCCATCGGTGAGCCAGCCCGGCCTGCAACGTCTGAATCGGCGCTTCCAACGGAAGGTCGACGGTGGTGCCGGTGCGCCCGGACGTCAGCGTGTAGGGCCGGACCAGGCTCGCCTCACGTGGGGTTGGCCAGGGCTCGCGGGGGTCCATGACGACTCACAGGCTTGGCGTGCTGCGCGACGATGCGGGCCGTGCAGCGGCCCGGGGAGGAGCCCAGCGATCGGGCGAGTGCGAAACGGAACGCCGGGTGGACTCTACGACGCCGCCGACCCGCTCGACGAGGGTCGCCATCTCGTACCCGATCTGCCCGATATCGCAGGACGCGGCAGCCAGTGTGGCCAGGTGCGAGCCATCGCCAACCCGCATCAACAACAGATACCCGTTCTGCATCTCGACCACCGATTGCAGCACCTGTCCGCCCTCGAACAACTGCGCGGCACCGGTCGCCAGGCTGGCCAGCCCCGACGCGACCGCGGCCAACTGATCGGCGCGTTCGCGTGGTAGATGCTCACTGGCGGCGATGGCCAGCCCGTCGACGGACACCAGCAACGCGTGCGCCACCCCGGGGACCTCGCGGGCGAACTTCGATACGAGCCAGTCCAACGGGTTGCCGGGTGACGTCATTGCTGATCGGGTCCTTCGTTGGCTTCGAGAGTTTCGCGGGCGTGCGACCGTCCGGAACGTACGCCGTCGAAATGGCTGCTGAAGGAGGCGCGAACGGCGTCGGGGTCGCGCACCGCGGCGGCGTGCTGCGGCTGGCGCTGCCACTGGAACCCGCCGTTCGATGCAGCCGCGAACTCTTCGTCGTCTTCGGCGCTTTCGTTGGCCGCCCCTGGCACCAGCCGGGCCCCGGGTGTGCGCACGGGCAGGCCGTGTTCAGCGGTGCGCGACTCGATGGGCTTGTCCTCGGCCGCGGCGGCCAGCGACCAGCCCTTGTCCCACACCGACTGCCAATCCAGATCGGGGCTGTTGGCCAGGGCGACCGGATCGTCCACCATCTCAGACAGCATCCGCCGGTAGATCACGTCATCGTCGGCCGCGACTTCGGTGGGGACTTCAGTAGCTGACGGGACCGCTTCCCGGAGTGCGCCGCCGGCCGGACTCGGGGTTTCGGCGGTGGGGGTGTCCGCTTGGCCGGTGGCGTGCCGGGACCGCGCAGCAAAGAACGCCGAGGTATCCGACGCCGTTTGGACCACGGCTTGCGCCGGCGCTTGTTCCGGCTCTTGCGTGTCGCCGTTATGCCACGCGGGTGTGGCTAGCGCGCGGCGCCGTCGCGGCGGCGGCTGCTCGGGCGGCTGGGCAGGAACGTCGGTGATTCCGCTGGAACCCGGACTGCGGCGCGGCAGCAACGTGATCGGTGGTCCGGACGGATTTCCGAACCCGTTTTGAGCGATCGGCTCGGGCGGGGCTTCTTTTTTGACGGTTTGTCGGACCGTCTGTCGGAGGGCCTGCTCCGCCGCCGCGGCGAGCGGTGCAACCGGCCGCTCCCGTAGGCGCGGCGCGGCTGCCGGGACAACGGCTGTGCCTTCGAGCGCCGCCGGTGGTAGGTAGATCTCGGCGGTGGTACCGGATCCGGCTTCATTGGCGGTCGGCCCGCGCAGCCCTACCCGAACGCCGTGCCGAGCGGCGATCCGCCCGACCACGAAAAGGCCCATGTGGCGGGCATTATCGGGAGTGACCTCACCGCCGGCCTGCAGCCGCGTGTTGGCGATGCGCTGATCGGCGTCGTTCATGCCCAGGCCGGAGTCGGTGATACGCAGCAGGACTCCCGCGTCGCCGCCGCGTGCCGCCGCGATCCGAACGAATGTCGTCGGGGGCGAGTACCGCAGCGCGTTGTCGATCAACTCGGCAAACAGGTGGATGACGCCGCCCGCCGCGGCGCCGATCACCATGCACTCAGGCAACCCCGCGATCTCCACGCGACGATAGTCCTCAACCTCAGAAACGGCGGCGTTGATCACCGTCGAAAGCGGAACTGGCTCGCGCTGGTCACGCGCGAGCTGCGCCCCCGCCAGCACCAGCAGGTTGGCGCTGTTACGGCGCAGCCGGGCCGCTAAGTGATCGAGCCGGAACAGGTTGTCCAGCCGGTCGGGATCCTCCTCGTTGCGCTCCAGTCGATCGATGAGCGACAGCTGCTGATCGACCAGCGAACGGCTGCGCCGCGACATGGTCTCGAACATGTCGTTGACCAGCAGACGCAACCGCGCCTCGTCGCCGGCCAACAGCAGGGCCTGGGCGTGCAGTTCGTCGACCGCGTGCGCGACCTGGCCGATCTCCTCAGTGGTGTGCACCGGCAGTGGCACCGGGATCGGTTCGGCGCCACCGGCCTTGACCAGAGCGACCTCTTCCTCGAGATCGGTGTGGGCGACCCTGAGGGCGCCGTCGCGCAGCGCGCGAAGCGGCCGCACCACCGCACGGGCCACCAGCAGCACGATGATCAGTGCGATCACGATGGCCGTCAGCACCAAGACGGTGTCCAGGAGTGCAGCATTACGCCGATCGGTCGCCTGGGCGTGCACTGACTTTGTCACCGACGACATGGCATCTTTGATGACCTGTTCGGCGATCCCGTCGGTGGCCTGCATCGAATGCAGCAGGTCCGCGTTGTCGACGAGCACGCTGTCTGGATCGGACAGGATCGCCATTCGGCTGACCAGTTGCTGTTGCAGCGTCTTGGCTTCCGGCGAGCTGACGCCGAGCACCTGGCTCATCCCGAACAGCGTCGACGGTTCGGTGCCGGCCAGGGTGATCATCGAAGTGCGCAGTTGCGGCTCGGGAAGGTCGTCGCCGTGCGTCAGCAGGGTTTCTTGCATCGCCATCTGACCGCGGGCTCCGACCGCCCGGCTCAACCCCTGCGCCTGGGCGCGTATCTGTTCGTTGTCGACGCGCACCGATGCGTTGATCACGTCCTCCGCCGTGAGCAGGAGCGGCGCATAGGTAGTCACTCGGTCTCGCACACCGATGCTGTTGTCCAGCACCTTGTCCAATAGCCCTTGGCCGCCGTTCAGCAGGATGTTGACTCCCGAGCGGACATCGGGGATCACGTCGGTGGCCGCCAGTCGCGTCTGCAGCTCGTACTTGCGGGCCTGGAAGTCCTTCTTGGCCCCCTCGACGTCGCCCCCGGCGGCGGCGGGCGCCAGCAAAGCGACGTCCAATGCCGACATGTACTGCGTGATCGCCGGCAGCACGTCGGTGCGGGCGGCGGCCAGCCGTAGACCTGCGGAGTTGGTCATCGCATCTTTGACGCGCAAGGCACCGAAAGCTGTCGCCAGCAACAGCGGGACCAGCACAATCGCCAAGACTTTCCAGCGAACCGGCCAGTTGCTCAGCGACCAGGCCGGGGGACGCTTGGCCCGTGCGGCCGCCGCAGCAGGGGCCGCCGAGAACTCCGGCGCAACCGCCGCGACCGGTGGGGTCGGGCGGGCGAACATGGTCATGTGGTCGCGACCGCGCGAGCGGCGTCGGCATTGATACTTGACGCTGCAAAAAACGAGAGACTCATGAGACTTCCTGCTTTATCCCGCCCGCCCCGCGCAGATGGTCGCGAAGGTAAACACCCGGCAATCCGACGAGTATGACAGCCCGCGGCCCGGGTCACCACAATTCCCGCTGAGCAGCATCGAAGCCGAAGCTTGCAGGCTTTACTGTCGGCAAGCCAGCGATTGTCCACGCGCTATTGTTCCCGGTGTGATCGGGTTGAGGAAATAGCCGGATGCTGACATTGCATGCTGTGCGCTATCGGTTGGCAAGCGATTCGTTGAATTCAATGGAGCTCGTCCAGCGGCTGCTGCCACAGATTGAAGCCAGTCAGCCGACCCTGCACGCCTTCACCGTGGTGCTTGCCGAGTCGGCGCTGGCCGCGACATGGCCGTGGAATGTGCTGGGCTGGCCGGCCATTACCGTGCCCGCCGGGTTCAGCTCCGAGGGACTGCCCGTCGGGGTGCAACTGTTGGGGCCGCCCAACCGTGAACCTTTGCTGGTCTCACTTGCCTGCCAACTCACCGCGCTCACCGGCTACACCGGCGCCAACCGGCCGGCGTCAGCGAATAACCGGCATCCGTCGCATGGTCTCGCGTAGGCGCTCGATCGATATCGGGCAGGACACCGTGTTGTGTTCAAGCTGATGTTCGTATCGCCGCGCATCGCCCCCAACACCGGCAACGCCATCCGGACCGCGGCCGCCACCGGCTGTGAACTGCATCTGGTCGAGCCGTTGGGCTTCGACCTGTCCGAGCCCAAACTTCGGCGGGCCGGCCTCGACTATCACGACCTGGCGTCAGTCACCGTCCATGCGTCGCTGCAGGCCGCATGGGATGTGTTGGCGCCAGCGCGGGTGGTCGCCTTCACCGCGCACGCGACGGCACTGTTCAGCGACGTCGAATACCACGCCGGCGATGTGTTGATGTTCGGACCCGAACCCACCGGGCTGGACGCGGTGACCCTGGCTGACGCGCATATCACCCAGCGGGTGCGCATTCCGATGCTGGGCGGCCGGCGCTCGCTGAACCTATCCAACGCCGCGGCGATCGCGGTTTACGAGGCCTGGCGCCAGCATGGATTCACCGGGGCCGGCTAGTCACCACGTGTTCCAGTGCGTGAGGGTGTCGGCGGGCAGCCGCTTGGCCAGCCGGAAGTCGGTGCCCTTGGTATATGCAATCGGGAACAGCCCGCCCTGGCTGTACTCGTTGTAGGGAATGCCGAGCACATCGGCCACTTCGCGCTCTCCGTCACCAACTAGGTGCAGCGTCGTCCAGCAGGAACCCAGCCCGCGGGAACGCAACGCCAGGCAGAAGCTCCAGACCGCCGGGAACAGCGACGCCCAGAACGACACGCCGCCCAGCGGCGACTTGTCATCGCGGCCCTCAATGCAAGGGATCAGCAGCACCGGCGCCTCGTGCATGTGCTCGGCCAGATACATGGCGGAATCGCGGACCAAACCCATCCGCTCACCGCGAGTGTCGCCCTCGGGATACTCGGCCGCGGGCGCACTGAGGTAGCGGCGGGCACGTGCCAGGTAGATGTCGCCGATCGCCTCCTTCTTGTCCGCATCGTCGATGAACACCCATTGCCAGCCCTGCGAGTTGGAACCGGTAGGCGCCTGCAGCGCCAATTCGAGGCATTCCATCAGCACCTCATGAGGAACCGGCTTGTCGAAGTCGAGGCGTTTACGGACCGAGCGGGTGGTGGTGAGGACTTCGTCGACGGACAAGTTGAGGGTCATATACGGAGGCTATCGTTGCGCCATGAGCGTCGAGCTGACAGAAGAGGTTTCCGGCAGACTGACGTCCGACCACTGCGGGTGGTTGACGACCGTCGCCAAGTCGGGGCGGCCGGTGCCGCGGCTGGTCTGGTTCTACTTCGACGGCGCCGATCTGCGGGTGTATTCGATGCCGACCGCCGCCAAGGTCGCCCACATCAAGGCGCATCCGCAGGTGAGCCTGAACCTGGATTCCGACGGCGACGGCGGGGGCGTCATCGTGATCGGCGGGACCGCGACCGTAGACGCCACGGACGTCGACTGCCGGGACGACGAGCCGTACTGGGCCAAGTACCGCGCCGACGCCGCGCGGGAGGGCCTGACGGACTTGATGGCCAACTTCACCAGTCGGCTGACGATCACCCCGACCAAGGTGTGGACGACACCCACGGCCTAGAAACGGCATAGGAATCGCGCCCGCCGAGCGTGCACCCACTGCGAAAATTCGGCTCAGATTTCGCCCTTAGTTCACGCTCGGTGAGGAATCAGCGGAAGTCGCGCGAACGGGATCCGACGGCCAAGCTGATGCGGCCCAATCGTTCGGCCACCACAGTGATCGCCCCGCTTGCGTTCTGGACCTGACCGCGGACCAGCAGCGCCGGCGCCGTGTGCGCCAGCTTGCGATGCCGCGCCCACACCCCCGGCGTACAAAGCACGTTGACCATCCCCGTCTCGTCCTCGAGGTTGATAAACGTCACACCCTGGGCAGTCGCGGGCCGCTGCCGATGGGTCACCGCCCCGGCGATCAGCACGCGGTCGCCGTCGGGCACCGTCAGTAGCACGTCGGCGGGCAACACCCCCATCGCATCCAGGTCCGCCCGAAGGAACTGCGTCGGGTAGCTGTCCGGCGAGACACCGGTGGCCCACACGTCGGCGGCGGCCAGTTCCAGCTCACTCATCCCCGGCAACTCCGGGATGTGCGACGACGACCCCACACCCGGTAGCCGGTCCGGCCGTTGGGTGGCCGCGGCCCCCGCCGCCCACAGCGCCTCCCGCCGGGACATCCCGAAGCAGCCCAGCGCTCCTGCCGTCGCCAGCGCCTCGGTTTGCGGCACGGAGAGCTGGAGCCGGGTGGTCAGGCCCAGCAGGGAGACGAACGGGCCGTTGGCCGTTCGCTCCTCGACAAGCCGCTCGGCGAGGTCGTCGCCGATATGGCGAACGGCGCCCAGACCGAGGCGAACCTCCATCCCCGCGTTCTCCAGGGTGGCGCGCGCCAGGCTGGCGTTGGTGTCCGGCCCGTGCACCAGCACGCCATGCCTGCGTGCATCGGCCACCAGCGACTGCGGTGAATAAAAGCCCATCGGCTGTGCGCGCAGCAGCGCCGCACAGAACGCCGCCGGATGGTGCAGCTTGAACCACGACGAGTAGAACACCAGCGACGCGAAGCTGAGCGCATGGCTTTCCGGGAACCCGAAATTGGCGAACGCCTCCAGCTTTTCGTAGATCTGATCGATCACCTCGTCGGTGGCGCCATGCAGCGCGCGCATGCCGTCATAGAACCGGCCGCGCAGCCGTTGCATGCGTTCGGTCGAACGCTTGGACCCCATGGCCCGCCGGAGCTGGTCGGCCTCGGCGGCCGAGAAACCGGCGCAGTCGACCGCGAGCTGCATCAGCTGCTCCTGGAAAAGCGGTACTCCCAGCGTCTTTCGCAAGGCCGGTTCCATGGATGGGTGGTGGTATACGACCGGGTCCAGGCCGTTGCGCCGACGAATGTAGGGATGCACCGACCCGCCCTGAATGGGCCCGGGACGGATCAACGCGACTTCCACCACCAGGTCGTAGAACACCCGTGGCTTGAGTCTGGGCAAAGTGGCCATCTGCGCGCGCGACTCCACCTGAAACACGCCGACGGAATCGGCGCGCGACAGCATCTCGTACACCGCGGGCTCGGAGAGATCCAGCCTGGCCAGGTCCACGTCGATGCCTTTGTGCTCGGCTAATAGGTCTTTCGCATAGTGCAGCGCCGAGAGCATGCCCAACCCGAGAAGGTCGAACTTCACCAAACCGATGGCCGCGCAGTCGTCTTTGTCCCATTGCAGGACGCTGCGGTTCTTCATGCGTGCCCACTCCACGGGACAAACGTCGGCGATCGGACGGTCGCAAATCACCATGCCGCCGGAGTGAATTCCCATATGTCGTGGCAGATTCCGAATCTGGTTCGCCAGGTCGATCACCTGTTCAGGAATGCCTTCCAGCCCGCTCGGGTCAGCCTCGTTCCAGTGACTGATCTGCTTGCTCCACGCATCCTGCTGACCCTGCGAGAAGCCCAGAGCCCGAGCCATGTCGCGCACCGCGATCCGGCCCCGGTAGGTGATGACATTGGCGACCTGAGCGGCGTAGTCGCGACCGTATTTGTCGTAGACATACTGGATGACCTTTTCGCGCTGGTCCGACTCGATGTCCATATCGATATCGGGTGGCCCGTCGCGGGCGGGTGATAAAAAGCGCTCGAACAACAACTCGTTGGCCACCGGATCGACCGCGGTGACGCCCAGGGCATAACAGACCGCGGAATTGGCCGCCGATCCCCTGCCCTGACACAAGATGTTGTTCTCCCGGCAAAACCGGGCGATGTCGTGCACCACCAGGAAGTAACCCGGAAATCTCAGTTGTGTAATGACTTTCAACTCGTGCTCGATTTGGGAGTATGCGCGCGGAGCGCCCTCGGCCGGCCCGTAACGGTCGCCCGCGCCGGCCATGACCAACCGCCGCAGCCAGCTGTCCTCGGTGTGTCCGTCTGGTACGTCGAACGGCGGCAGCTGCGGAGCGATGAGGGCCAGCCCGAAAGCGCACTGCTCGCCGAGTTCGGCGGCGGCGGTCACCACGTCGGGCCGTTGGGCGAACAGCCGGGCCATCTCCGCACCGGACCGTAGGTGTGAGCCACCCAGTGGAGCCAGCCATCCGGCCGCAGAATCCAGGGACTGCCGAGCCCGGACAGCGCCCATCGCCATCGCCAGCCGGGCGCGCGACGGATGGGCGAAATGCGCTCCGGTGGTGGCGACGACGCCGACACCGAAGCGCGGCGCCAACCCGGCCAGCGCCGCGTTGCGTTCGTCGTCGAGCGGCTGACCATGATGGGTTAACTCGATGCTGACCCGGCTAGCGGTGAACCGGTCCACCAGGTCGGCCAGCGCCTGCTCCGCCGATTCCAGACCGCCATCGGAGAGTGCTTGGCGAACCGCACCTTTCCGGCATCCGGTGAGGATGTGCCAATGCCCACCCGCCGCCTCGGTCAGCGCATCGAAGTCGTAGCGCAGCTTGCCCTTCTCACCGCCGGCCAGATGCGCCGCGGCCAGTTGTCGCGATAGCCGTCGGTAGCCTTCCGGGCCGCGGGCCAGCACCAACAGATGCGGACCGGGCGGGTCCGGCTGCTCGGTGCGGGCGATAGATCCCAGCGAAGATCCCAGCGACAACTCGGCGCCGAATACCGTGCGCACATCAAGCTCGGCGGCCGCTTCGGCGAACCGCACCGCGCCGTACAGGCCGTTATGGTCGGTCAGTGCGAGAGCACGCAGATCCAGCCGAGCGGCTTCCTCCACCAGCTCCTCCGGCGTGCTGGCCCCGTCGAGAAAGCTGTAGGCCGAATGCGCATGCAGCTCGGCATATGCGACGGAGGAGCGGGCCGTCCGGGCTTCTTCTGCTCTTGGATCCGGCGGCTGATACTTCCCGCGCTTGCGCGACCAGGGAACGTCCTCAGGAGGCTCGGCCGCAGCCGGACCGCCGGCATGGCGCGGCTTGCCGTCGAGTATCCGCTCCATTTCCGCCCAGCTCGGCGGTCCATTAAACCAACCCACTAACGCATTCTATCGAACTAATGTTCGATTCGGGTAATAGTTGTTAAACGCATCTTCAACTTCAAAACGCGTTCTTAACACCGTGGGACCTACCGCGATGTCCTCGCTGCGCAGATACTGGTACAGGGCCAAAAAAATGACGGCGGGTACTGGCATGGCACAGCTGAAGACATTGGATACGACTTACCTCAAAGCTCAAGACCCGCATCAGCATGCGAGCCTGGCGATCGCCGCGGTCGCAATTGTCGACGGCGCCGTGCCAGATTTTGATCTGCTTAAAATACTTCTGGCAGAACGGATTCAGTCGATCCCTCGGTGCACTCAGTTGCTGCGGACGCACCCCGCCGACACTGCCCAGGAATGGATCGATTACCCGGGATTCAACCTCACCCAGCACCTGCACCGAGTCGCGATTCCCCGGCCGGGTGACGACGCTGGACTGTTCCGGGCGGTGGCCCATGCGCTGGAGCGCCCACTCGAGCTAGACCGCCCGCTCTGGGAGTGCTGGGTCATCGAAGGCCTGAAGGGCAACCGATGGGCGATCTTGATGAAGATCCACCACTGCCTGGCCGAGGGCACCTCGGCCGCCCAAATCCTGACCAGGCTGTGCGACGACGCCAACACCGATACGTTCGCGACACATACTGGCACGAAGCAGGTTTCGTCCCCCACGCGGAAGCCAAGTTGGTCTGGCGCCCTGTGGCGGTTTTCCGAGGTTGCCGGCACACTCTCCGGCGCGGTCTGGCCCGCGGCGTGGACCCCGTCAATCGACCCGGTCGCCACCAAGCGGCGCTACAGCACGGTGCGAGTGCCCATTGACGCAGTCGACAGTGTGTGCCGCAAGTTCGGTGTCACCGCCAACGACGTAGCGCTTGCAGCGATTACGGAAGGCTTCCGCAAGGTTCTGCTAAGCCGGGGCGAACAACCGCGGGCGGACTCACTACGCACCATGGTGCGAGCCGACAATCGTGCCTCGGCCATGCTGCCCTACCTGCCTGTCGAACATGACGACCCGGTCCAGCGACTGCGGACGGTGCATAACCGGGTGGAGGCCGGGCAGAACGATCAGCATCAATCCGGCATTTTGGAGTCCGCGATCAACTGCCTGCCACTTATGTTGCGCGGAAAAGCGATTGCGCTGCTGACCCGGCTGCCGCAACGCGGAATCGTGACGTTGGCGACCAATGCGCCCGGGCCGCGCCAACAATTGCGGGTGATGGGCCGGCGGCTGGAACGGGTACTGCCGATCCCGCCGACCGCGCTGGCGCTGAGCACCGGAGTCGCGGTACTGAGTTACGGCGACGAACTGGTATTCGGCATCACCGCCGGCTACGACGCGGCGGCCGACATCGGCCAGCTTGCCGCCGGCATCGAGCGGGAGATGGCGCGGCTGGTGGCGCTCAGCCAAGACTCGATTCTGCTCTTCAGCAAAGACCACCGCCGCAAGCGTTCGTCCCGGGCATTTCCCAACCGGGCCCAACAAGTGCGGGCATCGGCGCCAGAACGAGCCTGACACTGACCAAACCTCGGCGCCCCGCGCCGCCGCAAGACCACCGTGAGAAGGTTGGTCGTGCGCAAGTTGGAGCCGGTCACCATCGACCCGCGCCGCCATGACGCGGTGCTCTTCGACACCGAAGTCGACCCGACACCACTGGTCGCGCGGTTGCAGGAATCCGGTATCGGCTCAGCGGATTTTTCATCAACGGATCCGATCGGCGCAGCAGATCGCGCGGGGGTCCGGCCGGGCCGGTGCGCCGTCGTCACGCAGGACGCGGCGGCCGTCGCTGCCGCGCGCGACGGTGGATTCGCTTTGGTGATCGGCGTCGACCGGACCGGGCAGCATGAATATCTGAGCCTCGGCGCCGACACGGTGGTCGCCCACCTGAGTGAAGTCGCCGTCCGGACCGGGGACCTGCGGATGTCGCAGCTTCCCGATGCGTTGCAGGCCCTGCGCCGAGCCGACGGCCTGTTCGGCCGGCCGCCTGCAGTGTTCTTCGACTTCGACGGCACGCTGTCCGACATCGTCGACGACCCCGACGCGGCCAGGCCCGTCGCCGGCGCGGCCGAGGCGTTACAGAAGTTAGCCTCGCAGTGTCCGGTCGCTGTGTTGTCTGGCCGCGATCTCGCCGATGTGACAAAGCGTGTCGGCCTACCGGGTATCTGGTATGCCGGCAGCCATGGTTTTGAGCTGACCGCGCCCGACGGAAAACACCACCAGAACGACGCCGCGGCGGCGGCCATCCCGATTCTGGAAGAGGCGGCCGCTCAACTCCGCGAGCGACTCGGTTCGATTCCCGGTGTTATGGTGGAGCACAAGCGGTTTGGTGTTGCGGCGCACTACCGAAATGCGGCTCGTGACCGCGTTGGTGAGGTGGCGGCGGCGGTGCGCGCGGCGGGTCAGCGCGATGCGCTTAGGGTGACCACTGGTCGCGAAGTCATCGAACTGCGCCCCGATATCGACTGGGACAAAGGGAAGACACTTCGCTGGGTGATGGACCACTTGCGGCAAGCCCCCTCGGCTCCCCTGGTGCCCATCTATCTCGGCGACGACATCACCGACGAGGACGCGTTCGACGCGGTGCGTGACGCCGGTATTCCGATCCTGGTGCGGCACAACGACGATGGCGACCGGGCAACGGCCGCGCTGTTCGCCCTCGACAGCCCCGCACAGGCCGCCGAGTTCACCGACCGACTTGCGCGTCAATTAAGTGACGCGCGTGCGAAATAGCCCAGCGGCCGGCGATCCGCGGATGGGAGCACCTGCGATCAGCAAGCTTGGCTTCTGGAGCGTCGTCATGCTCGGGATCAATGGGATAATCGGAGCGGGTATCTTTCTGACTCCCGGCACGGTGATCACGCTCGCCGGGCCGAACGCGCCTCTGGCTTTCGTTCTGGCCGGCCTATTCACGGGCGTCATGGCGTTGGTCTTCGCCACGGCTGCCAGGTACGTCAAGACCAACGGGGCCGCCTACGCATACACGACGGCCGCGTTCGGGGAGCGCATCGGCATCTATGTCGGTGTCACCCATGCGATCACCGCGTCGATCGCATGGGGCGTGCTGGCCACCTTCTTCGTCTCGACCCTGTTGAAAGTGGTCTTCCCCGATAAGCCGTGGGCCCAGGACACTGAACTCGTCAGCGTGAAGACGCTAACGTTCGTCGCCTTCATCGGAGTGCTCCTGGCTATCAACATGTTCGGCAACCGGGTGATCAGCTGGGCGAACGGAGTCTCAACCGTGGGCAAGCTGCTCGCGCTCGCGGTGTTCATCGCCGGCGGGCTCTGGATCATCGTCACACAACACGTCAACAACTACGGGACTTCAGGTTCGGCGGGTGTGTACCAGCCAGCGCCGTACGCGTTGTTCGGAGTCATCGTGGTAAGCCACGGCGCCATGGCGGGTTTGATACTTGGAACAATGGCCGCCTTATACGCCTTCACCGGCTTCGAGTCGGTCGCCAACGCCGCCGAGGAAATGGACGAACCGGAACGGAACCTGCCAAGGGCCATACCATTAGCGGTCCTCAGCGTCGGCGCCGTCTACGTTGTGGCCGTCGTGGTGGCAATGCTGCTCGCAGCGGACAAGGTCGTCAGATCCGATCACCCGGTGATGCTGGCGGCGGCCATCGAGAACGATGTCTTCCGGACGATCGTCATCGTCGGAGCCTTGGTATCGATGTTCGGCATCAACGTGTCCGGATCGTTTGGCGCTCCGCAGTTGTGGACGGCGTTGTCGGACAATGGGATCCTGCCGAAACACCTGTCCGACAAAAACCGATTCGGCGTCCCGATGCTTGCTTTCGGCGTCACCGCGTCGTTAACGTTGGCGTTCCCGCTGGCGCTGCGCTTCGACACTGTGAATCTGACCGGCCTCGCGGTGATCGCGCGATTCGTCCAGTTCATCATCGTGCCGATCGCTGTGATCGCATTGGCGCGGGACCGAGCCGGAGAACACGCGTCAGTGCGGCGGAATCCATTAATCGACAAGGTATTGCCGATCGCGGCGGTCGCGATCTCGGTGGTGCTGGCCGTGTCCTTCGACTACCGGACCATCTTCCGCACCGCGCAGGGCAGCGCCAACTACTTTTCGATCGTCCTGATCGTGCTCACGTTCATCGTCGCACCGGCGCTCGCATATCTGCACTACTACCGAACGCTTGAACCAAGTTAGCCCTTGACGAACTCCACCACCCCATCGTCCAGTACCACCCTGGGGTCGGCGTCGTCGGCTCCGTCCACAACGGTGCGAAAGACCGCCTTGCCCGGCGCGGTCCGCCAGATCAGCGTGGTTAACGTCTCCCCGGGAAACACCGGTGAGGTGAACCGCGAGGCGATCGAGCTTATGTTGGCGGCGACATCGTTGCCCAGCTCGGCGACCAGCGCCCTGCCCGCCACACCATAGGTGCACAGCCCATGCAGGATCGGCTTGGGGAACCCGGCCATCTCCTTGGCGAACCACGGGTCGCTGTGCAGCGGGTTGCGGTCACCGGAAAGCCGGTAGGTCAGCGCCTGATCCTCCCGGGTCGGGAGGGCGACCCGGGCGTCGGGCTCGCGATCGGGAAACTCCGGTGCTGTGGGCCGCTCTCCCGGCACTCCCCCGAATCCGCCCGCCTGGCGAATGACCAGCGTGGTCAACGTCTCGGCCATCAGCGTCCCGGATTCCGGATCCGAGCCGCGTCCGCGCAGCACGACGATCGCGTTCTTGCCCTCGCCCTTGTCCTGCAGGTCAGCCACCTCGGTGACCACCGAGAGCTTGCCCGCGGCCGGCAGCGGGGCATGCAGCCGAATGGTCTGGGAACCGTGTAACAGCAAGGCCCAGTTGAACGTTCCGATCTTGGCGGCGGCCCCGAACGCCGGGCAGCAGATCACGGCGTAGGTAGGCAG
>Ga0209068_10000222_pt1 | contig 34054 bp, 35 predicted proteins | sample ColStrG_CSR_2012_FD_187200 | JGI IMG/M metagenome (GOLD analysis project Ga0209068, IMG submission 187200) | Freshwater sediment microbial communities in response to fracking from Pennsylvania, USA - Cold Stream Run_MetaG_CSR_2012 (SPAdes)... | ecosystem: Environmental > Aquatic > Freshwater >...
GCGCATGCCGTCTATAGCAAACTCACAAAAAACCTCGACAGTTTCGTGCGCGTGGACGACCTCGTCTATGCCGCCGCCAAACTTGTCCCCGGCCTGACACCGACGCACAAGGAAGTGAACGCCGAAAGTCCGTTGATGCAAAGCGAGAAAGACGGCGTTGAAGTCGACCAGGGCATTTTTCTCTCGCAGGTGCTCGCCATTCCCGATACCGGCATGCACCTTTGTAACGCAATGCTGCTTCCGAAGCCGGAAGCAATTGAACGTGGTGCAGAGTTCGTCAAACGCGGCGCAATCAATTTTGGGCCGGCCAAGCTCGAGCGGCAGGGGAAAGCTGCGGTTGTTACCGTCTGCAATCCACGCTTTCTCAATGCCGAAGACGACGACACACTCGACGACACAGAGACAGCAGCGGATATCGCCATTCTCGATCCGCTGAGCGAAATTTGTGTCTTGCGCGGCGACGTGGTGGATCAGCCCAAATACCGCGGCCGCAAGATTTTTTCGGCCGGAATCAATCTCACGCATCTCTATCGCGGCAGAATTCCATATCTCTGGTACATCCGCCGTGACATGGGCATCGTCAACAAGATATTCCGGGGTCTAGCGAAGCACGGTGCAAATCCGGACGAAGTGTACGGTGGCACACACGAGAAGCCCTGGATCGCCGGCGTCGACGTATTCGCGATCGGCGGTGGGTGCCAATATTTGTTGGCGATGGATTACGTCGTTGCAGGAAGCGATGCCTACATGACGCTGCCCGCACGCAAAGAAGGCATCATTCCGGGTGCTGCCAACTTGCGCCTGACGCGTTTCGTGGGCGCGCGGGCGGCGCGCCAGGCGATCATGATGGGCCGCCGTTTTGAGTGTGACAGTCCCGAGGGGCGCATGATCTGCGATTTGATTGTGCCACCGGACCAAATGGACGAAGCCATCGCACGCGTGGTCGACGATTTCACTGGCTCGGGGGTGGTCAGCGCTGCCGGCAACCGGCGCGCCTTTCGAGTGGGTGAAGAGCCACTCGACATATTCCGCCGCTACATGGCGGTCTATTGCCGTGAGCAGGCCTATTGCCATTTCAGCCCGGCGTTGATTGCAAATCTCGAAAAGCACTGGAACGCCGCGCAGCGAAAACTCTAGCTTGAGAATAAGCACGCCGGGGAAGCGTATGTCGCGTTTGCAGCTCAAGGGTGCCAATCTCACGCCGCGTCGCGATAGTTTCGATCCGATCGAAACTGCGTCCCGCGACGAGATTGAGGCACTTCAGCTCAAGCGGCTGAAATGGACGCTCAATCATGCCTACAGCAAGGTCGCGCACTATAAGAAAGGTTTTGACAAGGCGGGCATACATCCCGACGATTTGAAATCGCTGGACGATCTGCAGAGTTTTCCCTTCACCACCAAAGACGATTTACGCGGCAACTATCCGTTCGGCATGTTCGCTATCCCACGCGACCAGGTGCTGCGCGTGCATGCGTCGTCCGGCACGACCGGAAAGCCGACCGTCGTCGGCTACAGCCGGCGCGATCTCGATACCTGGGCTGAACTAATGGCCCGCAGTATGCGCGCGGCCGGTTGCAAGCCCGGAATGCTGGTACAGAACTCCTACGGCTACGGTTTGTTTACCGGCGGTATCGGCTTTCATTACGGCGCGGAGCGGCTCGGCATGACGGTCGTACCGGTGTCAGGCGGCATGACCGAACGACAGGTACGCCTGATCGCAGATTTCAAACCCGACGTCATCTTCGTCACGCCGAGCTACCTGCTGGCAATCCTCGATGAATTTCATGTTCAAGGTGTCGACCCGCGTCAATCCTCGCTCAAGATCGCAATGTGTGGCGCTGAGCCCTGGACCAATGCCATGCGTGCGGAGATAGAAGACGCCTTTGACCTGCACGCCATCGACAACTACGGGCTGTCGGAAATCATTGGCCCTGGCGTCTCCTGCGAATGCATCGAGAGCAAAGACGGCCCGCATATCTGGGAGGATCATTTTTATCCGGAAACAATCGATCCGGCGACCGGCAAGCCGCTCGCAGACGGTGAAGTCGGCGAACTCGTCTTCACGACGCTCACCAAGGAAGCGATGCCGATCGTGCGCTATCGTACCCGCGATCTCTCGCGCCTGCTGCCCGGAACTGCGCGCTCAATGCGCAGGATGGAGAAGGTTACCGGCCGCTCCGATGACATGATGATTGTTCGCGGCGTCAATGTATTTCCGAGCCAGATCGAAGAGATCATTCTCAAGGACGAGCGGCTGGCGCCCCATTTCGTGATCGAGCTTCGTCGAGTCGAGCGACTGGATGAGATAACTGTGATCGTGGAGACGAGGCCTGATGCCGACAAAGCTGTCTTTGCCGCGTGTGATCGCGATCTGGCTCACCATATCAAGGCGTTGATTGGAGTAACTGCGGCGGTGCGCACCGTGAAACCCGGCACCGTTGAGCGTTCCCTCGGCAAGGCCAGACGGGTTATCGATCTGCGGTCAAGGGGCTGATAATCAGCGCGGACGCTCGATCAGCTCGGCCCGCTTGCCTGATAGCTTCTTGTGAATGTGCACCATGAAAACCATGGCGAAAATCGGCGTCGCCAGATTGATTATTGGTATCGACACGAATGCGGCGATGAACATTCCCGCCAGGAAAAGATAAACGGAATTGGCCTTGCGCATGACCTTCGCTTTGTGCGGCGGGCGGAAGCGCATCGCGGCGAGCTCGAAATATTCGCGCCCAAGCAGGTACGAATTCGCAAGATAGAGAATGATGACTCCGAGCCCTGCGAACAATACGAACGGAAGGGCGCAGAGATAGACAAGCAGCGCGAGCGTAGCGAACTTTAGGCCTTCAACCAACGCAAGGAAAAACGGCAAGGCGCGGCCTGGCGGGTCGGCCGGATAATGCTCACGCTCGACAACATTCCCGATCTCGTCAACGAAAAAACTGCCGACAAATGCGGTCACGACGGGCATGAGAAACAGCGCCCCGGTGATGATGCCAAGTCCCGCAATGATGGACAGGATCCACGCGAGTGCAGACCAGGCCGCGTGCGGCGCAACGCCTGTGGCTTGCTCGGCCCAATTGGCGCCGGTTTCGGCCCAAGCCGCAAGCAAGCGTTGCATCAAAATGCCGATGATCACGATCACGATCAGTGCAAGCCCCGCAGCCTTTAGCAGCACGCGCCGCAAAGCGGGGGCGAACATTTGGGAAAGCGCTTTGATGGCCGCGTCGATCATGCGGCCACAGGTAAGCCCGGCCGCGGCGCAGGGCAAGGCCGGCGACTATGCTACGGGCGAGAGGCTGTCGTTGTCCGCAGGTACAAGCGCGATGATCTCGTCGGGATCGGTGGCGGGCAGGTCGGCCCAGGCCATCGCCTTGTAGTCAAAGCCGCGCACGATTGTCGGCTTCACGACCTCAAAATAGGGCGAAATATCGAAATCGCGCGGCGCGTAGAGCGAAGAATGGCGAATCTCAATTTCCTGGCGCGCCGCTTCGCTATCGAGACGGGTCACCTTTGGCAGGATTGGATAGCGCACCGTTTCGAATGCCTGTGCGATCAACGCCGAGCAGATGATGCGCGTCGGATGTCCGCTGCCTAGCGCAATCATGCGCCGGCGCCAACGTTGTGGCACTGGCAGTGGAAAAAGATAGCGTAACAGGTCGATGATGTTCTTGAGGTCGTAGTCAAAGCCTATGCGCTCGGCCGCATAAGCGCAGACTCGTGCCCGATCTTCGTCGTCGAGCTGAGTTGGACGGCAAATGCGTGTGTGAAAGCGCACATATTTCGACAAAGGCGCCGCGACCACGCCGTGCCCGATATTGGCCTCGACCAGAACCAGCGGTTCGCCATCTTCGGTTGCGCGGTCGCCAATGGGCCCGACGTAGAGCGCAGCATGCGACCATGTAGACTGGGTGAGGTATTTGATGACGCCGGAAATGTGGTTGTTGCCTTCGACCAGCAACACGTCGCCCGGCTGTAAGGTCGCGCGCAAAGCGTCCGGATCGGACGGCGTGAACGGCTCATAGCCTTGAACCGGCTTTTCCAGATAGTGGGCAAGAACGCGCCCGACCCCATCGACCATCCAGCTCATGACCGGCCCTCGGCGCCAGTTCTTGGCACTCAAGACGTTCCCCTCGTGGGGCGTTGGTTCCCCGCGACGTCTCTTTAAGCCGCGAATTTAGCGAGAAGTCATTGCAATTTAGTTCATCGCCCCTGCGGTTCCCAAGACTTCACACAGGAATTACTGTTCGTTAGCCATAAGAATTGCCGCTTGTCGCTTGTTCGGGCATTCTGTCGCCTCGCCTAGAAAGAATTTGGATACCATGTCGGGGCTTAGCCGACGTTCGTTCCTCACCGCTTCGGCGGCTGTCATCGCCGCGCCGTCGCTGGTACGCGCGCAGACCACGACGGATGTAGACGTTGTGATTATCGGTGCTGGCACAGCGGGCATCTCCGCGGCACGTCGTATCTCCGCTGCCGGCCGCCGCTTGGTACTCCTTGAAGCCATGGGCCGCTTAGGCGGTCGCTGCGCTACCGACTTGACAATTTTTGGAATTCCCTTCGATCTTGGTGCGCATTGGATTCACCGGTTCGATGGAAATCCGCCCGGCGGTCCGACGTCAAATAGCGGACTCGATATCTACCCGGCGCCACGCGGGCAGGTCGTACGAGTGGGTCCGCGCAGCGCGCGTGATTCGGAACTTGAAAATTTTGTCGCCGCACTTGTGCGCGCGCGCCGCGCCATTGTCGATGCCGGGAGGGGCGCAGCGAATGCTCCGGCCGTACGGGCACTGCCCGGCGATTTGGGTGCTTGGCGTGCAACGATTGAGTTCGTACTTGGTCCGTACGCCTGCGGCAAAGATCTTGCCTTGATTTCGACCGGCGATATTGCCCGTATGCCCGAACGCGACAACGACGCCTTCTGCCGGCAAGGCTATGGTGCACTCATTGCAAAATCTGCTGCTGGTTTGCCGGTGCAGCTATCAACTCCGGTCACGCGCATCGAATGGGACCGCGGTAGCGTCGATGTTGTGACTGCTAAAGGCTCTGTGCGGGCACGCGCCGCGATTGTGACCGCATCGACCAACGTGCTCGCTTCCGGCAAGATCGAATTCAAGCCGGAATTGCCCAAGCGCCAACTCGATGCCGCTGCCGCACTCTCGCTCGGCAGTTACGATCATGTCGCGCTCGACATGCCGCGTAATCCCCTCGGTCTTCAACGCGACGATCTGGTGTTCGAGCAATCGTCGAGCCCGAGAACGGCAGCATTGCTTGCCAACGTATCGGGCACCAGTTTGCACATCGTCGAGGTGGCCGGCGACTTCGGCCGCGACCTGTCGACGAAAGGCAGGGCGGCGATGATCGAATTTGCGAGCGACTGGGTTGCATCGCTGTTTGGCACCAGCGCAAAAAAGGCAATCAAGCGTAGCTTCGCCACCCGCTGGAACGAGGAGCCATTTGTCCTCGGCGCGATGTCGGTGGCTGCGCCCGGCGGCGGCGCAGATGCGCGCAAGATTTTAGTGGAGCCGATTGGTGGGCGTATTTGGCTGGCAGGTGAGGCTTTGCATGAAACGCAATGGGGCACGGTCAACGGCGCGTGGGACTCGGGCCAACGCGCGGCGGAAGCAGCTTTGCGGCAGATAGGGGCATTGAAGAAGCCCGAAGAGGACAGGCCGTCGCAGCGTTCGCGTCAGCGGCGCGGCCGGCGTGGGGGTGACGATTGATGACGGCGCGGGCAAAGGCGCTCATCGCGTGGTCGAGCGGTAAGGATAGTGCCTGGGCCCTGCACGAAGCACGTCGCGCGGGGGATTTCGATATAGTTGGCGGCTTGACAACGGTGACCGACACATTCGGCCGCGTCAGCATGCACGGTGTCCGAGAGGAATTGTTGCGGGTCCAGCTCGAAGCCGCTGGTCTGCCTGCGATCGTGTTGCACATTCCATTTCCGTGCTCGAATGAAATTTATGAGCAAAAAATGGCGGCAGCGATGCACGATGCTCGCGCCTCCGGGGTCACGTACATGATTTTCGGTGATCTTTTTCTTGAGGACGTGCGAGCCTATCGCGAGCGACACCTTGCGGGCACCGGCATTACGCCGGTTTTTCCGGTGTGGCGCATGCCGCCTCCCGCGCTCGCGCGCGAAATGATCGACAGTGGTGTCGAAGCCCACCTTTCCACTGTCGATCTGAAGAAATTGCCCGCGTCATTCGCTGGCCGCCGCTTTGACGGCGCGCTTCTTAAAGCATTGCCCGCCGGCACAGATCCGTGCGGCGAAAATGGCGAATTCCATTCATTTGTGTCGGCAGGGCCGATGCTCTCGCGCAAGATTCCCGTCAAGGTTGGAAAGACCGTCGAGCGCGATGGGTTTGCTTTTGCGGACTTGTTGCCGATTTAGGCGCGCAATACGCCGCCGGTCCGCTTGGTCACCTCGGCGACGATCTTTGCGGAAAGCGCGTCGATCTCCGCGTCGGTCATCGTTTTTTCGCGTGGCTGGATGGTGACCGCAATAGCGATCGATTTCTTGCCGGGTTCAATGCCTTTACCTTCATAAACGTCGAATACGGTCACGTTGCTGACCAGTTTCTTGTCGACGCTCTGTGCGGCGCGCACGATGTCGGCGGCCTTCACTGCGTTCTCGACCACAAAAGCGAAATCTCGCTCGACCGGCTGGAACGGCGACAACTCAAGAAGTGGTTTAGCGCGCGTGGGCCTCGCCTTGGGCTCGGGAATGGCCTCGAGGATCAGCTCAAATGCAGCGAGCGGCCCCTCTGCCTTGAGTTCGGCAATCGCGCGCGGATGCAATTCGCCGAAGTGTCCCAGTACATTTTGTGGGCCGATCTGGACCGTACCGCTGCGGCCAGGATGGAACCAGGCTGGACCGCCCGGCACGATTTGCAAGGCTTGCATCGGGGCGCCTGCCGCAGCCAGGACCGCAAAGGCGTCGGCCTTGGCGTCGAAAACGTCGACAGGCCCGGTCTTGTTGGACCAATGGCGGCCGCTCCCGGAGGGTTTGGCGAGCGCGCGGCGCAGCCCGCTCGCGGCTGTGCGTTGATCTTCTGGCTGGTCACCTTTGAAGATCTGTCCAACCTCGAACAGCGCCATATCCGGAAATCCACGGTCGGCGTTACGTTGCGCCGCTGTGACCAGTCCTGGGATCAAGCTCGGCCGCATGTCGGACAGCTCAGCCGCGATTGGATTTGCAAGTGCCAGCGTTGCATTGCCGCCGCCGAACAGGTCGGCCTCCTGTTTTGATACGAATGACCAGGTAACGGCTTCAACCAGCCCACGCGCGGCAAGCGCGCGCTTGGCCTTGCGGGTGCGATTCTGAATTGCCGTGAGCACAGGCTTGCGTGCATTTTCTCCACGCGCAAAAGGCGTCGACGGCACACGATCAACACCAACGATGCGTATGAGCTCCTCAACGATATCGGCGCGACCATGAACGTCCGGCCGCCACGACGGCACCGCCACTTTCACGCGCTCGCCCTGGCCGGCTGCGAAAAATCCAAGCTTATCCAGTATGCGGCGCGTGTCGGCGAGAGACAGTTTCAGGCCGGCGATCCGCGGCAATTCACTCAACGGAAAATCGATGATCTTTTCTTTTGGCGTTGGGTCGCCGGCAACGACAACCTCGGATGGCTGGCCGCCGCACAGGTCGAGCACCAATTGTGTCGCCAGTTCGAGGCCCGGCAGCATGAAGGCCGGGTCGACGCCGCGCTCAAAACGATAGCGCGCGTCGGAATTGATGCCGAGCTTGCGCCCGGTTTGCGCGATGTTGAGTTCGTCCCAGAGTGCCGATTCAATCAGCACATCGGTGGTTGTGTCCGAACAGCCGCTCGCTTCGCCACCCATAATTCCGGAGAGTGACTCAACGCCCTTTTCGTCGGCGATCACGCAGATGGCTTCGTCGAGCGTGTAGGTCTTACGGTCAAGGGCTAGCAGCTTTTCCCCATTCTTCGCTCGGCGCACCGTGAGATTGCCATGGACCTTGGCGGCGTCGAAGACGTGCAAGGGACGGCCACGGTCGAAGGTGATGAAGTTCGTAATATCGACCAGTTTATTGATGGGCCGAAGACCAATCGCGACAAGCCGCTTTTGCAGCCAATCGGGCGATGGGCCGTTCTTGACACCCTTGACCAGCCGCAATCCAAAGGCTGGACACAGTGACGGCGTCTTTCCGAAGTCCAGCGTGACCTGGACGGGGCAGGGGAATGCTCCCTTCACCGGCTTCGGGATTTTGTCTTTGTATGTGCCGATCGACGTGGCGCCTAGATCGCGCGCGATCCCGGAAACGCCGGTGCAGTCAGGCCGGTTAGGCGTGAGATTGATCTCGATAACGGGATCGCTGACGCCCGCCCATTCGACATAAGATTTTCCAACTGGTGCATCGGCGGGCAGTTCGATAATTCCCTCATGGTCGTCGGAAAGCATCAACTCGGCAGCCGAGCACAACATGCCGCGACTTTCGACGCCCCGGATGGTGCCGACTGTCAGCGTGATGTTTTTCCCTGGGATAAACGTGCCGGGTGCCGAGAACACCCCCTTCATACCCGCGCGCGCATTGGGCGCGCCGCAGACGACCTGAATCGGCTTGCCATCGCCAACATCGACCATGCAGACCTTGAGACGGTCCGCATTGGGATGTTTTTCGGCTGAGATCACCGACGCGATAACAAAGGGCTTGAGCAGGCTCGCCTTGTCTTCGACGTTCTCGACCTCGAGCCCGATCATCGTGAGCTTGGCGACGATCTCTGGCAGTGGCGCATCCGTATCGAGATGCTCTTTTAGCCAGGGAAAGGTGAATTTCATTGACTCAAGCCCCCGGCAAGCGTCGGGAAGTCGAGCGGGCGGAAGCCGTAATGTGCGAGCCATCGCACATCCGCTTCAAAGAAAGCGCGTAAATCATTCATGCCGTATTTGAGCATCGCGATGCGGTCGATCCCCATGCCCCAGGCAAAACCCTGGTATTCCTCGGGATCCAGTCCGCAGTTCTTCAGCACATTCGGATGCACCATGCCGCAACCGAGGATTTCCAGCCAATCCTCGCCTTCGCCGAAGCGAATTTCACCCTTGTCGCGTCGGCACTGGATGTCGACCTCAAGTGACGGCTCGGTGAATGGGAAGAACGACGGACGAAAACGCATTTTTACACTGTCGACCTCAAAGAATGCCTTGCAGAATTCCTCGAGAATCCATTTCAGATTGCCGAGATGCGAGCCTTTGTCGATCACGAGACCTTCAACCTGATGGAACATCGGTGTGTGAGTTTGGTCTGAATCGCTGCGGTAGGTACGGCCAGGGCAGATGACGCGGATCGGCGGCTTTTGGCTGAGCATCGTCCGCACTTGCACTGGCGAAGTATGCGTACGCAGAAGCAACCGCGAACCGTCCGGTTTCGGCGGGAAATAAAATGTGTCGTGCATCTCCCGCGCCGGGTGACCTTCCGGGAAGTTCAGCTTGGTGAAGTTGTAATCGTCGGTTTCGATGTCGGGTCCCTCGGCAACAGCAAATCCCATGTCCGCGAAGATCGCGGTGAGTTCATCGGTCACCTGCGTGATCGGGTGTACGCGGCCGACTTCAGCCGGCGTTTCGCGCACGGGTAACGTAACATCAACCGTTTCGGTGTTGAGCCGCGCGTCGAGCGCGGCAGTGGCAAGCGCGTCTTTAGCTTTTGCGATGGCAGCCGTGACGCGATCTTTCAATCCGTTGATCGCGGGACCTTGGAGCTTGCGCTCGTCCGGCGTCATGGTGCCAAGAGTTTTCAGTAACGCCGACACCGAACCATTTTTGCCGAGCGCTGCAACGCGCACGGCTTCCAGCGCCACCTCGTCCTTGGCAGCGGTTACGCTCGGCAGAATTTCCTTCTCGAGCTTTGCGATGTCGGACATGGACATTGCCCCTAGTTGTCATCATCCGCAAAGGCGAACGGTCCAGTAACCTCTACGCCCGCGAGCATACGATAGGCCGGGGGCTACTGGATGCCCCGCTTGCGCGGGGCATGACTAGACGGCTCAAGCCGGCAACGCGGCCTTGGCCTTTTCCACGATCGCCTGAAATGCTGCCGGCTCGTGAATGGCGAGGTCGGACAGCACCTTGCGATCGACCGTCAAGCCAGCCTTGGCTAGCCCGGCGATGAACCGGCTGTAGTTGAGGCCGAACGGGCGCACCGCAGCATTCAGACGCTGAATCCACAATGCGCGGAATGTGCGTTTGCGCCGCTTGCGATCACGGAAGGCGTATTGGTTCGCCTTTTCCACCGCCTGCTTGGCAATGCGGATCGTATTTTTGCGCCGGCCATAATAGCCCTTGGCTGCTTTCAGGACTTTCTTGTGCTTTGCGTGTGACGTGACACCACGCTTGACGCGGGCCATTGGAATTCTCCTTGCGGTACGTGCAAATAATCGACGAGGGACAGCCGCGCTGAGGCGGCGAGGAAAAGCCGGCTAGCCGTTCGGCAGCCAGTATTTCTTGATATTGTCGCCGTCGGTCTTGAACAGCACGCTGGTGCCGCGATGCTCGCGGATCGTCTTCGTGGTCCGCTTGATCATGCCGTGGCGCTTGCCGGACTGTTGGTATTTCACCTTGCCGGTCGCCGTGATCTTGAAGCGCTTTTTTGCGCCCGATTTGGTCTTCAACTTGGGCATTTGGCTCTCCTCATCGGCACGTTGCGGGGCATGCCCGAATGGCCGGAATATGCTCGCAAGGCGGTTAGCCCTAAGAGCGGGTGCTCGGGATTGAGCGTTAATCGCCGCCACGGCAGCCCTTACTGGCCGGGCGACGAATGCGCGGCGTTATGGCAGAGGCCGCCGCGCCATGCAACCGCCAGCAGTTGGGTGCCAAACTTCGCTAAAATGCTGAAGCGCCACCCGAATTGCGAATGGCGCTTTCGACGTGCCTTTAAATTGTCCTGCGGCGCTAGCGTGGCGCTAGCATCATGACCATCTGCCGGCCCTCGAACCGCGGTTCCGATTCGATTTTGGCGAATGAACCGGTGTCTGCTTTCACGCGTTCGAGCAGCTTGTAGCCAAGCTCCTGGTGCGCCATTTCGCGTCCTCGAAAGCGCAAGGTGATTTTGACCTTGTCGCCCTCTTCGAAGAATCGCTTCATCGAACGCATTTTGACGTCGTAGTCGTGGTCGTCGATCATCGGTCGGAGTTTGATTTCCTTGACCTCGACGACTTTCTGTTTTTTGCGGGCTTCCGCCGCCTTTTTTTGCGCCTGGAATTTGTACTTGCCGTAATCCAGGATTTTGCAGACGGGGGGCGACGAATTGGGGGCGATTTCGACTAGGTCGAGCCCCGCGGCCTGCGCCATGTCGAGCGCGGCTTGGATCGGTGTGGGACCGTGGTTGTGACCACTGGCATCGATTAGTTGGACCTCGCGGACGCGGATCTCCTCGTTGATGCGCGGGCCGTCCTTTTGAACGGGCAGCGCGGACTTCATCGGACGACGAATGGCTACTTTCTCCTTTTTGCCGTTGCGACAGTCCCTTGACGCATTTTACTGCGCCTTGGGATAGCGAAAGATTGGTAGAAACCGCGCAGATGTCAACGCGGTTCCGCTTATATTGTCGATAGTCAGCCTTGGATTTGCAGTCAAAGCATTCAAATTGCTCTGATTTCGTCTGACTTAACCTTGTTTGGCTGGAGCGGCGATAGCCGCCGCTCTGAGCTTGGCAATCTGGCCGTAAAGAACAAGCGTCTGCTCTGTAACAGTGCCCGCGTTGAAATGGCTGAGCACCCAGTCACGACCGCGACGGCCAATCGTTGCCCGGTTGGGCTCCGGCATCGAAAACAGTCGCAGTAGGGCTGCCGCCAGCGCTGCATCGTCGCCCGCATGAAAGCGGAACCCAGCAATCCGGCTTTCGGGCACTGCTGGGGCGGTGAGCACGACGTCGGTACCGGCACCAAGATCAGACACAATGACGGGCCGTGCCATTGCCTGTGCTTCGAGGATTGCGCGCTGCACGCCTTCGGGCTGGACCGCCGCCGACACTACGACAGAGGACGCGGCATAGGCGGCGGGCATATCGGCAACGGGCGACGCCATACGGATAACGTCCATGGTGCCTGTCGTTAAAACGAGATCCCACAATTCGCCTGTGTAACGAGTGCGACCTCGGTCTTCACCGACGAAGACACACAAAAAATTCCTCAGGCCCATCTCCTTGAGCCGCTTCACCGCCTTGACGACCACATGGTGACCTTTGCGCCGCAGGATGCGGCCGGTGATTAGAATCACCTTGGTGTCGCGCCTGACGCCCCAGGCGGCACGCATTGCCTCAATACGCTCTCGGGTGACGCTTTCCGGATTAAATCGCTCTAGATCGATACTGCATGGGACGACGGTGATTTTTTCCCACGGTGTGCCGTAACGATCATTGATCAGCTGCGCAATTTGCTCGCTCGATGCGACAACATAGTCGCCGCGTGCCATGATGCCATTGTAAAGCCGCTTGAAAATATTCTGTTCACGGAATCCTTTGTACCAACCGGTTAAAAATGGAATGCCGCACAGCCGCGCAGCGATAAACGCGCTCCAGGCTGCTGCGCGGCCAAGAGCGTGGATCGCAGCGCATTGGCGCTCGCGTGCCATCCGCGCCAGGATAAAGGCGCTGCGCAATATCACGACGGGATTGTTACTCGAAACGTCAAGCGGAACGAACTCGCCTCCGGCTGTGGCAACGTCCGCGACGAGACGGCCCGCGCGCGACACCACAGTGGCACGATGGCCAGCTCCGGAAAGAATCCTTACCAGCTCGACCGCGCCGGTATCGGCAGCGCCACCGTCGAGCGTCGGTACGACAATGAGCACAGCAATCGGAACGCTTGCGGCAGCGGGCACGCGCGATGCATCTTTCGAAAGAATGCCGTCTGAACTGATGGCGGGGAGGCTCGACATTCTTCGTCCTCGAGATACCGGCACATTTCGAACGATACGGGGAATGGTTTGACGCGCCGCAAGCCAAAAGTGGGTATAGACGTCGAGAATGCCGTCGGCAACGGGTGCCCTTGCATTAACAAGCATCTTGCGGCGACAAGAAGGCCGGCCATCCAGTTATTGAACGTGCTCATGACCGAAGCCCGCCTGACCTCACTCACGGTAAGTTCATCGCCGCCGGATCGGGCCATTGCAGTGCGGGCGCGCGAAGGCAGGAATCCGGGTCTGTTCTGGCTAGGTGGATTCAAGTCCGACATGAAAGGCACCAAGGCAGAAGCGCTTGATAGATGGGCCGAAAATGAGGGCCGCGCCTGTGTGCGCTTCGATTATTCCGGCCACGGAGAATCCGATGGCGAATTCGCCGACGGCACCATCGGCCGATGGTTGGAGGAAAGTCTGTCGGTCTACACGCGCTTCGCCCGGGGTCCGCAGGTCGTAATCGGATCATCCATGGGCGGCTGGCTGGCGCTGCTGCTGGCGCGCGCCCTGGCTGAACGAAAAAGCGAGGCGCCGATGGCGGGTATGGTGCTCATTGCACCTGCGGTCGATTTCACAGAGGAACTGATGTGGAAGCAGTTTTCGGACGCGACCAAGCGCGAAATCAAGCAAGAAGGTGCGTGGTTGAGGCCGTCGGCTTACGGAGAAGAGCCCTATCCGATCACACGCGGCCTGATTGAAGACGGTCGCAAGCATCTTTTGCTTGGCGGGCTAATCGAAACTCGTTGCCCAGTACATATTTTGCAAGGTGTGCAAGATCCGGACGTGCCTTGGAGGCACGCTGTAGAACTTGTGTCACGGTTCTCGCGTGATGATGTTGTGCTGACCCTGATCAAGGATGGAGACCATCGACTTTCACGGCCGGAAGATATCGACCGGTTGATCGTGGCAGTGAAGGAATTCTAAGCGAGCGCTGCTGACCATTCTTCTCGTACGGTTACGTCCGAATCCCGGTACTGCCGGGAAAGCGCTGTAAAATTTTCCCGCGATAATAGTTTCGACAATGCCCAGACCGCGGCACCGCGGACCAGTGGCGATGCGTCTGCAAGCAAGTGCTCAGCTTCAACTGCGAGCGTCGAGTCGCCCGAATTGCCGATTGCGATCAGCACATTTCGAACAAATCGATCTCGCCCCGTCCGCTTGATTGAAGTTTCGGAAAAAAGCGCACGAAATTGTGCATCGCTAAGGTGAACCAGATCTGCAAGGCGGGGCGCCCGCAAACTCTCTCGCGCGGCGAGCTTGGCCTCACGTCCTTGGCTCGCGAACTTGTTCCATGGACAGACCGCAAGACAATCGTCGCAACCGTAAATGCGGTTGCCCATCAGCGACCTTAGCTCGCGGGGGATTGGGCCCTTGTGTTCAATGGTGAGGTAGGAAATACAGCGCCGCGCATCGAGTCGGTACGGTGCGGGAAAAGCCGCGGTCGGACAAATGTCGAGACAGGCGCGGCAGGTCCCGCAGCTGTCGGGTTCGGCTGAATCTGTCGCCAGCTCGAGTGTCGTAAAAATCGAGCCGAGAAAGAGCCAAGACCCGTATTGGCGCGAAACCAGGTTTGTGTGTTTGCCCTGCCAGCCCAGGCCGGCGCGCGCGGCGAGCGGTTTTTCCATCACCGCGGCGGTATCAACGAAGACTTTCACGTCGCCGCCGGCGTTGGCCGTGAGCCAGCGCGCCAATTCCTTCAGCCGCGCTTTGATCAGTTCGTGGTAGTCATCGCCTTTGGCATAGACCGAGACGGCGGCGCGCTCATGCGCCTTCAAGATCGCCAGCGGATCTGAGTCAGGTGCGTAGTTCATTCCAAGCATGACGATCGAGCGCACGTCCGGCCACAGCGCCAATGGCGACGCGCGGCGTTCAGCGGTTGTTGCCAACCATCCCATATCGCCGTGCGCGCCGTCGGCGAGAAAGCTTTCTAGTCGTGCTTTAAGTCCCGGCACCGCATCGGGTCTTACCACGCCGAATGCGTCAAAGCCGCGCGCCCGCGCTCTCTCTGCGAGCGCCGTTTTTATCGCGGCAGGTTCGCTCAGAAGTCGAGGTCGGCGTATGTTTTTGATGGTGGAATGCCGGCTAGTGTGTCCGCGAGAATCGTCCGGAACGACGGGCGCGATTTCACCCGCGCATACCAGTTCTTTGTTGCTTCGTCTTCGTTCCACGGCACTTCGCCCAAGTAATCTGCGGCCGACAGATGCGCGGCGGCGGCAAGATCGGCCAAACTTAGCCGGTCGCCGGCCAACCAATTGCGTGTGCGTACCAACCAACCAATATACGTCAGATGATAGCGGATATTATGGCGGGCAGCGCGCAGCGCATCGGTGTCCGGGGCGCCACCGCCCTGTTCCTGCGTCATGTGACGCTTAAACGCCCGCTCCGTCACGAGCGGGCCGCTAACCTCCGCATGAAATTTATCGTTGAACCAGGTCGCCAGCCTGCGCACCTCGACCCGCTGGCCGGGTAGTCGCGGCAGCAGGCGATCTTCATCATTTTGTCCGGCATAGGTCTCTTCAATATATTCGGCCACGATGGCGGCGCCGGGAATCGGCGGGTCACCCTCGTTTACCAGCACCGGTAGCTCCGCCGCCGGATTGAGCAGGAGAAATTCCTCTCGCCGCTCCCAGAAACGTTCTTCTACTAACCGCGCCGCGATGCCGTATTCGCCGAGAATCAGGCGCACATAGCGCGAATGCGGACAGAGTGGATAATGAAACAATGTCAACATGGCGTGCGGAGTGGCGGCGAGCCGTCGATGGTGGTGGGAATCAGCGCCTGCACTATAGAAAGCCGCTGCGGCAGTGCAAACCATCACGAATTACCACGTTTTTTCGTTGCCTCGGTGACGCCTTTGCGTCAAAAGCGCTGGCCTACCTCGGCCTCGATTTTCCCCGGAGCAGTTCATGCAATTGGTTGGCCCAGCCGCGGCACATATCGATCTGATCAAGGCCGCCGTACTCGGCATCGTCGAGGGCCTGACGGAATATCTGCCCGTGTCATCGACGGGCCACCTGCTGCTCATGGAGCACCTTTTCGGTTGGGGGGACGATGCGTTCGGCAAATCGTTTGCGGTCCTGATTCAGCTTGGTGCCATTCTCGCGTTGCTGACGATTTACTTCGGCAGGATTTTGGCGCTTGCCAAAGACATGTTCACCCAGTGGGCGGCGGCGCGCTTCGTCATCGGCCTGTTGCTCGCATTCCTGCCGGCAGCCGTGATCGGCGCGCTCGGATATCACATCATCAAGGCTTACCTATTCGATGTGCGCGTCGTATGCGTCTCGCTGATCATCGGTGGTTTCATCTTGCTGTGGATCGACCGTCTAGATCTGCAGGCCCGCTACCACGAGGCGACCGGGTTTACCCTACCGATGTATCTCGGGATCGGAATTATCCAGTGCATCTCGATGGTGCCCGGTGTCTCGCGCGCGGGCGCGACCATTGTCGGCGCGATGTTATTTGGAGCCGATCGCCGCTCGGCGGCGGAGTTCTCATTCTGGCTGGCAATGCCGACAATGGTCGGCGCATTTGCCTATGAGGTGTACAAGAGCCGTGGAGAACTTGCGCTCGGCGGCAACATTACAGTGACCGCGGTCGGGTTCGTCTTCTCGTTCATTTTCGGATGGATCGTTGTGAAGACGTTCCTGCGCTATGTACAGCGCCATAGCTTCGCGCTGTTCGCCTGGTGGCGTATTCTGGTAGGTGGCGGCGGACTTGCGGCGCTGTATATTTTCTAAGGGCTAGGCCAGGCGTTTGCGGAACTGACCCGCCTTGCGAAAGCGCCAGAGATAAGACGGCACAATCGCCTGCATCGGCTCCGGCTCGATGCTGAGTCCCTGCAGCGTCCGTGCCTCCGACGTGGCGGCTTCCGAAACTATATTGTCGCTGCGCAGTAACTCGACCTGGTCAGGGGTCAGCAGGGGCTTCGGAAGATATTGCAAAAACATGGCCTGCATCCTGGCCAGGAAGAACGGTAGCGACACCAGCAGCCGGTTGCGTTCGATGGTTGTCAGTACAAATTGCATGAGTTCTCTAAAAGTCCGTACGTCCGGTCCGCCCAGCTCATAGATCGTGCCCGGACGTGTTTTGCCGTCGACGGCATCGGCGATTGCAGCGGCAACGTCGCCGACGAACACCGGTTGAAAGCGCGTCAAACCACCGCCGATCAGCGGCAGCATAGGTGAAAGTCGCGCGAGTGCAGCAAACCGATTGAAGAACTCGTCTTCAGGGCCGAAGATGATCGACGGCCGCATGATAGTGGTCGACGGTTGTGCCGCGAGCACCAGCTGCTCGGCATTCGCCTTGGAGCGGCCGTAAGCGCTGGGCGAGTTTGGATCAGCACCGATTGCGGACACATGGACCATGCGTGCGCCATGGGCATTCGCCGCCAGGGCCACTTGCTCGGCGCCATAAGTATGGACGGCATCGAAACGCTGACGGCCGCGCTCGAACAAAATGCCGACCAGATTGATCAAGATCCGTGCGTCACGGGCGGCAGTTTCCACCGAAGGAGCGTGGCGCAAATTGGCTTGCACTGCATGGATCTGGCCAACACGGCCGAGCGGCTGAAGAAAGCCGGCCAGCTCCGGTCGGCGGACAGCAACCCTGATGCGAAAATTCCGCTTGGCCAGAGCGCGCACCACGTGCCGGCCCAGAAAACCCGAGCCGCCATAGACAGTGACCAGGGTGTCATAGGGGCTGCGTGCGGTCATGCCGCTCTCAATTTCTTGCCGGGCCGGGATGCCTCGAAACCCGGCAAATACAGGATCAGCCAGCCACTGTACAGGGCCAAACCCCTTCATTGACAAGCCGGAAGCGGCTCCGTATCTGGACCCCGACGAGCCCAGGTGGCGGAATTGGTAGACGCACTAGTTTCAGGTACTAGCGGTGAAAGCCGTGGAGGTTCGAGTCCTCTCCTGGGCACCAACATTCCGAGCCTTAGAAACTGAATGACCATCCGCCTGCACCGTGGCGACCTTCCGGACCTCTCCGCCTACAAGAGCGCGGTGGCGATCGACACTGAAGCTATGGGCCTTGATCCCAATCGCGACCGGCTTTGTGTCGTGCAGCTATCGCCGGGCGATGGCTCCGCGGATGTCGTGCAGATCGGCGCCGGCCAGCGCAAGGCGCCCAATATCGAGCGGTTGCTCGCGGACAAATCGATCCTCAAAATCTTCCACTTCGCCCGTTTCGATATGGGCATACTCGCGAAAACATTCGGCGTGATGGCGGCGCCGGTTTATTGCACCAAGATCGCCTCGCGCCTTGCCCGCACCTATACCGACAAGCACGGACTAAAAGACCTGACGCGCGAGGTGCTCGGCGTCGATCTTTCGAAGCAGCAGCAATTGTCCGACTGGGGTGCCGATGAACTTAGCGATGCGCAAGTGTCCTATGCGGCGACAGATGTCTTGCACTTGCATGCGCTGAAAGAGAAGTTGGATGGAATGCTCGCGCGCGAAGGCCGTGCGGATCTGGCCGCGGCCTGTTTCCGCTTTCTGCCCGACCGCGCGCGTCTCGACCTCGCCGGCTGGGCGGCCGAGGATATTTTTTCGCATTCGTTGTAAGCTATTGAGTCTACGTTGCTATTCAATAACTGCGCGCAGCCCGGCTTGCCGTGTCGGGGCCATATTCGGACGGCATGTTGCATTGCGGGGCGTGAGATGATTTCCGAGACTTCCTTCGAACTCAGACGGGCGCCGGGCTTGGCATGAGTCGTGTGATCACCGCCAGAACCGATCCAGAAACGTCGCGCGCCTATTGGACGACGAGCCGCGGCGACGCCGAGCGCGCGTTCCGCGCGGCGCGCCGTCACAGCCGTCTGGTTCGCGCGCTGCGTATTGCTGTACCGGCTAGCGTGGCGGTGGGAGTCATCATCATTACACTGATCACCTATTTCAATCCGCTACGCATGCTCGCCAGGTTACCGATCAACATCGACAACCTGGTCGTATCCGGCACCAAGGTGACCATGGAGCAGCCACGCCTGTCGGGGTTCACGCGCGACGCGCGCGCGTACGAACTAACGGCCGATACGGCGGCACAGGACATGACCAAACCTGACATTGTCGAGTTGCGCAACATCCGCGCCAAGGTGGAAATGCAAGATAAGAGTTCGATGGAGATGACTGCGGTCACCGGCATTTATGATGTCAAGGGCGAGACCCTTAAGCTTGATCAAAACATCTTACTTCACTCATCCACGGGCTATCAGGGCCATCTGAGTGAAGCATTGGTCGATATCCGCAAGGGCAATGTCGTGTCCGAACATCCGGTCGAAGTAAAACTGCTGCAAGGTACGCTCAATGCCAATCGACTGGATATCGTTGATTCTGGCGATGTGATCCGTTTCCACGGCGGCGTCATCATGGATATGATGCTCAATCAGCCGCCGCCTCAGCCAAAAACGGATGCGCAATGATCATGACGCGCAAATCGGTGCTCCTGTTGATGATCGCCGGTGCACTGATCGTGTCCGGCGCAAGTCTTCGCGCGCAGACAGCATCGCAGGGCCCGCCGAATGCACTGCAGGGCTTTTCGCAGAACCGCGATCAGCCGGTCCATATCGAGGCGGCATCGTTGGAGGTCCGTGACAAGCAGAAGGAAGCGACCTTTAGCGGCGATGTGCGCGTGAAGCAGGGAGACACCGGCATGCGCTGCAAGGCGCTGGTGGTGTTTTACGAACAAGACGGTGAAAGCGCGGACAAGAGCAAAACCATGCAGGCGGCAGCCCCCGGTCCCGGTGGTGAGCAACGCATCAAGAGGCTGGAAGCTCGCGGTGCTGTGGTGGTTACGCAGAAGGACCAAACTGCAACTGGCGAACTTGGCATTTTCGACATGAAGAGCAACACCGTCACGCTGACCGGCAATCCGGTCGTAATGACGCAAGGTCAGAATGTGCTGAGGGGCGATAGACTGGTGGTTGATCTGACAAGCGGAGTGTCGCGGGTGGAATCGGGCAAGAACGGCCAGGGGCGTGTGCAGGGATTGTTCCAGCCTGGGAGCGCCGGGCCTGATATCAAAACGGGTGGCGTCGGCGCGCAAAACCCGCGGCCGACTCCCGTGCGGCCGTTTTAAGTTGAGCTGCAGCGTGAGCGCTGCGTGTGGGACCACTCGGAACTTCGGGAATCAGCTAATGTCGCGCGCCCGGTGTCTGCGCGGGCGGATGCGCCGCGAGGTAGCCTAGTGAATATCCTCTCGCTGTTCTGGCGCCGGCCGCCCCGTAGCCGGCGGGTCTTGACCCCGGCCGAAGCGCGCGCGCAAAAGGCTGCTGCGCTGAATGCGCCGATGCCTCCGTTGCAGCAGATGTACGGCGCCGTCCAGGATCAGGGATCAGCTCGCCCGCGCCGCGACAGTGAGGCGCGGCAGCACCCGCGTCGCGACAGCGATGCGCCGCAGCCGGTGCGTCACGCATATCTCGCTGCGCACGGTGTCGAGAAAAGTTTCGGCGGCCGCATGGTGGTAAGGGGCGTGACGCTCTATGTGCGGCGTGGCGAAGCCGTCGGCCTGCTCGGCCCGAACGGCGCTGGCAAGACCACCGTGTTTTACATGATCACCGGTTTGATAAACGCCGATCGTGGGCGCATCGAGCTCGACGGTTACGACGTCACGACACTGCCGATGTACCAGCGCGCGCGACTTGGCATAGGCTATTTGCCGCAGGAAGCGTCGATCTTTCGTGGCCTCAATGTGGAGGACAATATCCGCTCGGTGCTTGAAGTCGTCGAGCCGGACCGCCGCCGCCGCGAAGCCGATCTCAACGCGTTACTCGAGGAGTTCAACATCGCCCGCGTGCGCAAAACGCCCACCATCGCTTTGTCGGGTGGCGAGAGGCGACGCGTGGAAATTGCGCGCGCGCTGGCAACACGACCCAGCTACATGCTTCTCGACGAACCTTTCGCTGGAATCGATCCGATTGCTGTCGGCGATATCCAGGCCTTGGTTCGCCACCTTACCAATCGCGGAATTGGTGTGCTTATTACGGATCACAATGTGCGCGAGACTTTGGGCCTCACGGATCGTGCTTACATCATTTACTCGGGCGAAGTTCTAATGGAAGGCCGCGCCGACGACATCGTGAACAATCCGGATGTGCGCCGCCTGTACCTCGGCGAAGAATTCCGGCTGTAAAGCACGCCGCACTCAATTCGTTAACGCGCACAATATTTGGGCAGTGTAGCGCTGCTTAATCGCATATCGCACCGGCGGACGACCTGTTATAAACAAGCAAGAATCGGACCAATTCCGCCGGGACTCTTATGGCACTCTCACAACGACTGGAGCTTCGCCAGACGCAAGGGCTGGTGATGACGCCGCAGCTGATGCAAGCCATCAAGCTGCTGCAGCTCTCCAGTCTCGATTTGGTTGCCTATGTCGAAGGTGAGCTCGAACGTAACCCTCTGCTCGAGCGCGCCAGCGACGACGATCCGCCAACCCAGGGCGCGGAGGCCAACAGCATTGCGTCTGAAGGAAACGAAGGTAATGCCGGATCGGCAGACTGGATCGCGGCTGATCTCGAGACCAGCCGCACCTCCATGGAGCAAGGATTAGGGACCGAGCTCGAAAATGTATTTCCTGACGACGGCGAGAAGATCTCAAAGCCGGCAGAGGCGCCGCCGCCGGCCTACTCGGAATGGTCGGGCGCAAGTTCAGCAAGCGGGGAAGATTACAACCTTGAGGCCTTCGTCTCGGCCGAAATAACGCTTGCCGATCACCTGGCTGAACAAATGGCGCTGGCGATCTCCAATCCGGCCGGCCGGATGATCGGCCAATACCTGATCGATATGGTGGACGAGGCGGGCTATCTCACCGGCGATCTCGAGAGTGTTGCCGAAAAACTCGGCGCAAGGCGCAGCGATGTCGAACTTGTGCTAGCGGTGCTGCAAACATTCGATCCATCCGGTGTGTGCGCACGTAATCTCACCGAATGTCTCGGCATCCAGCTCAAGGAACGCGACCGCTACGATCCGGCGATGCGAGCGCTGGTTGAACATCTGGATCTTCTGGCCAAACGCGATCTTGCCGGTTTGCGCCGCCTGTGCGGCGTCAATGACGAGGATCTCGTTGACATGATTGCCGAGATCCGCACGCTCAATCCCAAACCGGGTTTAGCGTTTGGCTCGACGATGGTGCAGCCGATCGTTCCGGATGTGTTTGTGCGCGCAGCGCCCGACGGCACGTGGCAAGTGGAGCTAAATTCCGACACGCTGCCGAAAGTGCTTATCAATCAGCGCTATTACACACAGGTGTCGAAAACGAGCCGCAACGACAAAGAAAAAGCCTATATTGCAGACTGTCTGCAGACAGCGACGTGGCTGGTTCGCGCGCTCGATCAACGAGCGAAAACCATACTCAAAGTCTCAAGCGAAATCGTACGGCAGCAGGACGGCTTTTTCACCAAAGGCGTGCAGTATTTGCGCCCACTCAATCTCAAGACCGTTGCCGACGCTATTGGCATGCATGAGTCGACCGTCTCGCGCGTCACCGCCAACAAATACATGGCGACGAGCCGCGGCATTTTCGAGTTGAAATATTTCTTCACGTCGGCGATTGCGGCCGCCGACGGAGGCGAGGCACATTCGGCAGAAGCGGTACGTCATCGCATCCGACAATTGATTGAGGATGAGAGCACCGAGGACGTTCTCTCGGACGATACAATCGTGGAGAAGCTGCGTGACGTCGGAATCGACATAGCGCGTCGCACCGTCGCAAAATACCGTGAGGCGATGCGCATACCATCCTCGGTGCAACGGCGCCGAGAGAAGCAGGCTGCTGGCGCCTGAACGCACGCATCTTGACGCATTGACCTTCGGAACATTTCTAAGCTGAAATCTTTAGCGCCGGACGGAACAACGGGCGGCGCCATGTCGCCATGGAGGCAGCTATGCCTTTGCGCGTTTCGGGACGAAATATCAGTATTGGTGCGGCGCTACAGCGGAAAATCACCGATCGGGTGGAAGAGGCTGCCTCGAAATACTTCCGGGGCGGTTATTCAGGCCATGCCACCGTTGGCAAAGACGGCTTTGGTTTTCGGACCGAATGCGTGCTGCATCTCGACTCAGGCGCATCGCTCGAGGCTGAAGGAATGGCCCCCGATGCCTATGACAGCGCGGAACAGGCCGCGATCCGTATCGAAAAGCGCCTGCGACGTTACAAACGCCGCCGGAAAGACCATCAAGCGCGGCGCGGGGGCTGAAAATGTCAAAAAAATGGGGCGAAAAGCGGCAACCATAAGCTGAGTTCGCCCATTGACGGCGAGACGGACCACTCTTATGGTCCGCCGCCTTCAACACCCCCTTTTGTAAATCGGCGCTACCATTCCCGATCATTGGACATGTCAATGACGCTTACTGACCTCGTCGCGCCGAACGCCGTCGTTCCGGCTCTCAAGGTTAACAACAAGAAGCAGGCGATCCAGGAACTGGCCGCGCGTGCGGCCGAGCTCACCGGGCAGAGTGAGAAGGCGATTCTGGAGATCCTGCTTCAACGCGAGAAGCTTGGCTCGACTGCCGTAGGCAACGGCGTAGCCATCCCGCATGGGAAGCTATCAAAGCTTGGCAGGCTGTTTGGACTATTTGCCCGGTTGCACAAACCGATTGATTTCGAGGCTCTCGACAATCAGCCGGTCGATTTGATTTTCCTGCTGCTTGCCCCGGAAGCCGCCGGCGCGGATCACCTCAAGGCATTGGCGCGGGTCGCGCGGCAGCTGCGCGATCCGGAGATTGCGCGTCGCCTACGCGAGTCAAGCGACGCTGACGCGCTCTACGCTGTGCTGGCTATGCCGCCGGCGAGCACTGCAGCGTAACTGTCGATGATGTGAGAGTTTGCGGGAAGACGGCTTAGTGCACGCTGACCGGTTCGAGCTCCTGGCTCCACGCATTGGCGAGCGCTGCTTCACGCGTGTCGGTCAGCATGATCGGCGTACCGTCGGCTGCATGCAGCGCGAACAGTTTGATGCCGGGCGCAATCTTCGGCGCCTGCGGAAATAGGGTGGCGACGTCTTCAGATCGGATCGTCTTGACATAAGCCAGACGCCCGTCGCCGAGCTGCGCCAGTCCTTCCTGGGTAATCACAGGATGAGTCGTGTTCGGTTCAATCTGTTTGTCGTTGGTCATGGCCCTCGACTCCTTTCTGATTCAACGCTTAACGCGGTCGAGTCCTGCTTCACGAGTCCGTTATTCCTCATCGTTGATCGAGATCGTTTTCACGATCCGTTCCGGTTGCGGCCGGACGAGATCAATCGATAGCAACCCGTTTTTTAGATCCGCTCCCATGACTTCCATGCCATCAGCCAGTACGAAAGTGCGCTGGAACTGACGCGCGGCGATGCCGCGGTGAAGATACTGGCGGGTCTTGTCGTCCTGTTGCCGCCCGCGGATCACCAATTGGCTTTCCTCGATGCTGATATCGAGTTGATCGCGGGTGAAACCGGCAACGGCGAGCGTGATACGCAGCCGCTCCGGGTTTTGCCCGTCGCGCGGCAACCGCTCGATATTGTAGGGCGGGTAGCCATCGGCTCCCTTGGCAACGCGGTCGAGCACACGCTCGATCTCATCGAAACCCAGGAGGAATGGGCTGGAGAGGGACGGAACTCGCGACATTGGTCTCAAAGCCCTCGCTTGAAGCGACTTTGACGGGGCCCCTTTCAGGCACCCCAACCAGCCAGCCACTGCTGGCCGGTCAGTCGTAATATGGGCAGGGCAGGTTAAAGGTTCAAGAACAAGAGGAATCGGCCCAAACACGATAAGGTTGCCCCCTAACCTCGGTTTTCATGCCCAAAAAGCCCTCAATTCCCTTGCTCACCATCCGCGCAGTCCATGGGAAGCCCGTGGAAGTTCCGCTCAATTTCGTGCTCGGCACCAGTGCGGACGCTATCCGCGCCGCGCCGTTGCTCCTGATTGATGTGGAGACCGAGGAGGGCGTCACGGGGCGCAGCTACGTGTTCTGTTACCTGCGCGCAGCCGCGCCGGCGATTATGAATCTGCTCGGCGAAGTGGAGCGGCTGATCAAGGGCGACGCGGTTGCGCCATCCGAACTTTGGGCCAAGCTGGCGCGACGTTTCACGCTGATCGGCGTCCAAGGCATCGTACGGATGGCAATGGCGGGGTTCGATGCTGCTTATTGGGACGCACTTGCGATCGCGTCCCGTGTGCCCCTCGCCACCTTGCTCGGTGCCGAGCCACGTCCGATTCCCGCCTACAACAGTTGCGGTCTCGGTCTCGCGACCGATCTCGGTGGGCTCGCCGGCGAAGCCGAAAAACTGCTGCAAGGCGGCTTCCGCGCCGTCAAGCTCCGTTTGGGATATCCCACACTCCAAGCCGACATCGCAGCCGTCCATGCGGTGCGCAAAAGGATCGGGGACGCTGTGGCGCTTATGGTCGACTATAATCAGGCACTCAACGTCGACGAAGCGCTCATCCGCGGACGAGCGCTTGACGGCGAAAATGTTTATTGGCTGGAAGAGCCGATCCGCCACGATGACTATGTGGGTGCCGCGCGGCTTGCGCGCGAACTCAAAGTCCCGATTCAAATCGGAGAGAATTTTTCATTGCCGGCCGCGATGGCAGTCGCGCTCGAACAACATGCGTCCGACTATGTGATGCCCGACCTCGAACGCATTGGGGGTGTTACCGGCTGGCGCCAGGCAGCGGAAATCGCGCAATCGCACGGCGTCAAAATGTCATCGCATCTTTTCCCTGAAGTGAGCGCGCATCTGCTCGCGGCCACGCCGACCTGCCATTATCTCGAGTATGTTGACTGGGCCAATGTGTTGCTTGAAGAGCCGGTCGCAATCGTCGACGGCCATGCGGTGGTGCCGTCGCGCCCGGGCAACGGCATGGTCTGGGACCAGACAGCGGTCGAGCGTTATCGCATACGCTGAGCTAGCGCAGCGGAAGTTTGAACAGTTTGATGGCGTTGGCGCGGCCAACTTTGGTGCGGTCGGCGTCGCTGATGTCCGCCTTGTCAAACCACTCGGCACCCTCGCTGACGTCTTCGAACGGCCAATCGACCGAGAACATCACCCGGTCCGCGCCCATCACCGTCATGGCATTGACGAGCGCGGCCGTGTCGAAGTTTCCCGATGTGGTGAGATGGAAGTGCTTGCGGAAGTAATGCGCCACGCCGTGCTTGGCTGGATATTCGTGCGGCGCCTTCATCCAGCCGTTGCGATTGTCGATGCGCCAAAGATAAACGGGAATGCCTTCGCCGATATGGCCGAGCACCATTTTCAATTTCGTGCACTCGTCGAAAAGGCCGCTGCCGATCAGGCGCAACGCATGGACCGCGGTTTCCGCTGCGAAAGCCCAATTTGGACCGAGCATCCAGTTGTGACCCTCGTAGAATTTTGACCAGCTCGGCAGCGGATTACGCGGGTGCAGATAGAACGGAACATCGAGCGCTTCGACCGAGCGCCAGAACGACCGGTATTGCGGAAGGTCGTAGTAAGTAACGTTGTCCGGCGCTCCAATTTGCGAAAAGCCATTGACCAGCGCGCCGACCATGCCCAGCTCCCGGACGCAACGTGAGAGTTCGGCAGCTGCGGCATCCGGATCCTGCATCGGCAATGCTGCGAAGGCCGCAAAGCGATGCGGGCGTTTGCGTACTTCACCGGCAAGTAGATCGTTGGCCTGCTTCGCGACTGCGATTGCGGTTTTGACGTCATGAATTGCCTGGATCGCCGGAGCATTGAGCGACAGGATCATCATTTCGATCCCGTTCTTATCCATTTCGCGCAACCGCGTGTCCTGGATGTCGAGCAGTCGGTGGCTCAGGTCCTTCCATACGTGCCCGCCAAACACCTGCGAATCGCCGAGCGTTGGTTCAATAGCGAAATGCTCTTCGAGTGCGATCTTGCCGTGCATGTTGGGTCCTCGACTGCCAGCAAATTACTTTAGAGCCGCTTTTTTGAAAATGCGCGGCCTGAGGGCGATTTTAAGTACCTTTCGAAATTGAGTGCCTGTTTTTCATCGCTGAAGGCGATGTAAGTTTTCACGCTCCAGGGGCGATATTTGGACGTGTGCTGAATTTCCCCGGCGTTGTGCCTAGTGAGGTGCGCACGCTACGGCGCGGCAGCCTTAGGTCGCTTCGCCCGAGAGGTCATAAATAGCTCGCCGAGCCGTAGCTCGCGAAGGCTGGTGGAGCCAGGCGGGATCGAACCGCCGACCTCGTGAATGCCATTCACGCGCTCTCCCATCTGAGCTATGGCCCCAAATCGTAAAGTCGCCCGCCGTTTTTGGAAACGTCGGATGTATCAGGTTTCTTCTTCCTTCTCGATCGACTCGCCGATGATGTCGGTTACGTCGGCGTCGCCTTCTTCCTGCTCCTCGATGAACGCGGCATCGTCCATGCTCTCGTCGCCGATCTCGACCTCTTCCTCTTCGCCCGCGGCGGCGGTGGCGTCGGCAGCAGCCGGCTTCTTGCCCTGCTGCTCAGCCTCGGCGTCCTCAAGCGAAACGAATTCAGCGTCCGCGGTCTCTGGTACGACGGTTTCGGTTTGCGCCACCGGCGCAGGCCGGGCCGCTGCTGCCGGTTCAGGTCGCGCGCGTGGAGGCGCGGGTGCCACGATTGGTACAACTTTGCCTGTGTACGGCGAAATCACCGGTGTCTTGTTGAGGTCGTAGAACTTACGACCGGTATCGGGACAGACGCGCTTGGTGCCGAGATCAGGTTTAGCCACAGTCGAGGTTCCTCGGGGACAGGGGTCGTTTAAATCGGTGTTTCACTTGGCTAGTTGCAAGGCCCCTGTCAATAGCGCACCCCCGCCTAGGGCCCAAAAGCGCGCCCGGATGACGACGCGAGCGGCTGCGTGGTAGGACGGCGCAGATTTTAAGGATACCGCCCGGTGAACCCTGCAGAATCAACGCCGCTAACCGCCCGCCAAGGCAGCCCTATCCTGGGCCGCACCCGCGTGCCGGGTGATAAATCGATCTCTCACCGCGCTCTAATCCTGGCGGCGCTTACCGTCGGCGAGACCACGATCAATGGGCTACTTGAGGGCGAGGACGTCCTGCACACCGCCGATGCCATGCGGGCGCTTGGCGCTCGTGTCGAGCGCACCGGCGATAATGGTTGGCGCGTACATGGCGTTGGCGTGGGCGGATTTACTCAGCCGGCTGGCATGCTCGATTTCGGCAATTCCGGCACCGGAGTCCGGCTCGCGATCGGCGCGGTAGCGGGAGCACCCGTAACTGTTACCTTTGACGGCGACGCCTCCTTGCGTAGCCGGCCAATGCAACGCGTGCTCGATCCGCTGGAGAAGATGGGTGTACGCGTCGTTCACGTCGCAGATGGCGGACGACTGCCGCTGACGCTGAGAGGGGCCGCTGACCCAATTCCAATCGTCTATGAGACTCCAGTTGCATCGGCGCAACTCAAATCGGCGGTACTGCTGGCGGGGCTTGCAGCACCGGGTGAAACGACTGTGATCGAAGCGGAGGCGACGCGTGATCACACCGAACGGTTGCTGAAGCATTTCGGCGCAAAGGTGAGCAGCAAGCCGTACGGCGACCATGGCCGGCGCATTACCTTGCAAGGCCAACCGGAACTCGAGCCGGCGACTGTTCTGGTGCCAGCCGATCCTTCGTCGGCAGCGTTTCCTCTGATCGCCACGCTAATCATCCCGGGCTCCGAGCTGATCCTAGACGCCGTCATGACAAATCCCCTGCGCACGGGGTTGCTGACTACTTTGCGCGAAATGGGTGCCAGTATCGAGGCATTGGAAAAGCGTGATGACGGCGGAGAGGAAGTTGCCGATCTGCGCGTGCGCGCCTCTGCGCTAAAGGGCGTGGACGTTCCGGCCGAGCGTGCGCCGTCGATGATCGATGAATATCCAATACTGGCGGTGGCTGCGTCTTTCGCGGAAGGGCCTACACGGATGCGCGGCCTGAAAGAGTTGCGCGTGAAGGAATCCGACCGCTTAACAGCTACCGCCGACATGTTACGCGCCAATGGCGTCACCGCGGAAATCGAAGGCGACGATCTGATTGTTCAGGGCAAAGGCCGGCCGGCCGGCGGTGGTGAGGTAAAGACTTATATGGACCATCGCATTGCCATGGCCGCATTGGTGATGGGTCTTGGCGCCGACAACCCGGTGCGCATCGACGATAGTGCATTTATCGCCACCAGCTTTCCGGGCTTCGTTGAGCTCATGCGCTCGGCCGGCGCGGATCTCACATGATCATTGCGATCGACGGACCGGCAGCGTCGGGCAAAGGGACGCTCGGAAAGCGCCTCGCCACTCACTATGGCTTACGTCACCTCGACACGGGGCTGATCTACCGCGCCGTTGCCAAGGCATTGATAGACGCGGGGCGAAGTCCGAATGACGTTGCGGCTGCCGCTACCGCGGCCAAGACGCTCGATCCCTCGCATTTCGACGAAATCGCACTCAAGGCCCATAGCATCAGCGAAGCCGCTTCAATTGTTTCCGCTGTCCCACAGGTGCGCGACGCACTTCTTTCCTTCCAGCGTGAGTTTGCCGCCAAACCGCCCGGGGCGGTGCTCGACGGTCGCGATATCGGCACCGTCATCTGCCCCAATGCCGACGTAAAGATCTACGTCACCGCTACGCCTGAGGTACGTGCCCGCCGCCGCGCCGCCGAATACAAGGCGCAAGGAAGGAATATCGACGAGGGTGCCGTACTGGCCGATATCCGCAAACGAGATCAACGCGACCAAAACCGCGCCGCAGCGCCCTTAAAACAGGCGCCAGATGCGCACTTGCTCGATACGACGCATTTGGATATAGACGCGGCCATCCGGGCCGCCATCGACATCGTCGAGGCCACCCGAGCGGGCCGAGGGCGCGAATAACGCCCCTCGTTGTTGGAGGACAAAGTCCCGCTCGAGCCTCTGCGTAAAGCGCGCCTGATCGAACCATCGTTCCGAAAGCACGGGTTTTAGCGCCGGCCATCCGGATTTCCGGAGGTCGCCGTTGGTCTGCGGGACCTTCGGCCCGCGCATTTGGAACGCTATTCAAACCCGCCGGCGCGCCGCAAACAGGAGACTCCATGGCCACCGCTACAGCACCCTCGCGTGAAGACTTCGCCAAGCTGCTCGACGAAAGCTTCGGCGGCGGGAATCTTCAGGAAGGTTCCGTCATCAAGGGCAAGGTCGTCGGCATTGAAAAGGAATTCGCCGTCATCGATGTCGGTCTCAAAACCGAAGGACGCGTGGCCCTGCGTGAATTTACCGGGCCCGGGCGGCAAGCCGACCTGAAGGTCGGCGACGATGTCGAAGTCTATCTCGAGCGGGTCGAGAACGCGCTCGGCGAGGCGGTGCTTTCGCGCGACAAAGCGCGACGCGAGGAAAGCTGGGGCAAGTTGGAGAAGGCCTTCAACGGCAGCGAAAAGGTCCAAGGCGTTATATTCAACCAGGTCAAGGGTGGATTCACCGTCGATCTCGACGGCGCCGTGGCGTTCCTGCCCAGATCGCAGGTCGATATCCGCCCGATCCGCGATGTCACTCCGCTGATGAATGTTCCTCAGCAGTTTCAGATCCTGAAGATGGACCGGCGCCGCGGCAACATCGTGGTTTCACGCCGCACAGTGCTTGAAGAGACGCGCGCAGAACAGCGTCAGGAACTGGTGCAGAATCTGGAAGAAGGTCAGGTTATCGACGGCGTTGTGAAGAACATTACGGATTACGGTGCCTTCGTCGATTTGGGCGGCATTGACGGGCTTCTGCACGTCACTGACATCGCCTGGCGGCGTGTCAATCACCCCACCGAAGTGCTCAACATCGGCCAGCAGGTGAAGGTCAAGATCATCAAGATCAACCATGAGACCCACCGTATCTCGCTTGGCATGAAGCAGCTGCTTGACGATCCGTGGCAGGGTATCGAGGGCAAATATCCGGTTGGCGCCCGCTTCAAGGGCCGCGTTACCAACATCACCGACTACGGAGCCTTTGTGGAACTCGAGGCCGGCATCGAAGGCCTGATCCATGTGTCCGAGATGTCCTGGACCAAAAAGAATGTTCATCCCGGCAAGATCGTGTCGACCTCGCAGGAAGTCGAAGTTCAGATCCTCGAAGTCGATCCGGTGAAACGCCGTATTTCGCTGGGTCTCAAACAAACCATGCGCAATCCATGGGAGGTGTTTGTCGAGAAACATCCGCCGGGTTCCACAGTCGAAGGCGAAGTCAAGAATAAGACCGAGTTTGGCCTGTTCCTTGGCCTCGACGGCGATGTGGACGGCATGGTCCACCTGTCCGATCTCGACTGGAAGCGTCCGGGCGAGCAAGTCATCGAGGAATACAAGAAGGGCGACATGGTCAAGGCGCAGGTTCTCGATGTCGATGTCGAGAAGGAGCGCATTTCGCTCGGCGTCAAGCAACTCGCCGGCGATCCGATGGAGTCAGCTGGCGAACTCAAGAAGGGATCGGTGGTGACTTGCGAGGTGACTGAAGTGAAGGAGACCGGTATCGACGTAAAGATTGTCGGCACCGAACTCAGCGCCTTCATCAAGCGGGCCGATCTTGCCCGCGAGCGCGGCGACCAGCGTCCTGAACGTTTTTCGGTCGGTCAAAAAGTGGATGCTCGCGTCACCCAGTTCGATCGCAAGACCCACAAAGTCTCTGTTTCGATCAAGGCGCTAGAAGTCGCCGAGGAGAAAGAGGCCATCGCCCAATACGGCACTGCCGATTCAGGCGCGTCTCTCGGGGATATCTTGGGCGCCGCGCTCAAACAGCGGGCCGGCGACAAGCCCGAAGCCGAAACTGAAAAGGCAGAGGAGTAAGCGACTGGCGGCGTTTTTCACGGAATGCGTTGCTCCCGGGATCCGACCCGGGGGCTCTCTTTTTGACGTAACGCTATCAAAGGTCCGCCGCATTGACCGGGCGGGCCCTGTGCCGACAGGTCCAGTTCGCGTACGATTCGATTAAGCTCATGTGCAAGTAGGAAGGAGCGAAGCCATGTCGCTCGATGCCGATGCCATCGTTGATCGCCGCCGCATGCGGCGCAAGCTTACGTTTTGGCGTGTCAGCGCGCTGGCGATTGCCCTGCTCGCGATCGTTGGCACAGCGCTGGTGCTTGTGCCGGGCAGCCGCTTTATGCCGCCAGGCGCCTATATCGCCCGCATCAAGATTCAAGGTTTGATTCGCGGCAATCAGGATCGCGTCGAGGCGCTCACCCGGCTCGGTCGCTCGCGAGCGAGTGCGGTGATCGTACATATCGACAGTCCTGGTGGCACCACCGCCGGCTCGGAGCAACTTTACGATGCTTTGCGCGAATTGCAGAGCAAGAAGCCGATGGTCGTTGTGGTTGATGGGCTTGCCGCATCGGGCGCCTATATCGCCGCGCTTTCTGCCGAGCACATTGTGGCGCAGGAGACCTCATTGGTCGGCTCAATTGGGGTCCTGTTTCAGTATCCGAACTTCACGGATGTGCTGAAGACCATCGGCATAAAGGTCGAAGAGGTGAAATCATCGCCGCTGAAGGCTGCACCCAACGGCTTCGAGCCGACCAGTCCGGAAGCGCGCGCGGCGATTGAGGCGATCGTGCTCGACTCCTATGCCTGGTTCAAAGGTTTGGTAAAGGATCGCCGGAAAATGGACGACACCCAGCTTACGCAGGTGTCGGACGGCCGTGTTTTTACCGGTCGGCAGGCCGTCGGCCTTAGACTCGTTGACGGCCTCGGCAATGAAAAGGCCGCCCTAACGTGGCTGGAAAAGGAAAAGAAGGTGCCGGCAAGCACGCCAGTTCGCGATTATTCGCTGCAACCCCGCTTCAGTGAGCTGTCTTTTCTGCATGTAGCCGCCTGGACCTTTGAGGCGGTGGGACTAAACGCCATTGCGCACCGTATCGAGGAATGGGGCGCAATCCAGGCGGTAGAGCGACTTAATCTTGACGGTCTCTTGGCACTTTGGCACCCTCCAACGTCCAACTGACTGGGTAGGCGGCGTCGATGATTAAGTCAGAACTCGTCCAGCGCATTGCGGCCCAGAACCCTCACCTTTACCAGCGCGACGTTGAGAATATCGTCAACGCGATCCTCGGTGAGATCACCAGCGCGATGGCGAAGGGCGACCGCGTCGAACTGCGCGGCTTCGGCGCCTTTTCGGTCAAACACCGGCCGGCCCGCACCGGCCGTAATCCGCGCACCGGCGCGCACGTTGCCGTCGACCAGAAGTCGGTGCCCTTCTTCAAGACCGGTAAGGAGATGCGTGAACGGCTGAACAGGCCGGGTGCGATATAGGGCTTCTGGTTTCTGCGACTGTCGGAATGCTATGGTCATGGCCGGGTTCTTCCCCGGCCATCGATATTTTGAGCAGCTGTAATGACGCTCCGCAGAATCGTCTCGACGCTTATCGTCGTTCCGCTGGCGGTGATCCTTGTTGCCTTCGCGGTGGCTAATCGGCAGTCAGTGACGGTCTCGTTCGATCCCTTCTCCTCGACAAGCCCAGCTTATGCAGCGACCTTGCCGTTGTTCGTGCTCATTTTCGTGCTCCTCATTCTCGGCGTCCTGATCGGCGGTGCCGCTGCATGGGTCGGCCAAACCAAGTGGAGACGAACTGCACGCAAACTCGATGGTGAGGTCCGTGTTCTGCATCAGGAACTGGATGCCATCCGCCGCCGCTTTGCACCCGAACCGCCGCCGGCTGCGCCGGAACCCGCTGCATACGCTGTAATTCCGCCACCAATTCCTTAACTCAGCTCCGCGCTTCTGCTTTGCGGCCAAGTGGAGAAGGCGCTAGAACGCGCGTCACAATGCCTCTGTCGATCAAAATATGCGGCCTTAAGACCCCGCAAGCGCTTGATGTGGCGCTTGATTCCGGGGCCGATCTGGTCGGCTTCGTGTTTTTTCCGCCGAGTCCGCGCCATCTCGGATTGGAGGCCGCGCGCACGCTCGGGCAGCGCGTGCAAGGCCGCGCTGGCAAGGTCGCTCTTACCGTCGACGCCAACGACGACACGCTGCTCGACATCATCGCGGCACTCAAACCGGACATGCTTCAGCTGCACGGCAGCGAAACGCCCGACCGCGTTATCGCGGTGCGCACGCGCTACGGATTGCCGGTCATGAAGGCGCTGCCGATTGCAGAACGGAAGGACCTTTCCCCAATTCGCCAGTATGCGCAGATCGTTGATCGGCTGATCTTTGATGCGCGTGCCCCCAGGGACGCGATCCGACCGGGTGGTTTGGGC
>Ga0209068_10000223_pt1 | contig 33991 bp, 35 predicted proteins | sample ColStrG_CSR_2012_FD_187200 | JGI IMG/M metagenome (GOLD analysis project Ga0209068, IMG submission 187200) | Freshwater sediment microbial communities in response to fracking from Pennsylvania, USA - Cold Stream Run_MetaG_CSR_2012 (SPAdes)... | ecosystem: Environmental > Aquatic > Freshwater >...
GAGCTACAGGCCCGCGAGCGTGCAGGCTACGAAAAACAACGAGGCCCCGCGACCAACTCGGGTCACGGGGCCGCCAAAGCTCCGGGGGTGGGGCTCGAACCCACGACAATCGGCTTAACAGGCCGCCGCTCTGCCAACTGAGCTACCCCGGAAGGACGGAGTCCGACGATAGCAGCCCGTGCACCAGGCCCATTACGCCTCGATGGACCCGCGAGCTGTAATACCAGACGTAGCCACACCCCCGCGGGTGCTTGCTGGAGCGGATCGACGGATTGGGGACCGCCCGATACGGCTTGCCGAATTGCGATGTGGGGATCATCGTCACTGAACTCCAGAACTCGACGGCCTCCTCGAGATCGAGACCCTCATGGAGATATAGACGGAATCGGAACTTCGACTCATCCAGATCAAAGAACCGCCGCAACCACGCGCACCAGAACCCGATCATCCTGGGATCGCTGTTCGCGAAGCACAATTGGCCATCCGCCTTGGCTCCCTCGCCGGCGTAGAGGGCGGCGCCGGCAACGAGGAACTCGCGCTCACTCAAGCGACCGATCCGCTGCCGCCCGTCGGCCAGGAGCTCGTCAATCTCCGCTTGCTTGCGCCGCTGAAGCACGTTGGGCTCACGGCGCCGGGCCGTCTTCGCTCGCGGTTTGGGCTCGAACTCAACGTCGCGTACCCACAGCGAGACTGAACTCTTGGCCACCCCGAGCTCGTCGGCGATCTCCTGCAGCGTCCAGGCCTCGGCCCGAAGATCTCGCGCCTGTCCCTGCTCCTCGACCAACCCGCGATATCCCATCGGCCGAGTATGCCGATGGGGTGTGACAGCCATTTCTCCGCCCGGTGACGGGCCATGCCGGTCTGCGGGCTGCCGATGGCGTACAACTGGAGGATGCGATTTCGAACTGGTCTTCTCGTGGGTCTGGCCGTCGGGTACTACTACGGCACCAAGGCTGGGCAAGAGCGCTTCCAACAGATCGACCGCTACCTGGCCCAGGTCCGCGAGACCGACGCCTACCGCGACGTACGGATCCGGGTGGGCGACCTCATGGACGAAGGCATCACCCGGTCGCGTGGTCTCGTCGGCGATTCCGTCTTCGGCCCGGCCCCTCCGACGCCGACGGACGACCCGGCGTTCTACGACTTCTCGGGAGACCCGACCCTCAACTGAGCGTCACTCGCCGTCGAGGTAGTCGCGCAGCTTCTGGCTGCGGTGAGGATGACGCAGCTTCGCCAAAGTCTTGGATTCGATCTGACGAATGCGTTCACGGGTGACGCCGAACTCGCGCCCGACCTCTTCGAGCGTCCTTGCCTGGCCGTCGTCGAGTCCGAAACGAAGCCGAACGACCGCCTTCTCCCGATCGTTGAGCTGATCGAGCGCCTCGACGACCGCGTCGCCCAGCATCTTGCGGGCCGCCATCTCGGCCGGGGCCTCGGCGTGTTGATCCTCGATGAAGTCGGCCAGGTTGGAGTCGTCCTCCTCCCCCACCGGCGAATCGAGCGAGAGCGGGTCCTGGGAGATGCGCATGATCTCGCGCACCCGCGCCGGAGTCATGTCGACCTTGTCGGCTAATTCCTCGATCGTCGGATCGCGTTCGAGTTCTTGGATCATCTGGCGCTGCACCCGGTGCACCTTGTTGATCGACTCGACCATGTGCACGGGGATGCGAATGGTCCGGGCCTGGTCGGCAATGGCCCGGGTGATGGCCTGGCGGATCCACCACGTGGCGTACGTCGAGAACTTGAAGCCCTTGGTGTAGTCGAACTTCTCGACCGCCCGCATCAGGCCCAGGTTGCCCTCCTGGATGAGATCCAAAATGAGCATGCCCCGACCCACGTAGCGCTTGGCGATGGAGACAACCAGCCGGAGGTTGGCCTGCGTCAGCGCCGCCTTAGCATCCTCCCCGTCGTCCACGGTGCGCTTGAGTCGACGCCGCTCCAGTGGATCGAGGGCGGCGATGTCACCCGAGGCGTTCAGATCGGCCAGCCGCTCCGAGGCGGCAATGCCCGCCTCGATGCGCTTGGCCAGGTCGACCTCTTCCTGGGCGACCAGCAGCGGGACCCGCCCGATCTCCTTGAGATACATGCGCACCGGATCGGCCGAGCCGCCCATGCCGATCTGCGCGCCCATCCGCAGGGCGTCCTTCGGACTGGTGGCCCGGAGGCGGGCGCGACGGCGGGCGGCGGCATCGTCGGGGTCGACCTGGTCGTCATCGGCCACCACGACGGCCTCGGCCACCGCGGTGTCCTCCTGCACCTTGGCCAGGCCCGCGGCGTCGACGCGACGGGCCTCGGTCTCGTCCAACTCGGCTTCGATGGCCAGCGCCTCGGCGGCGTCGACCTCGGCCTCCAACTCGCGCAGGAAACTGAGGGGCGGATCATCGACGCTCGGGTCGAGACCGATGCCATCGACCGCCAACAGTCGACGCAGATCTTCGACCAACTCTGGAGTGATGGCGGTGGAGCGGATGCACTGTTCGAGATCGTCGCGCGTCAAGGTACGGCGCTCGCGGGCCCGGGCGAGCAGCTGCGTCAGCTCGTCGCCCGAGAGTCCCCCATCCTGCGCAAGCACTTGGTCGCTCCCGGTCATCTGTTCTCCTGGGGCCTTTCCACGAGCCAGGGTAGCAACTGCTCCACAGCCTGCGCCGCCGTGGAGGGCTCGCGCAGCTCCTCCATTCGCAGCTTCACCCACGCCATCTCGGCCGATCGTTCGAACATCATTGACTCATCGGCAGAAACGACCTCGGACTGGATGATCACCAGTTCTCGTCGGGCGGCCTCCTCCACGAGGCGGGCCATCACGTCGGCCGGGTCGGCCTCGGTGTCCTCGACGGCGAGACGCTGAAGCAAATCCGAAGCGGCGGGGTCAGCCGCCTCCATGGCGTCACGCAGCGTCGGGGTGGAGGTCAAGGCCTGGTACACGGAATAGTTGAGGTCGTCACCAAACAACATCCCGTCCAGCGTGTCGGCCATCGTCGACGGATCGCTCACCAAGAGGCGAAGCGCCTCGATCTCGGGCGAGTCGCGTCGGGCCATTGGTCGCACCTGCGGCCCTCGCTGATTGGGCACCGCCTTGCCCCGTTGCGGTGGGCCCGCGGGCGCCACGAAGGTCCCCGATCGCAACTTGTCCGGGTCGATGCGACAGCGCGACGCCACCTCCATGAGGTACTGGTCGCGTACGAGTTCGCTCGGGTGTTCGTTGATGACCACCATGGCCGCCTCGGCCGCCCGGGCCCGACCCTCGGGCGACACGAGGGAGGCGGCGTCGAGCACCCGGTTCAGCCGGAACCCGAGGAAGGGTGTGGCGTCGGCCACGGCGGCGGCCAGCGCCTCGGGGTCGGCCCGGGCAAGATCGGCCGGATCGACTCCCGCGGGCAACGCGGCGACGGCCACATCGATGTCGTAAGCCCGTTCCCATTCGTAGAACCGGGCGGCCGCGTTCTGGCCGGCAGCATCGGCATCGAAGGCCAGCACGACCCGCCGGGCGAAGCTCTTGAGCGTGCGGAAATGCTCCTCGGTGAGCGCCGTGCCACACGTCGCCACCGCCCGAGGGACCCCGGCGGCCGCGAAGCCGATGACGTCGGTGTAGCCCTCACACACGATCGCTTCGTCGGCCGCCACGATGGCGCCTTTGGCCCAGTTGAGCCCGTAGAGCACCTTGCTCTTGGCATAGATGGCGCTCTCCGCCGAGTTCTTGTACTTCGCCGGGTCATCCGAGCCGGGCAGCACCCGACCTCCGAAGGCGACGGCGTCACCCTTGGCGTCGAAGATGGGGAAGAGCACCCGCCCCCGGAAGACGTCGTTGGTGCGCCCGACGCGATTGATGCGAGCCAAGCCGGCATCCACCAGCACGTCATCGGGCCCCTTGAGCGCCTTGGACAGCTCGTCCCATCCTTCGGGGGCCCACCCGATCTTGTAGGCCCGCACCTCATCGCCGGAGAGCCCCCGGGAACGGAGGTAGCCGCGTGCGGTCGCCGCGTCCGGAGCGGACAACAGCCGCTCGTGGTACCAATCGACCGCCTGGGCCATGGCGTCGAGGAGGCGGGTGCGCTTCTTGCGGCCCTCGCCCTCGTCGCGATCGGTATAGGTCAACACGATGCCGGACTTGCCCGCCAGGAACTCGACGGCCCCCACGAAGTCCGTGTGTTCGATCTCGCGCACGAAGGTGATGACGTCGCCCTTGGCGCCACAACCGAAGCAGTAATAGAGCCCCTGCTCCTGGTTGACCGAGAACGACCCAGACTTCTCGGCGTGGAACGGGCACAGCCCGACCCACCGCCGGCCGACCCGCTTGAGTTGGAGATGGTCGCTGATCACCGAGACGATGTCGGCGGACTCGCGAACCCGCACGATGTCCTCGTCGACGATGCCCATAGAGGCCGAAGCTACCAGCGGGATGAGACGGTCAACTCGGGGCCGAGCCCTCGAGCACCGCCTGCGCCGCGGCCAAACGAGCGACCGGCACCCGGAACGGCGAGCACGAGATGCTGGTCAGCCCCGCTCGGTAGAAGAACCGGATCGACTCCGGATCGCCCCCGTGCTCTCCGCACACGCCCACGGCCAGGCCCGGCCGAACGGCCTGGGCCCGCTCGACGGTGATGGACACCAGTTCACCCACACCATCGGCGTCCAGAACCTCGAAGGGATCGGCATCCAGGAGCCCGTCGGCTAGGTACCGATCCAGGATGCGGCCGACATCGTCGCGACTGAACCCGAACGTCATCTGGGTCAGGTCATTCGTCCCCAGTGAGAGAAAGTCGGCCGACGCCGCCAGTTCACCGGCGCGCAGCGCGGCCCGAGGCGTCTCGACCATGGCCCCCACCGAGACGGCGAACGCCGGGCGGTCTCCGGCTCGGTCGTGCAGCGCGAGGGCCACCTCGTCCACCACCCATCCCCGAACCAGGGAGAACTCGGCGTCGGTCGACACCAACGGGATGATGATCCGGACGTCGGGGTGGCCACCGTGATCGGCGTGAGCCAGGGCGGCCTCGGTCAAGGCCCGGACCTGCATGCGATACAGCGCCGGCTTGAGCACCGCGAGGCGCACACCGCGGATACCCAGCATGGGGTTGTGCTCCCGCCACCGGCGGGCCGCGGCGAGCAAGGCCACCCCATCGCCGGCCAGCTCACCTCGGGCCTCGGCCACCTCCAGTTCGGTGACGTCGGGCAGGAACTCGTGCAACGGTGGATCGAGGAGGCGAACCGTGACCGGCAGGCCGTTCATGGCCTCCAAGAGCGCATGGAAATCGTCGCGTTGGGTCACTTCGAGCGCGTCGAGCGCGACCGACTCCTCCTCGGGGCTGGCGGCCAGGATCATCCGCTGCAACAACGGCAACCGCTCGGGCCCCAGGAACAGGTGCTCGGTGCGACACAACCCGATGCCTTCGGCCCCGAAGGCGCGGGCCCGCGCCGCGTCCTGCGCCGTGTCGGCGTTGGCCAACACGGCCAGGTGACCCGATCGAGCGGCGTCGGCCCACCCCAACAACGTCGCCAGCTCATCAGGCACGTCGAGGTCATCGACCACCGACTCCCCCAGTCGGATCTCCCCCGTCGACCCGTCGATGGAGATCCGCTCGCCCTCGCCTACCACTCGGCCCTCCGCGGTGATCAACGAATCCTCGCCGATGCGCAGCGTGTCCGCTCCGCACACCGCCGGCAGGCCCCGGCCCCGAGCCACCACCGCGGCGTGGCTGGTCAATCCTCCGCTCGAGGTCACGACGCCGTCGGCCACGGCCATCGCCGGCTCGTCGGCCGGGGACGTCTCGGACCGGACCAGGATGATCCGCACCCCTTCGTCGATCAGGTCGAGGGCCCGCCACGCGTCGAAGACGGCGACGCCGCTGGCCGCGCCGGGCGAGGCACCGATCCCGACCGCCAACACCGGACCGGCGCCACCCGTGCCTTGCGGATGCAGGACGAGCTCGAGATCGCTCGGCGTCACCAGCCGCACCGCGTCGTCTCGGGAGAACGCGTCATCAGGATCGAGAGCGCGCGCCACCGCCGTCCGGATCCGCTCCGCTCCCCGCCCCTCGCCGACCATGGTCAGGCCAAGCGGGGTCGCAGGTAGTCGACCAGCTCCGCGATGGCCACCCGCTCCTGTTCCATCGAGTCTCGGTCGCGGACCGTCACCGCTCCGTCGTCGAGCGAGTCGAAGTCGACCGTCACGCAGAAGGGTGTGCCCAGCTCGTCTTGGCGGCGGTACCGTCGGCCGATGGCCTGGGTCTCGTCGTAGTCGGTCATCCAGTGGGGTTGGAGCGAGGCCAGCACCTCACGAGCGATGGGAGTCAATGTCTCCTTCTTGGAGAGAGGCAGCACAGCGACCTTGTACGGCGCCAGGCGGTGATGCAGCCGCAGGACGACACGTGTCTCGCCCCGCACATCCTCCTCGTCGTAGGCGGCCAGGAGAAACGCCATCATCGTGCGGGTGGCGCCGGCCGCGGGCTCGATGACATGGGGGGTGTAGCGCGTGTTCGTGGTCTGGTCGAAGTAGTCCAACTTCTCGCCCGACGCTTGCTGATGCTGCGTGAGGTCGTAGTCGCCGCGGTTGGCGATGCCCTCCAGCTCATCCCATCCCCAGGGAAAGGCGAACTCCACATCCGACGTGCCGCTCGAGTAGTGGCTCAGCTCGTCCTCGTCATGGGGACGAAGCCGGAGCTTGGCCTCGGGGATGCCGAGATCGAGGTACCACTGGAAGCGCTCGTTGCACCAGTACTCGTACCACTGAGGAGCCTCCTCGGGCGGGACGAAGAACTCCATCTCCATCTGCTCGAACTCGCGCGTCCGGAACACGAAGTTGCCGGGCGTGATCTCGTTGCGGAACGACTTGCCGACCTGGGCAATTCCGAACGGTGGCTTCTTGCGGCTCGACTGCAAGACGTTGGCGAAGTCGACGAACATGCCCTGGGCCGTCTCCGGGCGAAGGTAGACCTCGGCGCCGGCGCCATCGACGGGCCCCGCGAAGGTCTTGAACATGAGGTTGAACTGCCGGGCCTCGGTGAACGATCCCTTGGAGCCACACCTCGGACACAGATCGGGGTCATCGAGCTTGTCGAGGCGGAATCGCTCCTGGCAGACCTTGCAGTCAACCAGTGGATCAGTGAAGTTCTTGAGGTGGCCGGAGGCCTCCCAGATGGCCGGCGGCGACAAGATGGCGGCGTCCAGACCGACCACGTCGTCGCGCAACTGGACCATCGAGCGCCACCAGGCGTCCTTCACGTTTCGCAACAACAAGACGCCGATCGGCCCGTAGTCGTATGTCGACCGGAAGCCGCCGTAGATCTCGGCCGACGGGAACACGAAGCCGCGCCGCTTCGAGAGATTGACGATCTTCTCCATGAGGTCGGGCCCCGCCGCTTCAACGTCCGGGGCGACGACGGAGGATGGCTCGGCGTCAGGCATGACGAGTCAGCGTAGTGCCCGACCCCGCAGGCCCCGAGCGGGAATGGGCATCCGACGCGTGGCTCACCTCCTCGTGCAACGATGACCGCTCGTGAGCGCGTACCAGTTCCCACCCGATCCCACCGACGTCATCGCCAAGCGCTACATGGCCGCGGTGGTCGACTTCGTCCTCGAGTCGTTCGTGTGGATCGTGGCGATCGTGCTGGCATTCGCCCTGTTCTCCCACAACGTCACCCACTACGGCCTCGACCGGTTCGGCACCTACGAGCGCTACCAGAGCACCGAGCTGACCGGCGCGGGTTGGATCTTCTTCCTCGTGATCGGCTTCGCCTACATGATCAGCGTCTTCGTCATCTGGCGCGGTCAGACCGGCAAGTCACCGGGCACCCTCATGTTCGGTCTGGTCGTCGTCAGCGAGCAGGGGGTGCCCCTCGGCGCCAGCAGGGCCTTGTTGCGCAGCGTGGCCGGCGTCGTCGACTACGTCGGCGTCTGCTCGATCCCGATCGTCGGGATTGCGACGAGCGCCAGTACCACGGGCCACCGTCGGGTCGGGGACATGGCAGCCAAGAGCTTCGTCGTCGATAGGCAGTACGCCGCCCAGCCCGTCGTCGTCCCCGGTCGCTCACAGCCCTACGGCGGGTACGGGCAGCCCTACGGACAACCTGCCGCACCGCCCTACGGCCAGCCCTACGGCCAGCCCTACGGCGGGTACGGACAACCCTACGGACAACCGGCGGCACCCCCGTACGGGCAACCCGCGGCGCCTTTTGGACAACCGGCGGCGCCTAGCTACCCGCAGCCGGCCACGGCCTGGACTCCGCCGCCCGCCGCGGGGGACCCGGCCGCGGCACCAGAAGCGGCCGGCTGGGGTGCGCCCGGCGCCAGCGATGGCGGGACCATCCCGCCGGCCGCATCGCCCGCTGCCCCTGCACCCGCGCCTGACCCGACCCAGCCCCAGTGGGATGCCCAGCGCAACGCGTACATCCAGTGGGACCCCACTGGTGAGCGCTGGGTGCAGTTCGACGACGCCACCCAGCAGTGGCGGCCGATCTCCTAAGCCCGATCTCCCCTCCCACCGGTTCTGACCCCCGAAGTCCCGCGCTCAGCGCGAGGAACTGACGCCGAAACGGGACTACGCCCGGTCGAGGAGGGTCAGCGACTTCAGGCGACGCTCCAGATGGTGCTCCATCGCCCGGGTGGCGAGATGCTCCACTTCGCTCGTGGTGACCGACGCCCGTTCGTTGAGCGCGGCGCCGAGTTGTCCGCCGAGGATCCGACGCAGGAGATCGACCACCTCAGGCGACACCGCGGTGCCCCGACGATCGTCGGCGCACAGCAGGCCCCCGGATTCCAGGTCAAAGGCCACCAGCGGCCCATCCGAGCCGCACTCGGCACACGCGTCGAGGATCGGCCGGTAGCCCTCCAGGGCCAGGAGCTTCCAGAAGAACGCCGGCACCACCACCGGGCCGTTGTGCTCGGCCAGGGCGCGGAGGCCCCCCAACAGCATCTGGAACAGGCGCGGGTTCACTCCGCCTTCCTGCGCCATCTGATCGACGGCCTCGAGCATGGCCGAGGCCCGGGCGATGCGGTCGAGATCGTCGCGTATGACGCGGAAGTGGTCGATCGATTCGGCCTGGGTGACGATGTCGAGTTCCCGGCCCTCGTAGAGCTGTAGGGCCACGTGGCTCATGGGCTCCAGGCGCGACCCGAACTTGCTCTTGGTCTTGCGCACGCCCTTGGCCACCGCTCGCACCTTGCCCCGGCCCCGGGTGACGAACACGATGATGCGGTCGGCCTCGCCCAGCTTGTACGTGCGCAACACGATGCCCTCGTCGCGATACAGCACCAGCGATCAGCTCCCGTCGACCCCGCCGAAGCGACGTTCTCGGTCTTGGTATTCACGTACGGCATCGAAGAGGTGTTGACGGCGAAAGTCGGGCCACAGCACGTCGGTGAAGACCAGCTCGCTGTACGCGATCTCCCACAGCAGGAAGTTGGAGATCCGGTACTCCCCCGAGGTCCGGATCATCAGGTCGGGGTCCGGCATCTCAGGGTCGTAGAGGTGGCGACGGATGGAGCGCTCGTCGATCTTGTCCGCGGTCGTGCCCTCGGCCACCAAGGCCCGCACCGCGTCCACGATCTCGGCTCGCCCGCCGTAGTTGAAGGCAATGGTGAACGTCATGGTGCGGTTGTTCTTGGTGAGCTCGACGGAGGCGTCCTGGTGCTTGATGAGTCGCTTGGGTACCCGCCAGTCGCGGCGTCCGGCGAAGCGCATGCGCACGCCCCGCTCGTTCATCTCGTCCCGCCGGCGGGTCAGGATCGACTCGTTGAAGCCCATCAGGTAGCGGACCTCGTCGGTGGGTCGCTTCCAGTTCTCGGTCGAGAAGGCGTAGACGGTGAGCCACTTGATGCCGAGCTCGAGCGCCCCTTCGACGGTGTCGAACAGGGCTTCCTCGCCCGCCGCATGCCCTTCGGTGCGCTTCAGGCCTCGCCGCTGTGCCCACCGGCCGTTGCCGTCCATGACACAGGCCACATGGGCTGGGATCCGCGTGGGATCGATGCCGGGGACGGACGTGGGAGCCACCGCCGAACCCTACCGCCCGCCATTGACGGTCCTGTGCCACGCGCCGCCCGGTCGAGCGGTGGGCGACAGGGACGATACGGTCGGTCAGTGGCCGACCTCGATGACCCCGGCGACCCGGCCGGATCCGCAGGCGAGCGTCGCATCGACGCCAACGTACGCACGGCCCTGGCGGTGGTCACTCACGCCCTTCCGGGGGGCGAGGAACGCACCGGACAGGCCGACATGGCCGTGGCCGTGGGTCGGGCTATCGCCGACAAGCGGCCGCTGATCGTGCAGGCCGGCACCGGCACCGGCAAGTCGCTGGCCTATCTCGTTCCCGCCATCATCAGCGGGGTGAAGGTGGTGGTGGCCACCGCCACCAAGGCGCTCCAGGATCAGTTGGCCGGTAAAGATCTGCCCTTCCTGACCGAGCACCTGGAGAGACCGTTCAGCTTCGCGGTGCTCAAGGGACGCTCCAACTACGTCTGCCTCCAACGGGTGCACGAGGCCGGCAACGACGTGGCTCAGGGCACCCTCGAGGGAACGTCGGGTTCGGCGGATGTCGCCGTGCGCGAGGAGGTGGTCCGCCTGGCCGAGTGGGCCGCAACCACGAGTACCGGCGACCGGGCCGAACTGGACGTCGAGCCCTCGGTGAGGGCCTGGTCGGCGGTGAGCGTCGGTCCCCGCGAGTGCCCCGGCGCCGCCAACTGCCCGCAGGGGGAGATGTGCTTCGCCGAACAGGCCCGGTCGGCGGCAGCGGCCGCCGACGTCGTCGTGGTCAACACCCATCTCTATGGGCTCAACCTCGAAGCCGGTGGAGCCTTCCTCCCCGAACACGACCTGGTGATCATCGACGAGGCGCACCAGTTCGAAGATGTCGTATCGGCCACGTTCGGCCTCGAACTGTTCGGCGGCCGGTTCACCAACCTGGCCCGGATCACTGCCGCCATCATCGCCGACCCGGCGACCGGATCCATGCTCCAACAAGCATCGGATCGTTTGACCGATGCCCTCGCCGAACAGGTCGGCCGACGCCTGCGCGGGGTGATGGACGACGATCTCGCCGACGCCATCGCCTTCGGGCGAGTCCGCGTCGAAGCCGTCATGGCCGCGGTACGGGTGGTGCCCGAAGAAGGACCCGGCGACGTCGGTGCCCGCCGCCAACGCGCCCTGAAGGCCGCGGGCACGCTCCTCGACGACCTCGACTATGTCACCAACGTGCCCACCACCCACGTGGCCTGGGTGGAAGGCAGCGCCGACAGCCCCGTACTCCGGGTGGCTCCCGTCGACGTGGCCGACGTCTTGCGCGAGGCGCTGTGGGAGGGCCCGACCGCGGTGCTGACCAGCGCCACCATCCCCGCCACCCTCGGGCTGCGGCTAGGGCTCGACGCCGGCACGTTCGACCAACTCGATGTGGGAAGCCCGTTCGACTACGAGCACCACGCCCTGCTCTATTGCGCCGCCCACCTACCCGATCCTCGCAACGCCGCCTACGAGGAGGCCTCCCACGCGGAGATCGAAGCGCTCATCGTCGCGGCCGGTGGCCGCACGCTGGCGCTGTTCACCAGCTACCGCGCCATGAACGCGGCCGCTGACGCGTTGCGTCCCCGGCTCCCCTGGCCGCTGTTGACCCAGAACGATCTGCCCAAGCCCGCGCTCATCGCTGCGTTCAGCGAACACGAGCCCACCTCGCTATTCGCCACCATGGGGTTCTGGCAAGGCATCGATGTGCCCGGCCCGTCCCTCAGCCTGGTGACGATCGACCGCCTCCCGTTTCCGCGCCCCGACGAACCGCTCCTACAAGCGCGGCGCGATCGTGCCCGCGCCGATGCGTTCCGGGTGGTCGACCTTCCCCGGGCGGCGACGATGCTGGCTCAGGGTGCGGGGCGTCTCATCCGCTCGACCACCGACCGCGGGGTGGTGGCGGTGCTCGACCCTCGCCTCGCCACCAGTGCCACCTACCGATGGGACCTCGTGCGCGGGTTACCCCCGATGCGGCGGACACGCGACCGGGCCGAAGCCGAAACGTTCCTTCGGGCCATCCGCGATGAACGCGACGCGTAGCCCGGGCGGTCAGCCGGAAATGGACCGAACTGCGCCCCTGAGGCGCACTTCGGTCCATATTTGCCGGTTGCGGTGGTCAGGCGGCTGCGCCACCGCGGCGCCGACGAGCGGCGTCGACGCGGCGGGCACGCCGGATCACTTCATCCCAACGGGGATGGCCACCCTGCTCTGGAGGATGCTCCCCCATGTCGGCGGCCAGCGCCTCGAGGAAGCCCGAAAGGCTGATGCCTTCCTCGTCAGCGATGGTCTGCCACACGTCGTGGCTCTCAGCGCTGAGATAGGCATGGATAGCACGGCGCTCTTCAGTCATGAGGGGTTCACTCCCGGAATGGTTGCGTGGATCAAGAATCAAGATCACGTCAAACCTAGCGCAATTCCGCAAGCGAGGCACCTCAACGACATCCGACGCCCACCAGACGCTCCGTCGGTCATCGTCGCGCACGTCTCCGCTGAGTGCGAACACGGGCGCCAGAGGCCGTCAGTACCCCAATCGCTCCAGTGCTTGGGGTCGACGCTGCCAGTCCTTGTCCACCTTCACGAACAGTTCGAGATACGCCCCCGGTGGAAGCTGTTGGCGGACGGCGATGCCCACTTCCTTGAGGATCGCCCCTTTGTGGCCGATGACGATGCCCTTCTGCGAGTCACGCTCGACGAGGATCTCGCAGCGGATTCGGGGCCATTCCCATTCGGTCACCCGGGTGGCGATGGAATGAGGAACTTCATCGCGGGCCACCGCCAGCAACTGCTCCCGAACCAACTCGGCGACCCAGAATGCCTCGGGCACATCGGTGACCATGTCGTCGGGGTAGTACTGCGGCCCCTCGGGCAGTCGCTCGATGAGATGGGCCACCAACTCGTCGACCCCCGCGCCGGTGCGAGCCGAGACGGCGAAGTACTGGCCGAGGTCGAGTTGCTCCGCGGCTCGCGCCAATTGCGCCAGCACCTCGGCGGGCGAGGCCAGGTCCACCTTGTTGACCACGACCACCGCGTCGGCGGGCACCCGCGACGCCACGAAGCGGTCGCCTGGTCCGATGGCGCCCGTCGCGTCCACCACGAGACAGACGACATCGACGTCACCTATGGCGCCGGTGGCCGAGCTGTTGAGTCGCTCACCGAGCAGCGTGCGCGGCTTGTGAATGCCCGGGGTGTCGACGAAGACCAACTGTGTGTCGGGGCGGTTGAGGACACCCCGCACCTGGGTCCGGGTGGTCTGCGGCTTGTCGGACACGATGCTGACCTTGCGGCCCAGCACCGAGTTCAACAACGTCGATTTGCCCACGTTGGGGCGTCCCACGAGCGTCACGAAGCCGGACCTCACGGTGAGACCTCCCGACGGGTTGTGTGATCGGGAATCCCGCTGCTGTCGGAGTCGGGGTGATCGAGATTCAGGTCCGGCGGAGCGCTGATGCGGACGCGCCCGATGCGGCGTCGTTGTACCCGCTCGGCGCGCAGGGCGAACCCTTCACAGGTCGCCACCTCGCCCTCGACCGGCACGTGACCGAGCACATGGAACATGAGCCCCCCGATGGTGTCCCAGTCGCCTTCTGGCATCGTCGCCCCCAGCAGCTCGTTTACCTCGTCGACCGGCATCGCCGCATTGACCCGCAACTCACCGCCGGGGAGCCGTTCGACCATGGCCTCTTCGCGGTCGTACTCATCGTGGATCTCCCCCACCAGTTCCTCGATGAGGTCCTCGAGCGTGACCAACCCCGCGGTTCCGCCGTATTCGTCGACGACGATCGCCAGGTGCACGTGGTCGGCTTGCATCTCGGCCAACAAGACGGCAATCCGCTTTGTCTCGGGCACGAAGCGGGCCGGGCGCATGAGTTCGCCGACGGCGCACTCGCCTTTTCCGTCCCGCTCGGCCCGCATGAGATCTTTGGCGTAGACGATGCCCACCACGTCGTCGATTCCTTCACCGCACGCCGGAACTCGACTCATCCCGTTCATGATCATCACTTCCATGACGTCGTCGACGCGGAACTCGGCAGAGACCGTGACCATGTCGGGGCGCGGCACCATCACCTCGCGCACGATCGTGTCGCCGAACTCGATGATCTGCGAGATGAGGTCGCGTTCCTCCTCCTCGATCACAGCTTCCTCGACGGCGACATCGACGAGGGCCATGAGCTCCTCCTCCGAAACAAACGGGCCCTCCTTCAGACCCTTGCCGGGAAGCAGCACATTGGCCATGCCGATCAGGCCTCGAGCCAACCACACCACCGGCGGGAAGTGCGCCAGCGCGGCCACCGGCCGGGCCACCAGCAGGGCGGCGCGCTCAGGATGTTGGATGGCCCAGGTCTTCGGCGCCGCCTCGGCCAGTACGAACACGATGATGACGTTCACGAACATGGCCAGGGCCACGCCCCAGCCGCCGAACAGGCGGTTGGCGAGGATGCCGGTGAGCGAGGCCTGCACGAGTTGGCACAGCAACACGACCAGTAGCACGGGGTTCAAGAACCGTTCCGGATGAGCTACCAGCCACATGAGCTGGCGCGACCCGGGACGGTGGTCCTCGGCCAGCGCCTCGGCCCGCGACCGGGTCATGCGGGTGAGTGCGGTTTCGGCCAAGGCCAGGAACAGCGAGGCCACCAACAACACGACGATGACCACGCTCAACGCCAGGTTCGTCCCGTCGAGCGCGGCCAGGAGTACCGGCGGCACGCCCGCCATGGCGATCATGACGGTGGATCCGCCAACCAAGGGTCCCGGGCCAGACGCCCGTGGAACTGCTCGAGCAGGTCGCGCTCACGGGCCTGCATCGCGGCGCGCTCGGCGTCCTCGGCGTGGTCGAGACCCAGGAGGTGCAAGATGCCGTGCACCACCAACAACGCCAGCTCGTCGTCGATCGAGCCCGCGTGTTCGGGCGCGTTGGCCGCCGCCACTTCGGGACAGACCACGATGTCACCGAGCAGGAGCGGGAGCTCGTCCCCATCAGGGCCCCGTCGTTCCGGCCCGGCTCCGCCCTCGTCAGGCCACCGTCCGCTCTGGGCCAACTCACCGTCGATGGGGAAGGACAACACATCCGTCGGTCCATCCGAGCCCATGAAATCGTGGTTCAGGCCGGCGATGGTCAGGCGGTCCACGAACAGGATCGACAGCTCGACATCGCCGGTGACCCCCTCGGCCCCCAAGATGTTCTCGGCCAACAACCCCCAGCGCGCCACATCGACGGGGACCGCCTGTTGTTCGTCGGCGACGAACACGGTGAGCTCACCCTCCCCACCGACACGCCGGGGGTTGGGCAATCGGGGTGGTCCCAGGGTCACGAGCCGTCCGAGCCGGGAGCCGAGGCACGCTCGTAGGCGTTGACGATGTCGGCCACGATCCGATGGCGAACGACGTCACGGCTCGTCAGGCGGACGAAGCTCAATCCGTCGATCTCGCCCAACATGGGCTCCAACCCGGCCAACCCGCTGCGACCCCCGGCCACATCCACCTGGGTGGTGTCTCCGGTGATGACGGCCTTCGAGCCGAACCCGATGCGAGTGAGGAACATCTTCATTTGTTCCGGTGTCGTGTTCTGCGCCTCGTCCAGGATGATGAAACTTCCGTTCAGCGTCCGGCCCCGCATAAACGCCAGGGGCGCCACTTCGACGGCGCCGCGCTCGAGAAGTCGCTGCGCTCCCTCGGCCTCGACCATGTCGTAGAGGGCGTCATAGAGCGGTCGCAGGTAGGGATCGACCTTGGCCATGAGGTCACCCGGGAGAAACCCGAGTCGCTCGCCGGCCTCGACGGCCGGCCGGGTCAAGATGATGCGCTCGACTTCCTTGGACTGAAGGGCCTGCATGGCCACGGCGACTGCCAGCCAACTCTTGCCGGTGCCCGCCGGGCCCAAACCGAACGTGATGACGTTGTTCCGGATGGCGTCGACGTAGCGCTTCTGCCCGCTCGACTTCGGGCGGATGGTCCGGCCCTTCGACGACCGGAGCACCTCACTGGTGAGAACGTCGGAGGGAGACTCATCCGCCTGCACCATGTCGATGGTGCGGCGCACGACCGATGGCTCCAGGGCCTGACCGGCTTGCAGGAGGACGACCAACTCCTCGAACAACCGACCCACTTGGCTGGCACTATCGCCATCCACGGTGATCTCGTTGCCTCGCACGTGGACGATCGATGTCGGGAACGCGGTCTCGACCAGCCGCAACAACTCGTCGCGCTGGCCGAGGAGGCCCACCATCAAGTGGTTGCCGGGAACGTTGATCTTGACTTGGGTCGCTGCCATCAGAAGGTCTTCCGGGGAAGGGTGCCAGCGTAGTGACTGACCTCACGGTTCCGGTAGGGGATTCGCGGCGGCGCAGCCGAGGGCCCCGGTTGACACCCGTCGTAGCCTCGCGGGGTGGACCACTCCGGCGGGATTGATCCGAGTGCTGCGGACGACCTCGACCGCTTGTCGGCGTGGGCCGCCGAGATTCGTGTTGACGAAGCCGTCGATCAACGCCGACGCGCCGCGTGGCTGCACCGCCAGGCGGGCGAGGAGTCGACCTTGTCGGGAGTGCTGGTCGACCTCGCCGAGCACGGTCGGAGCGTCACCGTGCGGACCTCGGTCGGGCATCGCCACCGGGGTCGGCTGGTGCTCGTCGGCCTCGACGTCGTGGGCCTGCGCTCGTTCGAAGGTGTGTTGCTGTTGGCGCGCCTGGACGCCATCACCAGCGTGCGGCCCCAGCCCGGGACACCGCTGGTCACCGGCGACGAGCGCCTCGACGCGACGATCACGCTGCGTGGCGAAATGGGCAAGCTCTCCCGAGACCGGCCGCGCTTGGTGGTCACCACCAGCGGCGAGGAGGCGCTTGTGGGCACCTTGATGGGCGTGGGACGCGACGTGGCGACCATGGCCATCGATGCGGGAGGGAAGGTCTATGTGGCGCTCGGCTCGGTCGTCGAGGTCTCGGTACCCGAATCGGGATAAAGGTGCTCGAGCGTGCCGGGCTCGATGCGGCAGTTGTCGATGAATGCATCGACATCAGCCGCCTTGAGGCGGATCACGCGTCCGAATCGGTAGGCCGCAACCTGGCCCTCATCGATGAATCGATAGAGGGTCCGCGGCGTGATGCCGAGCCGGTCGGCGGCATCACCGGTACTGAGCCAGTGGATGTCATCGTCCGGCGACGTCGGTAGGTCTGAAGCGGTCACCCGGCCAAGGTACCCCTTTCAATGACTTTTCGCCAGTTTCGGTATCCCTGGCGAGAACGGATGCCAATTTCTCTCGCGCTGCGTGTCCTTGCTGCCACCTTGTGCAGGGAATCACTGTGTCGAAAGTCACCCTTGCTCATCACGGTTTGACTGCTTAGGTTCTGCACCTACTCGGACACGCGGCTGGCGGAAGCGGCGGTTCCCTTGAAGGTCGGCGAACGACAACGCTCCACCAGGGGCCGCCCGGCGCTACCCAACGGCCGCGCCCTGATCGGCGGATTCTTGGTAGCCGTCGCCATGGTCTTGGCGTTCACGCTGGCGTCGGCATCCAACCACGGTCCGCGACGCCACATCGTGGTGGCCCGGCGGCCTATTCCGGTTGGCCACCGGATCGATGAGAACGATCTGCGCCTCGAGTCCGTCGACGTGGGCGAGCCGGTGGCCGGTCAACTGTTCGACGAAGTCCACGCGGTCACCGGCTCGATTGCCCTTGCTCCCCTCGCCTCCGACGATGTGGTCAATCGCTCAACGGTGGTGGCCGAGGGTGGCGATGGCCCGGTGGGTCGCGAGTTCTCCTTTCCGGTCGACCGTGAGCGGGCGCTGAACGGTCGACTCCAGCCCGGTGAATGGGTGGACGTCCTGGTCACCTACGGAACGGGGGACAGTGCCCGCACCTTGGTGGTGGCCCCCGGCGTGCGGCTCATCGACATCACCGAGACGGGCAAGGCCACGCTGGGCTCGACCGGCAAAGTGGTGGTCACCCTGTTGCTCACCGACGGTGACCAACTCGTGGAGACGGCCCACGCCAGTGAAGTTGGCGCCGTCACATTGGTGCGTTCGACCGGCGCCGGTAAGGACGCGACGTCGGAGCCCTACTTGACCCCGGGAGCGGGACGATGACCGGCGAGCGGTTCCGGGTGCTGGGGTTGGCGCAGGCCCGCGCCGGTTGGTTCCGGGAGGTCAGCCGCTGGTCGACCAGCGCGTCGGTGCCGGTCGATTTCGTGAAATGTGTCGCCCTCGACGAACTCACCGCTCGTCTTACCAGCGGGCGCGTGTTCTCCGCCTTGTTGATCGACGCGGCGGTGGCCGGTCTTGACCGTGACCTGGTCGACCGCGCCCGCGAAGTCGGGGCCGCCGTAGTCGTCGTCGATGACGGCCATACCCGGCGCGACTGGGCCGGCCTGGGTACCGACGCCGTGCTCCCCTCCTCGTTCGATCGGGGAGAGCTCTTGGCCACGCTGGTCCAGCACGCCCAGCCGGTGCTCCGACCCGACACCGAGGCGGCGACGGTCGAGCCGCTGGCCGTTACCGGCTGGCGGGGCCGATTGGTAGCCGTCACGGGACCGGGTGGAGCCGGGTCCTCCACTGTGGCCATGGCCGCCGCCCAAGGGGTGGCGTCGGCCGGGCTCTCGCCAAACGATCCCGGCGGCCGTGACGTGGTGCTCGTCGACGCGGCCCTCCACGCCGATCTGGCCCTCCTCCACGACGCGGGTGACATCGTGCCGGGCCTCCAGGAGTTGGTCGAGGCCCATCGCACCGGCCTGCCCGACACGGACGAGGTGCGGGGCCTGACGTTCATCTCCGAGGCCCGCGGGTACCACCTGCTGTTGGGTCTCCGACGCCACCGAGACTGGGCCGTGCTCCGTCCCCGTGCGGTGCAGGCGTCCATCGACAGCCTGCTCCGAACCTTCGACGTGGTGGTGGCTGACGTCGACTCCGATCTCGAAGGCGACGACGACGTCGGTTCCGTCGACATCGAGGATCGCAACCTGCTGGCCCGAGCCATCATCGCCCGAGCCGACCTCGTGGTGGTTGTGGCCCTTCCGACCATCGCCGGATTGCGTCGGCTGGCGATCACGCTGGACGATCTTGCCCGTTTCGGGGTGGGAGCCGACCGGGTGCAACCGATGCTCACCCGAGCATCACGTTGGTCCCGCGTCCGGGCCGAATTGACGGCGGCGGTGGCGGAGCTCACCCGGAGTACGACCGAGGGCGGACAAGCGCTGGCGTCGCCCATCTTCGTCCCCGACCGCAGCCACCTCGACCAGCTCCACCGGGTGGGGAGCCCGCTTCCTCGGTCTGTGGTCGATCCGGTGGCCCGGGCCGTCATCGCTCGCCTGGGCCGCCAGCCCGTTGTCTCCTCAGGCCTCGACGCCTTCTCTCCGGTGCCGGTGCGGCCCGGCTCCCTCGGGGCCTGGGCCGCGGATGAGGAGGTCGCCGGGTGAGGCCGTTCCGCGCCGACGCAAACCCGAGCTCAGCGCCCTTTGAATTGGGGGGGACGCTTCTCCAGGAAGGCCTTCGGCCCCTCCTTGGCGTCCTCGCTGGCCATGACCCCCATGCCGATCTCCATCTCTTTGGCGAAGGCCTCGGCCTCGGGCAGCTCCTCGGCCGCCCACACCGCCGCTTTGATGCCCTGCACCGCCAGCGGGCCGTTGGCGGCGATGCGCTCGGCCAGCTCCCGGGCTTTGCTCAGTGCTTGGCCGTCAGGCACGGCGTGACCGACGAGCCCGATGCGCTCGGCCTCCGCTCCGGTGACGGGCTCGCCCAGCAAGAGCAGTTCCATGGCCTTGGTAAAACCGATCTGGCGGGGCAGTCGCACCGACGAACCGGCCATGGGGAACAAGCCGCGTTGCACTTCGGTGAGCCCGATCTTGGCTCCCTCGCCGGCGACCCGAATGTCGGTCGCTTGCAGGATCTCGAGTCCGCCGGCGTAGCAGTACCCCTCGACGGCGGCGATGAGGGGCTTGCGGGTGCGGTACTCCTTCAAGAACCCCTTGAAGATCAGGGTGAAGTCGGCCCGGATGCGTTCCTCGAACTCGTTCTCGGCGGGCTTGCCCGACAGCATCGCCCCCACCAGCCGGTCGAGATCGGCACCGGCCGAGAAGTCGCCACCGGCTCCGGTGAGGATGGCCACCCGGATCTCGTCGTCGGCATCGATCAGATCCCAGGCGTCGCACAATCGGCAGAGCACCTCGGCGTTGAACGCGTTGCGCTTCTCGGGACGGTTGAGGGTGACGGTGACGATGGGGCCATCACGATCGACGAGCACGGCGGGCTCAAACACGAGGGTTCCTTCCTGGCTGTTGGACAGACGGTCGCGTGCCCCGACGTTCACTTCGCCACCGGCACGAATCGGGGCACCCTAGCCACAGATCTGACGGGGCGTCAGGTGGTGCAACCGTGAAGGCGTCGGGGGCTGAGCTGAATCCGCTCGTCGAGATCGAGCGCCGGGTTCAGGCCCGGGCCAAGGATCTCGTCCTCGACCTGGCCGAGCCGGCCGGAGAGATGACGCTGCGAGTGCTCATCGAGGCCGAGATCGAACAGTGGAGCGACGACTTCAAACACGGGGGTCGCCCTTTCGAGCTGGCCGGCCACGACGTCGTCGCCGAGCGGGCCTTTCGCAACCTCGCCCAGTACGGGCCCCTGACGCCATTGCTGGACGACCCCGATGTGTGGGAGATCATGATCAACGCTCCCGACGCGATCTTCGTCAAGCGACACGTGGGCCGATCCGGCTATCACGACGACGTCTTCCACGATGGGGAGCACCTAAGCCGGACCGTGACGAGGTTGCTCGACGGCTCCTCCAGCAGCCATCGCAAACTGGACGCGGCTGAGGGCCTCCAAGATGCCCAACTCGACGACGGCTCGCGTCTTCACATCGTCCACGGCGACGTCTCGCGGGGCGGCCACCTGATCGTCAACATTCGCAGGTTCACCGGGGTGACCTTTCGATCGCTGGCCGAACTCGTGCAGCGGGACATGCTGAGTGCTCAGGTAGCTGGATTCCTCACCGCATGCGTCCGAGCGGACCTCTCCATCGTGTTCGCCGGCGCCCCCGGGTCGGGCAAGACCACGCTGTTGTCATGTTGCGCGGCGGAACTCGATCCGTCCCGCCGCGTGGTCATCGCCGAGGAGGTGTTCGAGGCGGATGTGCCTCTCGCCAATGTGGCCAGCATGCAGACCCGGGCCGCTCGATCCGACAGACCGGCGGTCGACCTTCGCCGCTTGGTCTCGGGCTTCCTCCGCATGGCGCCCGACGTCGCCATCGTCGGCGAAGTTCGCGATCGTGAAGCGCTGCCGTTGCTCTTGACCTTGTCCTCGGGGGTGAAGGGCTTCACCACCATCCACGCCGGGTCGGGTCGCCAAGCCCTCACCCGATTGCGATTCATCTGCCAACTTTCCGACGGAGCCGGAGACCTCTCGACGGGAGCGCTCAACAGCCTCGTCAGCGAGGCGATCGACATTGTCGTGTTCTGTCGACGAACAGCTGAGGGACCAAGGGTCGCCGAGGTACTCGCCGTCGAAGACCTCGCCGCCAGTCCGGACGCCGCCCAGTTCACCGTCACCGAGCTCTTTTCCCGCCGCGGCCGCACCGCACCGCTGGTGTGGACCGGCAACGTTGCCGCGCGGGCCACCCGCGCCTTCGAGGACGCCGGCATCGATCTCGACCGATGCCTCGGCCACGACGGACGATCCTCTCGAGTCATCCCATGAGCGCCCTTCTCGTCGCCGTGTTGGCGGGGTACGGCACCCACCTCCTGTCGAGCGCGTCGTTGCTCGGATGGCGGGGGGCGGGCCCAGGGCCGCGCCCGCCCACACCCCGCGCTCGACGTCGGGCCCGCCCAGGGTTCGACACGTGGCTGGCCCAAGCCGGGCTGGGTGAGGTCGCTCCCCGGGAGTTCGTGGCCATCGTGGCGGGCTTCTTCATCATCGGCGCGTTCGGGGGTGTGGTGGTGTTCGGCGGCGCGCTGCCAGCACTCGTCATAGGGATCTTTGCCGGCTCGGTACCCATCGCCAGCTATCGGGCGCGACGGACACGCAACCGCGAGCACAGCCGGGAGGCGTGGCCCCGACTCATCGACGAGATCCGGATCCTGACCGGGAGCGCGGGCCGGTCGATCCCGCAGGCGTTGTTCGAGGTTGGCGCCTCCGGGCCCGACGAATTGAGACCGGCGTTCGAGGCGGCGCACCGCCAGTGGCTGCTCTCGACCGACTTCGGTCACACCCTCGCCGTCCTCAAGGCGGGCCTCGCCGATCCAACCGCGGACGCCACCTGCGAGACCCTGCTCATCGCCCATGAACTGGGAGGGACCGACCTGGGCAATCGCCTCGATGCCCTGGCCGAGGACCGACGCCAAGACACCCACGGCCGAAAGGATGCTCTGGCCAAACAGGCGGGCGTCCGCTTCGCCCGGCGGTTCGTGCTCATCGTACCGATGGGCATGGCGCTCGTCGGGCTCTCCATCGGCAATGGCCGCGAGGCCTACCAGAGCGCATTCGGGCAGCTCGTGGTCGTTGTCGCACTCGCACTGGTGGTCGTCTGTTGGGTTTGGGCGGGCCGAATCATGCGTCTGCCTGACGAGGAGCGAGTGTTCCCGTGATACGCCTCCAAGCGTTCACCATCGTGTCGATGTGGGCGGGCGGCACACTCCTGCTCGATCGCCTGCGCTGGTTTCGCCGACCCGGCCTGGCCGAACGGATTGGGCCCTATGCCCCGGGACCCGCGGGCGCGACGGCGGGGACGAGCGTGTTCTCCATGACCTCCTTCGGCGAGGTCGTTCGCCCGCTGGCCCAATCCATCGGCGATCGCCTCAGCCACGTCTTCGGTGTCCACGAGGAACTGGCCAGCCGCCTGCAACGGGCGCACTCGCCGCTAACGGTGACAGCATTTCGATCCCGCCAGATGGGCGCCAGTGTGGCCACCCTCGCCGTGGCGGGGCTCGCCGCCCCGGCCTACACGCCACCACCGGTCATCGGGCTCCTGGTGCTGATCGGGTGTCCCCTCTTGATGTTCCTCATCCTCGAGCAGCGGGCGCTCGCTGAGTCCAAGCGCTGGCAGCGGCGTCTGTTTCTCGAGCTGGCGGTGGTGTCGGAGCAGTTGGGCATGCTGATCGGAGCCGGGTATTCCCTGGGTGGAGCGCTGAACCGGCTCAGCCAGCGCGGCACGGGCGCGTGTGCCACCGATCTCGCGCTGGTGTGCGGCCGGATTCGCCAAGGCCTGAGTGATGTCGACGCGCTCCACGAGTGGGCCGACCTCGCCCAGGTCGATGCGCTGAGCCGGCTGGTCAACGTGCTCGCCCTCCATCGGGAAGGCGGCGACCTTGGGCGACTGGTCGGGGAGGAGGCCCGAACCATCCGACGCGACGTGTACCGCGAGCTCGTCGAGACCATCGAGCGCCGCGGTCAGCAGGTGTGGATACCGGTCACGGTCGCCACTCTCCTCCCCGGCGTGCTGTTCATGGTCGTGCCATTCATCGAAGCCATGCGCCTGTTCACCACTGGGTAGCTCCTGAGCCGTCCGCGGCGCGCCGATCAACCGTCGTGCTCCCACCACCAAACACCCACCCAGTAAGGCCAACCATCACTCAACCCACGACAAGGCGGAATCACCATGACCGGACACACCTCATTGACCTGGACGATCGCTCTCGCCAGCAGCTCGCTCCGCCATCGGCAGCTGACCCGTGGGGGCCGCCTGATGGGCGACCGCGGGGAAGGCGTCATCAGCGCCGCCATCGCCGTGTTGATCATGGCGTTCCTTGGTGCGGCGATGTGGATCGGCTTCCAGAAGATGTGGAAGACCACAGAATCCACGACGAACACCAAGGTCGAACAGATCGGCAACGAGTGACAGCTGATCCGGAGCGCGGGGCCGGACTGATTGGCCTCATCGCCGGCGTGAGCGTCTTCCTGGTGTTCCTGCTCTTCGCCGTCCAACTGCTCATGAACCTCTACGCGACCTCGAGCGTCACCGACGCGGCGTGGGACGGTGCCCGGCAGGTAGCCGGCGCTCGTATCGATCACCGGGACCCCGCCAAGTTGTCCGTCGCCGAAGCGGCAGCCGAGGTCCGCATGCGTGCCGAGCTGGGCCACTTCGCCGAGCGGGTCGTCTTCGACTGGAGCGAGACCGACGCCGAATCGGTGGCCGTTCGCGTCGTGGGCACGACCCCCCGTTTCGGACTCCCGGGCATGTCCGGCCCCGTGGGGTTCGACCGGATCGAGCGCACCGTTCGGGTGAGGATCGAGGTCTTCCGGTGATGCAACTCTGCGGCGCCCGCCGGGCCCGGGGAGACCTCGGTCAGGTGGCCGGAATCGAGGCACTCCCGTTCGGGGTCCTCATCTTCGTGGTCGGAGCGCTCCTCATCACGAACGTGTGGGCCGTGGTCGACACCGAGTCTGCCGTCGACACCGCGGCGCGAGAAGCGGTACGAACCTACGTCGAAGCCCCCGACGAAACGGTCGGCCGAGTCCGAGCCAACGTTGCGGCCGGCGAGGTGATGGAGGGGTACGGCCGACGGCCGGAGAGGCTGGCTTTGGCGGTCGAACACGAAGGGGGCCAGCCGTTTGGGCGCTGCGTCCGAGTGACCGTCACCACCCGCTACCCGGTGCCCGCAATCCGGTTGCCGTGGATCGGCGGCCTGGGTCATCTCTTCGACGTCCACGGTCACCACACCGAGCGCATCGATCCGTTCCGCGCCGGGCTGACCGGCTCAGGCGTCTGCTGATGGCGCTACAGGCAGCCGACGATCGGGGCAGCGTGCTCATGCTTATGCCGGCGGCCGTGTTGGTCGTGCTGCTACTCGGCGCCATCTCCGTCGATCTGGCCATCGTGCATCTCCGCCAACACCAGGCCGTGGCGGCCGCGGCCAGCGCCGCCAACGACGCGGTGACCGCCGGTCTGGACCAAACCGCCCTGCGCCGCGGTGACGGGTACCGCCTCGATCCTGCCCGGGTCGACCAAGCCGTGACCGAATCGATCGAAGCCCAGGGCATCGCCGCGGAGCTGGCTGAACCGCCGGTGGTCACCATGGCCACCCCCGACACGGTCACCGTCGAGCTTCACCTCCGGGCCGATTACCTCTTCGCCCGGTCACTCCCCCACGGTCCCCGGTCCACCACCGTTGAGGGCATGGCCACCGCAACGATCGAGCAGCGCTAAGGGCCGCGTATCTGCGACTCCCTCCTCGCCTCTGTAGGTCAAGCGCGACGCCGATCGGTGCGTGGCGTCAAGGAGGTGGACGTGGCGGTCCCCAGCAAGTTCTCCCCGGTTGGAGCGCTCACCACGGCCGTCTTGGTCCTGTTGGCGGTCGTGGCCCTGGTCGGATGCACGGGTCCGTCCGGCGGCGGCGGCGGTGGGGCATCCCCCGATGATCCCGGCGGGGTCGCCATCGACACAACTCCCGACGGGAAGCCCGTCACGGACCCGGCTTCGCTGAAATGGGTGGCGCTGGGCGACTCCTACAGCGCCGGGGTCGGCGTCGATGGGGGCGGCGGATGCGGAGGCGGCAATCCCGCCGCGGCCTACGCCGGTAAGGCCCGGGCCCTTTTCGGCCTCACCAGTTCGCACAACCTGAGCGACTTCAAGCTCATGGCCTGCGGCGGCGCGGTGGCCTCGCAGGTCCGGAGCGGGCAGATGGCCGAGGCCGCCGGTGCCGACATCGTGACCATCACTGTGGGCGGCAACGACATCGGCTTTTCTGATTTCGGCAACCGTTGCTTCGGCCAGACCATCCTCGACGGTTGCCCGTCACAGGATCAGGACACCGACGTCCTCGACAACAACGCCAAGCCGGAAATCGCCCACTCCTGGCCCCAACTGCACCAGCGCCTCGTCGACCTCTACGTCGACATCCGCAAGACGATGCACGCCGGCCGGGCCACCGACACGCTGCGAGAAGGTCACCTGTTCGTGCTCACGTATCCGATCCCCTTCTCGCTGCGGAATCTGGACACCGGCTGGGGCTGTCGAGTGTTGGACCTTGCCGTGCACGACAACATCATGTTGGCCAACGCGCTCGCCGAGCGGCTCGACGAGGAAATCATCAGCGCCGTGGCCGACGCCAGCGCGCAGGTCCAGGCTTTGGGATACGCCGCCAATATCCACATCGTCGACTGGCGATCGGTACGGGGTTCTGCCGCGGTGTCGAAGGCCGAGGCGGTCCGGGGCCTCAACCGTCGGGAGGCCACCAACGAGAGCGGTATCTGTTCGGACCACCCGATGACCAACTTCATCTACCTGTCCCCGCAGAGCTACTTCAACAACTCATTTCACCCGACGACCCTCGGCTACGACGTGGCCACGAACCACCTCCTAGCGATCCTCTCGCAGTACTTCCCCTACGACGTTGCGGCGGCTCGGGCCAAGCTGGGGGTGGCCACCACGGCGTGCGCCGTGCGCGGCAACGGGCCCGACGAGGCGACCGCCTGCACCCCTCCGTGATCGGTTGATCTGGCACTCTCCGTGATGTCGGTTTCGTTGGGTCGCGGACCGCTCCAGTCGGTGGCCAGCGTGACCATTGACACCCGTGGGCCACGGGAGGATGGTGGCGATACCACTCCGTGGACACCTGAGAGTCCCTGCGGAGGGGCCGTGGACGAGCCTGCACCAGGCACGACCCGGAAGGGAGGTTTGCTCGATGCACGATCGTCGAGAGTTGGAGCGTTCTCCGCCTGATTCCTAGATCGGGAGCGGACGTTGCCGATCCGGAACGCCTCCGACGACCCTCCAGCGGTCGGGGTACCCGGGGCGACCCGCTCTCTTCCCCGGCGACTCGCACATCCGGCCCACTGGGCTGGTGTCGCCGGGCCTGCCGGACGCCACATCCTCGCCGCCGCTTGCGAGCCGTCGGATGCGCTCGAGGCTGACGCCCACCCCGCTCAGCCGGAACGCCACCGGGTTCGCCCGCACTTGGGCGGAAGAGGATGCGGCGGACGGCACTATCCACTGCTGGACTGGTCCCGGGTGCCGATATCCTCGGGCGGGATGACGGCCGCTCGGAGTGAACCTTCCTCCCTACGCAACGCCCCCAGAGGCGGCTCGGCGTGACGATCTCCGCTGACGACACCTCGGATCTCGATCCCGAGGGGCGCTCCCCCAACGACCTGTGCTGGGAGGACGCGGAGGACGCCCTGCTCGAAGGTGATCGCACCTTCGCCGCGGGCACGGCTCGGGCCGCCCTGCGCTACCCGACCTTCCGCACGGTCTTCTTCGGTGCCTTCCTGTCGAACATCGGCAGCTGGATGCAGAACGTGGTGCTCGGTGCGTTCGCCTTCAAGACCACCGGGTCGCCGGTGTTCGTGTCGCTGCTCACCTTCGCTCAGCTCGTCCCGCTCCTGCTGCTCTCCATCGTGGGCGGAACGCTGGCCGACATGTTCGACCGCCGCAAGCTCCTCATTCTGGTGAGTATCGAACAGACGATCTTCGCTCTCGGCATTGCCTGGATCGCCACCAGTGCCAATCCGTCGAGGGTGGGGCTGTTCCTGTGCACCCTGGCCATCGGCATGGGCCAGGCGGTATACGCCCCGACCTTCGGCTCGATCGTGCCCCAGTTGGTCGACAAGAAGGACCTGGCCGGCGCCGTCTCACTCAACTCGGTGAACATGAACCTGTCTCGGGTCATCGGCCCGGCCATCGGCGTCGCCGTCTACGCCGCCTTCGGCGTCTCGTGGGTGTTCATCGGCAACGCCTTCAGCTACGTGTTCATCATCGGCGCCATGATGTTGGTGCGCCTCCCCGCGGTGAATCGGGACCCGAGCGCTCCCACCGGCATCCATCGTTTGCTCGGCGGATTCGTCGCCGCTCGTGAGGACCATGTGGTCGGGCGCTGCCTGCTCACCATGACCGTCTTCTCGCTCTTTTGCCTCTGCTTCATCACCCAGATGCCGACGCTGGCCGAGCACAACTTCGGAATCGACCCCAAGAGCTCGCAGTACGGCTTCTTGTACGCCAGCTTCGGCCTCGGCGCCGTGGTCGGAGCGCTATCGATCGGCACGTTCTTGTCGGGCCGATCACTCGAGCGGATCACCCGCATCGGCCTCGGTGGTTTCGCCGCCACCCTCGCCATGTACGCCCTCGTGCGCACTCCCCTGATCGCCTACCCCTCGGCCATGCTGGTCGGCTTCTTCTACTTCGGGACGGTGACGTCGCTCGCCACGGTGTTGCAGGTCCGCCTGGACGAGCGGGTCCGGGGCCGCGTGATGGCGCTGTGGGTGATGGCCTTCGGGGGCACGGTGTCGGTGGCCGCCCTGCTCAGCGGCTACGCCGTAGATGCCACCTCGATCACGGTTGTGATGCTGGTAGGTGCGGCGGTTGCGTTCTTGCTCATCCCCTTCGCCAACCTGCGCGACCGGCCGTCCGCCGCCGAGATCTCCACGGCCTGACCGCGAGGCCCCACCAGCGCCCCGGATCAATCGGAGGGACCTCTACGTACCGAAACGGTTCGTCAACGTCCCCGCGTCAGGACTTCAACAGCCTGGCGGCGAGCCGCTCGAGGCCGGCGATGCGACTGCCCTTGACCAACACGGCGTCGTCGGGACCGAGCGGGCCGGCCCCGAGCACCAAGGCGGCCGCCTCGTCAAGGTCCGCCACGTGCTCAGCCGTCGGCCCGTAGTCCGGCGCGGCGACGGCCACCACCCGCACCCCAAGGTCTTCGGCCCGCGCCGCGACCGCCAGATGCGCGTTCGGGCCATCGTCGCCCAGTTCAGCCATAGGGCCCAGCACCGCCACCGGGTGGGCGACGCCCAGCGCCGCTACCGCCGCCAACGCCGCGGCCACGGACGCCGGGCCCGCGTTGTAGGCGTCATTGAGGACCCGGGCACCGCTCGATGTCGTTTGCAGATCCATGCGCCACGGCGAGAGCTCAGCCTGGCTGAGCCCGTCGACCAGCGTGGCCAGATCGACCCCGACCACCAGGGCGGCGGCCGCCGCGGCCAGGGCATTGCCGACGTTGTGGCCGCCCCGCACCCCGAGCCGCACGTCGATCTCTCCCCAAGGTGAGTGGAGGTGGAATCGGGGCCACAGGTCGTCATCCACGGTGATGGCCGTGGCCCAGACGTCGAGCGAATCAGTCGATGGAGTAACACCGAAGCGCAGCACCCGCGCCTGCGTGCGCTCGGCCATCTCGGCCACCAACGCGATGTCGGCGTTGAGCACGGCCGTACCTCCCGACGGCAGCGCCTCGATCAATTCGCCCTTCGCCGCGGCCACGTCGGCCACGGTTCCGAACAGCTCGGTGTGCACCATGTCGACGCTCGTCACGATGCCGATCGTGGGCCGGGCGATGACACAGAGCGACTCGATATGGCCGCGCCCCCGAGCGCCCATCTCAACCACGGCGACCTCGGTCTCGTCCGGCGCGTTGAGCAGGGTGAGCGGCACCCCCAGCTCGTTGTTGAACGAACGCACGCTCGACGCCGTCCGATACGTGGTGGCCAGGGCGGCAGCGAGGAGGTCCTTGGTGGTGGTCTTGCCCACCGAACCGGTGATGCCCACCACCTCGGCGCCCCCACCCGATGGGCCCGCCGACGCGGCGAGACGGGTACGGGCCACGCCACCCAGCGTCGAGAGCGCCGACGCGGGGTCGCTCACCTCGATGGCCGCCACCCCAGCAGGCAGATCCGTCGGCGCGGGGTGTGCGGTGAGGAACGCCGACGCCCCGCGCTCGAGGGCATCGACAATGAAGTCGTGCCCGTCGCGGGCGTCGACGATGGGCACGAACAACGCCCCAGCGGGCAGTTCCCGGGTGTCGATTCCGGCGCCGTCGACGACGACGTCGTCGCCCACCAGCACCCCGCCGGTGGCGGCGGCGATCTCGCGGGCCCAGAACCTCATCAACCGAACGTTAGAGGGCGCGCGGTACGGTCCGGGCCATGACCTCCGGCTCACCGGACCCCAAACCGACGGTCGCCGGCGAGCCGCGTACCCGCTTGGTGGTGCTATTCGGCGGCCAGTCGGCCGAACACGAAGTGTCGCTGGTGACCGCCCGTCACGTGCTGGCCGCCACCGACTCCGACCGCTACGAGATCCAGCCCATCGCCATCACCAAGGACGGCCAGTGGGTAGCCGCCGACGAAGCCGCCCGTGCGCTGGCGGCCGGTCCCGCCGCTCTCCCTGAGGCGCTGCCCACCGGCGGCTCTCCTACCCACCCGGCCGAGGCGCTGGCCCGGACCGAGACCGAGCAGGTGGTGGTCTTCCCCCTGCTTCACGGCCCCCTGGGGGAGGACGGCACCGTGCAGGGGTTGCTCGAACTGGCCGGTGTCCCCTATGTGGGCTGTGGCGTTTTGGCGTCCGCCTTGGCCATGGACAAGGCCAAGGCCAAGGACATGTTCGCGGCCAAGGACATCCCTCAAGCCCGCCACGTCACGCTGTTCGAGCCGGACGTAGGCGAGGCCGAGATCGACCAGCTCGAGAAGGCTCTCGGCTACCCCATGTTCGTGAAGCCCGCCAACATGGGCTCGTCGGTGGGGGTCAGCAAAGCCCACGATCGTGACGAGTTGCGGGCCGCACTCGCCCTGGCTCTCGACTACGACGAATGCCTGGTGGTGGAGGAGGCGGTGGTGGGACGCGAGATCGAGTGCGCCGTGCTCGGCAATCGCGACGTCCGGGCGTCGCTACCGGGCGAGATCCGGCCGGGGGCGGAGTTCTACGACTATGCCGACAAATACCAGACCGGCGCGGCCGAACTCATCATCCCCGCCGAGTTACCCGAGGCCGTGACGGCGGAGTTGCGGGCCCTCGCCATTCGCGCCTTCCGGGCCCTGGGTTGCGAGGGCATGGCCCGCGTCGACTTCTTCTATGAAGAAGGGGGACGGGGTCTGCTGGTCAACGAGATCAACACGATCCCCGGGTTCACGCCCATCTCCATGTACCCGAAGATGTGGGAGGCCACCGGTCTGCGCTACCCCGATCTGATCGACGAACTCATCCGCCTAGCCGTGGAACGGTACGATCGGCGGGCTTCTCGGCGACGGTCGGGCTAAACCCCGGCCCGGAACCACCACACCGGTTCCCGGCGCCTCATCAACTGCGGGAGTACACCTTGGCCGACCGATCGTTCACCGCTCTGCTCGACAGCCTGGTGTTCCCCGAATGTCCCCGCTGGCACGACGGGCGGCTGTGGTTCTCCGACGTGCACGACCGCCGCGTCTACGCCATGGCGCCCGACGGCCAGCCCGAGGTGATCCTCCAGAGCGAGGATTTCGTGGCCGGTCTGGGGTGGCTCCCCGACGGTCGGTTGCAGTTCGTGTCGATGGTAGAGCGCAAGCTCATGCGACTCGATCCCGACGGGGCGACCGAGGTCGCCGATCTCTCGGGCCTAGCCCCGTTCCATTGCAACGACATGGTGGTCGACGCCAACGGTCGGGCCTACATCGGCAACTTCGGCTTCGACATTGACGCCGGAGCCGAACCCACCAGCACCGGCCTCATCTGTGTCGAACCCGACGGCGATGCCTGGATCGTCGTCGAGCAACTCCTCTTCCCCAACGGCATGGTCATCACCGACGGCGGCGAGACGCTCGTCGTGGCCGAGTCCTTCGGGCAGCGACTCTCGGCGTACACCATGAGCGAGGACGGCTCGCTGAGCAACCCCCGGGTGTGGGCTGACCTGCGGCCCAACGTGCCTGACGGCATCTGTCTCGACGCCGCCGGCGGCATTTGGGTGGCCGACCCGGTGAACCGAGGCGTGATGCGCGTCGTCGAAGGCGCCGGACCGGTCGACTGGATCCCCACCGGCCGACCCGCCTACGCCTGCGCCCTCGGGGGCACCGATGGCCAGTCGCTCTATGTGTGCACCGCGGATTCGTCGGATCCGTCCCGCACTCCCGAGCTTCGATCGGGACGCATCGAGACCACCCGCGTCGACGTGCCCGCCGCCGGCTAGAGCGAGATCGGCTCGGGATAACGCTCGTAGGTATCGATCAGCAGCACGGCCAGCTCCCGCTCGCTCAACTCGTCGGTGGTGAGCACGCCCCGATGACGCAGATCGGCGATGAGCTGCGCCAGGATCAGGTCGAGAGATAGATCGTCGTCGTGGGTTCGCCACGCTTCGCGCTCGGCGTCATCGGCGAAGCAGTAGGCCTTCCACGAGACCGAGAATCGGATCTCGTTCCAGTCGAACGTGGTCAACACCTCGGTGCTGCCCTTGCTTGGGCGCAACACCCATCGGCCGCCATCGTGATGCAGCACGTTGCCGGGGCCGAGTGCGAAGGGATCGGTCGCCGGCGGACCCACCCGATCAACGCCGTGGAACACGGAGTCGGCGTCCAAGACGATGGCGATGTTGTGGCGGGCGGGCAGCACGGTGACCGGGCCATCAGCCCCGTCCGGCCAATAGGCCAGCTCACCCCCCTCGGGGAGACCAGCCGACTCATCGGCGAAGTAGGCGATACCCGTGGCGATCGGCATCCGCCACCGTTCGAACAACCCGGAGTGGTGCATGACCACCAGCAGCCATTGGGGGAAGAGCTTTCGATTCGCCCCCCGGAACTCGGGGACGTCGGTGTGCACCGCGAGTTCCTGGCCCGGCAACAAGATGTTGGCGTAGGCAATGGCCGGCTCGATGACCGGCCGTCCGTAGAGCGACCGGGCGGCGTCGGCCAAGGCCTCGTCGTGCAGGAACCGTTCGATCCCGGGCGCCACGACCTCGGCGCCATAGGCGTAGCTCTCGCGCAGGTAGTTGGTCCGCAGGGCGAGTGTGGCCGCCGGTTCCCGCCGGCCGAAGCGACCGCCGGTGCGCACGTAGTTCGCCGCCGCGTCGTAGCGCTGCGCCAGTTCCGGTGCGAAATCACCATCGCTGCGTTCGGTCACGTACAGGCCGTACCCGGGGAAGGCCTCGCACAGCGCCACCATGGCCGCCGCCTCATCGACGTCCATCAGCGGATCAAGCACCACGGCCGCAGTCATGGAACCAGTCTGGCCCAACGAGCCATCCGTTGATCAGGACTCGGCCACGTCATCAGCCACCAAGGCCGAGTGGAGGAATCGCAACAGCTCGCGACGACGGATCACCATCGAGCGCAGGGTGGGCTCGATGCCGACGGCACGAAGCACCTCTACCTCAGTGGCGACGCCGAGAACGGTCGAATAGGTCGACAGCAGGACGAGGCGGGCATCAGTGGTGCGCATGTTGCCCGCCGCCATCTCCGCCTCCAGAAATTCCCGGGCTCGGGTGACGAGGGGATCGAGATTGTCGGTCAGTCGGGTGGCCGCCGGAGGGCCCAGGCGACTGACCTCACGCAGCAGTCCCAACAGCTCGGGGCGGCGCAGGGCGAGGCGAAACACCGACCGGATGATGGCCTCAACCCGATCCCATCCGGGACCGGCGTCGGCCAGAGCCTCCTCGAGGACCGCGGCCAGCGCCGCCGAACTGTGGTCGATGACGGCGTCCAGCAACTCGACCTTCGACGGGTAGTAATAGAGGATCGTCTGCTTGCGAATGCCCAGCTCAGCGGCCAATTGATCGAGGGAGGTGGCATCAAACCCACGGGTGCCGAACGACGCCAGAGCTTCGCTCAGCACACGATCTTTGGTCGTCATCTACCAAATGGTAGAGCATGTTTGCTAGAACGTAGGGGTGATCGCGGACGACCTCGCCGGAAAGCGCCTTTTCATCACCGGCACGACCGGGTTCTTGGGCACTGCTCTGCTCGAGCGATTGCTCCGCAACGTCCCGGATTGCGAGGTCGTCCTGCTCGTCCGCCCGGGCAAGCGATCGACGGTCGAGCAACGAATCGCCCGCGAGATCTTCAAGAACGATGCCTTCGACCGGTTGCGCGCCGAGTTCGGCAAGGACGGCTTCGCCGAGATGACCAACCGGCGTGTCTCCGCGGTGGCGGGGGACGTGAGCACCGACGGTCTAGGTCTGGACGAGGCGGGCCGCGCCGCGCTGGCGAGCTGTGACATCGTCATCCATTCGGCGGCCACCGTCTCGTTCGACTCGCCGCTCGACGGAGCGGTCGAGGTCAACCTATTGGGTCCGACCCGCATCGCCGCCACGCTCAACGACCTCGGCGTCGCCCCCCACCTGGTCGCGGTCTCCACGTAGCACG
>Ga0209068_10000224_pt1 | contig 33942 bp, 38 predicted proteins | sample ColStrG_CSR_2012_FD_187200 | JGI IMG/M metagenome (GOLD analysis project Ga0209068, IMG submission 187200) | Freshwater sediment microbial communities in response to fracking from Pennsylvania, USA - Cold Stream Run_MetaG_CSR_2012 (SPAdes)... | ecosystem: Environmental > Aquatic > Freshwater >...
GACCCAGGCCCCAACGGCTCCCAAGCGCATCCCGGCCTGACAGCCCTCGGCTCCAGATCGGAGAGTTCCAACAGTGGAATCCACACCACTCATGCCTCCTTACGAGACGAAGACAAAACCGGACAGGACTGACTTGGCGGCCTATGTGTTCCGCCCGGGATCGGCACTTCGGTTCGCCTGGGTGGATCGGCAAGGTCAGACCGGAACCCAGATGGCGGGCATACGCTCAGCGGCGTGCAGCCCGTATACGAAGTGAGCATCACTCGCCCCTGGCACTGGGGAATCATCATCGCCTCTAGCCCGGCGGCACCCGTCCCGGACCACGTCGGGACCTCTCTTGTCGCGGCCAACCCAGGAGCCGTCGTGATCAAGGTGCGTCACGCCCAGGACATCGATTCAGAGGTTTTCGAAGGTGACTGGGACTGGGCAACCGCGACGATCCATGTCCGAAGCCTCGTCGAGTTCGACAACATCCAGGGCGAGCTGCTCTACGAGGGTGAGCTCGTGCTCCCGGAGGGCAAGCTGGCCGTGGGCGATGCTGACAACGAGGTTGTGGTCAACGACCTGGGCGCTAACACGCGCGTTCGGGTACTTGCCCGGGACCCCGAGCCGACCGGTCTGGCCGAAGTATGGATCGACCTGAGCCCGGTCACGACCTAACGCGCCAGAACGGCACTTCATGAGTGCTATTGCCGTCCATCCGAGGCCCTTGACTTTTGAATGCAAAGTTTCTTAGTCTTTGCTCCTCAAAGTTAGTGAGGGGAGCCGGACATGAACGGACCTCCGAAGGTGGATCACCCCGGGACAGCCGAGGACGACGGCGGACTAGATCCGCGGGAGGCCGCGGCACTGATGGACGAGACCGCCCGGCAGGCGCGGCGCGAGTTCCAGCCCCATGCGCCCCACGTGGCTGTCGGCGCAGCCGGGGTGTTCCTGTTCGGGTACGGCACGGTGTGGTGGTCGTTTCGTGATCAGCACCCGTACACGACCGGACCGGCCGGCTGGTCGATCGCCGTGCTGTACGGCGTGATCATGGTTTTCGGGATCGTGGTTTCCCTTCTGTTTCCTCGGCCCAACAAGGGCGTCGGCGGCCGCGCTCGGCGCCAACTGAACGGCCTGGGCGTTGCCGGCGCGGCCGCGGGTATCGGTGCGTGGACGGTCCAGGGGGCGCTGCGCTACCTCGGGTACAACTTCGAGCTCGTCTACGGGATCTACGGGCCGACGGTGCCACTGATCGCCTTGTGTGCCGCCACGGCCGGCTACGCGGCGGCCCGGGAGCAATGGCTCGAGCTGGGCGTGCTCGTCGCGGTCATCGCCGTCGCCGCCGGGAGCACCTTCTTCGGTCCGTGGGGCGCGTGGGGGCTCACCGGACTGGGCTGCTGCCTGGTCCTGCTGGGCTACGCCGCGGCGCTGTCGATTCGCCTGCGGCGGGCCTAAGCCCCGCAATGACCGCCGAGACCACCGAGCCGCTCGACCCAGTCATCCACGCCACCACACGGCTGCGGATCATGGTGACCCTGGCCACTCTCAACGAGGGTGACACCCTGTCCTTCACCCGGCTGCAAGACATGCTCGACCTGACCCCCGGCAACCTCATCACCCACCTGCGCAAACTCGAGGACGCCGACTACATTCACACCGCCAAGACCGGCGCCGGGACCGCCTCTCAAACCACGGTGACCCTGACCCACCAAGGCCGCGCCGCGCTCGACTCCTACACCCAGGCGCTGCGCAAGCTGCTCAGCGGCCTTTAGAACCTCGCCCGGCCAGGTTCACGACCAGGTGCCCAAGTTGGCCCCCGGGACCAAGATCATCGGAGTCTCTTTCGACGGGTCGGCTTGACCCGGCTCCAGCGCACCGAATGCCGGCCATTGGGCGGCTCTGGGCCCATAAGATCGACGCACGGGCTGCCGGCCATGTGGTGCCCCCCACAGAGCGAGATCAACTAGCTCGAGCATGGGCATCGTGTCCGAGATGTGCACCGTGGCTAGGCTCGGCGTCGTGCCCCTGGCCCCCGGGACCATCACCGTCATGACCAGGCTGATCGTGGACATGGTCGGGCCCTCGGAGCCTCGCCGAGCGCGTGCGGGGTGACTGCCCGCTGGGCGATGTCCGAGGTCCTGATCGTGGAGTCGCCGCTACGGATGGCCCGCACCGACCGGGTTAGGTCGTCTGCCCCTTAGCGACGATTGAGCGTTTGTGCCCTCCTGGTCCCTTCGATCTTGCTCGCAAGGCTCTGACCTGCACGGACACCGCTCTAGCGTGCGTTGAAGTACTTGGCTTCCGGGTGGTGGGCGATGATCGCCGACGTGGACTGCTCGGGGTGCAGCTGGAACTCCTCCGACAGCTCGACGCCGATGCGCTCAGGGTGCAACAGCTCCAGCAGCTTGGTCTGGTCTTCCAGGTCCGGGCACGCCGGGTAGCCGAAGGAGTACCGCGACCCCCGGTAGCCTTGGCGAAACACAGCGTCGAGGTCGGGGTCGTCCTGGTCGGCGAAGCCCAGCTCGTCCCGGATGCGCCCATGCCAGTACTCGGCCAGCGCCTCGGCCAGCTGCACCGACAGACCGTGCAGCTCCAGGTAGTCGCGGTAGGAGTTCTCTGCGAACAGCTTGGCAGTCGCCTCGGAGATCCGCTGGCCCATGGTGACCACGGTGAAGGCGACCACATCGACCTGGCCGCTGTCCCTGGGGCGGTAGAAGTCCGACAGGCACAGGTGGCGGTCGCGGCGCTGCCGGGGGAAGGTGAATCGGCAGCGCTCGGGACTGGTGGGGCTCGCGTCGGTGAGCACCACCAGGTCGTCACCTTCGCTGACGCAGGGGAAGTACCCGTATGTCACGCCGGCCTCGAGCAGGTTGTCGGTCTTGATCCGGTCCAGCCACATGCGAAGCCGCGGCCGACCCTCAGCCTCGACCAGCTCCTCGTAGGTGGCGCCGTCGGTCCCGCGGGTCGGCTTCAGACCCCACTGCCCCAGGAACAGCGCCCGCTCGTCCAGGTAGCTCGCGTAGTCGGCCAGGGCGATGCCCTTGACGACGCGGTCACCCCAGAACGGCGGCGCCGGCACCGCGTTGTCCACCGCCACATCGGAGCGGGCCGGCAGATCCTCCACGGGTGTCTGGTGCGGGCGGATCGGCTCGGCCCGCACCACACGCTCACGGCGAACGGGCAGCGCCTGCGCCAAGGACCCCACATCCGCACCTTCCCTGGCGGCGGCCTTGTGGGCGATCACGGCGTCCATCAGCCGCAGCCCCTCGAAGGCGTCCCTGGCGTAGCGGACCTCACCCTCATAGATCGCAGCCAGGTCTTGCTCCACGTACGCGCGGGTCAGCGCCGCGCCGCCGAGGATGACCGGCCAGCGGGCGGCGATCCCCCGCTGGTTCATCTCCTCGAGGTTCTCTTTCATGATCATCGTGGACTTCACCAGCAGCCCCGACATGCCGATCACGTCGGCGGCGTTGTCTGAGGCGGCCTCGATGATGGCGTTGATCGGCTGCTTGATGCCCAGGTTGACCACGGTGTACCCGTTGTTGGTCAAGATGATGTCGACCAGGTTCTTGCCGATGTCGTGGACGTCGCCGCGGACGGTCGCCAGCACGATCGTGCCCTTGCCGGCCTCGTCGGTGTGTTCCATGTGTGGCTCCAGGTGGGCCACCGCCGCCTTCATAACCTCGGCGGACTGAAGCACGAAGGGCAGCTGCATCTGGCCCGAGCCGAACAGCTCCCCCACCGTCCGCATCCCGGCCAGCAAGGTGTCGTTGACGATCTCCAGCGCGGGCCGCGTCTCCAGCGCCTCGTCCAGGTCGCGGTCCAGCCCCTTGCGCTCGCCGTCGACGATGCGACGCTCGAGTCGCTCGAACAGGGGCAGGGCGGCCAGCTCGTCGGCCTTGCTCTGGCGGGCGGCGGCCGGGTCCACCCCCTCGAACAGGTCCAGGAAGCGGGCCAGCGGGTCGTACCCCGGCGCGGTGGCCGAGGCCGGGGTCCTGCGGTCGTAGATCATGTCCAGGGCGACCTGGCGCTGCTCGTCCGGGATCCGGGAGGTCGGCAGGATCTTGGACGCGTGCACGATCGCGGAGTCCAGGCCTGCCTTGACGCACTCAGCCAGGAACACCGAGTTGAGCACGATACGGGCCGCCGGGTTGAGGCCGAAGGAGATGTTGGACAGTCCCAGCGTGGTCTGGACCTCGGGGAAGCGTCGCTTGACCTCGGCGATCGCGTCGATCGTCTCGAGCCCGTCGCGTCGGGTCTCCTCCTGACCGGTGGCGATCGGGAACGTCAGGCAGTCCAAGATGATGTCGTCCGGACGCATCCCCCAGTTGTCCACCAGGTCGCGGATCAGCCGCTCGGCGACCGCGACCTTCCACTGCGCCGTGCGGGCCTGACCCTGCTCGTCGATGGTCAGCGCCACTACCGCCGCCCCGTGCTCCATGATGATCGGCATCACCTGGTGCATCCGCGAGGTGGGACCGTCGCCGTCCTCGTAGTTGACCGAGTTCACCACCGAGCGACCGCCGAGCATCTCCAGGCCGGCCTCGATGACCGCCGGCTCGGTGGAGTCCAGGACCAGCGGCAGCGTCGAGGCGGTGGCGAACCGCCCGGCGAGCAGGCGCATGTCGGCGGCCCCGTCGCGGCCCACGTAGTCCACGCACAGGTCGAGCAGGTGCGCGCCGTCGCGGGTCTGCTCGCGGGCGATCTCGACGCACTCGTCCCAGTTCTCGGCGAGCATCGCGTCCCGGAACGCTCGCGATCCGTTGGCGTTGGTCCGTTCGCCGATCGACAGGTAGGCGGTGTCCTGCCGGAACGACACCGCCTGGTACAGCGAGGCCACCCCGGGCTCCGGGCGTGGGCGCCGGGGGGCCAGCTCGCGGCCCCGGACCCGGTCCACCAGCTGGCGCAGGTGCTCGGGGGTGGTCCCGCAGCACCCGCCGACCAGGGACAGCCCATACTCGCGGGTGAAGGTGTCGTGGGCGTCGGCGAGCTGCGACGGCGTCAGCGGGTACTGGGCCCCGTCGGGGCCGAGAACTGGCAGGCCGGCGTTGGGCATGCACGTCAGCTGCACCCGGGCGTGCCTGGCCAGCTGGCGCAGGTGCTCGCTCATCTCCGCCGGCCCGGTCGCGCAGTTCAGCCCGATCGCCTCGACGCCGAGGGGTTCCAGGGCGGTCAGCGCCGCCCCGATCTCACTGCCCAGCAACATGGTGCCGGTGGTCTCGACCGTCACCTGTACCCACACCGGCACATCTGCTCCGATGGCGCGGATGGCCCGCTTCGCCCCGATGACCGCCGCCTTGGCCTGCAACAGGTCCTGTGCGGTCTCCACCAGGACCGAGTCCACGCCGCCCTCGACCATCCCGGCGACCTGCTCGGCGTAGGCGTCGCGCAGCTTGGCGAAGGTGACGTGGCCGAGGGTGGGCAGCTTGGTCCCCGGCCCGACGGAGCCGATCACCCATCGGGGACGGTCCGGGGTGGACCAGCCGTCGGCCACCTCACGGGCGATCCGGGCGCCGGCCTGCGCCAGCTCGCGGATGCGCTCGGAGATGTCGTACTCGGCCAGGTTCGCCCAGTTCGCGCCGAACGTGTTCGTCTCGACGGCGTCGACACCGACCGCGAAGTACGCGTCGTGGACCGCAGCCACCACGTCCGGGCGGGTGACGTTGAGGATCTCGTTGCAGCCCTCGAGCCCCTGGAAGTCGTCCAGGTTCAGGTTGTGGCTCTGCAGCATCGTCCCCATCGCCCCGTCCGCCACGACGACGCGCTCGGCCATGGCGGCCCGCAGCGCGCTGGGGCCGGGCCTGACAGGGGTGGCGGGCATGGCTCAAGGGTAGCGGCGCGGACGCGCCAGGCCGCCGCGCCCGCAGGACGTAGGCTTGGTGCCCGGGCCGGATGCGGATTGTGGAGGCGGTGGGTGATCGAGCTCGACGGCGTTCCCGAGCTGACCGACCCGGTGATCATCGCTGCCTTCGAAGGGTGGAACGACGCCGGCGACTCGGCCACCGAGGCGGTCTCCTACCTCGAGGAGGTGTGGGACGCCGACCCGGTCGGCGAGCTGGACCCCGAGGAGTTCTACGACTTCCAGGTCAACCGCCCGCACGTGCACCTGGGCGATGACGGCGCCCGCGAGATCACCTGGCCGGCCACCCGGGTCTACCTCGCCCGCCCACCCGGCGGAGGCCGGGACATCGTCCTGGTCCGCGGTGTCGAGCCCAGCATGCGTTGGCGCGCGTACTGCAACGAGCTGCTGGTGCTTGCCGCCGACCTGGGCGTGGAGATGGTCGTCACACTGGGGGCCCTGCTCGCCGACACCCCGCACACGCGGCCCATCCCGGTGACTGGCACCGTCTCCGACCCCGCCCTGGCGCTCAAGCTCGACCTGGAGGTGTCCCGCTACGAGGGGCCGACCGGGATCGTGGGGGTATTCCAGGAAGCCTGCGGGCGCGTCGGCCTGCCGGCGGTGTCCATCTGGGCCGCCGTGCCGCACTACGTGGCCCAGCCACCCTGCCCCAAGGCCTCGCTGGCGCTGCTGCGTAAGGTCGAGGACCTGCTCGACATCCAGGTCCCGCTGGGCGACCTGCCCGAGGACGCCCGGGCCTGGGAGCGCGGGGTCGACGAGCTGGCCTCGGAGGACGAGGAGATCGCCGAGTACGTGGCCTCGCTTGAGCAGGCCCGGGACACCGCGGACCTGCCAGAGGCCAGCGGCGAGGCAATCGCCCAAGAGTTCGAGCGGTACCTGCGCCGTCGCTCCGACGACCCGTCGTAAGACGTCGCCGGGGCCCGGACGTGCGGCTGGTCACCCGTTACCTTCTTGCCAGCCCCCGTCCATCCATCCGCCGGCGCCCCGGCAGCGCACGGGACAGCGGTCGGAGGTGTTGATCGTCAAGGCAGACCGCAGGCGATCCCGGCGCGCAGGGCCGCGGCCAGTACTCACGTTCTGTCAGTCGAGGCACCCGAGATCGTTTCCACCGGGTCACCAGCCTCGGACGTCAGCGACCACTCGATGGGCTCGACCTCGTCGCCGGGGGCCACGTCACGACCGTACGCGTAGCCAGCCATCGAGGGGGTCGTGGACTGACCCACGGGGAACTTACCCCGCGGCGGAGCGGCCTGGGGACTTTCGCGTCGTGGCGTACCTTCTGCAGTCATGGCCACCTTCCTGCTGATCCACGGCGCCTGCCACGGAGGCTGGTGCTGGGACTCGGTCGCCGCGCTGCTGCGCGCACAAGGCCACCGGGTCGTCGCGCCGGACCTGCCCTGCGACAGCCTCGAGGCCGACCTCGACACCTACGCCGATGTGGCGGCCGCCGCCTTGGGTGCAGGGGCCGGTGACCCCGGCGAGCTGGTCGTCGTCGGTCACTCCCTGGGGGCCCTGGTCGTCCCCCTGCTGGCCACCCGGCTGCCCGTGCGGCGAATGGTCATGCTGGCGGGCATCATCGGCGCGCCCGGGCGCAGCATGGCCGATCTGGCTGACGAGGACCACGACCGCGACCAGCACCTGGGACCGGAGGACCTCGAGACCGACGCGCAAGGACGGTTCCGGTTCACCGCCGCAGGGGCCAGGCGAGCCTTGTTCGAGGAGTGTCCCCCGCGGGTGGCCGACGCCGCGATCGGCCGGCTGCGCTTCCAGCGCTCCATGTGGACACAGGTGTCGCACTTCGACGCCTGGCCGGCGGGGGAGATCGTGTCGATCACCTGCACCGGCGACCTCGTGGTGAACCCCGCCTGGTCCGACCGGGTGGCCCGAGACCGGCTCGGCGTGGAGCCGGTCCACCTGGAGGGAGGGCACTCACCGTTCCTGTCGCGACCCGCTGAGCTCACCGAGATGCTTGTGTCGGGCCTGACTTGAGGCTGCGGCTGGGGTCGCGCTAGACGCGCACCCCGAGCAGGGCGTCCACCGCGGTCGCCACCAGGGCCGGGGCGGCGCGGTCCTGCCCACCGCGAGTGCCTTGGTCGCGCACCCAGCGGTCCACCGCGGCCAGCGCGCCTGGTGCGTCGAGGTCGTCCGCCAGGGCCAGGCGCATCGCATCGATGGTCGCTCCGGCGCTCGGCCCCGCCTCGGCCCCGGTCGCGGCCCGCCACAGGGCCAGGCGCTCCTCGGCGGCCGGTAGGTCGCCCGACGTCCACTCCCAGTCGCCGCGGTAGTGGTGCGCCAGCAGCGCCAGCCTGATCGCCATCGGGTCGACGCCCGCATCGCGCAGGGTCGAGACGAACACCAGGTTCCCTAGCGACTTGGACATCTTCGCGCCGTCGAGCCCCACCATCCCGGTGTGGACGTAGGTCCGGGCGTAGGGCCAGCGCCCGGTCAGGACGTGGGCCTGCGCCGCGCCCATCTCGTGGTGGGGGAAGACCAGGTCCCGCCCGCCGCCTTGGACGTCGAAGGACATGCCCAGGTGTTCCAGGGCGATCGCCGTGCACTCGATGTGCCATCCGGGCCGGCCGGTCCCCAGTGAGGTCTCCCACGACGGCTCACCCGGGCGGGCGCTTTGCCAGAGCAGGCAGTCCAGGGGGTCCTTCTTGCCGGGTCGCTGCGGGTCACCGCCACGCTCGGCGAAGATCTCCAGCATGGCCTCGCGGTCCAGGCCGCTGATGGCGCCGAACCTGTCGTCAGAGTCGACCGAGAAGTACAGGTCGCCGTCCACCTCGTAGGCCTGGCCGCCGGCGCGCAAGGACTCGATGAGCGTCACCACGGCGGGGATCGCCTCCACCGCGCCGATATAGGCCGTGGGGGGCAGCACCCGCAGAGCCGCCATGTCCGCGCGGAACAGCTCGGTCTCACGCGCTGCGACCTCGCGCCAGTCCTGCCCGGTGGCCACGGCCCGCTCCAGGAGCGGGTCGTCGACGTCGGTCACGTTCTGGACGTACGCCACCTCGTGCCCGCCGTCGCGCCACAGCCGGCCCAGCAGGTCGAAAGCCAGGTAGGTCGCGGCGTGACCGAGGTGGGTGGCGTCGTAAGGGGTGATCCCGCACACGTACATGCGGGCGACGTGCCCCGTGGCCAGCGGGCGCAGCCCGCCCGCCGCGGTGTCGAAGATCCGCAGGGCAGGGGAAGTGCCGGTCAGCTCCGGTACGTCAGGCCCGGTCCAGGAGTCCACGCCAGGAAGCCTACGGCCGCGCGATCAAAACGGTGGCCAGGGGATGGCCGGCCAGTCTCGGGACGGCTGCGGGTGCCGGCTGGTCCGCAGCAGCCGCTCCACTCGGCGCACCGTCCTGGCGACTTCCGCCGGCGCGAGCAGCTCGGCCAGCCGGGCACCCAGCGGGCCGTCGAGGTCGGCGCGTAGCCGGCCCAGGACTTCTGTGGACTCGGTGTCCAGGGCGTCGCCGCGGAACTGCCACAGCAAGGTGCGCAGCTTGTTTTCCACGGAGAAGCACACGCCGTGGTCGACTCCGTAGACACGGCCAGCCGTCGTGGGCAGCAGGTGCCCACCCTTGCGGTCGGCGTTGTTGATCACCACGTCCAGCACCGCCATCCGCCGCAGGTCCGGGTGGTCGCTGCGCGCCAGCTCGACCAGGTCCACGGTCTCGTCGACATCGATCCACAGCTGGCACATCCCCGGCCCGTAGGGGCCCTCGCGCAGCACCGTCGGAGGGACCAGGTCCCAGCCTGAGGCAGCCGACACCTCATACGCGGCGACCTCCCTGGCCGCCAGCGTCCCGTCCGGGAAGTCCCACAGCGGGCGCTCGCCGGCGACCGGCTTGTAGACACAGGCAGCCTCGACCTCGGCGAGGGCGACGGTGCAGTACAGCGTGGCGTTCGAGGCGTCGACCAGGCGACCGACAACGTCGAGGCTGCCTTGGGACAGCAGGGCCATGGCCTCGGTGACTTCCACGGGCGCCATCACCGCCGCCGGTAGCCGTTCTGGCGCGGGCACAGGTGCCCGCTGGGGTCCAGGGGCAACCCGCAGAACGGGCACGGTGGCCGACCCGCACCGACCACGGCCAGGGCGCGCTTGGCGAACGCGCGAGCCGCACCCGGGGAGAGGCGCACCCGCAGCACGTCCCCGGTCTGGTCCTGCTCGACACCGGTTTCGTCGGCTGGACCGCCTGACTGGCGGCCGGTGGCGTCGTCGGGGGCGTCGGACTCCTCGACCACGGCGTACGCCTCGATGACCAGGACCTCGCTGCCAGAGTCCCAGGCGATGCCCATGGACCCGACCCGGAACTCCTCTGTCAGCGGGGTGTCGAGCGGCGCCTGGTCGTCCAGGTCCGCCGGGGTCAACGCGGGAACGGCGGTGCCGCCAGAGGCCCGCAGGATGTCATCGAGGATCTCGTCCACCCGCTCGCCGAGGGCAGCCACCTGCTGCTTCTCCAGGGCGACGCTGGTGACCCGGCCGCCGCTTCGTGCCTGCAGGTAGAAAGTGCGCTGGCCAGGCTCGCCCACTGTCCCGGCGACGAACCGGTCCGGCGGGTCGTACTCGAACACCTGTCGCTGCATGGTCACGACCCTAGGCGAGAGGTCACGACCCTGCTCCCCCGCCTACGGCGGCATCGCTGGGCTGGGCCGCCTTACGCCCGCGGCCCCGCCTGCCCCGCGGCTTCGGGATGAGCGCGTCGACGCTGCCACCGGTGTCGTTGAGCCGGACCACGAAGGGCCGAAGGTCGGTGTACCGGATGACGGCCAGCGAGCACGGGTCAGCCTGGATCCGCTGGAACTGGTCCAGGTGCATCCCCAGCGCGTCGGCCACGATTGCCTTGATCACGTCGCCGTGGCTGACCGCAACCCATGTCGCGTCCGGCCCGAGCCGAGCGTTCCAGTCCCGCACCGCGTCCACGGCGCGGGCCTGCATGCCGCGCATCGACTCCCCGGCGACCCCGGGAAAGGTGGCGGCACTGGGGTGGCTCTGGACCACCTTCCACAGCGGGTCTTTCGCCAGGTCCTTCAGGGACCGCCCGGTCCAGTCGCCGTAGCGGCACTCACCGAGGCGGTCGTCGACCTGGACGGCCGCACCGTCGCGGCCCCCGATCAGGGCCTGCGCCGTCTCCTGACAGCGTTCCAGGGGGCTGGTCACGATTGTCTGCAGGGGCACCGGCGCCAGCCGTGTCGCCAGGGCAACTACCTGAGCCGTTCCCGCCTCGTCGAGGTGGACGCCGGGGGTCCAGCCGGCGAGCACGCCGGAGGCGTTGGCGGCGGTGCGTCCATGGCGGACGAGCAGGACGGTGGTCATGGGCAGAACCTACGGGCTGTGCCGGCTGTGCCGGCGGCGGCGCCCCAGGTCGTGGCCCGCTCAGCATCGGGGGACGGCCAGATCACCGGCCCCGGCGGGGTAGGCAGCGCCGCCGGGTCAGTCAACCGCGCCTGACAGCTCAGCGGCCTCGACGACGGTGCGCAGCATCGCCTTCCGCTCGTCGAGGGAGCCTGCGGTCGATGACACGGTCAACGTGGTGACCCCGGCCGCGGCGTAGGCGGCGATGCCGTCGGCGATGCGCTCTTTCGGTCCGAGCAGGCTGGTCTGGTCGATGAACTCCAGCGGAACGGCGGCGGCGGCCTTGGCGTAGTCGCGATCCAAGAAGGCCTCCTGCACCGCCGCGGCCGCCTGCTCGTAGCCCATCCGGACCGCCAGCTGGTTGTAGAAGTTCTTGTCCCGGCTGCCCATCCCCCCGACATACAAGGCGGCGTACGGCCTGATCTGCGCCGCGCAGGCCTCGATGTCGTCGCCGACCGCCACCGGCACGGTCGGCACCACGTCGAAGCCCTCGAGCGTGGCGCCGGCGCTGGCCCGGCCCGCCGCGATGTGCGCGAGGGACTGCGCAGCGTGCGCGGCGCTGAAGAAGATGGCCAGCCAGCCATCTGCGATCTCGCCGGCCAGCTCAAGATTCTTGGGACCCACCGCCGCCAGGTAGATCGGGATGTCGTCGCGAACCGGGTGCACGGTGAGCTTCAGGGCCTTCCCGGGCCCGCCCGGCAGGGGAAGGGTGAAGAACTCCCCCTGCGCACGGACGGTCTTGCGGGCCAGCGCGTCACGCACGATGGACACGTACTCGCGGGTCCTGACCAGCGGCTTGTCGAAGCGCACCCCGTGCCAGCCTTCTGAGACCTGGGGTCCGGAGACCCCCAGTCCCAGGCGGAACCGCCCGCCCGACAAGGTGTCCAGGGTTGCCGCGGTCATCGCCGTCATGGCCGGGGTCCTGGCCGGGATCTGGAAGATCGCCGAGCCGACGTCGATCCGCTGGGTGTGGGCGGCGATCCAGGTCAAGATCGTCGCCGCATCCGACCCGTACGCCTCGGCGGCCCAGACCACCGCATACCCCATCTGGTCGGCCTGCTTGGCCAGCACGAGGTTGTCAGCGTCGTTGCCTGAGCCCCAGTAGCCGAGGTTGATCCCGAGCCTCAACGATGCCTCCGCCTCGCGGTCCGCGAACATGGTCCGTCAGCCCAGAGACGGCCGGCGCCAGGCCGGGGTCTGGTGTGACTGACGTGTCGGTGGACTCTATCCGCAGCCGTCTGGGTAACCTCGCTGACCATGGAACAGCGTCGACTCGGCCGCAGCGGGCTTCGGGTCTCCCGGATGGGCCTGGGCACGATGACGTGGGGGCGCGACACCGACGAGCACGAGGCGCGTGACCAGCTGACCGCGTTCCTGGACGCCGGGGGAACCCTGGTGGACACCGCCGCCGTCTACGCCGACGGGGACAGCGAGCGGCTTCTGGGCACGCTGATGCGAGAAAGTGCGGCACGCGCGGACATAGTCCTGGCCACCAAGGCCGGGATCTCCCGACGCAGCGGGTTCCGGATGGTCGACACCTCTCGGGCCGGGCTGCTGGCCCAGCTGGACGAGTCCCTGCGCCGCCTGGGCACCAGCCACGTCGACCTGTGGCAGGTGCACAGCTGGTCCTACGGGACCGAGCTGGACGAGACCCTTGCCGCACTGGACACCGCGGTCAGCACCGGCCGGGCCCGCTACATCGGGGTGTCCAACTACTCGGGGTGGCAGACCGCGCGGGCCGCCACCTGGCAGCTCGCCTGGCCAGGCCGCGCCCCCCTGGTGTCCACCCAGGTCGAGTACTCCCTGGTCGAGCGCGGTGTCGAGCGCGAGGTGGTGCCCGCGTCGCTCGAGCTCGGCATGGGGCTGCTGCCCTGGTCGCCGCTGGGACGCGGCGTGCTGACCGGCAAGTACCGCACCGGGACCCCTGCGGACTCCCGGGCCGCCTCCCCGCACTTCGCCGCGTTCGTCGACCACGTCCTGACCGCGGAAGCCGACCGCGTCGTCGCGGCCGTGTGCACGGCCGCGGAGGGTCTGGGGCTGGCCCCCCTGGAGGTCGCGTTGTCCTGGGTGCGGGACCGCCCCGGCGTCGCCGCGCCCATCGTCGGTGCCCGCACTGCCGCGCAGCTGCGCGGGACGCTGCAGGCCGAGTCAGTCACCCTGCCGGCCGAGATCCGCGCCGCCCTGGACGAAGTGTCCCGGCCGCCGGCCGGCTACCCCGAAAGCGGTGAGGATCAGCACCGCCCGCCCCACGACGGGAGCGACCCGAGCTGAACGTCGTCCAGATCCTGCAGCGAGGCGGTCTCGACGGGCACACGGTGCTGCCTCGCGAGGTCGTGCTGGCCGCCACCGGGCTGGCCGAACTCCAGGACGCCTGCTCCGCCGGAACCGTGGTCGCCGACGATCGCTGGGTGGCGCTGGAGTCGGTGGCCACCGCCGAGAACGCGGTGGCCGATGAGGTCGTCGGGCTCGCCGCGCAGTCACGCCTCGCGCTGGTGCTCGGTGAGGTTCCCCCAGGGGCCGACGTCTACGCAGTGCCACATGCCGAGCGGCTCAGTCTGGAGGAGCTCGCTGCCGCACTACAGCAGGCCCCACCGGACGCGGCGGTCGTCGTGGCCGGCGACCCGGACGAGCTACCCGGCCGCTGGCCTGGCGCCGCGCTGCGTGACCTGATCGATTGGGGGGCGCTGCCGGTTCGCGACGTCCGCCCCGACCCGGGCGACGGCCCGCTGCTCGCGCGCCTGCCGGCGGCGCTGCGCCGGGCAGAGCTGCTGGCGCCGCAGCCGGACGACCGCAGCGTGGTCGTGGTGGCGTGCGCCGACGACCAGGAGGTGACGTTGCGGGCCAGGCAGCTCGTGTCAGACTCGATCCCGAGAGCGTTCGGGGCCATCGACGTCCTCGTGCTGACCCCGCTACGGCGTGGATCGGCGGGTCAGGTCGCCCTGGCCGAGGCGCTGCCCGGCACCGAGGTGGCGACGGTGCACGAGGCGGTCGGACGCACGTGCCAGGCTGTCGTCGCCTGCTTTCCTGGTCAGGCTGCTGGGGTGCTGTCCCGGGCCCTGGTGTACAGCTGCGTGATGCGCGCCGGGCGGCACCTGTCGGTCGTGACCGCTGCAGGGGACGCACTACCGTCGGTGGTCGCGGGCGATCGCGGCCCGCGTCGGGTCACGATGCTGCGCCGGCTGTTGGTGTCCGGCGCCGCCGAGCTGGACGCGCTGGGGACCTGACGGGTCACAGGTTCAGGTCTTCAAGGTCGTCGTCGTCCTCGTCGTCCTCGTCATCAATCACGTCGTCGTTCTCGTCCTCGTCGTCGTACTCGTCGTCGTACTCAACGACGGACATCGGCACGACCTCGTCGTAGGCGTCGTACAACGCCTCCTCGTACGCGACGAACGCGTCGGCGAGGTGCGCGTACTCGGCGAAGACTTCTGGATCAGCCTCACCGGTGCGCCGCTCGGTGGCGGCCAGATGCGCCTGCAGCGCCTCGACCAGGGCCTGCAGGCGGGTGCGGACGATCTCGGGGTCGGCCATGGGGAGGACGCTACCGGTCCTGACACCATTCCCCGGCCGGTGATGCCACCATGTGCACAATGGCCGAGTACGAGGTACAGCAGCTGCACCTGCCCCGCGGCACCACGCGAAGCGCTGCCCGCCGCCTGCTGACCGACCGGGCTGAGTACGGGGGCTGGGAGATCTCGCGGCTGCTGCTGTTCCCGGACGGGTCCCGCAAGATCTGGCTGCGCCGTCGGATCATCCGGGTGCGACGGACGTTCTCCTCGGCGTCGTCCGGCTGAGCCTGCGCCGGCAGATGGGTCAGCACAGGTCCAAGAAGCGGTCCAGGACCCGAGTGCCGAACTGTAGCCCGTCGACCGGCACCCGTTCGTCCACGCCGTGGAACATGGCTGCGAAGTTCAGATCGGAGGGAAGCAGCAGCGGTGCGAACCCGATGCACCTGATGCCAATTCGGGAAAACGCCTTGGCGTCGGTGCCTCCGGACAGCGTGTAGGGCACCGGGCGGGCGATTGGGTCCTCCGCCCTCAGCGAGGCGCACGCCGCGTCGACCAGCCGGCCCTCGAACTCGGTTTCCAGCGCGATGTCGTGGTGGACGAACTCGCGCTGGACGTCCGGCCCGAGGAGGGCGTCCAGCTCGGCAAAGAACTCCTCCTCGTAGCCTGGAAGGAACCTGCCGTCGATGTGCGCCTCGGCGTGGCCGGGGATCACGTTCACCTTGTACCCGGCTGCGAGCATCGTCGGGTTCACCGTGTTGCGCAGTGTCGCTCCGATGAGGATGGCGATCGGGCCCAGCTTCGCGACGACGCTGTCGATGTCGCCCGGGTCGAGATCGACGCCCAGAACGTCGGAGATCTCCGCGAGGAATCGCTGGACAGTCGGGGTCACCCGGATCGGGAAGGTGTGGCGTCCCACGCGGGCGACGGCCTCGCACAAGGTGGTCACCGCATTGTCGTCATTGATCATCGACCCGTGGCCGGCGCGGCCACGGGCGGTCAGCCGCATCCAGGCCAGTCCCTTTTCCGCGGTCTCGATCAGGTACAGCCGAGTGTCCCCCCCGACGCTCACACTGAAGCCGCCGACCTCACCGATCCCTTCGGTCACGCCGTCGAACAGCTCGCGGTGGCTCTCGACCAGGCGGTGGGCGCCCTGTTTGCCTCCAGCTTCCTCATCCGCCAGGAAGGCCAGGACCAGGTCCCGCGCAGGCCTTCGTCCCTCACGTAGTCGCTGACGGACAACGGCCAGCGTCATCGCGTTCATGTCCTTCATGTCCACCGCGCCACGACCCCAGACGCATCCGTCGGCCACCTCACCGGCGAACGGGTCGACCGTCCAGTCCGACGCGTTCGCGGGCACCACGTCGAGGTGGTGGTGGATGAGCAACGGATCGCGGCCGGGATCGGAGCCGGTGACCCGAACGATCACGTTCGCCCGCCCGCCGCCGGTCTCGATGAGCACGGGGTCAAGACCGACCTCGGCGAGCTTGTCCGCGACGTACTCCGCGGCCGGGCGCTCCCCGGGGCCTGAGCCATCGCCGAAGTTTGTGGTGTCGATGGCAATCAGCTCGCTGCACAGGTCGGCGACCTCCTGCGCTGCCGTACGCCGATCCGACGGGTGCTCCTGCGTGGCGGCCATGTTCCCATCTTGCCTGCCCTCGCACCGTCAAGGCACTGGCAGGGCCTTTGGTAAGGTTGCGCCCGCTGTCCGCGCCTCCCGCGGATGAGTCCGAGTGGCGGAATGGCAGACGCGCTAGCTTGAGGTGCTAGTGCCCTTTAACGGGCGTGGGGGTTCAAGTCCCCCCTCGGACACTCCTCATCGCAACGAGACAATCCTCTGCAAGCTTCTGACCTGCACGTATGTAATCCACTGCGTCCACAGCGTCCGCCTGAGTCCACCCCGTACGACCGACTCGACGGGCTGTGTGTAGAGAATTTGTAGAGAAACGCGAGCGGCACGGTGCTTGTGTGGTCTCAGCTGATGTGGATCACATTGGCCTCAGGTGATCCGTTACATGGCCTCGACTGATGTGCGACATGGCATCGGGTGATGCGTTACAGGTCTCGGGTGATCCTTGACGCAGGTGCTGGCACTCAGGAGATCGGAGTGGAAGAAGAGCGAACGGTCGTCGAGCAACGGTACGAGGCGGTGATGGCCGTCGTTCGGGACGGCGAGTCGGTGGCCGCGGTTGCCAGGCTGTATAGCGTCTCGCGACAGACGGTCCACAGCTGGCTCAGCAAGTACCAGGCGGACGGCATGGCAGGCCTGATCGACCAATCCCACAGGCCACGACGCTCACCGAACCAGACTGCACCGGCAGTCGAGGCGGCGATCTGCGAGATGCGTCGTCGTCGGCCGACTTGGGGGCCGCGACGGATTGTTCACGAGCTGCAGGCGCAGGGCATGATCGCTTCGCGCGCCAGCGTGCATCGCGTCCTGGTACGCAACCGGCTGATCGTTCCCGGTACCAAGCGTCGACGCCCCGGTGACTACAAACGCTGGGAACGCAGTCGGCCGATGGAGCTGTGGCAGATGGACATCGTGGGCGGAGTGCACTTGGAGTCCGGAGTCGAGCTGAAGGTCGTCACATGCGTTGACGATCACTCGCGCTTCTGCATCTCCTGCGGTGTCGTGCCGCGAGCAACAGCGCCCGTCGTGTGCCAAGTGTTCGTCGACGCCCTTCGCATCCATGGGGGTGCCGGAGGAGATCCTCACGGACAATGGCAAGGTCTTCACGAACCGGCACACGCCGTTTCGCAGGCCTGAGACGATGTTCGACCGCATCTGTCGCGAGAACGGCGTCGTCCATCGGCTGACCGCGGTCCGCTTCCCCACGACGACCGGCAAGATCGAGCGCTTCCATCGCACGCTCAAGGACGAGCTGCTCCGTGGTCGTCGCTTCACGAGTCTCGATGATGCTCAGGCTGCGATTGACGTCTGGGTCGCCAGCTACAACAACGAACCGCCTACATCAGTCCCTTGGCATGCTGACTCCGGCGACGCGGTTCCATGCTGAGCGCCCAGTCCGGTTCACAGAGCCGAAGCAACGGGTCGTCTCCGAGGGTGGTGTCGAGGTCAGGCGGACGGTCGCGCCGCGCAGGACCATCACAATCAACCGACATCCGTACTCGGTGGGGGTCTCGTTCGCTGGCAAGATCGCCACAGCCCAGATCGAGACGACCGTCGTGCATCTGTACGTCGGTGGCAAGCTGATCAAGACGATCCCGCGACGCCACCTCGGCGAGGTGACACGGTTCGTGCCCGACAAGAAGCACCGATCTCGGCGGGCTGCGGACGCGCGCCGACGAGCGCTCACGGACCAGACGGACGAGGACGGCGCCGCGTCCGCTGTCCCTAAGTAGCTCGCTGGCTTATTTAGGCTTGTATGATAACCCTAGACAAGGAGGTGCCATGTCAAGGGTTATCCAACGCCAGTGGAGCAACGATCTGTCGGCCCCATCCCGCCGCGACCGGCAGACCTGTGAGTACGAAGCGTACGTCCCAGACATTCTCGTGGGGCGGCCGATCACCTTGCGGGGTGATGTGGCCGCCGACATCACCGACGCCGAGTCGGCCATCGCCAGGCTCGACGTGGAGGCGACGTCCCTCGGCGACACGGAGGCGTTGGCCCGCATCCTCCTGCGCGCCGAAGCGGTCGCCTCCTCCCGTATCGAAGGGCTGGAGGTCGGGGCGCGGCGGCTGCTCCGTGCCGAGGCGGCAGCTCAGCTCGGGGAACACCCCTCGGATGTCACCGCGATGGACGTCCTCGCGAACATCGACGCCATGGCCTCCGCGGTGCGTGGCCTGAACCCGGGCGACACGATCACGGTGGATCACCTCCTGGCGTTCCATCGCCGCCTGCTCACCGGAACGCGGTTGGAGGCCCATGGCGGCCGCATCCGCACGGAGCAGAACTGGATCGGTGGCAGTGACTACAACCCCTGCTCAGCAGCATTCGTCCCGCCGCCGGCCGAGTTCGTGAGCGATCTGCTCGACGACCTGTGCGCATTCTGCAACGACGATTCCCTGCCGGCCGTCGCCCAGGCGGCGATGGCGCACGCCCAGTTCGAGACCATCCACCCCTTCGTCGATGGCAACGGAAGGACCGGCCGTGCGCTGATCCATCTCGTCCTGCGGCGCCGCGGTCTAGCCGTCCGGGTGCTGCCTCCGGTGTCGCTGGTCCTGGCGACCTGGGCCAAGGATTACATCGACGGGCTGGTTGCCACCCGCTACCGAGGCCCCGCCACCTCACGAGCTGCACAGGACGGCCTGAACCTGTGGGTCGGCAGATTCGCGGGCGCCTGTCGTCGTGCGGTCGAGGACGCGGCCTCCTATGAGCGGCGAGCACACGAAATCGAAACGGAGTGGCGTCGGCGTGTCGGGCGTATCCGCAGCCGATCTGCCACCGACCTCCTTCTTCGCGCCCTGCTCGGCGCACCCGTGGTCACGGTGACAAGTGCCGCCAGCCTCATCGGCCGCAGCTTCCCGCAGACCAACGAGGCCATCACCCGGCTCGGCGATGCAGGGGTGCTCGAGCAGGTGACCGTCGGCCGCCGGAACCGCGCCTTCGAGGCCCCCGACATCATCGAGGCGTTTACCGACCTCGAACGCCCAGCTCGCCAGCCCCGAGGGTGACACCCGGGCCAGCGAGCCTGAGCGGCGAGTGCCACGGCGGCGAACCTGATCCCCGAGTTGTCACGCATCTCCTGAGGCCAAAGTGTCAACCATCAGTTGAGACTTCACAGAGCGGCACGGTGCTGTGTGGTCTCAGCGGATCTGGATCACGTCGACCTGGAGTGATCCCTTACGTGGCTTCGACCGACGGCGACATCAGGTCGACGATGCGCTCCGCTTGGCAAATGATCGTTGACAGCGTGCGGTCCGGCCAGGCTCTTTGGGGTACAGCGGGTAGCCTCGGCTGTCCCGAAGCGGCGACGCGACGGTCAGCGACACACCGTGAAGCGACTTTAGTTCGCCACGCTGATACCGCGCCTCTGCTACAGTACGGCGCATGCCTTCCAAGATCCTTGAGGAACTCCAGAGCCCAGCGCTCCGCGCCGCGATCGTGCGGGCGCTCCGGTCCACGTACGAAGAGAACCATGAGCGTCACGACCCCGACATAGGGCATGACGCGATCACGTTCGGCACGTCAGTCTGGCGCTCCGGTGTGTTCTTCATGAGCAAGGAGCTGGCAGGCGTCCCAGGTGCGTCGTGCGAGGAGGTCAACCAGTCGCTCGCCATCATCGTCGGTCGTTGCAGACTGCGTGTCCACAAGCTGGGAACGAGTGAGCTGGACACACCGGAGCGGTGTTTCCCGAACAACACGGGTCCGGCGTCGAGGATGGGTGGCGACGATCGCCAGCTGACCTTCGATCTGGGTGCCCCGGAGGCGACCGAGTACTTGGACTGGGTCATCGGACACTACGGATCGGCCGACGATGGTATGCGTGCAGTGCGCCTGCAGGCTGTCGGAAGCGAGCGAGCCCTTGACGGCAAGATCGCGCGGTGGGAGGCCATCGAGACCGTCTTCGATGCGCGCGAGGGTGCCACGATCCGATCACGCAAGCCGAACAACATGATGACGTCGCTGTGGTGCCAGAACCAACGGTTGCGTTGCGCGTAGTGAAGAGCGAAGAGGACGGCAAGGCCAACCCCGCATGAGTGGGGGCGAGACGCGCGTCGTGCCGGAACTGTTCGATGGGCACCGGCTTCGACAGGCTCGGATCTACAAGGGATTGAAGAAGCTCGACCTCGCTCGGGCGATTGACGTTACACCCGCGGTGATCGGTCAGTACGAGAGCGGCAAGACTCGTCCGAGCGGTCCGGTGTTCGCCTCCATCGCTCTGCACCTCGGGTTCCCACCGGAGTTCTTCGAGCGGCGAGGACATCCCCTACGTGTGCCTGAAGGGGAGGCCCACTTTCGCAAGCTGCGCTCGACAAGCAAGCTGGAACGCGACCAGGCGCTGGTTCGGCTGGAGTTCCTCGCTGAGGTGATGGCTGACGTCGAGAAGCGTGTGCAGTTGCCTGACGTTGATCTTCCCGAGTTCCCTGTTGATGACGCGGCGCCTGACGCCGAGCCCGAGGCGGCAGCAGAAGCTGTCCGACGAGCGTGGGGCCTCGGGACCGGCCCCATCGACAACGTCGTTCGCCTTCTAGAGGGGCGCGGCGCCGTCGTGATCCGCCCGGCCGTCGGAAGCTCGGGCGTCGATGCGTTCTCGACATGGATCGGCCACCGCCCCGTGGTTGTACTCGGGAGTGATAAGGACGACACCGCGCGCTCGCGATTCGATGCGTCCCACGAACTGGGACACCTCGTGATGCACCACGATGCTGAACCTGGACGGCACGTGGTGGAGACGCAGGCGCATCGGTTCGCTGCAGCGTTGTTGATGCCAGCGGAGGTGATCGGCAAGGAGTTTCCAAACCGCATGAGCTGGCCTGCGTTCTTCACACTCAAGCAGCGGTGGCGGGTGTCGCTGCAAGCGCTGCTGTATCGCGCGAAAACGCTGGGGGCGTTGAGTCCAGATGCTTACCAGCGAGCACAGATTCATGTGTCACGCCAGGGGTGGCGAGACAACGAACCAGGCGACATCGGTGACCCGGAGGAGCCAGCGTTGCTCGGGAGGGCCTTCGATCTCATGCGGTCTGAGCTGAGCATCGACGAGGTCATGATCGCCGCAGACTGCCGCCTGCCCGACGGCGTGTTCCGGGCACTGCTCGAAGGTGCCATTCCGTCCGCTCGGGACCGACCTCGGGTGGCGGTGGAGTAGGTGACACCCCTGTCACAGCGACCCTACGCTCTCTACGTACGCAACGGTGGCCATCCGCATCAAGGCACGACCGACCCCGCTCGAAGGGAATGAACCGTGCCTACCTATGACGGCCGGCTGGAGCTGACCTGGCCAACAAGCAGCTGCGTCTACTTGCGCATGAGGACGGGTCCTACGAGTGGGTCAAGCCCTCCGACTACCGCATCGCCGAGGTACGGCTACTGCATGACGTCAGGACCGACCGGAGCCTGGGTCGACTCGGCCCCGTGTACGTTTTGGCCGCGGGTCAGCCTGCGCAGGTCGGCGCCGTGCACCGCATCGTTCTCTTCGATCCCGGGAACACCACGGATTTCACGAACGGCTCCTGCGACACTCACTACAACATCAACGCACTGCTCGCCAACTGGCTGCGTAGCAACACCAGCAACCAGCTCTGGGTTCTCACCGGCCTCAACAGCGAGGAGAAGCCGCGACGGTGCAACTGGGTGACCTGCCAAGGAAGGGCCACCTTCCACGGGCTCTGGACGTACCACTTCGCCGGAATCTGGAATCAGCCGTTCGCTGGACAGGCCACCGTCTGCGACTACAACAACCTTGGACACCAAGCCACGCTCAGCGACTTCGCGAGTATCGTTCAACACCCGCAGTCGACATGCCCGACCGCAGCAGGAGCACCGTCACCCACTGCCTGGCATCCCTGATAAGGACAGCAGCCCTCATGCTGTGAGCGTCCAGCTGGGACCGACTCTCAGGTCATCAGATGCACCTGGCAACGCTGGGTCGGAAGTGGTCTCGAAGTCCATGGGATCTCAGCTGACCCGGGCCCTGCAGCCGAAACGGTTCAACACTCGGGCTGGCATGAGACCTGTCCCCAGGCCTGGCGGACGAGCTTGGTAAAGCTCCAATCGACATCAGTGCACAACCTCAAGATCATCTGTGGCACCACGAAGCTTCTACTTGCGCGGGGAGAAACCGGGTTGACCTATCGAAGCCGAGTCAGCTCGCGCTGTGCGCGACGACAGAAGCGATCCAGTTCTGGACCGCTGAACTGCGACGATAGATGCCCACGGCCGAGATCGCGCATGACGGGCCCCAGTCCGTCAGGGCCATCAATACCGTGGGTTGGTTCACGCCGGTGACCGGCCCACCAGAGTCGCCAGTGCAGGTATTTCTCGTCATTCCTGGATTCGGGTGCAGACACAGTTCGAGCTGCGCGCTGAATGCCCGACCGGCTGTGCGAGCGGCCAACGAGCAGGTTGAGTTCGGTGCGGATCCAAGTCGTACTTCGCGAGGGGTGCAGGAGGAAGGCCCATTCGGGACATCGCTCCCCCACCCCAGAGCGACGTATGGGCCGATCGCGTCCGAGACCGTGTACGGGGCCTGTGACACGGCGCCTGACAAAAACAGCAGTGCTAGACCCATCCGGCTGGGGTCGGTTGACGTCAGAATCGAGGTTACGTGTCTGCGCGCTCCACCCACGGGCCCTGTTCGGCACAGGTTGAACGCACCCACGAGGACATCGATCCGCTTCGCGGCTTTGCCCGCGACGCAGTGGGTCACGGTAAGAACGACGCGGGGGGATATGAGCGCTCCATCGCAGAACTGGGTCAGGAGGAGGTCATCGGTTGGCGCTGCGGCGTCGACCAGGGCAACCAACCCGGTCGCGGGACGTGACGCGGGCTTGGCTGCGTCCGGCATGCGGATAGGCGACGTGGAGGTGCACGAACCCAACAGTGCCGCCAGGGCGATAAGTCTCAGCGAGCGCGCGCGAGGAGATCGTCGGGTCAGGGCGCGCATACAGACGGCGAGACTTGCAGTCGGATGCGGGTGGCTGTGTGGAGTATGTATCGGTGTCCAGTGTTGTGGTAGGAGACGATCAACCCAGCGGCTTGGGCTGTCGTGGCTTCCGCGGTAACCATCGCGACAAGGTTTTCTGTGAGGGAACCGGGCGCGATCGTAGTGCCCGGCGCGGGGCGGCGCTGGTCCCACATCACACCCGGCTCAGGCCCCTGTGGCGGTGGGTAGGTTAGGGCGACGCCAATAAGATTGTGTTGCGCAATCGGCACCAGGAGCACACTGGTGAGCTTTAGTTGCTTTGGGTAAGCCAGGATGACGGAGTCGATCGTCACCGTTTCATTCGACGTGTTCTGTAGCGCATCTATTCCAATGACAGCCGACGGAGACTTGGCGTCCACCGGGACGCACTCCTCCCCGGGAGTTCCTCCGTCCCCCAGCGGGCCGGTATTGACTGGCTCCGTGTTGATGGTCGATGCGCAACTTGCTAGGAGGGCTCCGGTCACGAGCACCAGAATGGCTCTTCGCACCAGCCAGCCTTACGCCTGCGCGACGAGCTGGTAGGGCGTGCCGCCGGGGTAGCCGCCCGTCCCGCAAAGGTGCCTCTGCGCGCTGAAGCTGTACTCGACGGAAGCCGACGTCGAATACCCAGTGTCGGTGCTGAGATTGATGCCCACAAATCCTCCGACGGAGAAGCCATTCGTCCAGGTGATAGCCGTTGTCGATTCCTTCCGGAACACGCTCCCGGCAAGCTGAGAGACGCAATAGCCCGCTGCAGGCGCGCCCGATGGTCGCTGAATCTGCGCTCCCGCCGCCCACGAGACAGCCTTCGCCAGGTAGTCGACAGTCGTGGGCTGGCGCGGATTAATGCATGTCCGGCGGAACTTTTCGAAGGTGAACTCAGTCTCGTAGTACGCGTACTGCCCGTTGCCCTGGACCGGATAAGTCTCCGACCCAGTGCTGCCGACTCCGGTAGTCCCGCTAGCCGAGAACGATCCGTAGGCTCCGCTAAGAGAGAAGCCCTCCCCGAGGCTGCTGCTTGAGCCGCTCGTGTAGACGAACTGGTGCGTGACCCCAGTCGTTGTGCTATAGGTCTGTCCCACGATGTCCCACCCGGGTCCATAGTTCGTGACGACGGCGAGGGTGCACGAGCCCTTGTTCACAGCGCTCGTTGAACCGGGGGGACCAACGTTTTGGGTGCCGGTACTCGCACCGTTGAGCGGCAGCACAACGTCTGCGTGCTCGGGCGCGACCGACCACAGGCTTCCCGATGCCGTGGGACCCGAGGCGAGGGCAGGCGGAGTTCCGCCAATCTCGGTCATGGAACCAGTCGAAGGATCGAACTTGCGGGGAAAGCCGAAGGGCACCGTGCCCTGACCAATCGCCCCGGCATCAATCTCGAAGTTGATGATGCCGGACGAGTCGGCCATCGGCGAGACGAGGTCGGCAGAGGCGATTCGCAGGGTATAGGCGCCGTTGATGTCTGCAGTCGCGGCGCCCACAGCCTGAAGCTTGAACCCATCCCCGGGGCTTAGTCCCTTCAGCGCATCGTTGGCTGGCCATGCGTACAGCACCACGTCGGCAAACGCCGCGGCACTTCCATCGCTTTTCAAGATGTGCCCGGACGCCACCACGGGAGTTGTGAGCGACGCAGAATCGACCAACCCGACCAGATCCGCCGTGGGCGGAGTTGGGGCCGCCGGACTCGATGCGCTGGCCGCCTGAGTGCTGGACAACATCGCCACAACCGAAGCGGCCAGAACGACGGCGACAATTCGCTTGTTCATGATTCCCCCGAGCCCTGACGTGACGAGCAGGCACCCACCCTCTAGGGACTGAGAGATGCCTGTCAAGGGGTTTTCGATCTTGAGCTGGGGGTGCCGTCGACTCTGGTGCCCGTGGTCCGGCGCGATTCTGCCGTGTCGGAGCATCCCCGCTGACGGACATGACGATGGTCTTAGGCTCGAGTCGGGACGCTTCGGCGGCGACAGGGTCGTCCCATCGCTGCCCTCACGGGGCATGGCGTTGTCGGCCGCAGGGCAGTCGGGCGGACCGTGCCGTGTATTGCGGGCGGTGAGACACGGGGTGCCGAGGCCATTCCGGGCATGCTGGAGCACCTGGTCCGGAGCTACGGAGGGGCTAGGGTTGCGCCGCACCAGAGGCGGCACAGGGTTTGCGCCCAATGTGTCACGGAGACGGGCTTTGAACCGACGGTCCGGTTACTCGCCCGTCGAGAAGCCGGGCCGTAGCCGCCGCGGAGCGGCCCAGATTCGGTCAACGACGAGAGTGTGCGAGCCGGACACGGTCTGCGCGGCGGAACCAACAGACAGTTGACGCTGGGCACGGGGTCGCGCGGTACCACGGCGCTAAGCGATCATTGGGACGATGTGTCCCATCCAATGAGCAGCCACCACTTGCGAGGAGCTGCTCGACGGCGGCTATACGGCGGGGTCGGCGGCGAAGCAGATCCATCTGATGGCGCACTTGAGTCGCTGGCTGGAAGGGCAGGGACTCGGCCCGGGTGACCTGTCGACTGCCGTGGTCGGGAGGTTCTTCGGTGCGCGGCGGGCGCAGGGATACGCCAACCTGACCTCGCCTCGGGCGATGGCCGCCCTGGTGGTGGCAGTGCCAACCCGCCCCGGCGTTGTCGAGGCTGCTCCCACCCATCCCCACGCCTCCGGGGTCAGGCTGCCTCCAGCTTCAGCGACCTGCTGCGACAGGCCGCCGGTGGGTCCTTACACCCCACCCGGTCAAACAGCGCCTCGTGGCGCACCCAGCCATGAGTGGCCTCCACCGCGACTTCCGCGCCGGGCCCGGCCTTGGCGACCTCGGCCACCAAGTTCGACACCGAGTTGTCGATCCGGACACAGTCCACGACCTCCCCCTCACCATCCATCCGCAGCACCACACTGCGACGACGATGACGATCGATCCCCACGTACTGCCTGCACTTCTCGTAACGTTGGTTCACGGCGGCCTCCTACTCACCGTGGGCGATTTCTGACAATCCGAGAATCCTCGGATAACCCACCGAGCGGGAGGCCCGCCCGCTCAGTCATCGCATCACTTCGCGCGCACGCTCGCCAGCACACTGTCTGGCACGTTCCTTCGGTTTACGGCTGGGGCTTGGTCGATGCCTTTAGGCGGCGCGCGATGGCGGCGACCTCGTCTAGGCGGCCCTCGGCGATGTCCACTATCAGGAGATAGGCATCGTCATTGGACAACGTCAGCCGTAGGCCATTGACCCCGTAGAAGGCGATCAGGCCCGCGAGTGCGAGTCGCTTGTTCCCATCCACCAGGGCATGGTTGCGGGTCAGCGAGTGCACCAGCGCCGCCGCCTTGTCGTGGATCGTCGAGTAGGCATCCCGGCCGTAGGCGGTGGCTTGTGGCCGCGCCAGAGCGGACTCCAACAGGCCGATGTCACGAACCTGCGCTGGCTCCCCGAGCGTCCGTTCCGCAACGTAGAGCACGTCGGCCAAGTCGAGGAAGATCATCGACCGAGCCGCTCCAGCGCCTCGGCGTAGCGCGGCAGCTCCTGATCCAGAATTCGGTCCAGCAGCTCACGGCGGCTGTTGCGTTCGACGTAGTCCCGCACCGCTTCGCGAGCGACCTCCTGCATTGACCGCCCCTCATGCTCAGCCTGCTGACGCAGCGCATTCGTCTCGTCCTCGGTCAGCCGCAAGGTCATCGCCATGGTTCATGGTATCAGGCACGATACCGCCCTGGAATGCCGGTTATTGAGCTAGGCCGTACCGCGCGGCCAACGAGCGAGACGCCATGCCGAGCCCGTGCAAATCTGTGAAGTCGGTCCTCGGACACCGGGTCAAGATCATCTGAGTGCGTTGCCCAGGCAGTAGTTTGCCTTCTGTGCGCTTGCGTCCGGATGGGGCTTGCGTGGACCTTCAGTCGATGCTGCCGCGGCTCGCTATCCATTCTGTGGGTTGGCCTGTGACCGCGTTGATGTGGTCGTAGTCGGAGTCGTAGTGCAGCACGGTCGCGCCCGCGACTTCTGCGATGGCAGCGATAAGCAGATCGGGCAGTTTCGCCGCTCGGTGTAGCCCGCGGTGGGCGAGTTGTTGCTGCACATGCAGCGCCCGTTCCCCGGCAGCCGGCGTCATCGGCAGGCTCGGATAGGCCTGGGCACGGGTGGTGGCCCATTCGTCGTACTCGACAGGCCCGCGGGCCGAGTGCAGCAGTTCAAGATCGACCACGGGACAGGTGCACAGCGCATACCCGGCGGCAAGTTTCGCTGTGATCGCTGCGGCGACCTCGGGTCGGCTCGCAATGCGCGTCCATACGCTGGTGTCCACCAGCACGGGCGTCGTCGGGATGCTCACCGCGTCCACGCGTCATGACGAGCGTTGTCCAGTAGGGCGGGGTCTGCCCAGGCACCGGTTCGGATCTTGTCGAGCTCGCGGCGCTGTGCCGCGGCGGCGACTGCGGCACGCAGGGCTGCCGTGACAGTGTCCTTCTTGGTGCGTGTGCCCAGGACCTCGCTCGCGGCGGTAAGCAGGTCCGGATCGACGTCCACCAGGGTCCGAGTCATGACTCGATGATACCTGATAATGATCAGATTGGCTGCATGTTGGGGGAAGTGCTGTAGCAAAGAGCTTGCGGGATATATATCAACAGGAGCAGAGCAACCGCTCCCACAGCCCACGGACCTGGCCCTCATCGTTGACCCTCGGTGGATCGACGGGTAGAAGCCTGGTCTGATGTGGGCCCGTCACTTTCTGCGAGCTTGCCGAGAACCCAATCGGGGAGACGCCAGGTGGGCGTGCAATCTGGTGAAGTCGGTCCTCGGACACGGGCTCAAGATCATCAATCCTCGGCGCACTTACTTCCTACGCCGTGCCGCGCGCCAAGACCCAACGGTGCTGGAACTCGAGCACCTCGGCGGCGACCTCAAAGTCGGCGTCATAGTGCAGGACCGTGACGCTGTGGTCGGCGGCGAGGACCGCGGTCAACAGGTCGGCGATACCGACGGCTCGATGTCGCCCGGTGCGTGCAAGCTCGCGCTGCACCTTGAACGCCTGGTGCCAATGGGTGTCGTCCGTTGGCAAGTACTCGTACGCCTCACGGCGGTCAGTACGCAGTTGTTCGTACTCGGCGGGACTGCGCGCACTGTAAAGCGCCTCGGCGTCCAATGTCGCGCACGTTGCGACCACCGCCGCTTCGATCAGCGGCGTCAGCTTCGCAGCAACCTGCGGGTTGCTCATCCGGGCGGCGGCGCTGGTGTCGATGAGGTACCTGGCCGTTACCGCCACGCCGCGGCCCGCTGCTCGGCGTCGGACATGGACTCCAATCCACCGTCGGTGAGCCACTCGATCTGGCGTACCCTCGCTGCGCTGGACGCCGCCTGCCGCAAAGCGGCGCGCACTGTGTCAGAAACGCCGACCGTGTGCAGCTCACGCTGGGCGTGTGCCAGTAACTCATCGTCGAGTTCGATCAGTCGCTTGGTCATGCGACACCTCCATATACAAGCGCTGAGAGAAGTATATACCCATACGTGGACGACCTGCAGCGCCTCGGTCATTCATGACAGCCTGTCCCCCGCTGGGGCTGGCTCGGGTAGGTCACGGGGCCAAGCGCAGACCCGCCAGTTCGGCGTGCAATCCGGTGACGTCGGTCCTCGGACACTTTTCAGGCCCCACACGAGACCGCTGATCAGAGCCTCAAACAGCGTCTGATGCGTGAAGGACCGGGGCCTCCGCTCCCCGTGACACTTTCCCCGGCGGGATGCTGGGGGTGCTCACGTCTACGACGAAGGAGATCGCGAGCCGGAAGACCAGGTCGGCGTCCTGCCAGGCGTCACCGGCCAACTCCCGCTCAGCCAGGCGCTACCGGGGTGGCAAACCGTCTGGCGCGCCAAGACGGAGAACAGTCCGCACGTCTGGGGAACGATCCGATCAATTCGCTCCTCCGGGGAGCCTCATCTTGCCTCGGTCCCCAGTGGCCAGGTCAAAACCAGAAGCAGATCCTGCAAGGCAGCCTCTCGAGTCGGAACGCTCCCTTCGCCAGGGGCGCGCCCATCGGGGCAGCCCCCGTGCTCGCGGCAAGATGGCTAGCGTCTAGGACATGGGCGAGGTGTCTGCGGGATGGGCGACGGACCTCTACGTGCTCGAACACAGCGGTTCGTTGATCGACGACCGCGGCGACCATCTTGTCGTCCGCACGCCCAGCAACCCCGACTTCCACTGGGGCAACTGCCTGTTCGTGACTGCCCGGGAGTCCGTCGATCAGACCGAGCGGTGGGTGAGGACTTTCCACGAGACCTTCCCCGCGGCGACCTGGATTGCCATCGGCCTGGTTCGCATGCCCACCGACACGTCGGCCTGGGCGGAGCACGGAGTGACTGTGGTTCTGGACGAAGTCCTCACCACGGGGTGTCTACCGGACCTGACCCAGCTGCCGGACGGGTACACCGTTCGCCGGTTCGCCGGAGACGACTGGGAGCAGTCCGTAGCGCGGGAGCTGCGACAGAACAGCCGCACTGCAGTGTACGAAGCCGTCGCCCATGAGCGGTTCACAAGAGCTCGGGCGGCGTCGTACCGCGGCATGACCGAGAACAACTCCGCCGCCTTCTTCGGCGCCTTCCTCGACGACCTGATGGTCGCCGAGCTGGGCATCGTCTGCTGCGGACCGATCGCGCGGTACCAGGCTGTCAGCACGGACGAGGATCATCGGCGTCGGGGGCTGGCCTCGCATCTGCTCGGCGTGGCCGCGAGGTGGGCCGCCGACCAAGGCTGCACCCGGTGGGTCATCGTCACCGAGGCCACGAACCCAGCTGGCCGCGTCTACCGGCGGGTCGGGTTCGAACCGGACAGCGGCATCGCCCAGGCGTACCGCCCGCCGCCTCGCTGATCCGAAACTCGCAGCGACCCCCAGCAGCTCGACACTCTGGCTCCGGGGTCACAGTGGCCAGCGGACCCGATGTGCCATCACTGGCAGTCGGGTCAGCGGCGTCTCATCGTCTTCACCGCGACCGCGATCACGGCAACGATCAGGACCACGCCAAGCACGAAGAGGCCGGGTATCCATACGACGGACACCAGTGAGGAGGAGGTCACCTGGACAACCTAGCCGGTCCGGGCGGTTCGGCCAGCACCCGTCCCGAGCTGCCAGGCTGGGTTGAGTCGGCGCCTGTCGAGCTCAGGACCCGGTGGCGCCGGCGCGCGAGGAGGTCCCGCGTCGAAGCGTCCCGGCGCAGGCTGCGTTGCCTACACCGGCGCGAACTCGGCCGGCACCAGCACAGCTGCCGCCAGACCCGAACGCTCTGCCATCGCCGGTGGACTGCTGATCCCGGCCGACCACACGCAGCTGGCCCTCAGGCTCGGAGCAGGGCGACCGTCAGGGACCAGTACCCGGGCGTGGTGGGACCAGTTCTACGAGACCCAGAACGACGAAGCGGGACCGCTAGGACCCGTCACCAGCGGCCCTTCCCCGAGGGATCTACCTGATCTGGGATCCCAAGCACCGCACGCGACTGATTGCAGACCGCCGGACAGACAGACCGGGCCGCATCTCTTAGGCAGCCTCGGCGGCGGCACCCTCGCAGCCGGGCGGCCAGGTGGGGATCGCCCTCATCCGGCCTGACCCTCGCGTGGACCGACGGGCACGAGGCTCGGGTCTGGGGTCGACCGCGTCGACTTCCGATACCGGGGTCGTCCGAGCCTCAAGACGCTGCCACTCGGAGGCCGACATTCGAAGTGGCAGTCGGCTGCCAGGGCCGCACCCCGGCACGTTCCCCCGGCAATGCAGTCCGACGCCAGAACGCCAGACGTTGGAGGTGCTCCCGTGCGGGTGATCTACGTCGTCGGAGACGGACCGCTGGAAGGAGCAACCTACGCGGTGGACCGTCGCCTGCCAGTCAATGAGGAGCTCGAACTGTCCCTGGCAGAAGGGCCCACCGCCGTCTACCGGGTCGGGCAGGGCTCCAAGCTGTGGTTCATCCATCTACTGGCGTACCCGTCGTAGCGTCCGCTAGGCGTGTGACAGGCGTGGCGGGGGCCAAGAACTCGGCGCTGCATGTGGCGGGCCTATCGAGCTCGGGCTCGCCTCGGTGTAGCCCCGTAGGTCGGTGGAGCGGCAATGAGGACTTACGTCTCTGTCGTCCAGACTCCCGTCGAGATCACATCAGGTGTCGGGCAGGTGTCGGCAATCTGACATCGAGGTGGCATCGAGGTGCGTAACTCTGCATCGCAGTCCCAGGAGGTGAGCGTGATGACAGGCTCGATGGTCACGCCGGCGCCGCCGTCACGATGTCACGCGAGCCCCCATCCACGGATCTGAACAACCCGCAAGGAGGAGTCGTGCCGCTCTCCGAGCACGAACAGCGACAACTTGCGCAGATGGAGCGAGCGCTGAACGCCGAGGATCCCAAGTTCGCGTCCGCGCTCAGCGGAACCGAGTTGCCCGGACGCTACCGACGCCGGGCCGTGCTCGGCGTCATCGGCACCGCCGTCGGCCTGGCTCTGCTGCCCACCGGGATCGGGATCAAGTTCCCGCCCGCCAGCGTCCTGGGCTTCCTGATCATGCTTGGCTCGGCGTACTTGTCGATCACCAGCTGGCGTCGGGTTCGGCCGGCCGGCGGCACTGCGGAAGTACAACCGCACGCGCGGGCGATGCCCGGAAGCAAGGTGACGGCTCAGAAGCTCACCCGGATAGGCCGTCTCGAGGAGCGCTGGCGTCGTCGGCGCGGGGCCCCGGGCCGCTAGCTGCCCCCGCGGAACCCGGGCCCGTGGCACTGGGAACTGGTGGGACAGGCCCTGCCCGCGCTCGCCGACGAATGGCCCTCAAGCACGCGCGCAAGCACGGGCTGTTCGACGGAATCCGAACACTGCCGATTCCGGTGCCGGCGCCACCCTCGCCGACCTGACGGCCCGCATCGGGCACTGCACCCCAGCCATGGCTCCGCGGTATCAGCGCGCCGTCGAAGGCCGCGACCAGCAGATCGCCGACGCGCTGCTCGGCTTCGCCCAGCGCAACCCGTCGTCCTCGACGCACCATGCTTCGCCGGCTGACACCCGGCGCTCGCGAGGTGACCGGCGACCACGACCACGCGGACGCGCCCACGGCTGTGACCCCCACCAGTCGGTGTGCAGTTTTGGTAGGCCAGTTATTGCACGAACGGTGGTCTGAAGATCTCAGAGGCCACGCCACCGCCGGCGGCTGCCCTCGGCGGGAAGTCCTCGGGCGCCGGGAAGTCCCCCCGGCCGGCCGGCGAGGTAGGCGGTGCGCGCCCCCAGCGACGCCACCGAGCCTCAGCGCTCGCGGTCGAGGTGACTCATCTGCAGGGGGGCGTACCGCTCCCCCACGGCCGAGCCCGGCGGGACAGCGGCGTCGATCTCAGCGAGATCGGCGCTGGTGAGCTCGACGGCGACCGCTGCCAGCGCCTCGGACAGACGGTCCCGGCGCTTTGTCCCCACGATGGGCACTATGTCGTCGCCCTGGGCAGCGACCCACGCGATGGCCACCTGCGCCACGCTGAGTCCGTGGCGGTCGGCGACCGGGCGCAGACGGTCGACCAAGGCCCAGTTGTGGTCAGATTGGCCGGCTGGAGCCGCGGTGCCTGGGCCCGGAAGTCGCTAGGGGCGAACGTCGCCTCGCGGGCTTCAGTGACCAGACCGCGCGAGAGGACCCCGTAGGCGGTGATAGCGATGCCCAACTCGCGGGCTGCCGGCAGCACAGCCGACTCGATGCCCCTGGACAGCACGGAGCACTCCAGCTGCACGTCGCAGATGGGATGGACCGCTGATGCACGACGCAATGTGTCGGCCCCGACCTCGGACAGGCCGACGTGGCGGACCCAGCCCGCGCGCACCGCCTCGGCGATCGCTCCCACGGTCTCCTCAATGGGCACCGCAGGGTCCAGGCGAGCCGGTCGGTAGATATCGATGTAGTCAGTTCCCAGACGCCTCAGGGAGTACGCCAGGAAGTTGCGGACGGCCACCGGGCGGGTGTCGACCCCGCCCCACCGGCCGTCCGGGCCACGCAGTCCCCCGAACTTGACGCTGAGCTGGACCTGCTCACGCGAAAGCCCCGCGATCGCACGTCCGATCAGCATCTCGTTGTGGCCAGAACCGTAGAAGTCACCGGTGTCAAGGACAGTGATCCCCGCATCGAGCGCCGCGTGGATCGTGGCCACGCTCTCCTGGTCATCTGCGGTGCCGTAGACCCCGGACATCCCCATGCAGCCGAGCCCCATCGCGCTCACCGCCGGGCCTGACCTGCCGAGGCGGACGGGTCGAAGGGTCGCCACCGGGCCAACGTGCCGCGACCCACACTCCCCCTGGATCCGCGCGAGAGCGCCGACGGCGCGTTCGCGTCTGCGCCTCGACCCCGCGGGTGCCGTCCAGGTCTCGCCGTGGGTCATCGAAATTCCCCGATCAGGTCGGTCGCATCCGAGGGCATGCCCTAGGTCTGTCGGGGCGTTCCTGGCCGAGGCCCAGAGTCGAACGGGCGTCACCAGCGCGTCCGGTCCACCGCCGAGACGCCGCGCCGCGAGTCATCGGTGACCACGGCGCCGACCGGCCCCCGGTCGAGACCGTCGGGCAGCCAAAAGAACCGACCACGGGCTCGCGCAGTTACGCCTCAGCGCGAGGCGCCTGCGCCGGCTCGTACGATCGTGGCGGACGGCCCGCGTGGGCCGCCCGCGACGATGACAGATCAGCGGCGCAGGTGAAAGG
>Ga0209068_10000227_pt1 | contig 33258 bp, 33 predicted proteins | sample ColStrG_CSR_2012_FD_187200 | JGI IMG/M metagenome (GOLD analysis project Ga0209068, IMG submission 187200) | Freshwater sediment microbial communities in response to fracking from Pennsylvania, USA - Cold Stream Run_MetaG_CSR_2012 (SPAdes)... | ecosystem: Environmental > Aquatic > Freshwater >...
ACCGGCGCAGGTGTCGGTGTGGACGGCGGACTCCACGCCATGACCGTCGCCGGGCGCGCAGGGGCTGTGGGACAGCGGTCGCCCAGGGCCGCGCCGTCGGACCCGCACGGACGACGATGACGGCCCGGAGCGGGCCGGCGGGCCGCGCCAGCCGACTCCTCTGGGCCGTCGGCGCCGCTGTCTTGGGGCTGGTGGCTGCTGACGTGGCGATGACGATCGCCACCGCCGACCTGCGTCGACCTTCGACGGGGCGGGAACGCTGCTCGCCCAGGCCTTCGCTGCGGTGGGGCTGGTGGTGATCCGCCGTCAGCCGCGCAATCCGATCGGGTGGCTGCTGACCTCCAGCGGCGTTGTCATCCTGGGCGTTCTGGACGCCGCGCTGTACGCCGTCCTGGACTACCGAGACCACGCCGGAGCCCTTCCGCTCGGCCAGGAGGCGGTCGTGGTCGAGAGTGCGGCGTTCGCGACGGTCGTGCTGTGCGGCTTGACCGTGCCGCTGTTCCCCGACGGCCACCTCCCGTCGCCTCGTTGGCGGTGGGCGCTGGCGATCTACATCGGCGCCGGTGCGATGTTCACCGTGTCCCAGGTCATCGAACAGGTGGCGGCGGTCACTGCCGCCCCAGTTCGGGTCGATGGTTCCGGCAGCCCTTTGGCCAGCGGCTCCGTCAGCGGTGTCGCCGCCGCAGTCGTCGGAGTTGGCCAGGGCGGCTATCTCGTTGTGCTCGGGCTCTGGCTGATCTTCATCGGCCGTCAGGTGGTGGGCTACGTCCGCTCCTCCGGCGACCGCCGGCAGCAGCTGAAGTGGCTGTTCAGCGGCGCAGCGGTGTGTCTGGTCGCAACCTGGGCCATCATCCAGGCGGGCAGCTTCTCCTCCCCCGGGTGGGTTGGCGTCCAGGCGGCGTGCGCGCTGGGAATAGCCGCGTTCCCCGTGGGCATCGGGGTCGGGATCTTGCGGTACCGGATGTATGACATCGACCAGATCATCAGCCGGACCGTGGCCTATGCGGTGGTGACCGGGGTGTTGGTCGCGACCTACGCCGCCCTGGTACGGTGGCGTCGGTGGTGACGAGCCCGTCGTCGCCGGTCGTGGTGGCGGTGTCCACGCTGGTGGTCGCGGCGTTGTTCAACCCGCTGCGCAGGCAGGTACAGACCCGACTGGACCGGCGGTTCAACCGGGCCCGCTACGACGCGCAGGCGACGGTAGCCGAGCTCAGGGCCCGGCTCAAGGGAGCGCTGGACCCCGACGCGGTGCGCGCCGACCTGCTCGAGGTGGTCCGCGGCGCACTGGAACCGTCGACCGCCTCGCTCTGGGTCGCCGGAACCCGACGATGACGGCGACGGCGCGATTGCTGGACAGTCCGCGGGCACGTCGACGGAGTGCTGTCGGGCGAAGGGCCAATCGAGGCGACGCGTTCACCGCCCGAGGTCTGCGCGTCGCGCGGTCGACGGCAGGACCGATCCGTTCAGGAGCCGGCAACCACCGGTGAATCCCGCAGCCTCGGTCCTGCCCCGTCGCAGCCGCGATGAAGTCGTGGATCCGCGCGCCCGTGGCGGGCCCACCGCGCTGCCTCGCGGCGCCATCTCGGACACGACAACCCGCGCGCCCCCCCGGGAACGAGTCCGTGTAGTCGTCCGCGCTCGACAACGCCACGGTCGTCGCCTCCGTGGGTCAGTGCACGAGCCCGGCGATCATCTTGATCCGCCGTCGGAACTTCGGGGCTTCGGCAACCCGGCAGCCGCGGCCGGCGACGTCCCTGGGTCGGCCGGCTTGGACCACCAGGTCGTCCACGCCATCGCCGTTACATTGAACGGCGCCTGCGGCAACAGCTCGCGGCACCGTTCGCGCAGGTCGGCCCTAGCGGCGGACGTGAGCCGCGCGACGTGGTCACCGGCCGGACCGACCCCGAAGGTGAACGGCTCCCACCACTGCTCGAAAGTTGGATGCCGCACCGTCACCCACAGATCGGTCGACAGCGCGTCGGCCATGTCGGCGTCGGCGAACAACGTGGCCAGCTGCCCCTGGGCCGCCCCGGCCAGACCGGACTCGTCATCGACGTCAGGATCGACGTCGCGGGCAGCGCGCCAGAACGTTGCCAGCGGCCCGTTCCCGCCGCCGAGGTCCCACACGCTGGCGGCGACCCGGCCACCTGGACGTGTCACTCGGGCCATCTGACGCAGGCCCGCGACCGGGTCCGCCATGAAGTGCACCACCAGCTGGGCCAGTGTCAGGTCGAAGGTTGCGTCGGCGAAGGGCAGATCCTCTGCTGACGCCAGTCGCACGTCCACCTGCGGCGCTCTGCGCCGAAGGGCGGTCACGAAGGACTGCGAAGGATCCGCAGCACAGACATTCGCGGCCCCCAGACGGCTGACGAGCACGTCAGTCAGGGCCCCCGGGCCGCACCCGACGTCAAGGGCCCGCTGGCCCTCGCGAACGTCCACGAGGTCGACCAGAGCTGAGGCCAGCGGGCTGGAGTAGCGGCCCATGAACTGCGCGTAGGCGTCGGCGGAAACCTCGAAAGCCACGATCTGACCGTATCCGCACCGCACGACAGGCGCGCGACATCTGGCCCACCACCCAATACACCGTGGCTCGCCCCGCAGGCTGCTACTGCGACACGTCCAGAAGGACCGTCATGTCGACGAACTCCGGCGGGCCGTCGAACACCTGCGTCATCATCTGCTGTGCGGAGGCCAGCTCAGCCGCGCGTATGGGGTCCTGCTCCCGCTCACGCGCCTTCTCCTCACTGTCGAAGACGACCAAGACGTACAGCTGGGTCGGGTCCTTCTGGTCTTGGGTGACTGTTGTTCGGACTAGGCCGGAACCTGGCTGCTCCGCGGCGTTGAGCTGGTCGAACAGACCGGGCAGCTCCGCTAGCTTGTCCGGCTTGACGCGCATCTTGATCAGCTGGGCCCACACGTGAACATCCTCGCTTCCGTGTCTGCGTGACGGCGGCGCCGCTTCGCTGCTGAACAGGGGAACAACGGCAGTGGGCGGGAACCGGCCCGCGGCCCGCACAGGGCTGTGCGGGCCGGTGCGGGCCGGTGCGGGCCGGTGCGCGCCGGGTGACGCGGTGCCCGGGTGCCCGGGTGCCCGGGTGCCCGGGTGCTACGCCTCGACCAGGATTACCAGGGTCTCGGGCAGGACCCCGTCGTAGGCCATGGCCTCCCCCATCGACGGATCCTGCATCGCAGCCATGAGCGCGTCCATGTCCGCCACATCCATGACGACGGCGACCTGGCTTCGGTTCTGCGGGTCGACGAAGGTCCTGATGTTGGTCACTCCCAGCGGTCCGAACACCTCTTCGCGCTTGGGCGAGGTGAGCCAGTGGTCGGTGTCCTTGACATCGTGGTGCGCGACGACGGTTGGCATGACGACTCCTCAGACAGTGCCAGCCCTCGGCGCCCGCGCGCCCAGGTGGGCGGATGGTAGCGCCAAGAGGCCAAGGCCCGACAGCCCCGGATCACCGGCCCGCCGCGGGTCCGATCGGTCGGCGGGGCAGTCGGTCACCCGGGACAATGCCCGGGTGACCGCACTTCCGCTGACCGGCACCGACCTGCGCAGGTTGCGGACCCTGCCGTTGACCTACGCGCAGGTGGGCCAGTCCGCCGGCACGCTTCCACCCGGCTTTCGTCACGTCGAGATGACCCGGTCGCTCGGGGTGGGGCGCCTGGTGTACGAGGGGGCAGCGCACCTGCTGATGACCTGGCAGATGCACCAAGACTGCGGCCTGACCGTTCACGCGTCGGCGACAGAGGTTCGCCCGGGCACCGTCGTGGTCCTTGGAGTGCGACGTGGACCGTTTCGCCTGAGCGCCCCGTGCCGCGTGGTGCGTGTCGTCGACGAGGTGGACCGTTGTGGCTTCGCCTACGGCACGCTGCCCGGCCATCCAGAGTCGGGAGAGGAGTCATTCATGGTCAGCATCGGAGCCGACGGGCGGGTTGCTGCCACGATCAGAGCGTTCTCGCGCCCAGCGTCCCTGCTGGCCCGTCTGGGCGGCCCGCTGTCACGACACGTCCAGGACCGGTACACCCGTGCTTACCTGACGGCCCTCGGCGGCCACCGCGGGGGCTAGTCCAGGCCCACCCGCAGCCAGGTCGTGTCGGCGGTTCGCGCAGCCGCGCCCACGTGGCGACCGGACTGGAGCGACCGCGCCGCGCCGTATCGGGAACGGCGATCGGGTACGGCGATCGGGTACGGCGATCGGGGAGGCCGACGAACACGTGCAGCCTCCCGCTTATCCCTGGCCGGGGACGTCCTGGGTGCACAGGCAGAACGGATGACCGGCCGGGTCTGCGTACACGCGGAAGTGGTCACCCGGCTGGAACTCATACTTCGTCGCGCCGGCGGCAAGCACCCGAGCCTCGGCGGCGTCGGCGTCGTCGACGTCGAAGTCGAGGTGGGTCTGCATGGATGAGGATCCGTCCGGCCACGACGGTGGTCGGTAGCCCGGCGCGGTTTGGAAGTCGATGCGGCCCCCGGGGCCGGTAACAGTGGCCCAGTCGGCGTCGAGGTAGCTGACCTGCCCGCCGGTGATCTGCGCGTAGAACGCTGCCAGCGCGCCGGCGTCGGGGCAGTCCAGAGCCACGGAGCTGAGCTTGATCGATCCGGACACGTCGTTCCTTCCTGTGGGTGAGCAGAACCTCCGGCGCGCCCTGTGGCCACGATCCTGGCCCCGCCCCGGTCCCGCCGCAACCGCCCCCTGGTGAGCCGTCACACGGGCGCACGTCGGGTGGCCCTTGTCGCTTCCCAAGGTCCGGTGACCCCGCACCGACCCCGTGCTACCCCATGGTCTTCGCGCCGTCGAGGCTCTCGCGGATGATATCCGCGTGTCCGGCGTGCTGGGCCGTCTCGGCGATGATGTGCAAGAAGACCCGTCGGTTGGACCAGCGCGCCCCGGGTTCGCGCCAGGCAGTGGCGGGCAGCGGACGGTCGGCGTCCAGGTCGTCGACCGTCGTGAGGATCTCGTCCGTAGCCGCGGCGCGCGCCGCATAGGCGGCCAGCAGGTCGGCCACCGTCTCCCCCGGCAGCATCTCGAAGCTGCGCTGGTGCTCGCCCATCCCAGCGTCGGGCTCGTCCGAACGGGGGCGGCCGCTGACGAAGTCCATCCAGACGCGCTCGACCCGGGTCAGGTGCTTGACCAGCCCGCCCAGACACAGGCTGCTGACCGTGGTTGCCTGCGCGGCCTGCTCGTCGTCGAGGTCACGCAGGGTATAGCGCAGGAAATGTCGGTGGGCTCGCAACGACGCGAGCAGGTCGGCGCGCTCGCCGGCGGCGATCGGCCGGCCGGAGTCGTCGTCGGTGGTCATGGTCACCGTCCCGTCCATGCCCCAGTGGTTCGGGGCGGTCAGGGCCCAGGCTACGGGCCACCGGTTTCTTCTCCGAGCCGACGCCAGGTCGCTCGGCCCCGTCGCGGCTGTCGGGCAGGGCGTCGCGACAGACCGGCCCGCGCCGCACATGGCTGGCCAGTACGGTCAGTGCCATGCCAGCCGCCGGGAGCCTTCTGCTGCTCGACTCTGCCTCGATGTACTTCCGGGCCTTCTTCGGTGTGCCTGACTCCTTCCGGGCGCCGGACGGCACGGCGGTCAACGCGGTGCGCGGGTTCTTGGACATGACCGCCCGACTGGTCGCCACCTACCGTCCGGCGCGTCTGGTCGCCTGCTGGGACGAGGACTGGCGACCGGCGTTCCGGGTCGCCTTGCTGCCGACCTACAAGGCCCACCGACTCGCCCCGGGGACCAACCCGGCGGCCAACATCGAGCTGACTCCCGACCTGCTGTCCCCACAGGTGCCGGTGATCGTGGAGCTGCTGTCGGCGCTGGGCATCGCCCGGGTCGGGTCGCCCGGCTTCGAGGCCGACGATGTGATCGGCACCCTGGCCGCGGCGGACCCGGGCCCGGTCGACGTGGTGTCCGGGGACCGGGACCTGATCCAGGTGGTGGACGACTCGCGTCGCGTCCGCGTGCTCTACATCGGGCGGGGTCTGGCGAAGCTGGAGGTCTTGGACGAGGCGGCGGTTCTGGCCAAGTATGCGGTCCCTGGCCGGGCCTACGCTGACTTCGCGGCGCTGCGCGGCGACCCGTCGGACGGGCTGCCCGGCGTGCCGGGGATCGGGGAGAAGACCGCGGCCGGGCTGATCCAGCGCTGGGGGTCGATCGAGGCCCTGCTGGCCGCCGTGGACGGGGCGGACCCGGCACTGACCCAGCGGCCCAGGCTCGAGGCCGCCCGCGACTACCTGGCAGTGGCCGCCGCGGTGACCCGGGTGCGCACCGACTGCCCGCTGCCGCAGTTCGACCCGCACCTGCCGGCCGAGCCCGCTGACCCCGAGCGCCTGGTGGAGCTGGTCGACCAGTGGGCCGTGGACTCCAGCGTCAACAGGCTGCTGGCCGCGATGCGCACGGCCCGGTCCTGACTGCCGGTATCCCCGTCGTCATGGCCGTCATGGCCGTCATGGCCGTCATGGCCGTCATGGCCGTCGCGGTCGTGATGGTCAATGAGGCCGACGCTGCTGTCATGAAAGACCGGGCGGCGTGCGCACCGTGACCGGTGGCTGTCACTGCCCGATGCGGCCGTCGATGCGCTCCCGGAGCAGGTCGGCATGCCCGTTGTGCCGCGCGTACTCCTCGACCATGTGGACGAGAATCTCGCGTAGCGAGAGGAGCCCGTGGCCGGGAACCTCGCACGTGGCACCGAGGTCAGCTGCGTTGGCGACGAATGCCTGCGAGAAGGCGACCTCTTCGCGCCAGGTGGCCCAGGCCTGCGCGACCACCCGCGGGTCGGCTACCGCGTCGTCGAAGTCGCCGTCAGGGCGCTGCTCGGACTGGTAGAGCCTGGGCGCGTCCAGTCCCGCCAGCCGCCGGCGGAACCAGGCGCGCTCGACCTCGGCCATGTGACGCACGAGGCCAAGCAGCGACATCGTTGACGGTTCCACCGACCGTCGGGCCATCTGCTCGGGGTCGAGGTCGGCGCACTTCAGCTCCAGCGTCAGCCGCTGGGAGCGCAGGAACTCCACCAAGGTGGCCTTCTCGTCGCCACGGGTCGGTCCACCCTCCCGCGGGTCGGCGGCGGGATCGAGGAACAGGTCTGCGCGGTGTGCAGGGCTCATGGGTCGAATGATTGCGCGGCGCCTCGTGCGCCACCACGGCTTTCCCTGCACAAGACATCTGCTGAGTAGCTGGCGAACCCACCGCGATCGCGGCGGCGCCGCGCTCGGGCACCGCCGCCGCCGTCGACCGAGAACGTCCGTTGACTGCGGGCGCCGACTCGACCCTGCCGTGCACGCCGTCCGCCGACGGCCGCAGGCTAGACGCGTGCGGCGACGCGGGCGGCCCGCTCGTCCCGGCGCTGCTCGAACCGGCTGGCCGCGATCTCCAGACCGTTCAGGAACGCGTCAAGCTCACGGCGCGCCATCTCACCGTCGGCGTCCAGGCCGGTGACGTCCCAGACCTTCCACTGGCGAAGCACGGGTACCAGCACCTGGTCGCGGTGCTGGCGCAGGTCGTAGATGCCGGCGTTGGCGATCTGCACCGACTTGCGGGTGAAGCCCTCGATCGAGTGACCGGGCATCTGGAAGTTGGCCACGATGTCGGCCACGGCCCGCATCGTCAGGCTGGGCTCGCGCTCGAACGCCGCTGCGAGCAGGTTGCGGTAGAAGATCATGTGCAGGTTCTCGTCGGTGGCGATCCGGGCGAGCAGCTGCTCGCACATGGGCTCGCCGGAGGCGACGCCGGTGTTGCGGTGGGAGATCCGGGTGGCCAGCTCCTGGAACGACACATACGCCAGGGTGTGCAGCATGTCGTCGTAGGCAGCGGCGTAGCCGGTGCCCATGTGCACCATCCGGGCGCGTTCCAGGTCGACCGGGTCCACTGCGCGGGTCACCGTCAGGTAGTCGCGGATCGCGACGCCGTGGCGGCCCTCCTCGGCCGTCCAGCGGTGCACCCAGGTGCCCCACGCGCCGTCGCGACCGAAGAACCGCGCGATCTCGAAGTGGTAGCTGGGCAGGTTGTCCTCGGTGAGCAGGTTGACGATCAGTGCGGTCCGGGCGACGTCGGGAATCGCGGACTGGTCCGCCGCCCACGCCTTGCCGCCCATCAGGCCGTCGAAGTCGCTGCCCTGGCTCCACGGGACGTACTCGTGTGGGAACCACTCGCGTGCCACGCCCAGATGGCGGTTCAGCTCGGCCTCGGCGACCGGCTCGAGGTCGCGCAGCAGCCGGACGGTCTGTTCCTGGCTGAGGAAGGTGGCCACGGTGCTCCTCGGTGTCGACGGGGGGCTAGCTACCTACGGAAGCGTAACCTACGCAACCGTAATGTGTCTGCCTGCGGCGCGTCGCTCCGCGGCTACCCCACCGAGGAGTACGTCACGACCCCTCGGCGAAGGGCGCCGACAGCCGCCTCCGCGGTCCGGCGGAGCCCGGGATCGGACTCGCCGGCGGCCTGGCCGACCTGGCCGAGCAGGTCGATGAGCTGCTTGGTCCAGCGCACGAAGTCTCCGGCGGGCAGGTCGGACTCGGCCAGCACCGACTCCAGCGGCGCCCCGGCGGCCCACCGGTAGGCCACCTGCGCGAAGCCCAGGTCTGGCTCGCGCAGGAAGGCCAGCTGGTGGTCCTTCTCGGTCCGGTCCAGCCGCCCCCACGTGCGGATGGTCTCGGCGAGGACCTCACGCACCGCGCCGGTTGGCAGCCGCACCGCCGCGGCGTCGTCGGCCTGCCTGGACTCATACGCCAGGGCCGAGACGCAGGCAGCCAGCTCCGGTGGGCTCAGCCCGCTCCACAGCCCCTCGCGCACGCACTCCGCGGCGAGCAGGTCCAGCTCGGTGTACAGCCGGCCCAGCCGCTGGCCGTCAACGGTGACGTCGTCGCCGTCGAGGTAGCCCAGCGACTCCAGCAACGAGCACACCCGGTCGAAGGTGTGGGCGATCGTGTTCGTCCGCGCCTCCACGCGGGCCTCCAGCTGACGGGTCTCCCGCTCCAGCCGGTGGTAGCGCTCGGCCCATCGCGCGTGGTCCTCGCGCTCGTCACAGCCGTGGCACGGGTGGGCGCGGATGGCCAGCCGCAGCCGGGCTATCTCGGCGTCGTCGGCGGCCTCGGCTCGCCCCCGCCGGGGCCGGCCACGGGCCTCGTCTGGGACCGCCGAGCGCAAAGTGGCGGCCAGGTCGCGCCGGGCCTGCGGTGAGCGGGGGTTGAACGCCTTGGGGACCCGCAGCCGGTCCAGCGGCTGCACGGGCGAGGGGAAGTCGACCATTGACAGCCGGGTTACCTGCCGCTCGCTGGTCAGCACCACCGGACGAGGGCCCTCGGACCCGCCGGCGAGCCCGGGGTCCAGGACAACGGCGAGGCCGCTGCGGCGCCCGGCCGGTACCCGGATGACGTCTCCGACCTTCAGCGACTCCAGCGACGCGGCCGCTGCGGCCTTGCGCTGCGCGGCGCCCTGCCGGGACAGGTCGGCCTCGCGCTCCTTCAGCCCGCGTCGCAGGTTCGCGTACTGCTCGAAGTCCCCGAGGTGGCAGACCATCGCCTCCCGGTAGCCAACCAGCGCCTGCTCACCCTTGCGCACCTGCCTGGCCAGGCCCACCACCGCCCGGTCGGCCTGGAACTGGGCGAACGAGGACTCCAGGATCTCCCGCGCGGTGTGCCGCCCGACCGAGCCGACCAGGTTGACGGCCATGTTGTACGAGGGGCGAAAGGACGAGCGCAGCGGGTAGGTCCGGGTGGAGGCGAGCCCGGCGACGGCCGCCGGGTCCAGCCCGTGCTGCCACAGCACGACGGCATGGCCCTCGACGTCGATCCCGCGGCGACCGGCCCGACCGGTCAGCTGCGTGTACTCCCCCGGCGTCACGTCGGCGTGGGTCTCGCCGTTCCACTTGGACAGCTTCTCCAGCACCACCGACCGGGCCGGCATGTTGATCCCCAGGGCAAGGGTCTCGGTGGCGAACACCATCTTGACCAGCCCACGTCCGAAGAGGTCCTCGACGACCTCCTTGAAGGTGGGCAGCATCCCGGCGTGGTGCGCGGCGACGCCGCGCGTCAGCGCATCGAGCCACTCGTGGTAGCCCAGCACGGCCAGGTCTTCCTCGGGCAGGTCGGCGCAGCGCTGCTCGACCCGAGCCCGAACCTCGGCCCGCTCGGCGGCACTGTTCAGGCGCAGTCCCGAGCGCAGGCACTGGGCCACCGCGCCGTCGCAGCCTGCCCGGCTGAAGATGAACATGATCGACGGGAGCAGGCCGGCGCGGTCCAGCCGCTCGACCACGTCGGTACGCGACGGGGTGGACTGGCTGCGTGGGCGCCGCCCGCCCCGGCCTGGGCGCCGGTCGCCGACCCGGACAAACCGGTCCTCCTCCCGGGCGATGCGGGTCAGCTCGGGGTTGACCGCGGTGGCGTCGTCGTCGACGAACAGGTCCAGCAGCCGAGGCCCGACCATCACGTGCTGCCACAGCGGTACCGGGCGGTGCTCCTCAACCACGATGGTCGTGTCGCCGCGCACGGTCACCAGCCACTCGCCGAACTCCTCGGCGTTGCTCACCGTGGCCGACAGCGAGACCAGGGCGACGGACTCGGGCAGGTGGATGATCACCTCCTCCCAGACGGCGCCGCGGAAGCGGTCCGACAGGTAGTGCACCTCGTCCATCACCACGTACCCCAGGCCCCCGAGGGTGGCTGAGCCCGCGTACAGCATGTTGCGCAGCACCTCGGTGGTCATCACCACCACGTCGGCCTCGCCGTTGATCGTGTTGTCGCCGGTCAGCAGGCCGACCCGGTCGGCGCCGTGGCGGGCCACCAGGTCGGAGTACTTCTGGTTGGACAGGGCCTTGATCGGCGTGGTGTAGAAGCACTTGGTGCCCTCGGCCAGAGCGAGGTGGACGGCGAACTCCCCCACCACGGTCTTGCCCGACCCTGTGGGTGCGGCCACCAGGACCCCGAGGCCGGCCTCCAGAGCCTGGCAGGCGCGCACCTGGAAGGGGTCCAGGCCGAAGTCGTAGCCGGCTGAGAAGGCCGCCAGCTGGCTGCGGGACTCGCGCTGCCGCACGCGGGCGGCAGCGAACCGCTCGGCGGGTGAGGGCATGGGTGAAGGCTAGTCCGCTGCCGTCGTGGGGGCCGGGACGAGCACGTTCAGCGCCGCGGGGACGGCCGCGATCCGCACGGGCAGCGGCCCGACGTACTCCCCGTCCGCGTAGGCGACCACCCCGGCGGCGTCGAGGCCGACGGTGGCGGCGGTGTGCACGCTGACCGCCGGATGCGACACGTGGGTGCCTTTGTAGACGCGCGGGAAGACCCGCAGGAACTCGGCCTTGCTGACCCGGCCCAGCACGGTGACCGACAGCTGGCCGTCGTCGAGCAGGGCGCCCGGGCACACCCGCATCCCGCCGCCGTAGGAGGTGGCGTTGCCCACCGCCACGAGCATGGCTTCCTGCTCCAGTGCACGACCGTCCAGGACAACGCTGAAGGTCACCGGCCGAAAGACCCGCAGCTCGGCCACGATCGCCACGTTGTAGCGCGCCGGACCGCGGGGCCAGGTCATCGCGTTGGCCCGCTCGTTGACGTTGGAGTCGAACCCCGCCGACAAGACGCCCGCGTACCAGCGGTCCCCGGCCAGGGCGGCGTCGACCGTGCGCAGGTGACCGGCGGCTATGACCTTGGCCGCGGCCGGCGCGTCGTTCGGCGTGAGCCCGAGCGCCCGGGCGAAGTCGTTGCCGCTGCCGGCGGGGACGATCCCCAGGGGCACCGAGGTGCCGGCCACGGCCTGAAGGACCAGGTTCACCATCCCGTCCCCCCCGACCGCGACCACCGCGTCGTACCCCAGGGCGACGGCCCCGGCCGCCAGCTCACGCGCCTCGGCGATGTCCGACCCGGTCAGCACGTCGACGGCGAGTCCGCCCGCGCGCAGCGCAGCCGCTGCCTGAGCGCCGGCGCGCCGACCCCGTCCCCTGCCCGAGGTGGGGTTGACCAGCAAGGCGATGCGTCGGCTCACGCCTGGACGGTAGCGGTCCCGGGGCGGCCTCAGTGCTCGTTCGGGTCCGCGTCGCCCGAGCTGATCTGGCTGGGCAGGTCGTCGCCGGGGTCGCGGACGAAGTGCAGGGGCGATGTCTCGTCGTCGCCGAGGCCGGCCAAGCCCTCGTTTCGGGCCCGCCTCGCACGGCGCCGGTCGGTGTTCCAGCAGATCAGGAAGGCGACGAACATGAGCAGCAGAAGGGGGGTGGCGAACAGCAGCATGTTGACCGGGTCGCCGGTGGGAGTGGCGAACGCTGCGAAGACCAGGGTCAAGAAGAACACCCAGCGCCACCAGGACGCGTACCGGCGGGCCGACAGGATCCCGACCCCGTTCAGCACCACTATCACGACCGGGGCGATGCAGCCGATGCCGAAGACGACCATGATCTGGATCATGAAGCCCATGTACTGGTCGACCGGGATCAGGTTCTCCACACCGGTCGGGGTGAAGCCGAGGAACGCGCCCAGGATGTGCGGCAGCACGTAGTAGGCGACGGCGACGCCGCCGAGGAAGAGTGGCAGCGCCGCGGCCACGAATATGCCGGCGTACTTGCGCTCATGCTTGTGCATACCTGGGGTGACGAACCGGAACAGCTGGTAGAGCCACACCGGCGAGGCCAGCACGACACCGACCGCGAAAGAGACCTGCAGCTGCAGGTTGAAGGCATCGGAGATGCCCTGGATGACCAGGTGGACCTGGTGGTTAGGTCCGAGCGTGGCGTTGGCGCGCTTGATCGGCTCGGACAGGAAGTTGAACACGTGGGGGTAGACCACCCAGCCCACGACAGTGCCGATCGCGATGGCCCCGAACGACCAGGCGAGCCGGTTGCGCAGCTCGCGCAGGTGCTCGATCAGGGTCATCCGACCGTCGGGGGCTCCGTCGCGAGCGGAGCGGCGCCGGGACAGCCTCGACCGCCGCGCCCCGTCCTGGATCACTGCTCGCTCACGGGCGCGTGTGTGGGAGTCGGCTCAGCTGTCGGTCTTCTCGGCCGGGGCCTGCTCGGCCGGCTGCGAGACTGTCGGGGCGGGCTGGGCGGCGGGGGCGGCAGCGGCAGTGGCCACCGGCGGTGCCTGGGATGCCGGCGGCGCGGGTACCGCGATCTGCGGGGGCACGGCCGGGGGGACCGACTGCCCCTCGTCGTCGGTCATCAGGCCCTTGGTCTCGGCCTTGAAGATGCGCAACGAGCGACCCACACCGCGGGCGACGTCCGGCAGCTTCTTGGACCCGAAGAGCAAGATGACGACGAGGATGAGCAGCAACGCTGCGGGGCTGTCAAATAGCCTGCTCATCGGTGGACCCTTTCGTGGATGTCCCCCGATCGTACCCGCCCGGTCGGCCGCGGGGGCGCACCAGCCGCGTCGACTATGAGCGACCGGCCGGCTGGACGCTGGCGGCCAGAGCGTCGTGGTTGTCGAGCCAGAGCGCGAAGTCCAGCAGGTCGTCGTAGGTGAGCCGGGGCCCGCCTTTGGCCTCGAGGGCCTCAGAAGGGATGTGCCAGGCCTTGGCCACGACGCCGCCGGAGATGAGCAGCGCCACGACCTCCTCGTCGGCCGGCTTCTTGACCTCGTCGGTGCAGGTGGGGCAGGTGAACGCGTAGGTCGACCACTCCGGTCGGCTGCACACGAGCAGGCGCAGCTCCACCGGCTTGAGCTCCACGTCCCCGCACGTGGGGCACGTCGCACGAATCGTGGTCATGACCTCGTCCCTCCCGCCCTTCCCGGGCCCCTACCCGGGCTCTACAGGAAGGAGTTCGGCAAACCACGGGTCGACCTTGAACGGGCGGGACTCACCCGGTCAGGTGAGCTGTTCGTACCGGGCCAGGGCCGCAAGGGCCGCCTGGGTGGTTTCCGCGGCCAGGTCCGCCGGCTCGACGATCCGGGCCGCTCCGCCCAGGCGCAGCACCAGGCGCAGCACCAGACGCGGGTCAGCCGTGCGCATCGTCACCAGCAGGCGCGAGCCGGCCAGCTCCAGGACCGACTCGCACGCGTAGTAGTCAGGAACCCAGCGGGCGCTGGCGTCGAGCTCGAGGGTGACCAGCGCGTCGTCCGCCGTCGGGTGGAAGACGCCCGGGTCGTCGTGGCCGGAATCCTGGGGCGGGTCGGCCGGCACGTCCAGGACCGTGGCCGCCACGATCCGGTCGAACCGGAACGTACGGACCGCCTCAGAGGCGTAGCAGTACCCCTGCAGGTAGGCCACGTCATCGACGGTCACGACCCTGATCGGGTCGACGTCGCGGTCGCTGACCTCGTCCCGGCTGGGCACCCAGTAGGTCAGGCGCAGCCGCCGGTGCCGCGACAGCGCATCGCGCAGCGCCGCGCCGGTGTCCTCCCTACGCGCAGCGGAGGCTTCGTCACGCCCGGGTGCCGGGCCCCGGGGGTCCACGGCCAGGCCGGCGGCGTCCTCCAGCTTGGCCAGCGCGCTGTCCAGCGCAGCCCGGTCCGCCAGGCCCGGCACCGCCGCGAGCGTGCGCAGGCCGACCAGCAGGGCCACCGCCTCGTCGGGCCGCAGCCGAAGGGGCCGGTCGATGGTCCCCGCGTCCAGCACCGAGACCCGGTCAGAGTCGAGGTAGTCGATGTCGATGAACACGTCCGGCTGTCCGGGGAGCTCGCAGGTGAACGCCAGACGCAGGTCCTTCTCGAGCTGGGCGGTGCTGATCGCGAAGGCGGCCGCTGCCTCGGCCTTGGTGATGCCCGGGTGGGCCTGCAGCCACGGCACCAGGCTCAGCAGGCGGGCCAGCTGCTCGCTCGCGCTGTTCATCCCCGATCACCCCCGGCCCGGGTGCCGGTGCCTGCGCTGGCACCGGCGTCCGGGACGGCATCCGTGCCGCTGTCTGTGCCGCTGTCTGTGCCGCTGTCTGTGCCGCTGTCTGTGCCGCTGTCTGTGCCGCTGTCTGTGCCATGGGCCGGCGGCCTCGCCGCGTTCGTCGCGACCACGCTGGCCAGGCGCTCGAGGACGATCCGGCGCAGGTCGGCTGGGGCCTGGACCAGCACCGCGGCCCCGTACGAGGTGATCTCGGAGGCCAGCGCCCACGGGTCGGTGTAGGTCACGGTGACCAGGTCGGCTCCGTCGTCGCCGGCCTCGATCGACGCGGCCCGCCGACGCAGCCCGTGCCCGGCGCCGAAGTCGATGCGCAGCCGCGCGTCGGTCGCCGGTCCTGAGGCGTCGAAGGAGTTCACCTGGGCCCGCAGGTCGGCCCCGATCGGCACCTCGAAGGCACCGGCCGGCCCCTCCGCGGTGACCGGTCCGGTGATCCGCGACAGCCGGAACACCCGGGTGGCGCCGCGGTCGCTGTCGTGCCCGACGACGTACCAGCGGCCACGGCGGGAGACCACACCCCACGGCTGCAGGTGGCGTTCGACGTCCTCGGTGTCGCGGGCGGACCGGTATCCGAAGCGGACGGCGCGCCCGGCAGTCACCGCGGCGGTCAACGGCTCGAACGCGGCCTCGCCGCCGGACAGCCTCGGCTCGATCGCCGGAAGCTGCGCCGGGTCGACGTCGCCGCCGTCCGCGCTGATCTTCAGCATCGCCCTGGCCGCCGCGGAGGCCGGACCGCTTTCCTGCCAGACACGCGCAGCCAGGGCCAGGGCCGTCATCTCCTCGCGGGACAGGTGCAGCTCGGGCAGCCCGTAGCTGTCCCGGTCGATCCGGTAGCCGGGTTCGTCGTCCAGCCCGGTCGCGGCGCCGGTCTCCAGCGGGATGCCCAGCTCACGCAGCTCGTTCTTGTCACGCTCGAACATCCGCTCGAACGCCTCGGTGGTGGGCGTCGCGGAGTAGTCCGGGATCGCCGACCGCAGCTGGTCCTTGGTGACGAAGCGCCGGCTCTGGCTCAGGCACAGCACCACCTGGAGCAGTCGCTCGGTCTTCGAGTCGGCCATCGCCCGAGCCGGGTCAGCCGACGTCGAGCAGGTCGATCACGAAGATCAGCGTCCTGCCCGAGAGCCGGTGGCCGCCGCCAGCGGGGCCGTATGCCTGGGCCGGGGGGCAGACCAGCTCGCGCCGCCCACCCACCCGCATGCCCGGGATGCCGTCCTGCCAGCCCTGGATGAGGCCCCGGAGCCCGAACCTGATCGGCTCGCCGCGGTTCCACGAGGAGTCGAACTCGTCGCCGGTCTCGAAGTCGACGCCGACGTAGTGAACCAGCACCGAGGCCCCCGCGGTCGCCTCGGCGCCGTCGCCTACCGTCAGGTCCCTGATCTCCAGACCGGCGGGCGGCTCGCCGCCTGGGAAGTCGATCTCGGGCTTGTCGGTCACCGGTGTCTCCTCGTGGTCGCTTCGGGCGTATGTGTCGTCATCGGTGCAGTCGTCTCGCATGTCGGTGTGGCGGTCGAGTGGCTGTCAGGTGGCGGTCGATGTGGGCAGTCGCGTCGCGACGCGGTCACCGGCCGCCGGTTCGTCGGGCAGGGCGCGAACGCTACATGGACTGGATGAGCTTTTCGACCCGCTCGTCGACCGAGCGGAAGGGGTCCTTGCACAGCACTGTGCGCTGGGCCTGGTCGTTGAGCTTGAGGTGAACCCAGTCGACGGTGAAGTCGCGCCGCTTCTCCTGGGCGTGCTTGATGAACTCCCCGCGCAGGCGCGCCCTGGTCGTCTGCGGGGGGATCGACTTGGCTTCGAACACCGCCAGGTCGCGGGTCACCCGGGTGACCTTGGAGCGGCGGTCCAGCAGGTAGTACAGGCCCCGCGAGCGGTTGACGTCATGGTAGGCCAGGTCGAGCTGGGCGACCCGTGGCGACGCCAGCGCCAGGTCGTGCTTGTCGCGGTAGCGGTCGATCAGCGCCAGCTTGACCACCCAGTCGATCTCGCGGTCCACCAGCTCCAGCTTGGCGCTGTCCACCGCGGTCAGCGTCCGCTCCCACAGCTCGAGCACCTGCTCGACCACCGACCCTGGCGGGGCGAGGTCGCGGCGGGCGACGAACTCCTTGGCCTTGCTCAAGTACTCGCCCTGGATGTCCAGAGCGCTGATCTCGCGGCCGTTGGCCAGCCGGACGGTGCGCCGGCCGGTGACATCGTGGCTGATCTCGCGGATCGCCCGGATGGGGTTCTCCAGGCTGAGGTCGCGCATCACCACCCCTGCCTCGATCATCCGAAGTACCAGGTCGGTCGCACCGACCTTGAGCAAGGTGGTCGGCTCGGCCATGTTGGAGTCCCCGACGATCACGTGCAGGCGGCGGTAACGCTCGGCGTCGGCATGCGGCTCGTCGCGGGTGTTGATGATGGGGCGGCTGCGGGTCGTGGCGCTGGACACCCCTTCCCAGATGTGCTCGGCGCGCTGGCTCAGGCAGTAGACGGCTCCCCGGGGGGTCTGCAGGACCTTCCCGGCGCCACAGATGAGCTGGCGGCTGACCAGGAACGGGATGAGCACGTCGGCGAGCTTGCCGAAGTCGCCGGCCCTGGTGACCAGGAAGTTCTCGTGGCAGCCATAAGAGTTGCCGGCCGAGTCGGTGTTGTTCTTGAACAGGTACACGTCGCCGGGGATGCCCTCCTCGTGCAGGCGTCGCTCGGCGTCGACCAGCAAGCCCTCCAGGATCCGCTCGCCGGCCTTGTCATGGGTCACCAGCTCGCGCAGGTCGTCGCACTCGGGGGTGGCGTACTCCGGATGGCTGCCGACGTCCAGGTACAGCCGGGCCCCGTTGCGCAGGAAGACGTTGCTGCTGCGACCCCAGGAGACCACCCGGCGGAACAGGTAGCGGGCGACCTCGTCCGGTGACAGCCGGCGCTGGCCGCGGAAGGTGCAGGTGACGCCGTACTCGGTCTCGATGCCGAAGATGCGCCGGTCCATCCCCCCACAGTAGGCCGCGACGGCGCCCGCAAGGGTCAGCGCCGCCGTCGCGGCGCCGGCAGTGTCGGGCCCAGTGTCGGGCAGTGTCAGGCGGTGTCCGGGGGTGTCAGGGGGTGTCAGGGGGAGGCGGCGCCTGGACTGGCGCCGGTGTCGCAGCCGGGCACGGCGCCTGCCGCCGGGGGCCCCAGCGTGAGAGCGGCCCGAAAGGGGCCTAGGGGTCAAGGACCAGCGGCAGCCGGTCGAAGGGCTCATGGGGCCGCCGGTGGCTGGTGGCAGCCACCCACAGAGCAGGTCGCACGTGAGCTGGCGTCGGGCTCGTCGGCAGGAAGGTTCTCATCGTGGCCAGGCACACTCCACGCGGCAGGCACGCCCGGCGCAGTCACCACGCCGGCCCCACCGTCCGGCCACTGTTCGGCGGCCGCGGCTCGCGGTACTCCCCCGGTCGGCTGGCGCGTGCCCTTGCGCTGCTGGCCGGAGCCGGGCTGGCCGCCGCGACGGCGATGCCGCTGGGCGCCCAGGCCGCCGCTTGGCCCGTGCCGGCGGCCCACGTGCGCCTTCCGGCCGCGGCGGAGGACCTCCAGCCCTACCTGGCCCAAGACTCGTGTGACCCGACCGCCAAGCCGGGAGTGACCGCCTTCCGGTCGCTGATGCTGGCCACCTACCGGCGCGGCCGCGACGGCGGGATCGTCCAGTCCTGCTCAGTCCCCGGAGTCTCCGAGCACAAGGAGGGGCGGGCCTGGGACTGGATGCTCAGCTCTCGCCAGAGCGGGGACTGGGCGGTGGCGGTCCGGGCGCTCGACTGGCTCCTGCGACCCGGCCCGCACGGCGAGCCGGCCTGGAACGCCAGGCGGCTGGGGATCATGTACATCATCTGGAACCACCACATCTGGGGCTCCTACTACGCCGACGAGGGCTGGCGGCCCTACGTGGGAGTGAGCCCGCACACCGACCACATCCACTTCTCGTTCGGGTGGGCCGGGGCCTGGAAGCGGACCTCGTGGTGGACCGGGCGGGTCGCGCCCATCGACTACGGCCCGTGCCAGCTGGGGCCGGGCATGGCCGCGGCCCCGTACCACGGGGTCAACCGGGTGCCCTGCCTGCCAGGTGACCAGATCCGCAGCTCACCGCTGGTCTATGCCGGTCCGTGGCAGACCGGTGCCCGGGTGCTGGCGATCCAGCGGGCGCTGCGCATGCGGCCGGTCACCGGGGTGTACGGGCCGTCCACGGCCCACGCGGTCGCGATGTGGCAGCTGCACCACCACCTGGCGCACAGCGGCGTCACCGACTGGGCGACCGCGATGGCGATGACTCTGGTGCCCAGGCCGGCGCCCCCTGTCTACGCGGGCCCTGGCTGGCGAGGGCCGCGCGTGCTTGCCCTGCAGCGGGCACTGAACGTCAGGCCACTGACCGGGTACTACGGCGCCGCCACCGCGCACGCGGTGGCGATGTGGCAGCTGCACCACCATCTGCCCACCACCGGGGTCGAAGACATGGCGACAGCGCGAGCCATGCGGCTGGTTCGTTGACAGCGGGCACTCCGAGCCCGTGTCAGCTGGTGTCAGGCGGTGTCGGCCGTGTCAGCTGGTGTCAGGCGGTGTCGGCCGTGTCAGCTGGTGTCAGGCGGTGTCGGCCGGTGTCAGCCGGGGTCAGCCGGGGTCAGCTGTGTCGGTGAGCATCGTGGCCAGGCGGTCGGCTCCGACGCGACGGAACTTGCGGGCCACTGTGCGGGTGCGGTCCAGCACGGCCACCTCCAGCTGCGAGGAGTCCAGGGTGCGCGGCTCGCCGGCTCCCTGCTCGGCGAGCACCGCAACCGCCAAGGACACCGCGGCGCCGAGCTCGAGCCCCTCGGTGTAGCGCTCGGTCAAGGCGCCGGCGATCTGGTCGGACAGGCCGCCCATCGCGACGAACCCGTGCTCGTCGGCGACCGAGCCGTCGAAGGTCAGGCGGTACATCTGGTCGTCGTCGGCGCTGTCCCCGATCTCGGCGACCACCATCTCGACCTCGTAGGGCTTGTTGTTCTCGGTGAAGATCGTGCCCAACGTCTGCGCGTAAGCGTTGGCCAGCCCGCGGCAGGTCACGTCACGGCGGTCGTAGGAGTAGCCACGCATGTCGGCCAGGCGGACTCCGGCCACGCGCAGGTTCTCGAACTCGTTGTACTTGCCGACGGCCGCGAAGGCGATCCGGTCGTAGATCTCACTGACCTTGTGCAGCGCCCGGGACGGGTTCTCGGCGACGAATGCGATCCCGCCGGCGTACTGCACGACCACGACGCTGCGGCCGCGGGCGATGCCCTTGCGGGCGTAGTCGGCCTTGTCCTTGATGATCTGCTCGGGCGAGACGTAGAAGGGCATCGACACCGGGGGTCCTTGGGGGTGAGCTGGGCTGAGTTTGAGCTGGGCTGAGTTTGAGCTGGGCTGAGTTTGAGCTGGGCTGGCGGGTACCGGGAACGTCGGGTCGGCTAGGCGGGCCGGGGGCCGCTGGGACCGTCCGGCCGGGCGAGTCTGGCGTCCACGACGGTGTTGACGACCAGGCCGATCTCGGCTTCCGGGACCCGGCGCACCCCGTCCGCGGTCACCACCAGGACGACCGGGTAGATCTTGCGCGCGAGGTCGGGGCCGCCGGTGGCCGAGTCGTCGTCAGCGGCGTCGTAGAGGGCCTCCACGCACACCGCGACGGTGTCCGGCTCGGTCAGCTCCGGGCCGTAGAGCTTCTTCAGCGACCCGCGGGCGAACATCGAGCCCGACCCGACGGCGTGGAAGGAGTGCTCCTCGTAACGACCGCCGGTGACGTCGTAGGAGAAGATCCGCCCGATCCCGGACTCCAGGTCGAATCCCGCGAACAGCGGGACGACCGCCAGCCCCTGCATCGCCATCGGCAGGTTGTTGCGGATCAGCGTGGCGAGCCGGTTCGCCTTGCCGTCCAGGGAGAGCTGGGCGCCCTCGATCTTCTCGTAGTGCTCGAGCTCGACCTGGAAAAGCCGGACCACCTCCACCGCCAGTCCCGCGGTGCCCGCTATGCCCACGCAGGAGAACTCGTCTGCCGGGAAGACCTTCTCGATGTCGCGCTGGGCGATCACGTTGCCCATGGTGGCGCGCCGGTCACCGGCCATGATGACCCCGCCCGGGAAGGTGGCGGACACGATCGTGGTGCCATGCGGGGCGTCCACCTGACCCGCGGGCAGCGCCCGGCCGCCCGGCAGCATCTGGGGGGCGTGGGTGCCGAGGAAGTCGCTGAACGAGGAAGTGCCGGGTGTCATGAATGCGGACGGGAGTCCGCCGTGACCACTTGTTGACGACGAGACCACGCTCTACTCCCCACCCTTTTGCACGAAGCCGCGGACGAACTCCTCGGCGTTGGTCTCCAACACCTCGTCGATCTCGTCGAGCATCGAGTCGACGTCCTCGTCGATGGCCGCCTTGCGCTCAGCCGCCGCGGCCGAGGGCGCCGCCGCTGGATCTGCGCCGTCGGGCTCGACGTCGGTTTCCTCATTGCGGCGCGTCACGTGTTCCTGGCCGCCTGAGCTGGCGCTGTCTCTGCTGGTCATGGTGCCCCTTCCGGTCAGACGCTGACCTGCTCCTGACCCTACTGGGTGGCCCGGCTTGTGCCGGGCGCCAGCGCCAAGACATGTTCCGGTGAGGGTGCGGCCCCGCCGTCCAGAGTCCTTGTATCGACCGCAGCAGCAAGTGCCTGACCCGGACCGGTGCGACCGGGCCCCTCCCGATGGTTGGCTCGCCGACTGCCCACCGGCCCTCCCGCAGCGGCGCCCCTGCGTGGCCCGGTCGGGCGGGCGGGCACGTGACGGACGACACGCGTCGGGGTGGCGGCGATGACCCGGAGCGCCAGGACATCGTGCAGCGCCAGTCGGGCGCCGGTGACGGGTCTGCGCGGCATCGGGGACCGCACGGCAGCGCAGGCGTCGGCACACGCCGCCCGGTCGCTGCCTAACCGAGGGGCGAGCCGTTCCAGTTGCCCCGCCCCAGCGCCGATGTCACCTGAGAGGCCGTTCCATGTGACTACCGTCAGTGATATGTCTGGGACCTACAGTAATCAGCCGGTGATCTTCAGAGGGAGGTTCGCGCTGGGTGCGGCGCACGTCGACCATGACCACTCCCCCTCGAGCCTTCGTCCCACCCGTGCGACGGCGCGACCGCGCCGTGCGGCTGGTCGACGCCGTCAGCGCGGGCTGCGCCGCGGGCGCGGCTGTCGCCACCGGCGTCGTGGCCATGGCTCTGGCGGCCGCCGCACCGGCGGCCGCGTCGGCCCAGACCCCCGCGGCGTCGACCAGCCCGTCGGTCGGCGCTACCGCCTCCTCGTCGGCGGTGAGCCCGTCGGCGACCTCCACGGCAGCACTACGCCGGCCGAGCCGGGCACCGACCGCCGCCGGTGCCGCTGCGACGCACGCGGCCGCGTCGGCCCGGCCCCACGGGTCGAGGGGCCCGACCGCCCCCCGCCGGTCCACCACGGTCAGCGGCTCTCCCGGGGTCAAGTCCACCCCGCCCGCGCCGAGCCGGCCGCCGGCGCCGTCGCCGTCCCCGACTGCGACCGTCTCGACGCTGCCCCGACCGTCGCCGACACCGACCAGCGGCTCCTGATGTTCGCCGCGAGCGTGCCCGAGCGCCGCGCGCAGTGGCCACTGTGGGGGGGCACCGCCCACCTGGTCGTCCGCGAGCGGCGACCCGGAGACCTGGAGCTCGCCCGCGCGACCGTCGATGCCGTCCTGGACGAGGTCGAGCGGGCCTGCAGCCGGTTTCGGCCAGACTCGGAGATCTCCAGCCTGGCAGCCGACGACGGCCGCCGCCGAGTGGTGTCGGCGCTGCTGGCCGACCTGCTGGCCGGCGCCCTGGGGGCCGCCGCGGCCACTGGCGGGGCGGTGGACCCCACCCTGGGGCTGGCGATGATCGCCGCCGGGTATGACACCGCATTCGCACGGGTTGCGCCGTCTGCCCCGTCTGCGGGCGTGCCCACCCTGCGCCGCCCGGCCAGCTGGCGAGACATCGAGCTGGGGGTGGATCCGGCCACGGCGGCCGCAACGGTGCGTACTCCCCCGGGGGTCCTGCTCGACCTGGGCGCCACGGCGAAGGCGATGGCCGCCGACCGGGCGGCCGCACTGGCGCACCAGCTGACCGGCTGCCCAGTCATGGTCAGCCTCTGCGGGGACCTGGCCGTGGCCGGCACCTCCGCCGGCCAGCCGTGGCTTGTCGAGGTCCTGGAACGCCCGGACGACGTCGGTGGACCGCTGGTGCACGTGCACGACGGCGCCGTCGCGACCTCTTCGACCACGGCCCGACGCTGGGTGTCCGCCGGGCGCAGGATGCACCACCTGCTCGACCCGGCCACCGCGCTGCCCGCCAGGGCGCCCTGGCGCACGGTGACCGTGGCCGCCGCGACGTGCCTGGCGGCGAACACCGCCGCCACCGCAGCCATCGTCAAAGGAGACGAGGGCGCAGGCTGGCTGCGCGCGAGCGGGCTGCCCGCCCGCCTGGTCGCCGCCGACGGCCGGGTGCACACCGTCAACGACTGGCCGGCCGACCAGCTCGAGCGGGCCTCGTGACCTGGTACCTGGCTCGGGCCACGGGGCTGGTTCTGCTGGTGGTCTTCACCGCGGCGACCGTCCTGGGCGTCGTCAGCAGCACGACCCGTGCGGGCGGGCGCCTGCCCCGGTTCGTCTCGACGGACCTGCACCGCCGGCTCAGCCTTGTGGCGGTTGTCTTGTTGACAGCGCACATCGCAGTCTCGGTCGCCGACAGCTACGTGAGCATCAGCTGGGTCGACGCCCTGGTGCCCTTCGTCGGCACCTACCGGCCGTTCTGGCTCGGGATGGGCACCCTGGCCACCGACATCATCGTCGCCGTCGCCGTGACCAGCGCTCTGCGTCACCGGATCAGCCCGTTGGCGTGGCGGGCGGTCCACCTGACCACCTACGCCGCATGGCCGGCCGTCGTGCTCCATGGCCTGGGGACCGGATCGGACAGCCGGCGCCTGCCGGTCCTGCTGCTGACCGCGACCGCCACCGGGCTCGTCGCGGCGGCGGCGGGCTGGCGGCTGGTGGCCGGGCAGCCCCGCCCGCTCGGGCTGCCACGGATGGCCGCTCTGGCAGCTCTGCCCGTCGCGACCTTCGTCCTGGCCGTCTGGACCGTGGGCGGCCCCCTGGCCGGTGGCTGGTCACAGCGCTCCGGCACTCCGCCGGCCCGGGTCCACCCGGGTCCGGCCGCCGCCGTGGTGGGTACGCGGTGAGCAGTGCGGACGCTGCCCCCACCTCCCTGGCCGCCCGTTCCGGTCGCGACCGGGCGGGCACGCCCGGGTCGGCCGAGCGGCCTGTCCCGGCTGACGGCGCGGCGGGCGGCCCGGCCGGAGGCGGGCTGCGGCTGCTGCGCGGACTGCGCGTCGACGGTGCCCCGCTGACGCTGACGGAGCATCTGGCGGCCCACGGCATGCTCCCGGTGTCGGGCCACGACCTGGTCGGCCTCGCCGAGGCGAGCGGGCTGCTCGGGCGCGGGGGCGCCGGCTTTCCGCTGGGGACCAAGCTGCGAGCCGCGCGCGCCGCATCGACGTCCCGGCGACGCCCGGTGGTGGTCGTCAACGCGGCCGAGAGTGAGCCGGCGTCGCGGAAGGACTATGTGCTGGTCACCAGGACCCCGCATCTGGTGCTGGACGGGGCCGCGGCCGCGGCCCTGGCGATCGGCGCGACGCAGGCGGTGATCTGGCTGCACCGGGGGCGCCCGCAGATGGGTGCGGCGCTGGAGGCGGCGATGGCCGAGCGTGTGGCCGCGCGGCTGGCCGACCCGACGTTTCGGCTTGTCGCGGGCCCCGACCGCTACGTCAGCGGGCAGGCGGTCGCGGCCGTCGCGCACCTGGGCGGCGGCAGGGCCGTTCCTTTCCCCAGCCCCGTCCCGATGGCCCGACGGGGCCTTGGCGGGCGGCCCACCCTGGTCTCCAACGCCGAGACCCTCGCCCATCTGGCCCTGCTGGTCCGGCACGGGGCGGCGGCCTTCCGGGCAGCGGGCACCGCCGCCGAGCCCGGCACCATGCTCGTGACGGTGATCGGCGCGGTGACCACCCCGGGAGTCATCGAGGCGCCGGTGGGCACGGCGGTGGCCCAGCTGCTGCAGGCCGCCGGCGGCGTCAGCACCGCCGCACCGCGAGCCCTGCTGGTCGGGGGCTACGCCGGCTCGTGGCTGCCTGCGCAGTCGGTGGACCTGCCCTACTCGCGGGCTGGTCTCGCCTCGGCGGGGGCCGACCCCGGTGTCGCCATGGTCGTGGTCCTGCCCGCGGACTCCTGTCCGGTCATGGAGACCGCGCGCCTGGCCGGGTGGCTCGCCGACGAGCGCGTCGGCCAGTGCGGGCCCTGCCTGAACGGCCTGCCGGCCCTGGCCGCCGAGAGCCGGGTCCTGGCCTGCGGAGGACCCGACGCGGCGGGGGCCCCGGCCCGTCTGCGCCGCTGGGCCGGCATGGTCGAAGGGCGAGGCGCCTGCCACCACCCCGACGGCGTCGTACGGCTGGTCCGGTCGCTGCTGCTCGGATTCGAGCACGAGGTCGCCAGCCACGCCGCAGGAAACCCGTGCCGGGCCGCCGTCCCGTCGATCGTCCTGCCCGGCCGGGGCGACGGAGCCTGGCGATGAGCGCCTCGACCCGGCTGGTCGTCGACTGGGTGCGCTGCAACGGCAGCGGCGTGTGCGCCGAGCTGCTGCCCGAGCTCGTGCAGCCGGACGACTGGGGGTTTCCGATCGTGGCGGGCCCGGTGCCGGCGCATCTGGACAAGCTGGCGCAGCGCGCCAGGGCGTCCTGCCCGTCACTGGCGCTGCGGCTGGTCCGCGACCCGCAGGGCTGACGGGACCGGCCGGCGCCCGTTCACTGTGATCCGGACTGATCCGGGCTGGTCCGCAGCGCAGCCCTCTAGCCTCTGGCGGCACCGAGCGCGGTCAGCAGGTCCGCCGCAGTGGGACAGCGGTCCAGCAGGGCGCCCACATGGGCCTTGGTGCCACGCAGCGGCTCCAGCGTCGGCACCCGCTGCAGGGTGTCGTACCCGGGGATGTCGAAGATGACCGAGTCCCAGGAGGCCGCCGCGATGTCCTGGGCGTAGCGGCGCAGGCACTCGCCGCGGAAGTACGCGCGGGTGTCCTGCGGCGGCGACAGCACCGCCTTGGCGACCTCGTCGTCGTCGAGCAGCCGCTCGATGCGCCCGCGAGAGACCAAGCGGTGGTACAGGCCCTTTTCTGGGCGCACGTCGGAGTACTGGATGTCGACGGCCTGCAGCCGGGCGTTGTCCCATGCGAGCCCGTCGCGGTCACGGTAGGCCTCGAGCAGCTCCAGCTTGGCGACCCAGTCGAGCTCACGGGCCAGACTCATCGGGTCCGAGCCGAGCCGGGTCAGCACCGACTCCCAGCGGTCCAGGACGTCGATCGTCTCGGCGTCGGCGTCCGCGCCCATCCGGTCCTCAACGTACTTGCGGGCCTGCTCGAGGTACTCCAGCTGGAGCTCGACGCCGGTGAGCCGGCGCCCGTCGCGCAGCTCGACCTGGTGTCGCAGCGTCGGGTCGTGGGAGACGTTGTGCAGGGCGGTCACCGGACGCAGCACGCTCAGGTCGTCCGCCAGCCAGCCGTCCTCGATCATGGCGAGCACCAGCGAGGTGGTCCCGAGCTTGAGGTACGTCGAGACCTCGGCGAGGTTGGCGTCGCCGATGATCACGTGCAGGCGGCGGTACTTCTCCGCGTCCGCGTGCGGCTCGTCGCGGGTGTTGATGATCGGACGCTTCAGGGTCGTCTCGAGGCCGACCTCCACCTCGAAGAAGTCCGCCCGCTGGCTGATCTGGAACCCGTGCTCGCGCCCGTCCTGGCCGATTCCGACCCGCCCGGACCCGCACACGACCTGCCGGGAGACGAAGAACGGCGTCAGGTGGCGAACAATTGCCGAGAACGGGGTCTTGCGGCTCATCAGATAGTTCTCGTGGGTGCCGTACGAGGCGCCCTTGTTGTCACCGTTGTTCTTGTAGACAGTCAGCTGGTTGCTCGGCGGCAGCTGCGCGGCCAGCCGCGCCCCGCGCGCCATGACGAGCTCGCCGGCCTTGTCCCACAGCACCGCGTCGCGCGGGCCGGTGACCTCGGGAGAGGAGTACTCGGGGTGCGCGTGGTCGACGTACAGGCGGGCGCCGTTGGTCAAGATGACGTTGGCCAGTCCCAGGTCCTCGTCGGTGAGCTGGCTGGGGTCGGCGCCGGAGCGGTCCAGCTCGAAGCCGCGGGCGTCACGCAGCGGCGACTCCTCCTCGAAGTCCCAGCGGGCCCGTCGGGCCCGGCTGGCGTCGGCGGCGTAGGCGTTGACCACCTGCGAGCACAGCAGCATCGCGTTCGCGCCTGGCTGCCCGGGCAGGGAGATCCCGTACTCGGTCTCTATTCCCATCACGCGGCGGGCGCTCATGTCACGAGGGTATGCCTACAGGTACTGCCCGGTGTTGGCGACAGTGTCGATCTGCCGGCCGGACTCGGTGCCCTTCTTGCCCTGCACCAGCGTCCGGATGAACACGATGCGCTCACCCTTCTTGCCTGAGATGCGCGCCCAGTCGTCGGGGTTGGTGGTGTTGGGCAGGTCCTCGTTCTCCTTGAACTCGTCGATGCAGGCGTCCAGCAGGTGGGAGACCCTGATCCCCCGCTGGCCGCGCTCGAGCAGGTCCTTGATCGCCATCTTCTTGGCGCGCGAGACGATGTTCTCGATCATCGCGCCGGAGTTGAAGTCCTTGAAGTACAGGACCTCCTTGTCCCCGCCGGCGTAGGTGACCTCGAGGAACTGGTTGTCCTCGGACTCGGTGTACATGGCCTCGACGGCGCGCTGGATCATTGCCGCCACCGCAGCCTGCTTGGAGCCGTCGTTCTCGGCCACGTCGTCGGCATGCAGCGGCAGCTCGGCGGTCAGGTACTTCATGAAGATGTCCCGGGCAGCCTCCGCGTCCGGCCGCTCAATCTTGATCTTGACGTCGAGCCGCCCCGGGCGCAGGATCGCCGGGTCGATCATGTCCTCCCGGTTCGACGCGCCGATCACCAGGACGTTCTCCAGGCTCTCCACGCCGTCGATCTCGCTGAGCAGCTGCGGGACGATGGTGTTCTCCACGTCGGAGGACACCCCAGAGCCCCTGGTGCGGAACAGGGAGTCCATCTCGTCGAAGAAGACGATCACCGGGGTGCCCTCAGAGGCCTTCTCGCGCGCCCGCTGGAACACCAGGCGGATGTGCCGCTCGGTCTCCCCGACGTACTTGTTGAGCAGCTCGGGTCCCTTGATGTTGAGGAAGTACGAGCGCCCCTCCGGCCTCCCGGTCCGCTCGGCGACCTTCTTGGCCAGGGAGTTGGCCACCGCCTTGGCGATCAGCGTCTTGCCGCAGCCGGGCGGCCCGTAGAGCAGGATGCCCTTGGGCGGCTTGAGCTGGTGCTCCTTGAACAGGTCCGGATGCAGGTACGGCAGCTCGACCGCGTCGCGGATGGACTCGATCTGCGCGGCCAGCCCGCCGATGGCGGAGTAGTCGATGTCCGGGACCTCTTCGAGGACCAGCTCCTCGACCTCGCTCTTGGGGATGCGCTCGTAGACGTAGCCAGAGCGCGGCTCGAGCAGCAGGGAGTCCCCGGCGCGCAGCGTGGCGGTGTCCAAAGTGGCAGCCAGGCGCACGATGCGCTCGTCGTCGGTGTGCCCCAGGACCAGGGCGCGCTCGCCGTCCTCGAGGACCTCTTTGAGCAGCACGACTTCGCCGACCCGCTCGAACTCCATCGCCCGGATCACGTTCGTGGCCTCGTTGAGCATGACCTCCTGGCCGCGCCGCAGGTCGTCCAGGCCGATCTCGGGGCTGACCGCCACCCGCAGCTTGCGTCCCCCGGTGAAGATGTCGACCGTGTCGTCCTCATGGCGGGCCAGGAAGATCCCGAAGCCGGACGGCGGCTGAGCCAGCCGGTCGATCTCCTCTTTGAGTGCCAGGATCTGGTCGCGGGCCTCGCGCAGCGTGCTGGCCAGCCGGTCGTTGCGGGACGCCGCCGCAGCGAGCTCGGCCTCCTTGCCGGCGAGCCGCTCTTCGAGCGCGCGCAGCCTCGTGATCTTGTCGTCATCGTCGTACGGCGCCATGGTGCCCACCTCCCGACGGGTTCGGTCAGGTTCGACCCTACCCGCGTCGCGACCGTTCGCGACCTGCAGGACCGGTCAGCGTGTCCGCGCCGGTCGCCGTTCGAAAGAGCCGGCGCCGTGGGTGGCACCTGCTCCCCCGCTGACAGTGGAGTGCATCGGCATCAAGGTGCCACTGCACAAGCCCCTGGCGCGGACCGATACGTCCCCCGGGCACTGCTCACGACACCGGTGCGAGCCGGTCGCCGGCGGCCCGCCAGGTCAAGGTGAGCGTCAGGTCCGGACAGCAGCGCGGCACGTTGGGTCGCGAGTAGCCGGCCGCCGAGACGGCGATCCCGGTGGCGGTCGCGGTCAAGGAGGCGACCTGAAGCTGGGCAGCCGGTCCGACCAGGGTCTGGGCCAGCGAGGCCGCGGGGCCCTGCCCGGCGACCAGGTACACACCGGACGGTGGGCTGCCAGCTCCGGAGTCGCAGCGCGCGGCGACCACGGTGTAGGGATGGGCGAGCCGTAGCCCCAGCCGACGCTGAACCACCACCGCGATGCCGGGCGGGCACCCGAGCGGGGCGTGAAGCAGGGCCCCCGGTACCAGTGCCGGCGCCGGGGCACCCGAGGTGGACCCCCCGGCCGAGCCGGCGGATACGACGGTCGAGTCGGCCGGGCCACCTGGCGCGCCCGGGGCCGACCCGCCGCCTGGTCCGCAGGCCGACAGGGTGAGCGGGGCAACCAGGGCCACGAGCAGGGCGAAGCCCTGCGCCCGTCCCGTGCCGCACACGCTCGGGCGGATGTCGCCTGGATCTGTCGCCAGCCCGCCACTGAGCAGGAGTCGGACCCGCTGTCGGACCCGCTGTCGGGCCGGCAGTCGACCCGGCCGACCAGCCAGGCAGGGGGAAGGCAGGCTCACGACAACCCAAACGGACGTAACGGGCGGATCGGACACCGCGAGCCTAACCCGGTGGTCCGCCAGGCCCGCAGCCTCAGGGCGTGTCGGACGTCCCGGGCGTGTCGCTGGCCGCCTTGGCGGGCCGGCGCCGGCGCACCGGCGGGGCGGTGCCGTCCGCCAGACGACGGCTGCGCACGAGGAACCCGGTGTGGCCGATCATCCGATGCTCGGGACGAACGGCCAGACCCTCGACGTGCCAGCCTCGCACCATCGACTCCCAGGCCTGCGGCTCGGTGAAGGTGCCATGCGCCCGCAGGTCCTCCACAATGCGGGAGAGCTGGGTGGTCGTGGCCACGTACGCGATCAGCACGCCACCGGGACTCAGGGCGGACGAGGCCGCGTCCAGGCACTCCCAGGGGGCGAGCATGTCCAGAACCATCCGGTCCACCCCGGTCCGGACGAGCTCGGGGTCCAGGTCGGCGACCAGGTCGCCGACCGTCAGTCGCCATGCCGGGTGCGGACCGCCGAAGAAGGTGTGCACATTGGTGGTGGCGATCGCCGCGAAGTCGGCCCGCCGCTCGTAGGACACCACCGCACCGTCGTCGCCGACGGCGCGCAGCAGCGCGCACGTCAGCGCTCCCGAGCCGACGCCCGCCTCGATGACCCTGGCCCCGGGGTAGATGTCGGCCATGGTCACGATCTGCCCGGCGTCCTTGGGGTAGACCACGGCAGCTCCCCGGGGCATCGACAGCACGAAGTCCGGGTACAGGGGGCGCAGCGCCAGGTAGGCGACCCCACCGGTGCTCGTCACCACCACGCCCTCCGGCGACCCGATCAGGTCGTCGTGGCAGATCGCGCCCTTGTGGGTGTGGAACTCCTTGCCCGCCGCCAAGGTCACCGTGTGCAGGCGACCCTTGGGGTCGGTGAGCTGGACTCGGTCACCGACGCGCATCGGGCCGCGGCGCAGGTCGGCGCCGGTGGGTGGGGTCATGGCCGCAGGCTATCGAGCACGCTGCGACGTCGCAGACGACCACCGGCGAAGACGATCAGATGGACCGAGACGTTCAGACGTCGGAGAACAGCCGCTCCAGGTCGGCGGCGGCCAGGACCCCGATCACGTGGCCGGACTCGTCGACGGCGAGGTACTCCGTGGCGGGCATCCGGCGCATCGCCTCCAGCAGCGCCTCGCCGACCAGGTTGGCGCCGATGACGAGCTCGGGCACGATCGGGCGGGCCACGTCATTGACCGCGATCCACGGCCGCCGTTCCATCGGGGTGGCCGCGACGGACGCCTCGCTGACCAGTCCGGTCGGTCGCCCCGACGAGTCGGTGACCACCAGGGCTCCCGCGCCTGCCTCGGTCAGCCGGCGCACGGCCTCAGCCAGTGGGGTGGTGGCCGTGACCAGCAGCGCCGGTCGCAGCATCCCCCGCACCGCCAGCTGCGGCAGTCGGGCCCGCACCTTGGCCGCCCGCAGCGACTGGGTCGAGCCGGTCCACAACACCAAGGCGATGAGGCCGGCCCAGATCACGAACACGGAGTTGGGGGGTGAGCCCTGCTGCGCGCCGATCAGGAACGGGGCTGCTGCCGTCAGTACGGCGACACCGCGCCCGGACCACCCGGCGACCACCTGCCCGGTCAGCTCGTTGCCGGTCAGCTTCCAGATCAGCGCCGCCAGCATGCTGCCGCCGTCCAGTGGCAGGCCGGGAAGCAGGTTGTAGACGCCGACGAGGACGTTCGAAATGGTGAGCTGAACCAGGACCAGGCGCACGAGCCCGGTCGACCCTACGAGCTGCAGCCCGACCCAGCCGGCCGCTGCGACCAGCAAGGTCGCGGCCGGTCCCGCCCCAGAGACGGCGAACTCCCGCCCCGCCGTCTCCGGCTGGCGGCCCAGCGAGGTCAAGCCGCCCAGCATGGACAAGGACACCGAGCGCACCGGTAGCGCGAAGCCGCGGGCGACGGCGGCGTGGGCGAGCTCGTGCACGAGGATCGAGGCATACAGCAGCAGCGCGAAGCCACCGGCGACCAGGTACTTGCTCGACCCCAGGTTGGGGTCGATCTGCTCCAGGCGGGGCAAGAACCCGAAGGCCACCAGGGCCCCGGTCGCGAACAGCGACAGGTTCGCGTAGACGGGGATACCGAGGAAGCGGCCGATCCGGATCCCGGAACCGCCGTCGTCAGCCACCTGCGCTCACCCTCACCACACGAGGGTAACCGCGAGCGGCCTGACCGACTCCCCGGCGGTCGAGCGACGCGCGCCAGGATCGGTGAAGCCCGCGCGACGGCCACACGGGCTGTCCGCGTGCTTCGGGCCTGCCGGTCGGGCAGCTGCAGCCCGCGTGGCCGACCCGGCCCCGGGAGCACCGCGAGAGCTGCCGCTCGAGCTGGCGACCCGGTGTCAGCGCGCTCATCTAGTCTCGCGCACATGACCGCAACCGACCTCCCGGAGCCGGACCTGCTCACCGGTGCGGGCGACCCGGAAGACGCCGAGGACGACCTCATCGCCGGGGTCCAGTCCCCGGCATCGCAGGAGCTCCCCGCTCCGGTCGCCTCGCTGTCGCCCAGCCGCGCAGCCGACTTCATGAGCTGCCCGCTGTTGTACCGGTTCCGGGTGATCGACCGGCTGCCCGAGTCCCCCAGCCCTGCCGCGACGCGGGGCACCGTGGTCCACGCGGTGCTGGAGCGGCTGTTCGACCTGCCCGCCGTGGACCGGACGATCGACGCCGCGGTGTCGCTGCTGGTCCCGCAGTGGCAGCGGCTGCTCGAGGAGGAGCCCGAGCTCGCGGCCCTGCTGGACCCCGAACGTGCCTCGCCGGCGAAGCCGCAGCCGCCCACGCAGAACACAGCGGGTGCGGCGCGTGCGGGCGAGGCGGGCGGGCCCGACCCCGCCGCGGACAGCGCTGAGCTGGCTGAGCCGGCTGAGTCGGCTGAGTCGGCTGAGCCGCAGCTGCCGGCGTTCTTGGCCGGCTCTCGGGGCCTGCTGGAGCGGTACTTCGAGCTGGAGGATCCGCAGCGGCTGGAGCCCACCGAGCGGGAGCTGAGGGTCGAGGTCGAGCTGGAGTCCGGGCTGGTGCTGCGCGGCTTCGTGGACCGGCTCGACGTGGCCCCGTCCGGAGACATGCGCGTGGTCGACTACAAGACCGGGCGCGCGCCGGGTGCGGGTTTCGAGGCCAAGGCCATGTTCCAGATGCGCTTCTACGCCCTGGTGCTGTGGCGGGCCTACGGGCGCGTCCCGCGCCTGCTCCAGCTGCTCTACCTGGGTAGCGGGGAGGTGCTGAGGTACGAGCCGGACGAGGCTGACCTTCGGGCCACGGAGGTCAAGGTGAAGGCCTTGTGGGATGCGATCGCCCGGGCCACAGACAGCGGTGACTGGCGGCCCAACCCGTCCCGGCTGTGCGACTGGTGCGACCACCGCGACACGTACTGCCCGGCCTGGGGCGGACAGCCGCCGCCGCTGCCCACGACCCCGATCACCATCGGTGGGACCGCGGCCGGCCCATCTGGCGACGCCGGGGGTCTCACGCC
>Ga0209068_10000229_pt1 | contig 33192 bp, 28 predicted proteins | sample ColStrG_CSR_2012_FD_187200 | JGI IMG/M metagenome (GOLD analysis project Ga0209068, IMG submission 187200) | Freshwater sediment microbial communities in response to fracking from Pennsylvania, USA - Cold Stream Run_MetaG_CSR_2012 (SPAdes)... | ecosystem: Environmental > Aquatic > Freshwater >...
TCGGCTGAGCCCCGATCTAAACCCTTAACTTCAACCATCCCGCCAATAGCCGACCGCCGCATCGGCGGCGCGAGGCTGAGTTGGCACGCCACCTGCTCCTGCCTTCCCAGAACTCGTGTGTGCCCGGGCAGCGTACCGGCGTCGGCACGCATCAGGGCAGTTGTCGCAGGGATCGGGTGATGAAGGTCAAAACAAGCCAACAGCTATACACCTACTGGAATGAGCTGCGTGGCGGCCGGCTGGCGCCCCGGCGGTTCGAGGTGGAGCCCTCGTCTATCGCCGCGATCTTGCCCGACACGTTCATCCTCGAGCGCGCCGACCGGCTTGACTACGTGTTCCGGCTGGCGGGCACGAGAATTTGCGAGGCATTTGGGCGCGAATTCCGTGGCCGCAACCTGCTTGACCTGTGGAGCACCGCTGACCGCGAAGTCGTGATCCGGGTGCTGGAAAGCGTGGCACGCGACGGCGGCGTTGGGGTGATCGGGTTGATGGCATCGGAACCGGGCGGGCGCACCGCTGCCTACGAAATGTTGCTGTTGCCTCTGATCCACACCGGCCAGTCGATCGGCCGTGTGCTGGGAAGCCTCACGCCGCTGTCAGCGCCGTCAGGCTACGGAGTTGACGTCTTCGACGGCGTTGAACTTGCAACCTTCGAAGTCATCTGGCCCGATGGCAGACCTTACGCACTGCTCGCGCGCACTGACGCTCCCGCGCCATTTCTGCGCGACTCAGGGCCGTCAAGGGTCGTGCGTTCCGAGCGCCGGTCGTTTCGCGTGTTCGAAGGTGGCCGCAAGGACCCACTGGTCGGACAACGACCGATTGGCTCGAAATGAACCACGGCCAAGGGTTGGCTTAGGGCTTTGTTAAACGCGCAGGTGGCATAGTTCTGCCAGACAGCTTTCCTCCTGCGCTATCGCCGGCGGCGGTCGTAGCGCCTTCGGAGACCAACCACCCATGAATGCCTTCGATCTGCCGTTCGAAAATCTTCGCGAAGACATCTCTCCGCCTGCGACCGAGGGGCCAGACCGGCGGCGCCACAAGCGGGTCGAGATCCAGTGCCTTGGCCGCTTCATGCGCGCTGACAAGGCCGAATATCCGTGCCGGCTGCAGGACGTTTCGGTCGGCGGGGCCGCTATCCTTACTCCCCAATCGGTGGCACTCGGCGAGCACGTGATTGCCTATTTCGACGAGATCGGACGGATCGATGGGCCGGTTGTGCGGCTGATCGAAGGTGGTTTCGCCATGCAGATCCAGGCCACCCAGCACCGGCGCGAGAAAATGGCATCGCAACTTACCTGGCTCATAAACCGCAAAATCCTGGGCATCCCTGAGTCTCGCCGCCACGACCGTATCGTGCCCAAGAACATGGACAGCGTGCTGACGCTGCCCGACGGTACTCAAATGCCGGTTCGGATGCTTGATGTCTCGATCAGTGGCGCTTCGATCGCCTTTGAAGGCCCCATGCCCATCGGCACGGAACTGCAGCTGGGCCGGTTGCGAGCTCGAGTTGCCCGCCGGCACGAGCAGGGGCTGGCGCTGCAATTCCTCGACATCCAGAACCCGCTGGCACTGCGCAAACATTTCGGCTGAGCGCCGAGCCACAGTAGCCTTGGGCGACTGTTCCGGAAATGATCGCGCGCCGTGCCAGTGTCACTAGGCCCCCGAGGCCAAGGCGGCGAGCATCTCGCGGGCGCTCAACCCCAGAACAGGATGCCGCCAATCGGGCGCGATCTCTGCCAACGGTGCCAGCACGAACGCACGTCTGTGCAATTCGGGGTGCGGTAACACCAGATGCGCGGGCTGCATTGGATCGTGCCGCTGGTCCCAACCCGCGACCTGGCCAGCGAAATCCAGGATATCAATGTCGAGCGGCCTTGGCCCCCAGCGCGGGCCTGGCCGCCGGCCAGCCATCCATTCCAGCCGCTTTATCAGAGTCAGCAGACCCTCTGCATCAAGGGCGGTCTCGCCAACGGCAACGGCATTCACAAAATCGGGCTGAGCCGCCAGACCGAGTGGCCGGGTGATCACCTGGGGCGTCACTTTGGCCAGCGTCACGCCATGCCGGTCAAGATTTTCCAGCGCACGCTTGAGCGCATCGGCCGGCTCTCCCCACATTCCCGCCTCATTACCGCCGAACGCGAGCAGCACCTTGCTCAACTCTTTCATGCGCGGGCCCTTTGATTCTGATCCAATTTCACCTACATGGTGGAGTGACCCTGGATCAACTCGATCCCCGCCGCCGCCGGATTATTGAGTGCGGCGACGTTTCTATATTGCCAGAACCGAGGTGAGATTCATGCATTTCTATCCCAACGAGCGCGTGGCGCTGTTCGTCGACGGCGCGAATCTCTATGCAACCGCCAAGGCGCTCGGCTTCGACATAGACTACAAGAAGCTGCTCAACATGTTCCGCGGCAAGTGCCATTTGGTGCGGGCGCTGTACTACACCGCCCTGGTCGAGAACGACGAATATTCATCGATCCGTCCGTTGATCGATTGGCTCGACTACAACGGCTACACGATGGTGACCAAACCAACCAAGGAGTTCACCGACGCTACTGGCAGGCGCAAGATCAAGGGCAACATGGACATCGAGCTGACGGTTGACGCGATGGAACTGGCCGATCATCTCGATCATGTCGTGCTGTTCTCGGGCGACGGCGATTTCCGCTCGCTGGTGGAGGCGCTGCAGCAAAAGGGCAAACGGGTCAGCGTCGTGTCCACGCTGCATACCCAGCCACCGATGGTGGCCGATGAGCTGCGCCGGCAGACCGACCAGTTCGTTGATCTCGCCGATCTCGAGCAGCAGATTTGCCGCGACCAATCAGGGCGTCCCGGCCGCGACGCCGCGCCCCGCCACGCTCCTGCGCGCGGTACGCCCGCTCCAGCCGTGGCTCCCGCGACGTTGCGCTCCGACGAGGAAGACGAGTTTGCGGACGTTTGAGGGTGAACGCCGAACCCGCGGCCGGTTGCCAGCTTTGCCCCCGGCTATCTGAGTTCCGCTCCGCAAATACGGTGGCTTACCCGGACTTCTTCAACCGCCCCGTGCCCTCGTTCGGGGCGGTGGACGCGCGGCTCCTGATCGTGGGACTGGCTCCAGGCCTCAAGGGTGCCAACCGCACCGGCAGGCCGTTCACGGGCGATTTCGCAGGCGATCTTCTGTACCAGACGTTGATTGATTTCGGCTTCGCGTCAGGCACTTACCGTGCCGATCCAAGCGACGGGCTCACGCTCATGGATTGCATGATCACCAATGCGGTTCGCTGTGTACCGCCGTTGAACAAGCCGACCGGCGAGGAGGCTGCGACCTGCCGGCAATTCTTGGCCGGACGCATCGCCGGCCAGACCAAACTGAAGGTCATCGTTGCACTCGGCCGCATCGCCCACGAAAACGTGCTCGCGGTGCTTGGGATGCGGCAGGCGGCCTTCAAATTCGCCCACGGTGCCACCCATGCGCTTGAGCAGGGCGGTTCCCTGATCGATAGCTTTCACTGCTCGCGCTACAACACCAACACTGGCAAGTTGACACCCGCAATGTTCGCGGACGTGTTCGCCAAGGCCCGGGCATTGCTTTAGGCGCACGGCCTGCGGAGGCCCACGGCCAATTCGGCACGCCCTTTAGCCATTTGGTAACCGCTCCCGTCTTAGGGTCCATGCGAACCGGACACCAACAAGACGAGGGCCCTCCAGATGGCCGATACCGATGACATCGACCCCGGCGCGATCTGCGCGCGCGGAATCCTGACCCCGGCGGACGTCGCGGCAATCCGGCGCAGCTATTACAAGGATGGCATCGTCTCTGAGACCGAGGCTGACGCGCTGTTTGCGCTGGAGCAGAGCTGCCAGAATACGCCCGCCGATTGGGGCGTGCTGTTCGTCGAGGCGCTGACCGACTACCTTGTCCACCAGGTCAAGCCAGAGGGCTATATTACCACCGAGAACGCGGCTTGGCTTTCCGAGCGCATCTCGATTGACGGCAAGGTTCAGTCCCGAAACGAATTTGATCTGCTGGTCAAGGTGCTGGACGAGGCCCGCTGGGCGCCCGCATCGCTATCGGCGTTGGCGCTCGCCCAGGTCCGCGACGCCGTGGCCGATGGCAAGGGTCCGCTGCGCAAGGGCACGAGGCCCGCACTTGGCGTGGTTACGGCCGGTGACGTCGCCGCGCTGCGCTCGATCCTCTATGCCTGCGGTGGCGACGGCAATATCGCGATCACGCGGGCCGAGGCAGAAGTGCTGATGGACATCGGCGATGCGGCTGACGAAGGGCTCAGTGATCCCAGCTGGATTGACCTATATGCCAAGGCCATCGCCAACCATCTGATGGCCGCCTCGGGCTTCGCGCCGCCATCACGCGAGGAGGCACTGCGCCAGGAAGACTGGTTGGAAGCCGAGCCAGATTTTGCCGGCTTCCTCGCTGATATGGTGCGCTCGGGATTGCGTGGCGTCTGGGACGCCTATCACACGCCCGACCTCGACGAGATGGAGCTGACCCGGCTGGAGCAACAGAAGCGCGCTATTCTGCTCAGCGAGGCGATCACACAACCCGAAGCCAAGTGGCTGGCAGACCGGATCGGCCGCGATGGACGGATCGGCGATGCCGAACTGGCGCTGCTGAGCTTCATCAAGGCCAACAGCCCGAGGATTGATCCGGCGCTGGATGCGTTGATGGCCAAGGTCGCCTGAAGGGTACACCGACCGGGTTAAATCTGGCCCAGCGATTGTAGCACAAGGGCGCCGCAGCCCAGGCTCCACACCGCCGCCAGGCCGACGCCCGCGACGGTCAGGCTGAAGCTGTCGTCTTCCATCGTGAAGATATTACGAATGAGGATCGCGGGGCCGGCGATCAGTCGCAACACGATGTGCAGCGGGATCAGCACCATGCGGCCTGGCAGGATCGCAAACCCCAGTGGCTTGCCGGTGACGAGATAGAAGCCGCTCATCAACACGCCGCCAATGGCAAAGCCTATCGCCGCGGTGATGACATAACTCAAGAACGCTACATCCATGCGTCAACCCACCCGACTTGATCTGCCTGCCCGTGACCAAGGCAAGCCTTGCGCCAGCTGGACAAGCGCGCGCGACAGAACTTCATACTCAGTTAACCGGCTGGCGCAAGGGTCATGATGTTCATTCCGGGCCGGTTGGGGTAGATGGTTGCCAAACGGCTCCTTGCCGCCGAGGTTGGAAATCATGTCCGCAATTCCCGCTCACGCCCGCGTCGTCATTGTTGGCGGCGGCATCATCGGCGTGGGGCTAGCCTATCACCTGGCGCTCGAAGGCTGGAGCGACGTGGTGCTGGTCGAAAAGGGCGAGTTGACCTCGGGCTCGACCTGGCACGCGGCGGGCCAATGCCCCCATTTCAACGGCTCGTTCGCGCTCTCAAAGATCCACCTCTACGGCACGCAGCTTTATCCCAGGCTGCCCGAACTGACGGGCCAGGCGGTGAGCTGGCACGGCTGCGGCGGCATAAGGCTGGCGCTGACGGACGAGGAGGTCGACTGGTTCCACCACGTCCACGCCATGAGCAAGCTGATCGGCTACGAGGCGCACATTCTGGCGCCAGAGGAAATCCGTCAGCACCACCCGTTCCTGGAGACCTTCGGCGTCAAGGCCGGTTTCCTCACTGTCACCGATGGGCACGTCGCACCCGCCGACGTCACCAACGCGATGGCGGCGGGCGCGCGCAAGCTCGGCACCACGATCTCGCGACGAAACCGGGTGACCGGCATCACCCATCTGCCGAGCGGCGAATGGAGGGTGAGCACCCAGGCGGGCGACATCACCTGCCAGCACGTCGTCAACGCCGCCGGCTCCTATGCCGATGTGGTCGGCGCCTGGACGGGCCACAACGTGCCCATCGCCAACATGCTACACCACTATGTCATCACCCAGCCGCTCCGTGAGCTGATCGACATCGAGCGCGAGCTGCCGGTGGTCCGCGATCCCTACTCGCACAGCTACCTGCGCGAGGAGACAAACGGCATCCTGGTTGGCCCCTACGAGACCTCGGGCGCCCACGCCGTATTCGAGGACGGCATCGCCTGGGACTTCGAGAGCGAGCTGCTGCCGCCCGAACTCGACCGGCTGACGCCATGGCTGGAGAAGGCCACCGAGCGGCTGCCGCTGTTTGGCAAGGGGGGCATAAAATCCATTGTTTCCGGGGCTATCACGCACACGCCCGACGGCAATTTCCTGCTCGGGCCCGCACCCGGCCCGCCCGGATATTGGCTGGCGGCGGGCGTGTCCATCGGCGTCTGCCAGGGCGCGGGCGCAGGAAAATACCTCGCCGAATGGATGGTCCACGGCGCCGCCGAGATCAACATGGCCGAGTTCGACCCGCGCCGGTTCGGCAATTGGGCGACCAAGGAGTATACGCGGGTCACCTCGGTCAACGACTACCAGCATATGTATGCCTGCCTACCGCCGGGCAAGCAGCACGAGGCCGGGCGCAAGCTGCGGATGACGCCGCTCCATGACCGGCTGGCGGCCGCGGGCGCGCAGTTCCAGCAGGTGGCCGGCTGGGAGCGGGCGCGCTGGTTCGACAGGACGGGGATGGGCGAGGCGTACAGCTTCCGGCGCGGCAATTGGTTTGAGCCGGTCCGCGAAGAATGCATGGCCGTGCGGAACGGCGTTGGGCTGATGGATCTCTCGACATTCAGCAAATACGACGTGAGCGGACTGGACGCCGAGGCGTTCCTCAACCGCATGTTCGCCAACGCCATGCCGAGGCGCGACGGCGGCATTGTGCTGGCGCATCTGCTGACGGCGGGCGGGCGGATCGAGGCCGAGATGACGATCACGCGGCTGGCGGAAGGACGCTACTATCTGCTCTCGGGCGCGACGGCCCAGATCCGCGACCTCGACCTTTTGACCAACGGACGGCGGCCGGGCGAGCGCGTGACCGTCGAGGATATAACGGACGCTTACGGAACACTTGTTTCGGCCGGGCCGCTGTCGCGCGACCTGCTGTCCGTCCACACTTCAGCCAATCTGGCGCACGCGGCCTGGCCCTGGCTGACGGCTAAGGAAATCGAGATCGCGGGGGTCAAAACCCGTGCCTTGCGGGTCAACTACGTGGGCGAGTTGGGTTGGGAGTTGCATACGCAAATGCATGACCTTCCGGTGCTGTTTGAGGCCCTGACGGGCACTGGAATTAACCATGAAACTGTCGTGGGACGTCTAGTTCCTGTCGCGCAACGTCCAGTTCCAGCCGTGCCTGTCACGCTTTTTGGCACCTATGCCATGAATTGCCTGCGCATGGAGAAGGCGTACCGTGGAATGGGATCGGATTTAACCAACGAGGTCACCCTGATCGAGAGTGACATGCAACGTTTCGTCAGCTTGGACAAACCTGAGTTCACCGGCAGGGCAGCCACACTCGCCTCCAAGCAGGCGGGGCCACGCACGCTGCTTGCCTATCTCGAGGTCGATGCGGTGGATGCCGATTGCCTAGGCGGCGAGCCCGTGTTCTCGGGCGGCAGGCTGGTCGGGGTCACGACCTCGGGCGCCTACGGATTTTCTGTCGGCAAGTCGCTCGCCTTCGCCTACCTCGAACCCGGGATCGTTGCCGCCGCCGGCCCGGATCTGGAGGTGCAGATACTCGACCACCGCCGCCGGGCGCGGATCTTGCGGCAGCCAGCCTATGATCCCGCCAATGCCCGGCTGCGAGCCTGAGCGCACCATGCCCCACCCCATCCTGGCCATTGGCGGCGCCACCGTGGACCGGACCTATCTGTGTACCCACCCTCCGTCGCTCGGCACCAGCAATCCGGTTACAAGTTCGCGCAGCTTTGGCGGGGTCGCCCGCAATGTCGCCGAGAGCCTCGGCCGCCTCGGCGCCAGCGTCCGGCTCATCAGCGCGATTGGCGAGGACGAGGCAGGTCGCGCCCTGTCGAGCGACCTTGCTGCCTGCCGCATCGACATGCGCGGGCTGCTCACCATCGCCAACAAGCCGACCGCGGAATATACGGCGGCGTTCTGGCAAGGCGAGCTGTTCGCGGGGTTCGCGGACATGGACATCTTCGATCAGCTCGACCCGGACCGCGTCAGCGAACGGCTGCCGAGAACGACAACCGAATGGCTGGTCTTCGCTGATTGCAACCTACCCGCCGCCACGCTGGAAATGCTGATCGCCCGCAAGACCATGCGGCTGGCGGCCGACGCCGTCTCGCTCGCCAAGTCGGAACGCCTGCCCGCCAACCTCGACGGTCTCGAGGTCCTGTTCCTCAATCGCGATCAGGCCGCGCATCTGGGCGGCATCGACCATATACTCGCGCGCGGCTGCCGCGCCACCGTCCTCACCCAAGGCGCCGGCGGCGTTACCATCCATGACGGGGCATCGCCAACGCACCTGCCCGCGCCTGCCGTGCCCATCGCGAATGTCAGCGGCGCTGGCGATGCCTTGATCGCCGGCACCCTGCTGGGCCTGTCCGAGGACCGACCGTTGCGCGAGGCTGTCCGTCTCGGCCTTGCCGCCGCTGCCCTGGCGTTGCAAACCACTTCCACCGTCCCTGTCGATCTCAGCCGCGAAAAGCTCGAAGCCGCCTTGCAAGGATTGAACGATGCCTGCTGACCAACTCATCATCGCCCCGGCCGTCAAGGCCGCGCTCAACGCCAAAAGCGCGGTGGTCGCGCTCGAGTCCACCATCATCACCCACGGTATGCCCTACCCCGCCAATGCCGAGACCGCGCGGGAGGTCGAGGCCGAAGTGCTGGCAAGCGGCGCCGTGCCCGCCACCATCGCCCTCATCGATGGAGCGCTGCATGTCGGGCTGGAGGCTGGAGAACTCGACGCACTTGCCCGCAACAAATCCGCCGCCAAGGCGTCGCGCCGGGATTTGGCGCTGCTGGTCGCCGAGCGCCGCACCGCCGGCGCCACGGTTGCCGCCACCATGCTCATCGCGGCGCGGGCCGGCATTACCGTGTTCGCGACCGGCGGGATAGGGGGGGTGCACCGCAACGCCGAGTTGTCGTTCGACATCTCCGCCGACCTGATCGAACTGTCGCGCAGCCCGGTCGCCGTGGTGTGCGCCGGCGCCAAATCGATTCTCGACCTGCCCAAGACGCTGGAAGTGCTGGAGACTTACGGAGTGCCGGTGGTTGGCTACCGGACCAGCGAATTTCCGGCCTTCTTTTCGCGCACGTCGGGATTGAAACTGGAGCACCGGCTGGACGACGCCCAGGCCGTCGCCGAGGCGATCCGCACCCACCGGTTGCTGGGCATGACCGGAGGGCTGCTGATCTGCAATCCGCTGCCCACCGTCGACGAAGTGCCGGCGGAGGAAATCAATCCGCGCATCGATGCCGCGCTGGCGGAAGCCGCCGCCAGGGGCATTGCGGGCAAGGACCTGACGCCCTATCTGCTCGGCAGACTGGTCGAACTCACCGGCGGCAAAAGCCTGATCGCGAACCGCAAGCTCATTCGCGCCAACGCGCGGCTGGCTGGCGAGATCGCGGTGGCGATGTGCGAGGAAGCCAAGCCGGGCCCGTTCGGCTTTCTTGCCAGCCGGTGAGACTCGTCTAGGATGGCCTCGTGTTTGTGTTTTGGTCCAATCAGAGGCCATTTCCCTTGTCATCCTGGGGCCTGTCCCGAGGATGACAACCTTGGTGTGCGGGTTGAACCGGTTGCAATGCCAATAACAGGACAACAACGATGTTGATCGGCATCCTCGAGACGGGCCGTCCGTCCGGCGCCTTGAAGGAGCACGGCTCCTACCCTGAGCTGTTCGAGCGGCTTCTGGGCGCCGAGGCCAAGGACTTCCAGTTCCGCACCTATGCCGCCATCGACAGCGAGGTGCCGGCCGATCCGCGCGCTTGCGATGCCTGGCTGGTCACGGGTTCGCGGCATGGCGCCTATGAGCGGCTGCCCTGGATGCTGGCCCTCGAGGAGCTCTTGCGCAAGGCGGTCGCGGCCAAGGTGCCGGTCGTCGGCATCTGCTTCGGGCACCAGCTGCTGGCGCAGGCGCTTGGCGGCAAGGTCGAGAAATCGGACAAGGGCTGGGGTTTTGGCCTACACGACTATCGGCTCACGGATGCACCCGCGCTTGACGGCGCCCGGCCAGCCAAGATCACGATCGCGGCGCTGCACCAAGACCAGGTGGTCGAGGTTCCGCGTGGCGGCGAGGTGATCGGCGGGTCGGAGTTCTGCCCCAACGCGGTCATTGCCTATGGCGACGAGGCGCTGAGCTTCCAGGGCCACCCCGAGTTCGATGTGCCATGGATGCGTGATGCCGCCGAGCATCGGATGAAGGGTCTCGCACCCGAGCCCGTGCTGACGGCGGCCGAGGCGTCGTTTCAAGGCAAGACAAGCGATTCGGCGCTGGTGGCGCAATGGATCGTGCGGTTCATTCGGGACAAGGCCAAGCCGGTGGCCAGAACAGCCGCTGCCTGAATTTAGGATATTGGCCGCGAGGCAGTTGTTCCGCCTACGCAACCCCGATAGGATGCGCCGCGCCGTAGTCCCCAGTCCCGGAGTTTCCTATCCTCATGCGTATCGATGCCATCGCGATCGGCAACAACCCGCCCGACGACATCAACGTCATCATCGAGGTGCCGGTTGGGGGCGAGCCCATCAAATACGAGATGGACAAGGCGTCGGGGACACTGTTCGTCGACCGGTTTCTCTATACCCCGATGGTCTATCCCGGCAATTACGGCTTCGTTCCGCATACCTTGTCGGCCGACGGCGACCCGATCGATGTGCTGGTCTGCAACACTCGCGCGATCCTTCCGGGCGCGGTCATGAACTGCCGGCCGGTCGGCGTCCTGGTGATGGAAGACAACGCGGGCGGCGATGAAAAACTGATCGCGGTGCCCTCGACCAAGCTGACGCGCCGCTACGAGAAGGTCGCGACCTACAAGGACCTGCCTGAGATCACCATCCAGCAGATCGAGCATTTCTTTGCCCACTACAAGGATTTGGAGCCGGGCAAATGGGTCAAGATCGACCACTGGGGCGGGGTCGAGGAAGCGCAGCAGCTGATCCTGGCGGCCATTCAAAGGGCCAAGGCCGCCAAGCCGGACTGAGCGGAGCGGAGCAGCTTCACCGTCAGTTTGACCAGCTCATCGCCTTGGCGAGAATATTGCGCAATCCGCCCCCGGCCTGGCCGCTGCCGCTGGCCTCGAAAACATCGAAGTGGACTTGAGCGCCGGCGGTTCGGGCCCGCTCGCCGATCTCGCCAACCAACCGGCGCCCGCCCGCGACATAGACGAGATCGTTCGGCCCCAGAGCCGGCAGATAGTCGATGACACGCCCCGGGCGCACCAGGCGCGACTGGAATTGCGGCTCCTCGGCCGTGCCGATCACCGTGACGTTCGGGGCGGCCGAGAGCCGGCCGAGGGCCGAGGGCATGTACAGCGACTCGATGCGGCGCGCGCCAGCCACCAGCACAATCTCGCGCCGGTAATTCTCCCGCAAGGCCGCGTCGGCGACCGCGAGAATGGGCGCGAACCCCGTGCCTCTCGAGGCGAGGATCAGTCTCTCGCGGCGGCCTGGCCGATGAAAGGCCGCGCCATAGGGCCCCTCGATTTTCAGGCGGTGCCCCGCCGTTATCGCCTGGCCGAATTGGGGCGATACATTGCCTCCCGGCACGCGCTGGACCTGCAACCGGAATGTCCCGTTCTGCCGGCTGCCCTGGAGGGGCACCGTCGGGCTGTAGGCACGGGATGGAAAGCCATTGAAGGTGAAGCGGCAATATTGCCCGGGCCACATCTCAAGCGGCGTGGCCGGACGGATTTCGAGCTCGACCACGTCCGCCGACAAGTCGGCAAGGCCCTCCAATCGCGCGGCCACCCGTGCCGGTGGCGGCAAATCGTCGAACTCGACATTGAGATCCGAAAGCACCCGCGCCTGGCACGCATAGACCAGGTTGGGCTGACCGGCCTCGCCTCCGACCGTGATGCCCTTGCGCACCCGCGTCAGGCAGGTCCCGCACCGGCCGGCACGACAATCGTGCGGGAAGGCGACGCCCTGGAGCAAGGCCGCCTCCAGCAGGACGGCGCCGGAACGGGCCGAAAACGATGATCCGTTAGCAGATATTCTATGATGGGTCGGCATTCTGTAACTCCAGGACGATTGGCCTCAGGTGACGGGTATGGCGGGTCTCGGAATGATCGAATGCGGCGAGCCACATCATCGTTCCAGTCTCGATGGGGACGTCGGCCGGGGTCGGCGGCTTGAGCTTGCGGGCCAGAGTCAGGGTCCAGCGCCCCGCCGACCAGCGGGCCGCGCCGGTGATGCCGGAGGCGCCGGGCTTCGGCTTCAGGACAATGACGCCTGGGATGACCGTGTTGATCGGGATCTCGCGGTCCGCCTCTTCCGAGTAGGAGACCGACTCATCCGCCGCCATCCACCAACGCGCGGTCTCGGTCTCGCTCACGTCGGGATTGTTGCTGATCCGGCCCAGGGCAAGAGCCGTTGCCTGAACATCCTTCGGCAGACGGCGGGGACGCAAGACCCGGGTAAGGCCGCCCGGCCCCGATGGCTCGAAATTGTCCGAGTAGCGTGCCGGTCCCCGCTCGGCCGTGAAGCCACCGCTGTAGCGGGCCTGCTGCGCCATCTGCTGAGCGGTGGGCTCGGCCGGCCCGCTGAAAAATCCGTCATCAATGATGTTGGCGTGGTCGGCGTGCCATTGCCAGACATCGGCCAGGCCGCCCTTGGCAAGATAGTGCAGGCCGCGGCCCGTCAGGCTGCCCGGCATGTCCGTCAATGGCTTGGCCGAAAGGTGGATGGCCGCGCCGATGAGCGGCAGCACCGGTCTGGTGATGAGGACGGCAAATTTGTCCTCAAAGAACCTGTCCTCATCGGCATGGTCATGGGCGGTCTGGACCAGGTGCCAGCCATCGGCGTGCTTGACGAGCGGCAGGTGCTTCAGCGACCGCGTCGGATCGGTCCAGGTGAAGGCGAAATAGATTGTCGAACCGTCGTGCACGGCACGCATCTCGACGGTGGACTCGCCCGTGCCGCCAAAATTGGCCCCGTGCTCGGTCAGCACCCTGGTCACTGGAGCGTGCGCCCAGGCCGGGTCGGACACATCGCCATCCAGGCGCGGGACGGCGGCGGGGGCCACTCTGACGACCGTCAGCGATTGGCGGCTCATGGGTTCCAGGCCCGTCAAGACGCCCGCCGCGACCAGCCCGGCCAGCACGGCCCACAAAAGTGGCCGCCGCCTCGCTTTTTTGTCGCCGAGGACAACTGGGCGAACGCCGTCCGCGCGTCCCTCGCTCGAACTCTGACTGAGATGCTGGGCAAGCAGTTCAGCGAAGTCGGGCGGCGGCATCGGCACCACGAGCGCCGCCGGTCGCAGCACTCGCAACAGTTGTTCGCCTCTCCCATAGGCCCAATGGCAGGCCACGTGGAGCAGCGGCAGACCAAGGCAAATCCAGGCTCCGAGCAGGTGCAGACCGAGGCTGCCGCCACCAAATCCGGCAAGCAGGCCTAAGCCCGTCGCGATCTCCAGCGCCAATGCCAGCATCAGACCCCAGAGGACCAGCGAGCCCAAGGCGGCCCACCGCATCCGACCCGGCGCAAACAGATTGGCAAGCTGAATGGCACCAAGGCTCACGCGCGGAAGCAACCGGGATCGCCCGATATAGGTCCAATAAGCCACCACGGTCGCGGTGAGCCCGACGGCCGCCCCCAGATGGATCAGCCACACTCTCTCGACCGGCAGGACCGCATCGAGAATGGCAATCCAACGCAGCCCTGGTTCATCGGACGCGATCCTCAGGCCACTGAGCGCTGCCGCCAAAAAGCAGGCCACCAGCACCCAATGCAGAACGACGGTTCCGAGGTCGGTTGTGGCCCGCCTCCTGAAACTCATGCCAAATCCACCCCTCGCAGTCCCCGACATAGTCTTCTGTACGCCCCGTCCTAGTCACGATGACCGCCTTGGACGGCAGCGCCGCCCGGCGACCGCAATGCCATCGATGCCTGGAACGTTAAGCACACGATGATCACTGACGACCTCCCAGTTTCAACTCTTCTTGTTCGTTGAATTAGTTAACCGCCCCAATGTGGTATGAGTATGGCTGCTAACAAATTCTCTGATTACATCCTATTGACGAATCAACAATATTCGTCGCCGAGCCGCCGTTGGGCCCAACTATGGGCTCAATCCATTTCTAGCCTCTGCTGCGATGGGCGAATTTCCGTCTTTGTGCGTTGTTTCATGAGGTGCTAGGGCAAGGTTCCGGGCCCGACGGGGTGGCCGCGCTCGGCAAGTCGCGAGCCCGCGTTCACAGAGGAACGCCAAGCGGCGCCCGCATATCGGGCCTGCGCAAAACCAGATCGCGAGTGAGTTGGTCGCTACAGTATGGAGTGTGTCCTGTGCCAGTAGATCGCCGCAACCGGGCTCCGCTTTTGATCACTGCCTTGGTTCTGTTGGGCTCGGGCATCAACCTCCGGCCCTGCGCTGCCGAGACCCTTGGCGAGGCGCTGGCGGCAACTCTTGAATCCAATCCGTCACTTGAGGCGCAAAAGGAGCAGCTGGCGGCGAACCGCGAATCCATCGCCATCGCCAGAGCGGGCTTCTTTCCTCGCGCGACCCTGTCCGCCACCACCGGACGCGGCCCCGTCTTGAACGCGACAACGCCGGTGCCGGTCCCGGCCAACGCGGCCTTCACTGGTCTGGACCAGGCGTCATCGGGCTATGCCGTGGCGCTTGAACAGCCATTGTTTGATGGCTTTCGCACCCTCAACGCGCTGGACGAGGCCAACGAGAGTGTCGCGGCAGCGGAAGAGGACCTGCGAACGGTCCAGCAGCGGATTCTCCTGGATGCCGTGAAGGCCTATGCGTCCGTCCTCGGCGACAGGGCCACGCTGGCATTGCGCAAGGATCAGGCTGGCATGTTGAAGGCCGACCTTACCGCCACCAAGACGTTGGCACAGCACGGGCAGGCCACCCGGACTGACATTGATCAGACCACGGCACGCCTGGCCGTGGCCGGCGCCTCGCTCGCCGCCGCCGAGTCGAGCCTTGCGGCTTCGGAGGCCGCATTCGAGCAGATTGTTGGCCATCCGCCCCAGGCGCTTAGCCAGCCAGTGCTGCCGGACGCCGCTGTTCCGCACTCCTTGCCGGATGCCAAGGTGATGGCCCTGCGCGGAAATCCCGAAATTCTCGCGACGCGTCACCGCGAGCGGGCGGCTCGCAGCACCATTGGCAAGGTAGACGCCGATTTCCTGCCGCAAGCCAATCTCAGCGCCTCCTATGGGCGCACCTATAGCAACCCCCCTTTGGTGACCGACACCGGAGACGCGCAAGTCACCGTGCAGGTCACTCTGCCGATCTCGATCGGCGGCGAAAGCCTCGCGCGGTCACGCCAGGCGCGTCTCATTTTGCGGCAACGGAGCCGCGAGGTCACCGCGAAGCGCGCGGAGGTGGTCGCCCAGCTGGCCGCCGCCTGGGCGGCGCTGTCGGCTGCCCATCAGCAAACGGAGCTAAGCCACACGGCCTCGGCCGCGAGCGAGCGGGCGCTGCAGGGCGTTCGGCGGCAGCGCGAGGCAGGCGACAAGACGGCGCTGGATGTGTTGAATTCCGAGCAGGACCTGATCGAAACCAAACTGCGCGAAATCAAGTCGCGAACCGACTTGCTCGTGTCGGCCTATTCGGTCCTGGCCGGGGCCGGCGCGGTTCGCGTGGATGCGGGCCAGGTCGCCGCCGCGCCATGACGGCGCTCCCTGCTCATCGCCCGCGAAACATCCGGTGCAGTTGATCGGCCAACGGCTTCAAGAGGTATGTGAGCGCCGTGCGGCTCTGGGTGATCAGATAGATCTCGGCGGGCATCCCGGACATGAGATGCAGATCGCCAAGGCGCCTGGCCTCGCCCGCGTCAATCGAGATGCGGGCGGTGTAACTGACCGCATTGGTGCGTGGATCGCGGGTCGTGTCTGGTGACAGATACGAGATCGAGCCGCGAAGCTCGGGCGTCGTGTTGCGATCAAAGGCCGCGAAGCGCAGCATCGCCGGCTGGCCAACCGCGACCTGGTCGATGTCCTTGGGCTGCAACTGGGTCTCAACCTGGAGATCGTCATCGTCCGGAGCGATCAGCATCAGCACTTCGGCGGGACTGACCACGCCACCAAGGGTGTGGGCGGACAGATCGTGGACAACACCGGCCTGGGGTGCCCGGATGTCGATCTGGCGGAGCTGCTCGAGAGCCATCGTGTGCTGCTCGACAAGCTCGCTTTCCTTGCCTTGCGCCTCGCGAAGATCGGCGAGCACCTGCATCTGGTTCTCGTCGGTGAGCTTGGCAATCTGGAACTTGACTTCGCTGATCTTGGATTTGGATTCGGAGATCGAGGCCTGGAGCGCCCCGACATCGCCGTCGAGCCGCGCCTTGTCGCGGCGCAGGGCCATGAGACGGGTCAGGGTCACCAGCTTCTGCTGATAGAGCGCCTCGATGCCCGTAAGCTCGGTTGCCACCATCTCATGTTCTTCGTGCTTGGACGCCAGCTGCGATTGCGCCGATTCGACGCCGTGCTGCAATTCCTCGGCTTGGGTGCGCAGCATGGCGACCTGCTGCTTGCGTGCGCCGCCGCGCGCGGCAAACAGCGATCGCTGGGCCTCGAGCACGGCGTCGGACTGTGCCTTGCTGATGCCCGGTATGGCGACCAACTCCAGCCTGGCCTCCGCCGCGCCGTCGCGTTCGGCCGTCAATCGCTGGATCAGCGCGCGTGTCTCCAGCAGACGCTTGGCCGCTATCTCCAGATTGGCGCGCGCGTTGGTCGGATCGAGAGATATGAGGACCTCGCCCGCGCTGACTTCCGACCCGTCATGAACAAGAATCGCGCGGACCACGCCACCCACGGGATGCTGTATCTTCTTTACGCTCGAAGCCGTAATGACCGAGCCGCTGGCAACGACAGCCCCCGAGAGCGGCACGAACCCGGCCCAGGTTCCAGCCAGGCCAAGTGCCAGCCCCACGACATAGATCCCGCGCCGGAACTCGTGCTTGCCCGAACGCTCCAGCAGGCTGGCGAGAGTGGGTTCAAGGGTGGCCGGCTTGGGCGCAGGCGCGCGCATTGGCGGCGGGACAAGGCTTCGGGCGACGGCAACCGGCGGCAGGGCTGCTGCGGGTTCAGGCAATCTGACGCGGGCCGGCGCGGGCACGACCTCGCGCTCCTGGTGGCGCACGGGCAGCGGCTGTGGCCGCGCCTTGGCGATTGAGCCGTTGCGCCCAGCCGCCCCACGCATGAACGTCGCATCCCAATTCCGACAATCGGTCTGCACACCCCTGTCCTCCGTCTCGATCGTTCGCGTCCGCACACCGCCTATTGCAGCGTCGCGGCCTGGCTCTCATTCTGCCCGGACAGCACCCGCTGAACCTGCGCCCGGGTGCCAATCGTCAGCATCCTGCCGCCCACCAGCACCATGACCGTATCCAGCACCTCGAGCGCGCTGGCGCGATGCGACACGACCACGACGGCCGAGCCCCGCTGCTTCAGCGTCAGGATCGCCCGAGTGAGCGCCGCGTCGCCGGACGCATCGAGGTTGGCGTTGGGCTCGTCGAGTACCACCAGGAAGGGATTGCCATAGGCCGCCCTTGCCAGCCCGATCCGCTGTCGCTGCCCCGCCGACAGCATCGACCCGCCTTGCCCAATCCTTGTGTGGTAGCCGGCGGCCAAACCCAGAATAAGCTCGTGGGCACCGGCGATCTGCGCGGCCTCGACAACATCGACAGGTCGCGCGTTGGGGTCGAACCGGGCGATGTTCTCGGCGATCGTGCCGTCAAACAAACCGACTTCCTGCGGCAGATAGCCCAGATGCTGGCCAAGTGCATCGGTGTCCCACTCAGCCAGCCCGACGCCGTCGAGCCGGATTTCACCCGCCGCCAGCGGCCAGGCCCCGGTAAGCGCGCGCACCAGCGACGACTTCCCCGAACCGCTCGGCCCGATCAATGCGAGGCCCGTGCCCGCCGCCAGATTGAACGAAACTCCGGTCACGATTGATTTCTCGGTCCCCGGAGCAATCACGGCAACATTGCGCGCCATGAGTTGGTGCGAGGGGCGCGGCCGTGGCGCCGGCTTGACGTCCCACCCGTCGAACGCGGCCAACCCCACGCGCAACCGGCTGATGCCAGCGCGCGCGGCCGCAAGCTGACGCCAGGTGGACAGCGCGATCTCGATCGGCGCCAAGGTCCGCCCCATGATGATCGAGGATGCGATCATGATGCCGCCCGAGGCCTGGTCGCTGATGACCAGGTAGGCGCCCAGCCCAAGCATGGCCGATTGCAGCATGTAGCGCAGCACCTTGCCGCTGGCTCCGAGGTTGGCATGGAAATCCATGCTCTGGATTGTGCCGGTCAACACGTTCTCGTTCAATTTGGCCCAGCGGGCGCCTAGCCTGGATGTCATGCCGAGCACGCGAATGACCTCGGCATTGGTTCTGGCGGCATCGGCCAAGACCCCGCGCCGGCCGAGCGATGTCGCGGTCTCCAGGCTGTGCGAGCTGGATCGCCGCTCGGCAAACCAGGCCAGCAGAATGATGGTGCCCGCGCCCAGCACGGCGGTCGCGCCCAGCAACGGATGGAAGAGATAGAGCACCAGCAGGAAGAGCGGAATCCACGGCATGTCCAGAAACGCGGTGGGGCCCGCGCCGGCCAGAAAACTGCGCACCTGATCGAGATCGCGCAAGGGTTGCTGAAGTTCCGCGGGCCTGGCGCCGGTGAGCGGCAGTCCCGCCAACGCCCTGTAGAGAGGACCTTGCAGCTCGACATCGAACTGAGCCGCGATCCGGCACAGCAATCTCGAGCGCAGCGCGTCGAGGAAGCCTTGCAGCACATAGGCCAGCAACACGATGACAGAGAGCCCCGCCAGGGTGCCCCCATCCCGGCTTGGGATCACTCGATCATAGACTTGCAGCATGTAGATCGAGCCCGAGAGTGTGAGCAGGTTGACCAACCCGCTGAACAACACCACGCGGAGCATCCGGCGCAGGCTCGATCCGATCGCCTTGGAGACAGGGTCGCTGTGGGATCGCAATGCTGTCATGCCTTCACGTTCGCCCATCGCTTGAGTTGGGATGACAACAGTGCGGTCGCGGAATGTCGCCTAAGCCCAAAAATGCTGCATGTGGCCGTGATCGACGGCTACCGGGGTTGGATCGACCGGAATGGCTTGGGCGATCGCTGCATTGTTGTCGTTCTGGGGTCCGCCATGGAAATGGCCGCCTGGCGCCGCCCCAGAGGGCAATGCCACGAAGCCCGAGCTTCCATCGGACCCGACCGCCAGCGCGGAGAGGGTCGCGTCGTGATTGATAAGATTGAGAACCTGCGACTGAATCCGGCCGATCTGACCATTGACGGCCGCTGTCTGAGTGGGCGCCGCGGTGTCGATGCCCGCCACCAAGGTGGATTCCTGGCCGAGAAGATTGATGACATGCTGAACATCGTGGAGGGCCTGCCCGGTGAGGCCTTGCGACGTGATGGCGTTTTGCAGGCCGGTGCTGGCGGCGTTCAGGTCATTGACGATGGATTTCTGGTTGCCTGAATAAACGCCGCCGACGAGTTTGGTCATGGCGTCGTCGAAGACGACTCCCGCCACATGCACCGAATCAATCGAGGTGGGAATGCCGCCATTTGCTGCGGGCGTGAACGTATCTCCCGATGCCAGCATGTTTCCACGCACGTCGGCGCCATTGGCCATCAAGACCGTTGCCGCACCATTGACGAGATCGGCGTTGCCGGCTTGCAGGCCGGCGATCAATTCGCGCGAGGCCGTTCCCTGCACCCCGTTGAGGGTGAACTCGTTGTTGAAGCGCGCCGAGAACAGGCCCCCTTGGGCCGCCGAGTAGGCATCGGCATTGACCGAGAACGTGTGGATATCGGTTTCCAGCTGAAGAACCGCCGCCGAATGCGGATCGGCCCCGGCCAGCGCCTGGGCGCGCCCCGCGAGCGAATTTGAGTCGGCGACAAATTGCAGAAGAGTGGCCGTTTGCACGCCGGAATCAGGGAACGGGGTTGGCGGCGTCAGGAGAAAGGATACCTGCTGGAAACCCGAATGATTGTCCTGGTGGGCGAGGGCGGTCAGGCCGGCGTCACTCGCCACGATATCTTGGACATCCCGCACAACATCGTTGATGAATTTCGGCACATAAGTGTCGCTACCATAGGCGCCAATTTCCGTCTTCAGGAAATTCATCTGATCGACGATGTTTTGGGCATGAACGATACTTACGGCCGGGTTGCCAACGCCATCCAGGTTATTGATGGCGCCGCTGTTGATCAGGTTTTGCAGCTGGGTCTGGACCGTCGAGACCTGGTTGATGAGACGGCCTTGATTTTGCTGGGTAACTCCACCCTCCAGCTCATTAGATATGGAATTGTACAGCGTGCCGATTTCTGCGAAGGTCATTTGCTGAGCCATAATGTCTCTCCTGTTGTATCCTGTTGATCCGACATCGAGTTGAACGATTTTCGACAGGACGTCCCCGGGAATTACTTTCCGCGAAAGCGTGATGAAATTAGGGCGAATTGGCGGCAATACCTCGCGCTATTATGATGTTCACAAAGCATGAATTTCATAAACGATGAAGTGTTATATTCGAATAGTTTATTAGGCGGAATTGTGATAATGCCGGCACGGAACGCGAGCCCCGTGGGCATCCGTTGGCAGCTGTTCGTGGCCCGATGCGGCCATCGGACGCCTGCTGAGCAGCAGCCTGGCGCCGGCAAACCGCGGCCAAGAATACGGTGAGCCTTCAACACCAAACATCGAATTCGCCGTCGCTTTTGGCTCCGCCGTGCGCGCCGGACCTTGCCATCGACCGATCGCAGTGCGCATGTTGCACTCGGCGCGAGTGTGTCGGAACCTGGCGCCGCGATTCCATGCGCAGAGACCCTCCTGCATGACCCAATCATTCCCAAGCCATGCCGAAATCGTGGTGATCGGCGGCGGCATCATCGGCTGCTCGGTGGCCTATCACCTCGCGCGTGATCACAAGGCTGACGTGGTTCTGCTGGAGCGCGGCAGGCTCACCGGCGGCTCGACCTGGCACGCGGCCGGACTGGTGGGGCAACTGCGCTCGTCGGCCTCGGTCACCCAGGTTCTGCGCTATTCGGTCGATCTCTATACGAAGCTGGCGGCCGAAACGGGTCTCGAAACCGGCTGGAAAATGACTGGCTGCCTGCGCCTGGCCATCAGCGAGCAGCGGTGGATTGAATATCAGCGGCTGGCGACAACGGCCCGGAGCTTCGGCCTTGAGATGCATCTGATCGCGCCCGCCGAGGTCAAGCGCATGTGGCCACTGCTGCGGACGGACGATCTGGTTGGCGCCAGCTTCCTGCCCAGCGACGGCCAGGCCAGTCCCTCGGACATCGCCCAATCACTCGCCAAGGGCGCAAGGATGCACGGCGCGCGGATTTTCGAGGGCGTCGCGGTCACCGGCTTCGACATCGCGAATGGGCGGGTCAAGGCGGTGCGCACCGGTCTAGGCATCATCACATGCGACAAGGTCGTCAACTGCGCGGGCCAGTGGGCACGCCAGGTCGGCGAGCGGGCGGGCGTGTCGGTGCCGCTGCAGCCGGTCAAGCATCAATACATCATCACCGAGAAGATCGAAGGCGTGACCCCCGACCTGCCGACACTGCGCGACCCCGACCGGCTGACCTATTTCAAGGAGGAGGTGGGGGGCCTGGTCATGGGCGGCTACGAGCCCAATCCCATCGCCTGGACCCTTGGCGACGTGCCCGAGGACTTCGCGTTTCAGCTGTTTGAGGACGATTGGGACCATTTCGGCCAGCACATCGCCCAGGCAACGGCGCGCATTCCGGCGCTGGAGACGGCCGGCATCAAGAAGATGATCAACGGCCCCGAGAGCTTCACGCCCGACGGCAATTTCATTCTGGGCCAAGCGCCGGAACTGGCGAATTTCTATGTCGGCGCCGGCTTCAACGCCTTCGGCATCGCCTCTGGCGGCGGCGCGGGCTGGGTGCTGGCCCAATGGGTGGCCAGCGGTGAAGCACCGATGGACCTGTGGGTGGTCGATATCCGCCGCTTCTCCGGGTTGCACCAGGACCGCCAATGGGTTTGCGATCGGACGCTGGAGGCCTATGCCAAGCACTACACGGTCGTCTATCCGCACGAGGAATATCTGAGCGGCCGGCCGCGCATCGTCTCGCCGCTCTATAGCCGGCTGAAGGGCCTCGGCGCCGTATTCGGCTCCAAGCTCGGCTGGGAGCGGCCAAACTGGTTCGCGGCGGCGGGCCAGGAGGCCAAGGACATCTACGCGATGGGCCGCCAGAACTGGTTTGCGCAAGTGGGGCTGGAGCACACGGCGGTGCGCGAGGCGGCCGGGCTGTTCGACCAATCCTCCTTCGCCAAATACGAAGTCGCGGGCAAGGATGCCGAACGGGCGCTCTCGTATATCTGCGCCAACGATGTCAGCAAGCCGGCGGGCAAGCTCACCTACACCCAGCTCCTCAACTCGCGCGGCGGCATCGAGTGCGATCTGACCGTCGCGCGGCTTGAAGAGAACCGGTTCTACATCGTTACCGGCACCGGCTTTCGCACCCATGACGAGGCCTGGATTGCCTCGCATATCCCCGCCGGCATGGATGCGAAACTCACAGACATCACCGAGCGCTATGGCACGCTTGCGCTGATGGGGCCGCGCGCCCGCGACATCCTCGCCAAGGTGACCAATGGCGACGTGAGCAACGCCGACTTCCCGTTCGGCAGCGTGCGGCCGATCGAATGTGCCGTCGGCGAAGCGCAGGTGCGGCTGCTGGCGCTGCGCGTCACCTATGTCGGCGAACTCGGATGGGAGTTGCATATCCCGATCGACGCCATTGGCGATGTGTTCGACGCGCTGATGCGAGCCGGCGCGCCCCTCGGCCTCAAGCCCGCCGGCTACCGGGCGATTGACTCGCTGCGGTTGGAGAAGGGCTACCGGGCCTGGGGCTCGGACATCACGCCCAACGACACGCCCTTCGAGGCGGGGCTTGGCTGGGCGGTGAAACTCAGGACGGACACGGATTTTCTTGGACGCGCCGCCCTGGAGAAAGCACGGACCGCCCCCCTCAGGAAAAAGCTCGCCGCGTTCACCTGCGCGGACCCCTCGGTCACGCTGCTCGGCCGCGAAACCATTTTGCGCGACGGCAAACAGGTCGGCTACCTCACGGGTGGCGGCTTCGGCTACACCATCGGCAAGCCGATCGGCTTGGGCTATGTGCGCGCTGCCGACGGCGTCGATGACGCGTTCATCGGCTCGGGCAGCTACGAGCTGGTGGTCGCCCAGGCGCGCGTAAGGGCAGAGGTGCACCTGGCGCCGCTCTATGATCCCGCCAATCTCCGCGTCAGGGCGTGACGGAGGCCACCGGGGCGGCTATGGTGCGGCGCAACAGACACTCCAGGAGCGCACACCATGTTGAACGGCAAGAACGCGATCGTCACCGGCTCCACCTCCGGCATCGGCCACGGCATAGCCGAGGCGCTCGCCAAGTCGGGCGTCAACGTTTTGCTCAATGGCCTGGGCACCGCCGACGACAACAAGGACGCCATCGCCGCCATCGCCACGCACGGCACCAAGGTGCTGTTTTCCCCCGCCAACATGACCAAGCCGGATGAGATCGCCGGCATGGTCGACATGGCCAACAAGCAGCTCGGCTCGGTCGACATTCTCGTCAACAATGCGGGCATCCAGTTCGTGGCCCCGGTCGAGGAGTTCCCGCCCGACAAGTGGGACGCGATCATCGCCATCAACCTGACCGCCGCCTTCCACGCCATCCGCCTCAGCGTGCCGATCATGAAGGCCAAGGGCTGGGGGCGGATCATCAATACGGCGTCCGCCCATTCGCTGGTCGCCTCGCCCTTCAAGTCGGCCTATGTCACAGCCAAGCACGGACTGGCCGGCCTCACCAAGACGGTGGCGCTGGAAGTGGCGACCAACAAGATCACCTGCAATTGCATCTCACCGGGCTATGTCTGGACGCCGCTGGTCGAGCACCAGATCCCCGACACCATGAAGGCGCGCAACATGACCAAGGAGCAAGTCATCAACGACGTGCTTCTGAAGGCCCAACCAACCAAGGAGTTCGTCACCATCGGCCAGGTGGCGGCGCTGGCGCTGTTCCTGTGCGGCGACGACGCGGCCTCGATCACCGGCGCCAATCTGTCGATCGACGGCGGCTGGACGGCGGAGTAGGCCGCCGCCCAGGTACAACAACCGACCCATCAGTTGCCCGACTGTTATCGTGCGCCGCACCGAGGGGCTGGGCTCACCGGCGTCACTTAGGCGTCACTTCCTCCATCGCCTTCATCAGGTCTTCGCGGCAGGCCTTGAAGTCGCCGGTTTGAGCCATCTGTTGTGCCATTTCGACATTGTGCATGGCCATCTTCATCATGGCCTCGTCCTTGCTTTCGTGGATCATCTTCATGATGGCGTCCTTCTCGGCCGTGGTGCAACGCACCGGTCCATCCATCGCAAAGGCTGGAGCCGCGAGCGCGATCGCCATCGCGGCTGAGATGGTCACTGACCTGATCATCGATTTCCTCCTGTTCACGGACAATTCGTCCGCCGCCGAAGGTGGGGGACCAACGGCATCACGGGCAAAACACGAAGGTGGGAGGCACGGGAATTTGACCGGACTTGAAGGTCCGGTCGCAAAATATTGATTTTGCTGGCGAGTTCGCGCTTCGGCCCGCCTAGCGCGGCGGGGCCGTCATCGACACGACGGCCTCGACGGTGACCGGCGCGTGGGTCTTGAACCGCACGGTAATCGCAAGATGATCGCCAATGCGCAGCTGCCGCTTCAGCCCCATCAGCATGACGTGATTGCCCTTCGGCTCGAACACGGCGGGTTGCCCGGGGGGCAGCGGCAGCTCGGAAATCGTCCGCATTCCGATCACACCGTTTTCGTCGACGGTGGCGTGCAACTCGGTTTGCGCCGCGTCGGCAACCGCGACCGACAGAATCGAGTCCGGCGCCGCTCCATCGTTCAGCACCGTGAAATAGAGCGCGGTCGCGGCCGTCTGGCCAAGGACCGGGCGCGCCCAGGCACCCGTGACCGTCATGTCATCGTCGGCGATCGCCACGCGCAGGCCGATCGACATGGCCAGAAGCGCCAGCGCCAATCTGGACCAGAGGCGCATCCTTCGAGCGCCTAAAGCCCGCGAACCAGGACGCCGAGCAGCAGCACAGCGTAGCCCAGCAGCATGGCTGTCCAGGCGTGGCCGCTGATCACCGGGATGTTGATGCCGAAGCGGACCAGCAGACTGAGCACCGCAAGGACCAGCGAAACCAGAACCGTCATGAATGTCGGCGTTGAAAGGCGCATGGCCGTCTCTCCAGAATTTTCCAGCGGGTGTTGGACCTGCCATACGAGTCGCCAGGCGCGCGAGTGCGCCAATCGTCGCTAGGCCGCGCGCCGCCGTCTGAACAGCAAGCGATAGATCATCAGCAGCAGGACGCCGGTCCCCGCGAGCACCGCCGAGACCGCGCCGGTGTGCTTGTGCCACATCAACAGCGGCGAGACATCGCCCCCCGTGGCGAGATTCAGATCCTGTTGCAGATTGACGAGGTCAAACAGATTGCCCTCGCGCAGCATCATGCCGACGGCCGCGTCCTGGTCGCGGCTGGCCAGGATCGCCTGCTGAAGACCGGGATCGGCCAACAGTTTCATCCGGCGCGGATCGTCGGCGACGGCGCTGGCAAGACGCACGGCGGCATTCTGCTTCAGGCCTTGCACATAACCCGCGAACGAGGCCAGTTCCTGCGGCGTCAGGGCCCGCGCGAGCGACCGCTGCCGCTCGGGGCTGAGCGTGGCCACCGTCTCGCGCAAACCGCGCGGCAAGGCGCCAATGCGGCTGACGGAGAACTTGTCATCGAGCCCGATCAGCTTTTGCAGCGTGTCGGCGGTGAAATCCTGCGGCTTGGCGATCCGGTGGATTTCGAGCGCCGCCACCTTGTCGATGCCGGCCCCCGCAAGCCGTTGCCAACCCAGGGCCTCTTCCAGCGACCGGGTATCCGTGGCGATGTCGAGCACGGCGTCCGGCGCTGACTTGGCGGCCTGGTCGAGGGTGCCATCGGCAACCCGCTTGGCGATCCCATCCTCGCCCTCGGAGGCCAGCACGAGCGACACCACCCGGTCAACGCGCGGCAATTGCGCTGGCTGCACGGTATCCATGAAGCTCTTGAACTCAGGTCTGCGGTCCGCCAGCTCCACCACCTTGGCGTGGGCAGCCTTGAACTCGTGCCAAACCTCCAGAATGCGATCGGCGGTGCTGGCGCTAACCTCCTTGAGGTGGGTTTGCAGCTGCTCGGCGAAGGTGGTGGCGATCTCGGCCCGCACCTTCTGCTTGGTATCCTCCGATTTCATCTCGGTTTCGATGACCGGCAGGATGCCGTTGCGCATCTCCCAGATATCCTTGGCGATCAGCACCAGGCCGACGCCGCCCGCAACCACCGAGACCAGGCGGCCAAGAACGGCTCCGACCACCCGCTGGCCGATCCGCTTGGCGAGGTTGGCGAGCGAGCGGCGAACGACCAGGATGACCGCGCCCGCGATCAGCCCCTTGCTCTGGATGGCGAGGTCAGTGGTGCTGACCTCGGCGCTGCCCGCGCCAGCGGTCTTCTCGAATGCCTTGCCTGTTTGACCGGCCACCAGCAGCGAAATGGCCGAACCGTAGCGCGGCCCCAGGAACGCGCGGACACAGCCGACCGCCGGCTGGGCCGCATCCAAGGTCGCCAACTCGATCCGCCCAGAGAGTTGTTTGCCGACCTCGGCGGCGATGTCCTCGACCGCCTTTTTCATTTCCTCGGAGCGATAGGTGCGCTCGGCCACCGAGGTCGCCAGGTTCTGGGCGGCCTCGCGCGAGGCGAGACTCTGTAGCAGGGTGCCCCAGGTCGATTCCTCTTGCACTTCCGCGATGGATTTGGAGACGCGCTGTTCAAGGATCGTGTCGGTCCCGGTGGTCCGCCAGGCCGCATCGACCAGGGCTGGATAGTCCACCCCGTTGAGGCCCTTGAGGATCGCGGCATAGGTCAGCTTGTCGATCTCCGAGCGGAACGCATCCTCGTTGTCGACGCGGCAGGACGCAGAAATCGCGTTCTGTTCGGGGCTGCTGGCCGAAGCGCCGGCCGCATCGTCGCCCCACGCAGTGGCGAGGCTGGCGGCCATCACCGCGGCAGCCGTGGCGCCCGAAACCGCAACCCGGAAAGCCCTTATCATGCGCGACTGTGCCCGCTGACCTGCCAAATCGGGGACACTCTATAGCTTAAGCTGGGGCGGAAACAGGGCCGGATGGGGCTCAAAGGCCTAGTGCTGGGCCTGGACGGCGGATCCCCAACCCGCGGTCTGCCCCGCGCTGGCAGGCTCGCGCTCCACCCCCGTGCCGGACCATTTGCCGTTGGTCTCGGCATAGTGCTTTTGCGCATCGTAAAGCTGCACGCCGAGGCCGAGGTCGGCCGCGGTCAGCCGTCCCATGGCGGACAGCAACGTATAGGCGGCGATCACCATGTCATGCCGGGCCTGAACCAATGAGACCCTGGCGTTGGTCTGCTCCTGCTCGGCGTTCAGCACATCGAGCAGGGTGCGCTGACCCGCTTTCTGTTCTTCGCGAACTCCCGCCAGGCTGTCGGTGGTGGCCTGCACCTGGAGGCGCAGCGCGGCTACCTCGGCGCGCATCGCCTGTACTTCGGCAAAGGCACTGATCGCGCTGGCCTGGGCTTGCTCACGGGCGCCCTCGATCTCCTGGATGCGGCCTTGGTGCTGCTGCTTGGCTTGCCGGACCCGAGCTTCGACGTCGCCAGCCTGATAGATCGGAATGCTGACCCGGACCGACGCGGTCTCGTTGGTCTGCTGGTAAAGCACCGTCGAGGGATAGAAGCGCTCGTTGTGCGAGGCCTGCAGCCTTACCTGCGGCAGCATCTCGCCGAGTGTCCTTTTCACATCGAAGTTGGCCGCCTTCTCAAGGTAGGCGGCGCCAACGACTTGCGGATTGTGTGACAGGGCAGCCGAAATCGCATCGTCAATCCGGGTGGGCAGCAATTGCTCGAACCCGGCCGGGTTGGTCAGCCGCACCGGCACATGGCCGACAAGGCGCTGATAGCTTGCCAGGCTGCCTCGCAAATTCGCCTTCGCCGCCTCAAAGGCGGCCCGCGCCTCGGCTTCGCGGGCCAGCGCCTGCGAGACGTCGGTGCGGGTCATTTCACCCGCCGCAAAGCGCTCCTTGGTGGCGCTGGCCTCGGTTTCGAGCAGTTTCCGGCTGTGCTGGCGCAGCGCCATGTTGGCGGCATCGCGCAGCACGTCGGCATAGACCCTGGTTGTTTCGAGCAGCGTCTTTTGCTCGACATCGCGCAGCGCCTCGCGCGCGGCCATGATGCTGGCGTCGGCTTGCTTGACCGAGTTGGCCACCCGGAAGCCTTCAAAAAGCGGCTGCGAGACCGTAACGGCGAAGCCGCCGGGACGGGTATCGCCGTCATAGCGCCTGAACGAGGCCGCGTTCTGCTGGTTCTGCAGCAGGGTCGGTTGCACACCATTGACCTCGGGAAGGGGTGTCACGGTCGAGGACGCCTGCCCCAGCCCCAGATCGGCATCGATGTTGATGGACGGACGGTAGCCGGACTGGGCCTTGGCAAGCTCCTCGTCGGTCGCCCGGAGCCGCGCGCGTTCGGCATTGATGGCGGGACTGTTTTGGTAGGCCGCGGCCAGCGCCGACTCCAGGGTATCGGCGCGGGCCGGTGCCAAGGCCAAGGCGGCTAGCGCAAAGGCCGCCCCGATTGACCAAGCCGTGAGGCAAAACCTGAGACAGCCAGCCGTCATGTCGTTCCCGCAGCCAAGTCCGGGCTGGCGCGCGCGCCGCCCTTTGTTGGCTGTAGCGCCAGAATCGCTAAGGCTTGGTTAAGAACCGCCCCGGTTTGAGGCGCCGGCGCTGCCTCTGGGCGGCCCATTGCTCCGATATTGATGGCGTGGGAAAATGGCGCCATGGCCGCATTTCTCCTCCCCACCGACACGCTCCCCGACTGGCAATCGAGCCCGGCTCCATTTGCCTATGAAACGGCGGTGGCGGCCATGGAGGCGAGGGTGGCGCGGATCGCCGCTGGCGGCGCGGGCGAACTGGTCTGGCTTTTGGAGCACCCGCCGATCTACACCGCTGGAACCAGCGCGAAAGACACGGACCTGATCGAGCCGGCCCGTTTTCCCGTCCACCGGACCGGGCGGGGGGGACAATTCACCTACCACGGACCGGGGCAGCGGGTGGCCTATGTGATGCTGAACCTTGCCGCGCGCGGGGGCGATCTACACGCCTATGTTCGCGGACTGGAGCGGTGGTTGATCGCAACGCTGGCAGAGTTCGGCGTTAGGGGCGAGGCGCGCGCTGGCCGCGTCGGCGTCTGGGTCGCACGGGGCGGCGGGCGCGAGGACAAGATCGCGGCCATCGGCGTGCGCGTGCGGCGCGGCGTCACCTACCACGGTGTCAGTCTGAACGTGGCGCCGGACCTAGGGCATTTCTCCGGCATCGTGCCCTGCGGCATCCGCGGGCATGGGGTGACGAGCCTGGCTGATCTGGGCGTGGCGGCGGGGATGGCAGAGGTGGATGCGGCGCTGCGGCGGTATTTCGAGCGCGAGGTGCTGGGGCGGCACGAGTGAGGCTGTATCGGTTGGCGAGCACCGGGATAGGGCTGGTGAAAGTCTGTCGGGATCAAGGGGCTGCTCGGAGGTCAAGGCAGACTTGAGCCAGAAGGGGATATCCCAACATCTAGACCGCAGCCACGATGACGTGTGCCTGAATTTTGGCGGCAACCTCGCCACGGCCATGTCGGTCCGTAATCGCCGATGCGACGTAGTCGGTTGCGGATTCCAGTTTTTCCGGGTCTCTGGCCTCGATTTCGTTACGTAGAAGAGTTCCCTGACAATAGGCAATGGCAGGAATGCGCGGTGACGGCGCACGGCTTTGTTCGGCTCTCGTCTCGATATCCACACGGAAGAAACCTGCCTCCTCCAGCTCGCTACGGATCAGGGCCGTATCGTGGTAGCCGTGCGGCGTGCGTGCCAGAAAGCGCGGCGGATCGTTCGGAAAAATCTTTGCGAGAGCATTCGTCACTTCATCCGCGAAAACGTTCTCCTCGATGCGATCCCATACGTTGAATAAAAAATGTCCTCCGGGCTTCAGGACTCGCCTTGCTTCGCGGTAGCCAGACGTGCGGTCGGGAAAGAACATCGCACCGAATTGGCAACAAACGAGATCGAATGCCGCAGTTTCAAACGGCAGCGCCAGAGCATCCGCCTGACGCCATTTGATCCGGGAGTCGGGAGGTTGTCGCGATGCGGCATAGTCGAGCATCGGTTGGTTGAGGTCGGTCACGATATAGGTTGCGCTCGGGGGCAATCTTGGCGCCAAGGCGCGGGTGACAACCCCGGTGCCTGCGGCGATTTCCAAAACCGCGCCAGGCGACCGGGACGCCGCCCGTTCTGCAAGATCCGCAGCGAACGGCTCGAAAATCAACGGCACCATATAGCGGTCGTAGTTTTCCGGAATCGAGCCAGCGAACACCCTGTCAGCTTCCAACATGGCTTGTCACCCAACATCCGTTGATGGCGCGCATGACTACCATATGACTGTCGGCTGCGGGTCACAAGCCGTCCTGCCGCTAGCCCTTCTCCCGGAACCTGTTGGTGATCGGGTATCTCCGGTCACGGCCGAAATTGCGCTCCGAAATCTTGACGCCGGGGGCGGCCTGGCGTCGCTTGTATTCGGCCAGATAGAGCAACCGCTCGACCTTTTTCACCGTTTCGGCCTCGAAGCCGGCGGCGACGATCTCGGGCACCGACTGCTCCCGCTCGACGATCCGCTCAAGGATGGCATCGAGGATGTCGTAGGGCGGCAGGCTGTCCTGGTCCTTCTGATTTTCGCGTAGCTCGGCCGTGGGCGGCTTGTCGATGACGTTCACAGGCATCACCGGCCCCACCGGCCCCAGCGCGCCCTTGGGCCGGTTGGCGTTGCGCCAGCGGCTGAGTGCGAACACTTGCGTCTTGTACAGGTCCTTGATCGGGTTGAAGCCGCCGTTCATGTCACCATAGAGAGTTGCATAGCCGACCGACACCTCGGACTTGTTGCCGGTCGTCACCAGCATCGGCCCGAACTTGTTGGAGACCGCCATCAGCAGCGTGCCGCGAACACGGCTTTGCAGGTTCTCCTCCGCGACGCCGCTTGCCGTGCCCTTGAACAGGGTGGCCAGGCTTTCGGCGAAACCCTCGACCGGCGCTGCGATCGGCACCACATCGTAGCGCACGCCCAGCAGGCGGGCACATTCGGCGGCATCGGCCAGGCTGTCGCCGCTGGTGTAGCGGTAGGGCAGCATGAGGCAGTGGACCTTGTCCGCCCCCAGCGCATCGACGCAGATGGCGGCCGTCAGCGCGCTGTCGATCCCGCCCGAGAGACCGAGCACCACACCGGGAAAGCCGTTCTTGGACACATAGTCCTTGAGGCCGAGCACGCAGGCGCGGTACGCCGAGGCGTCGCCTTCTTCAACCAGTGCTCGTTCGCCTTGCTCGCAAACCCAGCCGGAGGCGCCGCGCGTCCAATGGGTGATCACCACCGCCTCATCCCAGGCGGGCAACTGCACAGCCAGGACGTGATCCGCGTTCAGCACAAAGGAGGCGCCATCGAACACCACCTCGTCCTGGCCGCCGACCTGGTTGAGGTAGACCAGGGGCAATCCGGACTCGGTGACCCGCGCGACGGCGATGTTGGTGCGCACATCCCGCTTGCCCAGGTCAAACGGCGAGCCGTTGGGGACCAGCAGAATCTCGCCGCCTGTCTCGGTCAGGCATTCGACGACCTCCTCACCCCAGATGTCCTCGCAGATCGGAACCCCGAGCCGCACACCGCGAAAGTCGATCGGGCCGGGCATCGGGCCAGGGACGAACACGCGCTTCTCGTCGAACACGCCGTAGTTGGGAAGGTCCACCTTGTGACGCAAGGCGGCGATCTTGCCACCGTCGAGCAGGGCGAGCGAATTGTGCAAACGCCCCTCCTCGACCCAGATGGTGCCGAGCAAGACACCTGGTCCACCGTCGGCCGTTTCGCGCGCCAAGGCCTCGACCGCGACCCGCGCCGCCGCCTGGAACGCAGGCTTCAGGGCCAAATCCTCGGGCGAATAGCCGGTGAGGAACAGTTCGGAGAACAACACCAGATCAGCACCGCCCGCCGCCGCCTGCTTCCGGGCAGCGCGGACCTTTGCGGCATTGCCCGCCAGGTCACCGACCGTCGGGTCGAGCTGGGCGAGGGCGATCTTGAGCGTGTTGGGTGGCATCAAGCAAAACCTAGCAGCGAAAGTCTGGGATCGACGGGGACACGCTGTTCATATTCGGCGGCTCTCGTCCGCGTCTCCTTGGCGATTGGCCGACCCGCCGAATATGAACACTGTGTCCCCGTTTTCAACCGGCCACTGCCACCCGCGCGCGTTTCTCGTTGCGCTCGGCGCGGAGCCGCTCGGCCAGCACGAACGCCACCTCCAGTGCCTGATCGACATTGAGGCGCGGATCGCAATGGGTGTGGTAGCGGTCCGACAGGTCCGCCTCGGTCACGGCCTGCGCGCCGCCGGTGCATTCGGTGACATTCTTGCCGGTCATTTCCAGGTGGACGCCACCTGGATGCGTGCCTTCGGCGCCGTGGACATCGAAGAACTGCTGGATTTCCGTCATCACCCGGTCGAACGGCCGGGTCTTGTAGCCGGTCGCCGCCGTGATCGTGTTGCCGTGCATCGGATCGCAGGACCACACAACCGTGCGGCCTTCCTTCTCGACGGCGCGGATCAGCTTTGGCAGGTGCTTGTCCACCTTGTCGGCGCCGAAGCGACAGATCAGCGTCAGGCGGCCAGGCTCGTTGGCCGGATTGAGGATGTCGATGAGCTTGAGCAGTCCGTCGACCTCCAGACTCGGCCCGCATTTGAGGCCGAGAGGATTCTTGATGCCGCGAGCGTATTCGACATGGGCATGGTCCGGCTGCCGCGTGCGGTCGCCGACCCAGAGCATGTGGCCGGACAGGCCGTAGTAGTCGCCGGTCGTTGAATCCACCCGTGTCAGCGCCTGCTCGTAGCCGAGCAGCAGCGCCTCGTGGCTGGTATAGAAATTGGTCGTGCGCAGTTGTGCGGTCGTGGCCGCGGTCAAGCCGGCGGCGCGCATGAAATCGAGCGTATCGCTGATCCGGTCCGCGATCTCCTTGTACTGGCTCGCCGACGCACTGTCCTTGGC
>Ga0209068_10000230_pt1 | contig 33177 bp, 28 predicted proteins | sample ColStrG_CSR_2012_FD_187200 | JGI IMG/M metagenome (GOLD analysis project Ga0209068, IMG submission 187200) | Freshwater sediment microbial communities in response to fracking from Pennsylvania, USA - Cold Stream Run_MetaG_CSR_2012 (SPAdes)... | ecosystem: Environmental > Aquatic > Freshwater >...
CGTTCACGCCGCCGGAAATTTCCGGCGGCGTGAACGTCTTTTCGCCAAGATGGATGCGGATGACTTCGCCGGGTTCGAGATCGCTGGCCAGACGGAATGGGAAGAACTTGAGTTCGTCTTGCACGTCTTCAACGCCGCGTCCCATCAGGCGTTTGACGGAATAGATGGCACGGTCGGAAGTCTCGATCAGGAATTTACGGGCGGCGTTGCCGACAACTGTCTGGTTCGCGGCATCGAGCGCAACCACCGATGGAACGAGATTGACCCCATCCTCGCCAGGAATGACGGCGGGTTTGCCGCCCTCCATGTAGGCGATGAGCGAGTTGGTGGTGCCGAGATCGATTCCTACGATGCGTTCAGACATGAGCGATGTGTAATTTTGTAATTTGCAATTTTGTAATTTGGTGTTCTTATTTTGTCCTTCCGAGTGGAGCGAAGAACTCCTTTCGATGGAAAGACCCCTGGGGGTAAAGGGATTCCTCGCTGCGCTCGGAATGACAAACTATCAATGACAAACTGCTAATGCACTCTGCTAAACAGCTAAGCCTCTACTGCTTCTAGCGCTTCGTTCACGTCGCGAACTAAATTGCGGATGTAGCTGCGGCGGTTGAGAATGTCCACAAGCTTGTCCACCGCTGTCTTGCGTGCGCCGTCAGATGCCGTGCCGCTTTCGCCGCTGGCCAGGGCCGCATCCCATTGCGTCCAGCCTGACTTTAATTCTTGGTCGACCGAGAGCAGTTTCTGCCGGAGCGATTGCTTGTGTTCTTCCAGCTGGCGAATCAAGTCCGGGTCGCTTTCGCCCATCTTCTTGTTCATTCGCAGTTCTTCGAGCTGCATGTTCATCTCGAAGACTTCCTCCAGCATGTCGGGTGGAACCACCTGCTTCTTCGCGGTACCACTGGCGCGAGCGGCTTCGGTGGCCTGCGTGGACTGCTCGTCGAAATCGACGCCTTCGAGGTGAAGCAAATATTCGGTGCGAGCGATCGGGTCTTTGAGCGTCCGGTAAGCGTCGTTGAGCTGGGAGCTTTTTTCCAGGCTCCACTTCTGCTGTTCGTCGCCATCGCCGGCATGGAGGTCGGGGTGCAGCTTCCGGCTCAAGGCGTAGAAGTCGCGTTCTAAACCAACGACGTCAAGATGCAGCTTGCGGCTCAAGCCAAAGAACTGGAAATAATCGACCGGAGTTGCTGGTTGCACGGTCCCACAGGCTTGGCAGAAGTGCGCCGCGCGCATCGAACCGCAGGACCAGAACGCATGCGTGCTTTTATCGGAAACGATGGAGAGAGCCGCTGTTGGGGAAGTGTCTGTCATACGAGTCTGCTCGGCTTATGCCGAGAACGATGTGCCGCAGCCGCACGATTTGGTCGCGTTCGGATTTACGAACACGAAGCCCTGCTGCATGAGCGTCTCCTGATAATCGAGCACCATGCCATGCAGGTAGATGAACGACTTCGGATCGACGAAGACACGGATTTCGTCGTAGTTGAAGACGCGGTCGCGTTCGCGAGGCTGCGTATCGAAGCGGACGTTGTAGCTCAGTCCGGAACAACCGCCGCCCTGCACGCCGAGGCGAACGCCGCCTTCCTCAGGCTTCACGCCCTCTTTGGCGAGCGCGATGCGAATCTTGGCCAGGGCTTTGTCGGTGATCTGAATGCCCTTGGTGGCTGGCTTCGCGGCTTCGGTCGGGTTGTCGGTGGTTGTGGTCATAAGTCAATTAAATCTCGTCATTCCGAGCGAACGGGGAATCCCTTTCCCATCGGCACTCTCGCTACGAGAGGGATTCTTCGCTGCGCTCAGAATGACAAGCGCTTCAAAAACTAAAGAACTAGTCGGCGTGGACTGGTGTTGCTACAGGCGCGCCTTTAATGGCTTCCTGCTTCTTCTTCCAGTCGCCGATGGCGGCGCGAATAGCGTCCTCGGCCAGCACCGAGCAGTGAATCTTTACCGGCGGCAACGCCAGCTCTTTCACGATTTCGGTGTTCTTGATTTCTAGGGCTTCGTCAATGGTCTTGCCCTTCACCCATTCGGTGGCGAGCGAGGACGAGGCGATGGCCGAACCGCAGCCGAAGGTCTTGAACTTCGCATCTTCGATCACGTTGGTGGTGGGGTTGACCTTGATCTGCAGCTTCATGACGTCGCCGCATTCGGGAGCGCCAACCAGACCCGTGCCTACGTCGGCGCTGGACTTATCCATGGCGCCTACGTTGCGGGGGTGCGAGTAGTGATCCAAGACTTTATCGCTGTATGCCATTTTCGTTCTCCTGATTCCTAAAAGTTTTGATGCTCAAGTCCCAAAATTGTTTCTAGTGCCTGCTCGTTAGTGAGCCGGTTCAGCCGCCCATTTGACGGTTTTTAAATCAATGCCTTCTTTCGCCATTTCATAGAGCGGCGAAAGTTCGCGCAGACGCGTGACGGTATCGATCAGCTTGTTGGCGACGTAATCGACTTCGGCTTCCGTGTTGAAGCGGCCGAGTCCGAAACGAATCGAGCTGTGCGCCAGATCGTCTCCGGCACCCAGGGCCTTCAGAACATACGAGGGCTCGAGGGTGGCAGAGGTGCAGGCCGAACCGCTGGAGACCGCAACGTCGTTGATACCCATGAGCAGCGATTCGCCTTCGACGTAGGCAAAGCTAATATTCATGTTGCCCGGGAGGCGATGCTCCATGGAACCGTTGACGTAACACTCATCCAGCGCACCCATGATCTTGTCGTAGAGGCGCTTGCGCAGGGCGAGAATGCGCTTTGTGTCCTCGGCCATGTCATTCATGCAGATTTCGCAGGCTTTGCCGAGACCGACGATGCCGGGAACGTTCAAAGTGCCGGAGCGCATGCCGCGCTCGTGGCCGCCGCCGTCAATCTGGGCGGAGATCTGGACACGAGGATTCTTGCGGCGCACGTACAACGCGCCCACACCCTTGGGCCCGTAGAGCTTGTGCGCGGTGATGGACAAAATGTCGATGTTCATTTTGTTCACATCGATCGGAATCTTGCCGACGGCCTGTACCGCGTCGGTGTGGAAGATCACGCCGCGCTCGTGGCAAATGGCGCCAATTTCCGCGATCGGCTGTAGCACGCCAATTTCGTTGCTGGCCGCCATGATGCTGACGAGAATCGTCTTGTCGTCGATGGCGCGCTTCAGTTCTTCGAGATCAATCAACCCGTCTTTGGCGACCGGCAGGTACGTAACGCGATAGCCCAGCTTTTCAAGGTGTTTGCAGGTATCGAGAACAGCCTTGTGCTCGGTGACCTGGGTGATGATGTGGTTGCCCTTCTCGCGATACATTTCCGCGATGCCCTTAATAGCGAGGTTGTTGCTCTCGGTGGCGCCTGAGGTGAAGATGATCTCCTTGGCTGTCGCACCAATCAGCTTGGCGATGCGTTCGCGCGCCTGCTCTACGCCTTCTTCGGCGGCCCATCCAAACGGATGGTTGCGGCTGGCGGAGTTGCCGAACTTCTCGCGGAAGTAGGGCAGCATTTCATCCAGCACACGCGGATCGACGGGCGTGGTGGCGTGGTTATCCATATAAACGGGCAGCTTCACGCCTTCGGCGGTGACCGTCTGGTCTAAAATTGCGGCATTCGGGACTGCGGCATTGGGGGTTGTCATCTCTTACGTCTCCTGAAACTGAATCAAATTTCAAAAAATCTGTAAATCTAAAATCTAGCGCGCCGGCTGGCTGATCTTTACCAGTTCGGCGAGTGTCGCGTGCACCTCGGCGGGATCGTCCGCTTTCGCGTCTTCGCGCATCTCCGACAGGGTGATGCCTTTGAGCACGTCTTCAATGCTCTGGTTGACCTTGCGCAGTGGCTCGCGAATCGTGCAACGGTCTGACTGGCCGCATTCCCCCCGCACCGTGATGCAGGACGTGATAAACAAGGGCCCGTCAATGGCGCGAATGACCTCGTAGGCCGAAATGGCTCGTGGGTCGCGCGTCAGCATGTAGCCGCCGTTAATGCCATGCTGCGATTGCAGCAGTCCGGCACGCGCCAGGCGCTGAAGGATCTTGGCCAGCGCCTCTTGCGGGATGCCGTAGGCCTCGGCAACATCCTTTGCACTGCACGAACCGCGGTCGGCATGCTCGGCCAGGTGCTTCATGGCCATGAGCCCGTAATCCGCCTTCTTGGTGAGTCGCAGCATAGGGATGCCCAAAAGCCGACTGTTTTAGTCGTAGATTGATCATAGCCTCCCGGAGAGCTTATGGCAAGGCGATCCAGCCAGCTGTCAAAAGCGAGACTCGACCGGTAACTCTCATGGGCTGAATGGCTTCGAGATTACGATCAAAATGGTCGGATTTTCGGTTTTTACCGGGCCGAGCTCCAGGGCGGCGCTAGCCCGGTTACTGGGCAGATGTCGGGAAGGGCTTGACACAATCCCTTACCTGTCTACAATAATCGCAATCTTCCCTGCAAATGGCTCCATGACCGTTTCCCCCCTTCTCCCCGCAACCCGCACCAGAAAGGACCAGAACCTTGGCCTGTAAGCATCCGCGCGTAAAGGTGGTGAGCCGCGAGGAGGACACGGAGTACGTGGAGTGCCTCGAATGCGGTGACGTTTTTGAATCCAGCGAATTCAAGGACATGGCGATCGAGGAGCAGGAGGAAGGCAAGGACGAGGGCGAAGAGAAGCCTCCGGCCCGCCGCGCCCGTGGCAAGTAACAGGGGCATTCAAGAAACAGCAGGCTCCGCGCGATAGAGCCGCTCGGAGCGAGGATCTTCTTGTTGAGCAGGCTTCGTTCCGATCTAGGACGCCGCAAGAGCCTTTTCCCGCAACGGTAACCGCGCACCCTTACGAAGGTCAGGGGGCCCCTCCGCGCTATTGGCTCCCACCGCCAGCTTTGTTAACGTCGGTGGAGGAGATTCCACGTGGCTGCGGTCGAGTCCCATCCAAAACTTGCGCTCGTGGTGGACGACTCCATGCTGATTCGTCACACGGTTTGCCGCTTCCTGGAAGACCACGGCTTTCGAGTGGAGGCAGCCACCAATGGGTTGGAAGCTCTGGAAATGCTGGCGACGCTGGAGCCGGATATTGTGATCACCGATATCCAGATGCCGAAGATGTCGGGCGTGGAGCTGATTACGGTCTTGAAGAGCGACCCGCGGACGGCGAAGATTCCGATTATTGCTCTATCGAGCTTGAAATGCGGCGCGAAGGGCCCGGCCGAAGATGCGCGGGCGGACTATTCCATCCTGAAGGATATTGACATTGAGTCGCAACTGGAGACTACGCTGTTGACCGCGCTGCGTTCGTAGGTCTTCGCGTTAGTTGCGCGAAATGGCAGAGTTTAAGTTTGCTCTACGAATTGCCCTTCAAAACTTCAAATCTCCAATAGAAAAATTGCATCACTTGTACAAGCCATGAGACCGCGATCAATCGGCGCATATACAAAACTGCGTCGCCATATTCTCCATGAGGGGCGCTATAAGACTCCAAAGCATCTAGAGTGTAGTGCGTGATATCTTCCTCTGCGCCGATCTTGCTTGTCCAGGAGCCATCTGACAGCTGTCGGGCCATGTGAGTAGGAACTCCACGGAAGGTGTATAAGGCAATTTTCTCGAAACCAATTTCACGGCCGGAATGTCCGCATTTGCGATAACCTAACCACCGAAATGCTCTCACGAAGCAATCAATCGTAACCGCTCTGTCCAGCCAAAAAGGCCAAAAGCCATTTTCGGGCCACCACCAATGGTGCGTGTCGTTTGCAGCCCAAGCAATACAGTTATAGGCGCCGGGAAGAGGGAAACGCCCTGTTCTTTGACTCGTTTTCTCATAACCGGCCGATGCCAGTTTAGGGAACACACGCTCTAGGTGGGGACACTGCGACAGGTTTATACAATCCCTTTCTTGATTCCCCACTGTATCCATGCTGTGGTCATTTTCTTGCCATTGCCAAAATCAGCCGGATCGAAGGGGCGAACTCTTGTGATTGCATGCAGAGCCGGAAACCAAAATCTGCTATTTTCCCGGAGATCCCTCAATAAGAATGGCACTACATCCCATCCGAGTTTTATGATGCTTTGATAACTTGGGTGCGACGCAAGATCCGTGAGTGATGAGATGTGTCCAGTTTCGGATTCCCACAGCGCTGTGAGTTCTTGAAACCGCCGTTCCACATACGCCCTGCGCTGATCGGGTTGACTCGCCGCTAACTGGCAAGATAACGCACGAAGCGACTCTTTGGCTCTTCTCGTTGCGACGTGCTTTGCATAACCCTGCCTTGCACGGTGACGCGAATCTTTCTTGACTGCATACCGTGCTCGGCGTGTTCTCTCCGAAGAATCTACCAACCATTCCTCTGGGGACGGTTGTTGGTCTCGCCCACAAATAGGTGCGATTTCCGCTGTTAACATATGGATCGCTCCTTAAAGTCGGTTAGTGCTGCGGATCAATGATTCGCAACTTTGAATTTTCCAATACTGCACGCAGGGTCCCAGCTTTCTGCGCCGCGCGATCCAACACGTCGCGAAGCTCTGAAAGGTCGCGCGAACCCATTGATAAATAGATTTCGTGTAGTCTGCCGCCCGCCCCCTGGTGGTAACTCAGTTTCAGCGTGTGTGTAATGATGACTCCAGATGGAGTAGCTGTAACATCCTCACCAAATACAGGACGGGCGTCGGTCAAGATTCTCGCGGAACAAAAATCATGCTCGTGTTCATTTTGCAAAAGTACGGCTTTTGCAGCGACGTTTAGAGGATCAAGGCTCAATATTCGAGCCAACCGCTCACGGAATGTCGGTTCTTCGCTGGAAGGCAATTCGTCAATAGCCCGCAGAGCATCGCACACATCGTTGACAAATTCGTCCAAGTGCACTTCGGAGTAGGCGCGTACCGCATACATCGACTCGATTGCAATCTTCAATTGCGAAGTGTCCTCGGGAGAAACCCCAGGAATAGTTGGAGTCGAGTCCGGGGAATGCTCAAGCTCCACAATCGCAGTGGCAAAAGCTTGCTCGGGCATTTTGCGCAGCAACGCGAGACCGGGACGATGCTGTTCTGGTATGTTCAGCACGGGCAAGTTTTTCTTATCCTAATGGCCTTTTATGTTGAGGAAGCATGTCAAGAAAAAAATAGCACGACGGGCTGTTAAGTTGTGGAAAAGCTGTGGAAATACAGGCAAACAAAGCTCTTGATGAACCTCAAATGTCAATAGTGTAGCACACATGCTTAACAGCACTTTCCGGTTCGCTTTTTCCTTGACACGGACAGAAACGAACAGAGGCATATCTTCAAAGTCGCGCAGATTTTGAATTACCTCAATGCCAGTCCCGGTTCCGCACAGAAATCCGCTGCTGCGAATTGTTTTGCCAGGAATTTTGGGTACGCGGCTGCGGCGATCATGGCGGCGTTGTCGGTGGAGAGAGGCCTCGACGGGAAGAAGACGTGGAGGCCTTCCATGGCGGCCTGGCGCTCGAAGGTGGCGCGGAGTTCGCTGTTGGCGGCTACGCCTCCGGTGACAAACAGCGTCGCTGCCTCGCAGGCGCGCGCGGCGGTTAGAGTCTTGCTGACCAAGTCCTCGACGACGGCTCGCTGGAAGGATGCGACTACGTTGAGGACCTCGCGGTCGCAGTGAGCCAGATAATCTTCGAGCTTCGGCTTCGCGATGGCGGAGAGGGCTCGGTGGCGGGCGTCGGCGGCTTCGCGCATGTTGTGGGTTTCGACGTAGCGCAGGACTCCCGTCTTGATGCCGCTGTAGGAAAAGTCGAAATGCTGGTTTGGATTGGCTGCCTTGTTCCGGTCGTTCTTGTTTCGGTCGTTGCGGTCGGGGTGTTTCATTTGCGAAATGGTGAATTTTACTGCCGTGGGATCGCCGTGCGGGGCGAGGCGGTCGATGACGGGGCCGCCGGGGTAGCCCAGGCCCAGCAGCTTGGCAACTTTATCGAAGGCTTCGCCTGCGGCGTCGTCGCGCGTGTGACCGACGTTTTCGTAGGACCAGGTATCGGCGTTTTGTTCTGCCAGATAAAGATGCGTGTGGCCACCCGAGACGACCAGAGCGAGAACGGGGAAATTCACCGCATGGTTTCCTTTTTGACGTTCTTCCAGGAGAACAGCGTGGATGTGGCCTTCCAGGTGGTTGACGGCGATGAGAGGCTTGTCGAGCGCGAAGGCTAGTGCCTTGGTAAAACTTATGCCCACCAGCAAAGCTCCCGCCAGACCCGGCCCCTGCGTCACGGCAATGGCGTCGAGGTCAGTGTAGGTGCGTCCTGCCTTGGCGAGCGCTTCCCGCACAACCGGGACCATGGCGCGGAGATGTTCGCGGGAAGCGAGTTCTGGGACCACGCCTCCGTAGGGCTGATGGAGCGCGATCTGCGAGGCTACGATGTTGGAGAGCGTTTCTTCGCCCGAGCGCACCACGGCGGCGCTGGTCTCGTCGCACGAGCTTTCAATGCCGAGGATGTAGGCGTCGGGCATAATTAGTCTAGTGTCAGGTTTCAGGTTTCGAGTACCTGACTCAACTATAAATTGTCATGCTGAACGAAGTGAAGCATCAGTGCCGTGACAAGAATGTCGGAGTCGAAAGGGATTCCTCGCTGCGCTCGGAATGACAAACTTAATTAGTGACAAACTTAATTTATGAGGTAACTCCAAATTTGAAGCCGCACGCCATCTCGATTGTTCGGACGCTGCGTGAAGCGGGGTATCAGTCGTACTTTGTGGGCGGATGTGTGCGCGATTTGATTCTCGGGCGTGAACCTGCCGACTACGACGTTGCGACCAATGCGACGCCGTCGGAAGTGATGCGTATTTTTCCGGAGACGTACGCCGTGGGCGCGCAGTTCGGCGTTGTGCTGGTGCCACCTCCGCAAGGTTCGCGCGATGATAGCCGTGTGGTGGAAGTGGCAACGTTTCGCAGCGACGTGAGCTATTCGGACGGTCGACGCCCCGATGAAGTTCGGTATAGCCAGGACGCACGGGAGGATGTGGAGCGGCGTGATTTTACGATTAACGGATTGCTGCTCGATCCGCTGAAGCCAGGTTCTCTGGAAGACGAAGTCCTAGATGTCGTCGGCGGACGCAAGGATATTTCGGCGCGGATCATTCGAACGATTGGCGATCCCGAACTGAGGTTTACGGAAGACAAGTTGCGGCTGCTGCGAGCGGTGCGGTTTGCGGCACGACTGGACTATGAGATTGAGCCGCTCACGTTTACGGCGGTGCGCAAGTTGGCTCCGGTGATTCACCAGGTAAGTCGCGAGCGTGTGGCTGACGAACTCACCAAGATGCTGACCGAGGGTCGGGCGCGGAGAGCGTTCGAATTGCTGGATTCGTCCGGGTTGCTGCGCGAGGTTTTGCCGGAGATTTCTGCGATGAAGGGCGTGGCGCAGCCTCCGCAATACCATCCGGAAGGCGATGTTTGGACGCATACGTTGATGCTGCTGGAAAATCTTCCGCAAGGTTGCTCGCGCACGCTGGCCTGGGGTGCGCTGCTGCACGATGTGGGGAAGCCTCCTACGTTTCGCGTGGCCCCGGATCGCATTCGGTTTGATCGGCACGTGGAGGTTGGCGTGAAGATGGCGGAGGAGATCTGTAAACGACTGCGGTTTTCGAATGCGAATACGGAGCAGATTCTGTCTTTGATCCATCATCATATGCAGTTCGCCGATATGCCGAGGATGAAGGAATCGACGCTGAAACGGTTTCTGCGGCTGCCGCAATTTGACGAGCATTTGGAGCAGCACCGGTTGGATTGTCTGGCGAGCCATCGCGATCTTGCGCTGTATGATTTCGCGCGCGAAAAGTTGGCGGCTACTCCGGAAGAAAAGATGCGACCCGCGCCTTTGCTGACGGGCGATGATTTGATTGAGCGCGGCTATCGGCCGGGGCCGCAGTTTAAGGAAATTCTTTCCGCCGTGGAAGACGCTCAGCTCGAAGGCCGGTTGCATTCGAAAGATGAGGCATTGGCTTGGGCGCAGGCGGAATTTCCGCTCTTGGGTTAGATGTTAGAATCGGAGTTTCTCCGGCAGGTGACCATGCAACAGGCAGGCTTAGGTTTGCAGAAGATTGTCGCGCACACGTTGCGCCGAACGGGCGAAGAGCCCAGCGCTCTGCTGGCTTGGCCCATTGCCTGCGGGGCGATGATCGCTGAGAAAACGCGGGCCGTGTCGCTGGAAGATGGCATTCTGCGCGTGGAGGTACCTGACCGGACGTGGCGCGGAGAATTGAAAACGCTGGCGCCGCGCTATTTGGCGACGATCAATCAATATTCGAGCAAGCGCGTGATGGGCATCGCGTTTGTGGTGGCAGGAGAACGATGAGCGCTTCGGGCAAAGTAACGGACAAAGACGTGGCTTACGTCGCCGAATTGGCGAACCTCGAGCTAACCGAGGAAGAGAAGCCGCGCATGCTGCGGGATCTGAATTCGATTCTGGGATACATCGACCGTCTGAACGAGCTGGACACGAAAGATGTTCCACCGATGGCACAGGTTTCCGACCGCTTTGGTGTGGATCCCAACAAGGCTGGCAGTGAGCGTTTCGAGTATGCGCGACGCGAGGACGTGACCGAGGGGCTGCGGAAATCTCTTCCGCACGATACCGCGCTGGCGAACGCGCCAGAGAGCGATGGTACGTTTTTCAAAGTGCCGAAGGTGATTGAGAAGTAGGGCAGCCGTTCGCAAGTTTCAAGTTTCGAGTTTTAAGTTTTGAATACCGTACGCCTACCGACTCTCATGGATGTGAAGAACCTTACGATTGCAAATGCTCGTTCCGCAGTGCAGGAGCGCAAGACCTCGGCTGCTGCGCTGGCTGAGTCGTTTTACACCAAGATTGCTAGCGACGATCCGAAGATTGGCGCGTACCTGACACTCTCGAAAGATCGTGCTTTGGAACAGGCTGCACGGATGGACGCGCTTGCGGCCAAGGGCGAGACGCTGCCTCCGTTGGGTGGCGTGCCGGTTGGGATTAAGGATGTATTGGTGACGCGCGGGCTGCGCACAACCGCCGGATCGAAGATTTTGGAGAGCTACATTCCGCCCAATGACTGCACTGCCGTGGCGCGGTTGGAGGTGGCGGGCGCGGTGATTCTTGGCAAGTTGAATTGCGATGAGTTTGCCATGGGATCGTCGAATGAGAATTCGGCATACAAGCCGGTACGGAATCCTCGGGATTTGGAACGCGTGCCGGGAGGGTCATCGGGTGGTTCGGCTGCAGCGGTTGCTGCGGGCATGGCTGTGGCGACGCTGGGGTCTGACACCGGCGGATCGATTCGCCAGCCCGCTTCATTTTGCGGAGTCGTTGGGCTGAAGCCAACCTACGGGCGCGTGTCGCGGTATGGGTTGATTGCGTTTGCGTCTTCGCTGGATCATATTGGACCGTTTGCGAACACGGTGGAAGATGCCGCGCTTGTACTGCGGACCATGGCCGGGCGCGATCCGATGGATTCCACCTCGGCGGATGTTCCAGTTCCGGATTACGTTGCTGAGTTGGGGAAAGGTGTGCGTGGGCTGCGCATCGGCGTGGCGAAGGAATATTTCGCCGAAGGACTGGATACGGAAGTGCGCGCCTCGGTCGAAGCGGCCATCCAGACGCTCGCCAGCCTGGGTTGCGAAGTTGTGCCGGTCTCGTTGCCGCACACTGAATATGCGATTCCGGCCTACTACATCGTGGCGACGGCGGAGGCCTCGGCGAATCTGGCGCGCTTTGACGGAGTGCGGTATGGACTGCGCAGCAAGGAAGCGCGAACGCTCTCCGATATGTATCGCAAGACGCGCGATGAGGGTTTTGGGCCGGAAGTGAAGCGGCGCATTATGTTGGGGACGTACGCGCTCAGCACCGGGTACTACGATGCTTACTATTTGAAAGCCCAGCGCGTGCGGACTTTGCTAACGCGAGATTTCGAAAATGCGTTCCAGAAAGTGGATGCGATTGTAACGCCCACCAGCCCAACGGCGGCTTTCAAGCTGGGCGAGAAATCGGATGATCCACTCGCGATGTATCTGGCTGACATCTACACGGTGACGGCGAATCTGGCGGGGATTCCGGGGATTTCGGTACCTTGCGGCGATACGAAATCAGGGCTGCCGATTGGGTTGCAGATATTTGGCCGTCATTTTGACGAGTCGACGATTCTGCGGCTGGCGCATGCGTACGAGCAGGCTCGCGGGTAACGCCTACGGGCGAGGGCGCCCGTGGCTCCATTAAACTCTCTTTATTTTCTTCGCCAGCGGATGCCGTCTTTTGTAATTTCCACCAGGATTCCCGCCGCGGTTAGCTCGGCGCGGATTTTGTCGGAGGCCGGGAAGTTTTTGGTTTTGCGGGCTTGTTCCATTTCTGCGATTTTATTGTTGACATCCTGATCGGAAGGTCCTGAAGCTCCAGCCAGCGCTAGCAGCTCTGGGCTCATGTCCTTGTCGCGGCCTTCTGCCTTCGCCCATTCCAGGATCTGCTGCATTTTCGCAATATCATCATCCTGCAACACGGCGAAGATTTCGTCGAACTTCTGCAATGCTGTCAGGAACGGGGCCACGTTGGTCTTCTGCATCTGCCCAGCGTCCATGGCGATATTGGCGGCGCGCACCATTTCAAAGATTGCCGCCTGGGCTTGCGCTGTGTTGAGGTCGTCGTCGAGCGCGGCTTTCATGCGACTGACTGCGTCGGCAGCCACTTTCCGTAACTCGCCATTTTCACCGTCTGGAAAGTTACTGTCCGTGAGCCGTTGACGGAAATTTCGGAGCCGTTCAACCGAGGTTGCCGCCTGACGCAGTCCATCGAATGTGAAGTTCAGCTGATTACGGTAAGGGACCGACGTGAGCAGGTACCGAATCGAAGATGGTTTGTGGCCTTTGAGAATCAAATCGCGAGGGGTGTAGAAGTTGCCGAGACTTTTCGACATCTTCTCGCCTTCCACCAGCAAGAATCGCGCGTGCATCCAGAAACGGGCGAGCGGTTTGCCGGTCAGGGCTTCGGACTGCGCAATTTCGTTTTCGTGATGAGGGAAGGCCAGATCTTCTCCGCCCGCGTGCAAATCGAGGGTTACTCCCAGCGTATCCATTGCCATCACGGAGCACTCCAAGTGCCAGCCCGGGCGCCCGGGACCGATCACCGTATCCCAGGACGCTTCGCCGGGTTTCGGTGCTTTCCATAACGCGAAATCGCGGGCGCTGTCTTTTTCGTATTCATCCACGTCGACGCGCGCGCCATCGGTCATGCCCTCGAAGTCTTTCTTGGAGAGCTTGCCGTAATCCTTAAACTTGGCAATGCGGAAGTAATACGATCCGTCTTCCGTGCGATAAGCAAAGCCCTTCGATTCCAAATTAGCAACAAATTTGCCCATGTCGGCAATGTATTCCGTGGCGTGCGGCATCAGTTCAGGCTTGCGGATGTTGAGCAAGGCAGAATCTTCGATAAAGGCCTTGTCATACTTGGCTGTGTACTGTTGCACGGTCACTCCGTCGCGCGCGGAGTTGCGAATAATTTTGTCGTCCACGTCGGTAATGTTCATGACGTAACGCACAGGATAGCCGCTCTGGCGGAGAAAACGGCTGAGCAAATCGACCGCGACGAAGGTCCGAAAGTTGCCGATATGGCCGTAGTCGTAAACAGTCGGCCCGCAGGCGTACATGCGAACGAGCTTGGGATCCAGCGGCTGGAATTCCTCGATGGTGCCGGAGAGTGTGTTGTAAAGATGAAGGGCCATGAATCAGAACCGAAGTTCGATTCTAGCGGAAAGACGGCCAAATGCGGAGTGATCGCTGACGCTTTCTACTTTTACTTTCCTTTACTTTCCTTGGCCGGCAGCATTGGCCACGGGCGCCGCGATCGTCACTGAATCAGGTTCGCTCCATACAGCTGTGCCGCTTGTCATGTCGAGACGATGCATGGTGACCTTGAGATTTCCGTGATCGACTTCCATGTTCAGGTAGTGATAGTTCACTTCTTTGCTCTGGAAAGGATCGTCCTTGCCGCGTTCGATTGGATACGCGTGAGCTCCCGCGCCGCCGGTTACGAAATACGTGACGCCGCCGTGCTCGTGGCGTTCGTAGTTGTGTACGTGTCCGGAAATGACGACGATTCTGGCACGAAGATTTTGTTGCCGGGCTTCCAGCGCTTTGGCCAGGTCTTGTTCGTGCGATCGGGCCGAGTGTCCTCCTCCGAACATCTTGTCATCCGACGAACTGGTGTAGGGGGGGTGGTGCAGGACGAGGAAAACAAAATCGACATCGCCTGGAAGGTTGTCGAGTTTCTTGGTGAGCCATTGGCCTTGCGGGCCGGAGGTCTCATCGAGAGCGCTGTCGAGGATAAGGAGCAGAGCATTGGCGGCGCGGACAGAATAATAGCGATTGTTCTTCAGATCGGGAAAACGCTGAAAATAGTTGCCCAGAGCTACTTTTTCATCGCCGTGCAGATCGTGATTGCCCAGGGCCGGGTATACGGGAATGCTCTTGTCACGCCAGACCGCGGTTTCGCTGTCCCAAACCTTCCAGTCGTCGGCGTCATTGCCGTTGTAGACGATGTCGCCGCCGAAGACTACAAACGCGGGACTGGTTTCGGCGATCGCTTTCACCAGCGCCTGGCGGACAGTTGGATTCGCGGCTTCCGTGTCTTTGGGATTGTGGAAGCGCGAATCTCCATAGGCGACGAAGTGGAAGGGCGCGGTAACCGTCGCCTGCAGTTCGACCGGATCGGCCGAGGGCGGAGCCTGCGATTGCACGCGTGTACAGGCGACGCAACAAAGAAAAAGAAGGACGAAAGCGGACTGTGGGAAGCGTTTCACGGAGGAGTTCATGCCAGCCATTCTAAACGGGTTGCGCGTCTGGAGTTTCCACAGCCCCTTGCGCCCGCAGGCGTTGGCCTACCAGCATGACGTAGTGGAGGGCGGAAAGGATTGTGAAGGCGAACGTCATCCGCAAGAAGAGCACGCGGCCGAAGAAAGCCCAGCGCGTGCGTACCACCAGAAAGAGCATGACAAAGAAGACAGCCGCGATCTGCGAAAGCGTGTTCATTTTGCCGAATATGCTGGGGCGAAAATTCCTCAGGCCCGCGATCACATACAGCACGGCACTCACTCCAAGAATGCAGATGTCGCGACTGAAGACGATTACCGTGTAGCGCCACTGGATCAGGTGAAGGATGGCAAGCACCATGAACATTGTGCTGAGCAAGAGCTTGTCCGCGATGGGGTCGAGATATTCTCCGAGGCGCGACTGCTGATGGAACTTACGGGCGATCAGGCCGTCGAGCATGTCCGTCAGGCCAGCGAGCACGAACAGGATCAGCGCCACTTTGTAGTGACGGTCGATCAGATTGAGGATGATGAACGGAAGAAACACCATCCGCAACAAAGTGAGCTGGTTCGGGGCCGTGAGAATCTCGGAAAGCCGCAAGCGCTTAGACCCCCGCTCCTTGCGATGCGTTTCCCATCAGAACCTGCACCGCGTCCTGGCCGGTTTGGTGGGCAAATCTTTCCGTCAGAGAAGGGATGCCGTTGGACGAGGCGTCGGCTTCCATGCGTTCCACGCGATGCATGGGAAAGAATACGGCTCCCTGAGCGAATCCTTCGCCCGACTTGACCATGCTGACGCAGTCTTCAAAAGAATTGAGCTCGCAACCACGCAGAGCGATTCCGGAAACGGAGAGAGAAAGAATCACGCCCCAAAATTTCTCGCGCGGGGACGACAAGGTGACCAGCACTATGGTGCCGGTGGCGAAGGGGCCGGACGTTTCAACAGATGTCGACATGGATTTCGCCCTCGATAGCGAACGTTAGGAACCGGCATTCGGGACAGCCGCCAATTTCCTTAAGGCTACTATAGTCCGCGTCGAAGAAGGGCGGCAGGGTACTAAGGTCGTAACTGCGGCAGACGTCTGGAGCGCGTTGCAAGGGCCGGTGATGGCAAACCGTAGCAGGCGCACAAAAATCCTTGACGTGTACGTTAACGTTGGTGCTATAGTTACGCGCTGAGTTTTAACTCGCCTTAGAGAATCACGGAGGGTTCCATGATCTGCCGCCTACGGCCATCTTCCTTTGCCGGTCTTGTGCTGTTCGTTCTTTGCTGGAGCGGGTCATTAGCTCTCGCGCAGGAAAAGCCTGCTTATAAGGACTCCACGCGCTCGATTGCGGAGCGGGTGCAGGATCTTTTGTCCCGGATGACAGTGGACGAAAAAGTAGCTCAGTTGGAGGCGACATGGCAGAATCCTGGCCAACTCTCTCCGGACGAGAAGACGAAAACGTTTGTGGGGCCCAAAGGCGAATTCTTGCCCGGCATGGCTGCGGCGACTCTGGGCAACGGGTTGGGGGAGATGACCCGGCCCAGCGAAAAGCGGGGCCCGCGTGAGATGGCCGAGTTTACCAACTCTGTGCAGAAATGGGTATTGGAACACACGCGTTTGGGAATTCCCGTTCTTTTCCACGAAGAATGTCTGCATGGTCATGCGGCGCCGAAGGGAACCAATTTTCCGATTCCGATTGGCCTGGCTTCCATGTGGGACCCCGATTTGAACCGCGAAATTTTTAACAGCATTGCGGCCGAGGTTCGGGCGCGTGGGGCGCAACAATGCCTGATGCCGGATATCGATTTGGCTCGCGACCCGCGCTGGGGCCGCACCGAAGAAACTTACGGAGAAGACCCGTATCTCGTGTCGCGTATGGGTGTGGCCGCTGTCAACGGTTTGCAAGGCAACAACCCCGGGATTGATGGCGAACATGTGATTTCAACCGGCAAACATTTTGCGGTGCATGGCCAACCAGAAGCTGGGACCAATACAGCGCCCGGAAACTTTTCTGAACGCGTGATTCGAGAATCTTTCCTCATGCCGTTCGAAGCCATTGTGAAGGAAGCCCACGTGCAGAGCATCATGCCTTCCTACAACGAGGTCGACGGAATCCCTTCGCATACCAACGGTCCACTGCTCGATGGAATTCTACGCAAGGAGTGGGGCTTTGATGGACTCGTTGTCTCCGACTACTTTGCCATCAACGATTTGAATGTTTACCACCATGTAGCTAGCGACTCCGCGGATGCCGCGCGTCAGGCACTGTTCGCGGGGGTGGATGTGGAGCTGCCCTCGGCTGCGACGTTTCTCACTGTTCCCGACCAGATCAAGTCGGGGAAGATTCCCATGAGCATGATTGACGCCGCAGTGACCCGCGTATTGCGAGCCAAATTCATGATCGGGCTGTTCGATCATCCTTACGTCGATCCCGCGAAGGCGGAGGCGATTACGAACAGCGCCGCGCATCAGGCGCTTGCATTGCGGGCTGCGAAGGAAGCGATTGTGCTCCTGAAGAATGACAATCATTTGCTTCCACTGGATAAGAGCAAGATTCGCCAAATCGCGGTGCTGGGGCCGAATGCGGGCGATGTGCATCTGGGAGGGTACAGCGACAAGCCCGGTCGCGGCGTCAGCATATTGCAAGGAATTCAGGAAAAGCTTGGGGCCGAGAAAGTCGTGTATGCCGAAGGGTGTCGAATCACGGAAAGCAAGCCGGAGTGGGATGCGGATGCTTCAACTCCCGCCGACGCGAAGCTGGATGTTGGGCGTATCGCAGAAGCCGTGAAAGCGGCGAAGAGCGCGGATGTTGCGGTGGTCGTAGTCGGAGAGAATGAATCCACTTCGCGAGAGGCGTGGTCGCCGACGCACCTGGGCGACCGCGACAGCCTCGACTTGCTGGGTCGCCAGGATGAATTGGTGCGGCAGGTTGTGGCGACTGGGAAGCCGACCATCGTTGTGCTGCTGCATGGACGCCCGAATTCCATCAACTACATTGCGGAGAACGTTCCCGCGATTCTTGACGGCTGGTATCTGGGGCAAGAAGGTGGTACTGCTCTGGCCGACGTTCTCTTCGGCGATTACAATCCGGGCGGAAAACTTCCGATAACTGTGCCGCGCACGGTCGGGCAGCTGCCGGATTATTACTATCAAAAACCTTCCGGGAAACGCGGATATCTGTTTGCCAGCAAGGAGCCGCTCTTTCCGTTTGGCTATGGGCTGAGCTACACCTCATTCGAATATGGCACTGCGAGTGTCGAGCCCGCCACGATTGGTCCGGGTGACAGCGCCAAGGTGAAGGTGACGGTGACCAACACGGGGAAGCGGGAAGGCGACGAGATTGTGCAGCTCTATATTCGCGATGAAGTGAGCTCGGTGACGCGCCCAATCAAAGAGCTGCGCGATTTTCGCCGCGTGACTCTGAAGGCCGGGGAGGCACGCACGCTGGAGTTCACGATTACTCCCGACAAGCTTTGGTTCTACAACCGCGAGATGAAGCGGGTAGTTGAACCGGGGCGCTTCCAGATCATGGTAGGACCGAGTTCGGCGAGTCTGAAATCAGTGCCCCTCATGGTGCGGTAGTAGTAGACGCGGTTGCCGGGGCGAAGCGATGAGCGTGCGGGCAGGCATTCACGAAGTTGCGGCAGCGGCCGGTGTTTCCATCGGCACGGTGGACCGCGCCTTGCATGGCCGTCGCGGCATCAGCGAGGCGACGCGGCGGCACGTGATGCGTGCGGCGGAGAAGTTGGGTTATCGGCCCAATCTTGCTGCGCGTGCTCTTTCAGGGAAGAAGAAACGCATCCGCATCGCCGTTTGCATTCCTCGCGAGATTCACTACTTTTACGACCAGTTGTGGGCGGGCGTCTATGCCGAAGCCGAGCGGTGGACGGACTTCGGCGTTGGGTTTGAGCACCATCCTCTGAAAGAGTTGGGCGCTCGAGAACAGGTAGTCCTCGAAAAGATCCTGCAGTCGGCTCCCGACGGGATTGTCTTGACCCCTGGCCATCCCGAACTGGCGAGCGAGTTGATTACTCGCGCGGAGTCGCAAGGAATTCGCGTCGTCTGCGTTTCGACCGATGCGCCCGCCAGCCGCCGCGCCGGCATTGTCTGTGTCGATCCTCTGCTGAACGGCGCCCTCGCCGGAGAACTGATGGCCAAGTTTGTACAGCCGGGGTCGTCTGTCGCTGCGGTAACCGGGATGCTGAGCACCGAGGATCACGCGCGCAAGACGGAAGGGTTCACTCGCTCGTTCTTTCAGCACTGTCCAAAGGGCTCCATGGTGGGCGTGGTGGAGGCGCACGAGAACAAGCAGGAGAGCTTTCAACGGACGAAGGAGTTGCTGGCACGGTTCGATTCTCTCGCTGGGATTTACGTCAACACAGTGAATTGCTTGCCGGTCTGTGATGCATTGGTTGCTTGCAAGATGACAGGCAAGGTCAAGCTGATCACCACTGATTTCTTCCGGGAGATGGTGCCTTACCTGAAGAACGGGACGATTGCAGCCTCCATTTATCAGCACCCTTACCAACAGGGAAGGCTCGCGGTGGGTGTACTGGCGCAACACCTGGTGCACGGTACGCCGATACCGCCGCGAAGGCACATCAACCCGGGCCTAGTATTTTCGTCGAACCTGCATTTGTTTCGGGAAGTTCAGGAGCCGGCTGTTTCCGTGTCGCCGGATGCGAGTGCGGGTGAGCAGGAAGAGTATTGATGTTGAGATGGAAACTATTTTGGTTTTCACGTACTATGCCGTGAACGTTAACGCGGCAGGTCACCGTAGGGCGGGAATTGTCCCTTCTACGAAACGCCAATAGATCAGGTGAATTCAATGATACCGTTCGCAACTTGGTTGGCTCTCTCCGAGAGACTAGTCCGTCTATCGCCGGTGGATTATGCGGTGATCGTGTTTTATTTTGCGTTGGTGCTGGCGATTGGTTTTTATCTGCGGGGTCGCGCGAATACGGGCGAAGATTTTTTCATGGCCGGGCGCGAGATGACGGCGTGGGTCGCGGGGTTGAGCTTTCTCTCCGCCAATCTTGGCGCGCTGGAGCTGATGGGTTGGGCGGGCTCCGCGTATCAGTACGGCATTCTCGCCACGCACTGGTACTGGATCGGGGCCATTCCGGCGATGTTGTTTCTGGCGCTGGTGATGATGCCGTTTTATTACATTTCGAAGACGCACTCGGTGCCGGGGTATTTGAAGCTGCGTTTCGGCGAGCCCAGCCGCATCGTGTCGGCCGTGTCGTTCGCGTTTATGACCGTGCTGATGAGCGGCGTCAACATGTTCGCCATGGCGAAGGTCATGCAGATCGTGCTGGGTTGGGATATTAATTTCAGCATCTGGGTGTCGTCGCTGACAGTAGCGGTGTATGTGGCGTTGGGCGGGCTGCGGTCGGCCATCTTCAATGAGGTGCTGCAGTTTTTCTTGATTTGGGCCGGAGCGCTGCTGATCCCGATTCTCGGTCTCTATGAAACCGGCGGCTGGAGCAATCTGAAAGTTCTGATCGCGCAAAGGGCGTCTGTGGAATATGTCCACATGTGGTCCGGGTTGGGTTCGTTTACAACCAACCCGATGGGAATTCACTGGACGGGGATTGTGTTCGGGCTGGGCGCGATTATTTCGATGGGCTACTGGACGACGGATTTTCTGGTGGTGCAGCGCATCCTGACGGCGAAGGATATCCGCAGCGCGGAGATGGCTCCGATCATCGGCGCGGGCTTCAAGATGTTCGTCCCGCTGATCGTGATTCTGCCGGGACTGCTGGGACTCGCCGTTCTCCCGATGAAACTGACGGCGGAGTCGGCGGTGGTGGCCGGAGGGCACAGCTACAACGACGTTCTACCGCTGATGCTGGCGCGCTACTGCGGGCCGGGGCTGCTGGGGCTGGGAATCACGGCGCTGATTGCGGGCTTCATGTCGGGGATGGCGGGCAACGTGAGCGCCTTCACGACGGTGTGGACCTATGACATCTATCGCGCCTTGATCAACAAGAACGCCAGCGACGATCACTACGTCAGCATGGGCCGGTGGACCACGGTGATTGGCGTGCTGATCAGTGTGGGCACGGCGTATCTGGTGATGCAGTTCGCCAGCATCATGGATTATGTGCAGGCGTTATTTAGCTTCTTCATTGCGCCACTTTTCGGAACGGTGGTGCTGGGCATGCTCTGGAAACGAGCCACGGGTCAGGGCGGCTTCTGGGGGCTGCTGTGCGGGACGGTTTCTTCGATCAGCATGTGGGCGTGGGTCAAGATCGATCCTTCGGCGCTGCGGTATGTAGCGTTGTCGCCCGATGCGAAAGCCCTGGCACAAGATATGTACCAAGCGCTGTGGTCGTTTCTGGTGTGCGTGACGGTGACCGTGGCGGTAAGCCTGATGACGAAGCCGAAGCCGGATTCAGAACTCACGGGACTGGTCTACGGACTGACCGAGGTGCCCTCGATCGGCAACGTGGCTCTCTACCAGAAGCCGATCTTCTGGGCGGTGGTGGTGAGCGTGGTGCTGATCATTCTGAACATCGTGATGTGGTAAAGCAGCGCTTTGTGATGTGGTAACGGAGCGCTTTTTTTCGGAAGGGGACTTATGCATAGCAGTGGAATCTCAATCTGGTTCTTCATCGGCCTCTCTCTGCTCGTCAACGGCGTCCTCATTACTGGCGCGGGTTTGTACGAGTTCGTAAACCCGCCGGCAAATCCTGTGGTGCTCCACCAGCTCCACGCCGGGGTATGGTGGGGAGCGATCCTCACAATTGTTGGAGCGGTGTACTGCTTGAAATTTCGGCCCAGCCGGACGAACTAGCGCCACAGATTTTGGCGTTGAAATTATTACGGAAAGTTAGGGGGGCCAGGAATGTCGAGTCGCAAGATGACGATGGCGGTAATCGTGGGAAGCCGCGGATTCTTTCCGCATCATTTGGCCAAGTCGGGCCGGGAAGAAATTATCCAGGCGCTCGGATTGGCGGGCATGGACGTTGTTGTTCTGAGCCCGGAGCAGACGCAGCACGGCGCCGTCCAGACGTTGCAAGATGCGCGCAAGTGTGCGGATTTGTTCAAGCAAAATGCCGGACGGATTGATGGCGTGATCGTCACGCTGCCCAATTTTGGCGAAGAGCGTCCGATTGCCGATACTCTGCGCTGGGCGGACCTTGGCGTGCCCGTGCTGGTGCAGGCGACTCCGGATGATCCGGGCAAGATGACGATCGCTTCGCGCCGAGACAGTTTCTGCGGAAAAATGTCCGCGTGCAACAACCTGAAGCAGTACGGCATTCCGTATTCGTTGACGTCCCTGCATACGGAGGCGGTCGATTCGCCTGTGTTTGTAAAGGATCTGGAATGGTTTGGCGCGATCTGCCGCGTGGTGAAAGGACTCAAGAATTTGCGGGTCGGTGCGATTGGTGCCAGGCCAACGGCATTCAACACTGTTCGATACAGTGAAAAATTGCTGGAACGGAACGGTATCTCGGTCGAGACGCTGGACCTCTCCGAAGTGCTGGGCGGCATTGGACGCATGAAGGACGATGATCCTGCGGCTTTGGCGAAGTTCGCAGCCATCGAATCTTACGTATCGACCGCAGGCGTACCGAAGCCTGCGTTGATCAAAATGGCGAAGCTGGCTGCCGTTATTGAAACTTGGATGAAGGAAACGGAAGTCAGTATCAGCGCCGTGCAATGCTGGACGTCGATTGAGGAGAATCTGGGCGTTGTCCCCTGCACCGTCATGAGCATGATGAGCAACGAGCTTATGTCGAGCGCCTGCGAAGTGGATATCTGCGGCGTGATCAGTATGCATATGCTGCAACTCGCTTCCGGAACGCCGAGTGCGTTGCTGGACTGGAACAATAATTACGGCGAAAATCCTGATAAGGCCGTCTGTTTCCACTGCAGCAACCTGCCCAAGCATTTCTTCCAGAATGTGCGTATGGATTTCCAGGAAATTATTGCGGGCACCGTCGGCAAGGACAATACGTTCGGCACCTGCGTGGGCAAGGTAAAGCCTTCTCCGATGTCTTTTGCCCGCTTCTCCACGGATGACCTTACTGGCAAGATTCGCGGTTATGTTGGCGCGGGACGGTTCACCGACGACACGCTAGACACGTTCGGCGGAGCGGGCGTGGTGGAAATCCCCAAGATGCAGCAGCTTCTGCGTTACATCTGCGAGAACGGATTTGAACACCACGTGGCGGCCAATCTCAGCAGCGTAGCTGGGGCGTTGCACGAGGCTGCCACGCGCTACCTTGGATGGGAAACCCTGTGGCACGAGGGCGGCCAGTAGGGTCGCCTGCAAAAGACTAAGGCTCTTCACGAATTGACAACGGCTTGATAGGATCATCGGTCCCGGAGAACCGCGTGAAAATCCTGTCTTGTTTGCGCTTTGCTGTTTGGTCGTTCCTGCTCGGTGGTCTCTTCTTCGCTGCCGTCGCGCCCGCGTCGGGTAAGGCCTCGAAAAAAGAGGCTACGACGACTAGCCCCGCTGCGAAGGAAGAAGATCCGCTTCCGCTAAAACCCTCCCGCAAGGTCGAGTTCACCACCAACGAAGGAACGTGGCTCTCGCTGGATGTCTCGCCGGATGGCCAGACCATTCTTTTCGAATTGGTCGGCGATCTTTACACCGTCCCCATGTCCGGCGGCGAGGCGAAGAAGCTGACCAGCGGGATGGCTTTCAACAGCATGCCCCACTATTCGCCGGACGGGAAGAAGATCGCCTACATCAGCGATAAGGGCGGGTCGGAGAACGTTTGGATTTCGAATCCCGACGGCACGAATGACAAACAGCTCAGCCAGGACGACCAGAGCGAATTCACGTCGCCGGTTTGGAGCGCCGATGGCGATTACGTCATCGCGGGCCGCACAACACAGTTTCCCATTGGCGCTTCGGAGCTGTGGATGTATCACGTCAAGGGTGGCGGCGGTGTGCAGGTAACGAAGTCTCACACCAAGCCGGACCTGCCGCCACGTCGATGGGTCAATACTCTCGGTGCCTCGCCTTCCAAGGACGGCCGATTCCTCTATTACACTTCCCGCCAATCGCCGAACGGTTTTTACAACGTAACGCTTCCTCTCTCGCAAATCACGCGTCGCGACTTGACCACCGGTGATGAAGACCCAGTCACCGACGCGCCAGGCAGCGCTATGCGACCGCTGATTTCTCCCGATGGAATGCTGTTGGTTTTTGCCACGCGCTATGAGACTGAAACCGGGCTCCGGATTCGCGACCTGAAGAACGGCGAAGAGCATTGGTTGAAGTATCCCGTACAGCGCGACGATCAGGAATCTTTGTTTACGCGCGATTTTCTTCCGGGTTATGCCTTTACTCCGGACGGGAAAGAGGTGGTGGCTGCGTGGGGTGGGAAGATTCACCGCATCTCGGTGGCGACGGGAGAAGAGAAAGAGATTCCGTTCACAGCGAAAGTTTCGCGTGACCTGGGTCCCAGCTTGAATGTGGCGATGCGCGTGGAAGAAGGTCCGGTACAGTTGCGCCTAATTCAGCAGCCGGAACAATCACCTGACGGGAAGCGCCTGATATTTTCCGCCCTAACCCATCTCTACATGATGGAGATACCCGGTGGAACTCCCAAGCGCCTGACCACTGGCGAGGCCCGCGAATTCCAGCCAACCTGGTCACCGGACGGGCAGTGGATCGCCTACGTCACTTGGGAGCAAGGCGGCGGGCAGATCTGGAAGACACGCTCGGATGGGCAGGGTTCCCCGCAGCAACTGACGCAGACGCCAGCTTACTATCGCGATCTGGCCTGGTCTCCGGATGGCACACGGATCGTCGCGTTGCGTGCGCCGCGGCAGGCGCGGGTTGAGCAATTTGATGAGTGGGATCACACGACCGCGAACCTTGACCTGATCTGGCTTCCGTCTGAAGGCGGCGACGTCAACCTGATTCTGCCCGCTCGTGGCGCTGCCAGCCCGCACTTTGGGCCGGAGCGTGATCGCGTTTACGTGTACTCGGATTCGGGCCTGATCTCTTTGCGCTACGACGGTACCGATCGCAGGACCATCGTCAAGGTCGTCGGGAAAACGTGGTTCCCTCAGCCCGACAAGCCGGAGGGAAACCCCGCGGATGACGTTCGTATGAGTCCCGACGGGCAGTGGGCTCTGGCGCGTGTTAGCAACCAAGTGTATCTGCTGGCTGTTCCGCGATTGGGAGGGGACGCCCCCGTTGTCGATGTCTCAAAGTCTCCTGTGCCGCTTCGCAAACTTACGGAGGTCGGCGGAGATTTCACGGGTTGGGCCGACAAGGGTAAGACCATCACGTGGGCCGAAGGCTCGACGTTTTTCCGATTGCCTCTGAGCCAGGTGGAGTTTGAAGCGCCCAAGAAAACCGAACCTGAGCCGGTAGCTGCTGACAAGAAATCTCCTAAGCAAACTGCTGCAGACGGCGTCCCAGCAGCGGGCGGCGATGACAAAGGCGATGACAAAAAAGACGACAAGAAGAAGCTACCGAAATTGCATCCTGAAGAAATTGCCGTCAACATGGAGTTCCCGCGCCACAAACCGTCAGGGACGGTAGTGCTCCGTGGAGCGCGCGTCATCACGATGCATGGCGACGAAGTACTTGATCAGGGCGACATCGTAGTGCAGGACAACCGGATCACTGCTGTGGGTAAAGCCGGCGAAACGAAAGCGCCCGCCGATGCGAAAGTCATTGACGTGAGCGGTAAGACAATCGTTCCGGGATTCATCGACTTACACCCACACTGGAACGAGATCCGCCGAACCGTGCTGGACATGCAGAACTGGAGTTTCTTGGCCAACCTTGCCTATGGCGTGACAGCGGGACGCGATCCTCAGACCGCTACCAATGACATGTTCGCCTATCAGGACATGGTCGATACAGGCGACATTATTGGGCCACGAGCTTACTCCACCGGTCCGGGCGTGTTCCCAGATACCGACATGCAGTCGCTCGACGACGCCAAGTCCATTGTGGAGCGCTACCGCAAGTTTTACCGCACGACGTATCTCAAGTCGTATTTGGTCGGGAACCGCAAGCAACGGCAATGGATGGTGATGGCATGCAAGGAACTCGGCGTCATGCCGACGACTGAAGGTGGTCTGGATATGAAACTGAATCTCACCCACGCCATCGATGGCTTCAGCGGCAACGAGCACAGCATGCCGATAACCCCGCTGTTCGATGATGTGGTCCAGTTCTGGACTCGCTCCGGCATCTTCTACACGCCAACTTTCATCGTCGCTTACGGCGGCCCCTGGGCTGAGGATTACTACTATGAAACAACTGAGGTGCACGATGATCCCAAGGTTCGTCACTTCCTCCCGCACAATCTGGTCGACGACCACACACGCCGCCGCACAATTTGGACTCGCAAAGACGAACTCGTTTTCCCTCGTCTGGCCGCGCAAGATAACAAACTGATTAAGGCGGGTGGCAAGGTTCTGATCGGCAGCCACGGCCAATTCCAGGGTCTCGGATATCACTGGGAGATGTGGTCGCTGGCGTCGGGTGGGGTTTCGAATATGGAAGTATTGAAATCGGCGACGATTCATGGCGCCGAAGCTATCGGTCTTGCGCAGGATTTGGGGTCAATCGAAGTCGGCAAGCTGGCTGACATGGTGGTGTTGAATCAGAATCCGCTGGATGACATCCACAACACCAACACGATCCAATACGTGATGAAGAACGGAGAGCTGTTCGAAGGCGATACCCTGAACGAAGTGTATCCGGCGCAGAAGCCGCTGTCGCCGCTCTGGTGGTGGAACGAAAAGCCGTAGTTTGCTTTCGCGAAGTTATCTAGACAACGCCACGGGTGCGGACGGTCGCGGCGAGGTGGCAGCTTTCACTTTAGCGGTAGACTCCCGCACGACAAGAAGCGGCTCCACCAGGATTTGAGGCTGAAACTCGGCGTTATTTTCAATCCGGTCGATCAGCGTCTGAGCCGCTGTTTCTCCCATTTGGCCCAGGGGTTGACGCACCGTGGTGAGGCTGGGCGTGTAAAAGCCAGCTTCACGGATGTCGTCGAACCCCATCACGGAAACGTCGTCAGGTACGCGAAGCCCCGCTTCCTGAAGGGCGCGGATAGCGCCAATTGCGGCCACGTCGTTGTAAGCGAAGATGGCCGTGAAGTCGCGGGTCTGCGCGAGAAGTTGCCGGGCGAAGTCATAGCCCATCTTGGAGGAAGCATCGTCGCGATCCATTTCGACGGTGCGCGATGCGACGACCGGAATCCCCATTTCCTGACAAGTACTTTGAATCGTTTCCCAGCGCTCCTTGGAATCGGAGCTGAAAGACTGGCCGCGGATGAAAGCGACCTTGCGATGGCCCAACGCTGCCAAGTGTCGCATCGCAATGCGTGCCGCGTGTAGTTGATCGATATTGAGATTCGTAACGCCCGGCAGCTTGACGTGACCCGCGACCGCAACGGTGGGAACAGGCAGCGAATTGGCTAGCGTCGTATCGACTGCGATTAAGCCCTCGACGCCGCGGTCGAGCAACATGGTGGAATATTGTTCGATGAGCTTCGGGTCGTGGCGGTGGATGACGGTCAGAAAGAAATAGTTGTGCGTGCGCAAATAACGTTCGACGCCGCTGATGATCATGGACCCGTAAGCGTCGCCTATTTCCTCGGCGATCACTCCGATCGTGTGGGTCTTCTGTTTGCGCAGCGTGCGGGCGAAATAGTTGGGGCGGTAGTTCATTTCGCGGGCGGCTGCCAGAACGCGCTTTTTGGTGTGCTCGGGAATGGAACTCGAAGCGGCCGATTCGTTCAGTACCGCGGAAACTGTCCCGGGCGTGAGCCCGACGCGCTCAGCCACAGCTTTCAAAGTGACCTTGCCGGGAATTTTTTGTGAAGAACTATTTTTTGCAGGGGGCATGATTTCTAGGGCCTAGCCAGTGTACGCGGAAATCCGGCAAGCACACGAGCCTCGATTTTCAGGAACGATTCCGTTCTTCGCATTTTGCAGGCTAGATCCTACAATCCTTTTCTTGACTTTCCAAGTTCCATAGCGAGGTTTTCGTTCCAACAACGGTCAACTGTCTTGTCGAGAATATGCTTATTCTAGGGCCGGGTGTCAAACGATGATATATTCGGCGCTGGCCACGATCATTTTTGAGAGGTCCCATGGTTTACCCTCCCCGGAGTCGAACTTGCTTGTTTGTAATAGGCCTCACCCTACTTGCCGCGCTCCTTCCGTTTCGCGCTGAGGCTCAAAGCGGCGAGATGCACGAAGTCGATCTGCAGCCTTATCTTTGCCCGCTCAATCTGCAGCAGGCCGACAATAGCCCCGACGCAGGCGTAGACTTCGTCACCGATACGGAAGTTCTGGTCTACACGGTGTGCCATGTTGGGCCAGCGGCGCTGTCCACGCGCGACACGGCAAACCCAGGGTCGGACGCTCCGAATCACCTTAAAGCCGTCCTTTTGGATTTGAGCTCAGGGAGCGTGATCAAGACCTTCGAGTGGCCCACGCGCGGCCGCGGGGCGATGGTACGTGTAACTCATCGCGGTGAACTGATCGTCCAGACCGACAATCTGTTGCGCACGATCACAGTCGAAGGCAAGCCGATCGCGGCAATCCGACTTGTGAAAGTAGGATCGTCGGATCTCACGTTCGTGAATACCTCCCCAGCTGCCGATTCGCTGGCGGTGATTCAAAGTTCACAGGCTGAGGGGAAGACATTCAACGGCGTCGCGGTGCTGGATGCCCATGGGCTGGAGCCCAAGGCGCAGTGGCACGACGATGGGGAGATATGGAATATAGCGGTATCCGGCGAGAACGCCGTACGAACGCAAGCCAGCGGCACGCGGTTTCAGATGATCGACCTGGCCAAGGCGTCGGATACCAACGCGGGTTGGAACACAGTCTGGTCCAGTACGTTGAATGCTACGCGCCCGCTGTTTCTAGGCGACAACCGGTTTGTTTTTTCGACTGGAAATTCGCTCGTAATGCTTTCGGCGCCCAACGGAACAGACCGGAGAGATGTCGACTGTTTTGACACCCTCGGCGCAAAAGCTTCGCGGAGTGGAGGGATGTTTGCGACGGTGTGCTCAAGGGATACGACAATGCAGCAAGGGTCTCACGGAAGGCTGAAGACCGATTCCGAGCGCGCAATTGAGGTCTACCGGGCGAACCCTCTTCGCAAATTAGGCTCTGCCGTTCTGGATCAGGCGCTGCAGGAAGGGTTTGACTTTGCTTTATCGCCGTCGGCTGCGAGAGTTGCCGTCGTAAACCAGTTGCGTCTCAAGATCTATCCCGTTCGCGAGGGGGCAGCCGAACCCGTTGCCACGCCTGCTGTGCAGACTGCGAACACAAAGCCGACAGAGGCGGCGCCGCAGACTGCGAACGCGCCGCCAAAAGAGGTGACGCCGATAAATCCCGACGCGCCGGTTATCCAGAGCACAACTCGCCTGGTTTCGGTGGATGTAGTGGTCACGGATAACCAATCGCACCCTGTAACGGGTCTTGCAGCGTCCGATTTTACGGTTTTGGAAAATGGCAAGCCGCAAAAGGTTGCCGTTTTTTCCTACGAGTCGCCGGAGAAGAGAGCAAGCGCTGCCCCTCCGCCAGCGCTGCCGCGGGGCGCAGTCACGAACCGTCCAGATGCACGGCAGGCTGCGCCGATTGTGATTCTTCTGTTGGACGGGTTGAATACTCCGTCGTCGCAACAGCTATACGTGCGCCAGCAAATGCTGAAATACCTTGGCGACCTGAAAGCATCCAACGCACGCATGGCGGTGTTGGCCCTAGGAAGCGATTTGTCCGTGCTGCAGGATTTCACGACCGACCTTAGCTCGTTGCAAGCCGCGGTCAAAGATTACAAGCGCGGGCGCACAAAGCTTGATGTAGATGTTCCCGCCATCGATTTGCCAGCGGCCAACGGGGGAGGCGCTTCTGTCGGTGCACCATCGGGCGAGGTGATCGGAGGATCTCTCGGGAATGCTGGGGCACTCCTGGATAATTTTGCCAAGAACGTCGCAAACGAAGAACAGGACGTGCGCGTCCGTACTACCGTCGGTGCTCTGCAGGCGATTGCACAATCCGTCACGGGTTATCCCGGACGGAAATCCCTACTCTGGATGTCCTCGAGTTTCCCCTTCACGCTGGGTTTTCAGGATAGTTATATCTCCCCATTCCGGTTCTATAAGAGTTACGCGGACGACCTTCGGAAGACAACCGCTCTGCTGACGGACGCCAACGTTGCGGTATACCCGATCGACGCCAAAGGCTTAATCTCCGGCGGTGGTGTAGCCGACGTGACCATCAGCGGAGTCTCTCCCGATACATCGCCGATTCCCAGCACGGACCTGTCCAAGGAAGTGTTCACGAACTTCCGAAGCGACGAAACTCAGAACACCGTGGCGGAACAGACAGGCGGCAAAGTATTCCGCAATACCAACGATCTCGCGGGCGCAATTCAAGCTGCCATTGAGGATTCTTCCTCGCATTACGTTTTGGGCTACTACCTTGATCAGAAGAAGATGGATGGGAAGTTCCACACGATTCAGGTAAACGTAGCCAGGGACGGAGCACATGTGCGCTCCCGCAAGGGTTATTACGCGCTGGATGCGGCAGCTTGGCGCAAGAACCAGGACGACGCCGCACGCGCCCCGCATGTCAATGGAATGGCTGCGACTGGCGTGCTGATGGTGGCCCAGGCAATTCCGCCGAAGACGCCAGGGCAGTCGTCAATAGTCGAGATTGTGGTGGACACCAGTACGGTTTCCTTCGGAGAGGGCCCGGAGGGCACGCATTCCGTGGACCTCAGCTTTGAAGTAGCCGCGCTCAAAGGGGATGGCAAGCCGGAACACGTGGAAACTCGGACAGCGACCGCCGATGTAAAAGACGCAACCTACATGCAATTTGTACGCACAGGAATACCTATGAAGATCGACACGCCGTTAGCGACTGGACGGCATCTGTTGCGAATTACGGTGCGAGACAACCGTTCTGGCCTCGTCGGCAATGTCGACACGTCGGTGACTATCCCGTAATCGCGCCGAATGCGGTTATTGCGCGGGATCTAACGCGGTTGCGAGAAGATCCGCGAATTGGCGCGACGTAAATTCATTGCCTTCCAGATTGGCAATGAGCTTGCCGTCGCGGCCGATGATCGCGGTACGCTGCGAATGAACAAATAATCCTTCGGCTGGCACGAATGTCACGCCAAATAGATCGCCTGCACGCTGCACGTCAGCGGCGGCTCCTGTCAAAAAGCGCCAGTTCTCCGCGTCCGCCTCAAATTTCGCCGCATAGTCGCGAAGGATGTCTGGCTGATCATGAACGGGGTCTAGGGTAATAGTGAGAAGCGCGAGGTCTTTGCCCATCCGATTTTGGAACCGCTTTTGGAGTGCGCCAAAATTGTTGGACGACCGCAAACAGTATTCGGGCAGGATGCACCGCGTGTAAACAAAATTGACAGCGACGACCTTGCCCGCGAACTGCCGCAGGTGCGTCGGACGTTTTTGCTGATCGGTGAGCACGAAATCGGGCACTGCCTGGCCGACCGTCAGTGAGTGGGTCGGACCGCGCAACGCTTCATCCAGGATCCGTAGCCGGCTGGCGTTAGCGGGCTCCCGCTCTGCACTGTCATAGTGGTGAATACGAACGCTCTCCGCATGCGACGCATCTTTGCTTACGACGAGAGTGAAGTCGACCATTGCACCGCGAGTGAGGGAAACCAGAGATTTCGCGTCTGGAACGGCGAAGGTCATCACCATCGCATCCATGAATCCGGGAATTTCGTGCAACGACACAGTCATAGTTTGCCGGTCGCGATCGACACTCAAAACCAGGCCGTTCGCGGAATAGGTCTGCTGGGCGTAAATTCTGGCCGAAGATAACGCAAGCACAACGACCAGCACCCATCGGCACTGACGTCTCGCGTTGGAGAGCGGAGTCATCGCTGCACTTTTCTCGCCTGTCCGGGTTTCTTTTCAACCGCCGCGAGATGCCGACCGCCGAGCCGAAACGGCTTTCGTTCCAGTTTTGTGTATTCCTTGGCGAATTCGTGAATCTCCAGGAACTGATTCTTGCTGACATCTGCAAAATTCTGACGCGTATTCGTAGCGGGCCACCAGATTTCAAGATTCAAGATGCGGGCATCTTTGCCGAGCCCGATATGCTGTTGCAATGGCGACGCGCCGAACGACCCTCCACTGCCCACCGTTCGATAAATGAAGCGCTGCCCCTTGCCTTCATCCTGCACAGTGACTTTAATGCGAGCACCAAGGGCAGCGCGATTACTCTTTTGGCCCACAAGCTTAAGGCTGATCCAGTCGTTCTTTTCGCCGGCGTTCGGCAGGTTCTTCGGATTTTGAAACAATCGGATAGCGTGACGGTCGCCCGGCACCGCACCGCCGATTTCAGCGATCAGGTCTTCATACCCATTGTTGCCGAGATCGGCGAACGCGACGCCGTGCCCTTTGTGCAGTTCGCCCGTGCCGGAGGAAGCAGTCACGTCGACAAATTTCTTTCCGCCCTGATTATGAAATAGAACATTGGGCATGATGTCGCCGTAGGGCGGAGTGCCGGTGCCAAGATAGAAATCGAGGAAGCCGTCATTGTCGATGTCGCCGAAATTCGAGCCCATCGGATCAAAGACGCGATCGAGACCGACCTCTGTTGTTACGTCGCGAAACGTTCCATCTCCCTGATTGTGATAGAGCTTAAGCGTTTCCGCATTGTGCGGAAGTCCCAACTGACTGCGAAGATTCTCATCGGTCGACATGTAGTAGCTGTTGACGTAAAGATCTGACAGACCGTCGTTGTCGTAGTCGAAGAACCAAGTCGCGAAACTCATCCGGGGTGCCTGCACGCCCGCCTGCTTGCCCACCTCGGTAAACGTGTTGTTGTGGTTGTTGTGGTAGAGAAAATTGTCGCCGCCCAGGTTCGAGACATAGAAATCGACAAAGCCGTCGTTGTCATAGTCGGCGGCGACGACGCCTTTGGTGAACGCGACTCGATCAACTCCTGCCGAAGGGGCAATGTCTTCGAAGGTGCCATCGCCCTTGTTGTGGTAGAGGCGGCTGGGGCCCTGTTCATTGCCGATGAAGAGATCAAGCAATCCGTCATTGTCAATGTCAGCCCAGACGGCAGTTTGCGAGGCGATAGGAGCAGCCAGTCCCGCAGCTTCAGTGACATCGGTGAACGTGCCGTTGCAGTTGTTGCGCAGCAGAGAGCCACGCATGGCCTGCTGCCAACCGCCGCGCAGGACGAAGATGTCCAGGCAACCATCGTTGTTGTAGTCGGTTTGGATGAGGTTCAGTCCGCCGAGTTGGTCGCCGAGTCCCGCCTGCTGAGCGCGATCGGTGAACGTGCCGTCGCCATTGTTGTGGAAGAAATGCAGAGGCTCACACTGGTCATAGCTCGAGGTCACAACATCGAGCAGCCCGTCATTGTCGAAGTCATCGACGATAACGCCACCGGCCATTGAAAAAGAATTGAGGCCGGCAGCGGGAGCTACGTCGACAAATCTCGGAACGTTTTCTTTCGAGGCAAAAACAGAAGG
>Ga0209068_10000232_pt1 | contig 33059 bp, 26 predicted proteins | sample ColStrG_CSR_2012_FD_187200 | JGI IMG/M metagenome (GOLD analysis project Ga0209068, IMG submission 187200) | Freshwater sediment microbial communities in response to fracking from Pennsylvania, USA - Cold Stream Run_MetaG_CSR_2012 (SPAdes)... | ecosystem: Environmental > Aquatic > Freshwater >...
CCGACATTCTGGATCACGCCGACCTTCCCGACCGACCCGAATAGTCCGGTGTCGTTGCTGGTCGGACGGTTGATGGTGAGACCCGTGATCGTATGGCCCTGACCGTCGAAGTCGCCGACGAATGGCGCCGAATTGTTCCCGATCGGAGCAAAGCCCGCGCCCGAATTCCAATTTCCCGTTCCGCTCGCATCAACACTCTTGGCTAGGACGTAATTAGCGGCAAGCAGCGCCGAGCTGCTGCCAATGCCCTGCAAGCCAAAGATGTCGGCAATCTGATAAGGCGAGCCGCTCGACCCGTTGCCGCCGAGCACCCGAAGAAAAGAGCCGCCAGCGAGGCGGAAGTCTCGCGCGCTGAAGCTTGGCAGGCTCGCGGCGCTTTGAACCCAAGCGCCATTCTTGAGCGTAAATGTCGCGACATTCACAGCAGCAGTCGGGTTGATCGCCTTTGCGGCGCTGAGCGTAAGTCCCCCATTGGCAGCCGTGATCGCAGCGCTGATGTTGATGTTGTTGTATGCATTGAGCGTGAGCGTGCTGTTGCTCGACCAGCTGACAGGCGCATTGACGTTGATGTCGCCGTTGTCCGCCGTAGTGTCGAAAGTATTCGGCGGCCCGCTGGGTGGGCCACTGGCATTCGTCTGGAGGATCACGCTGGTGGTCGCGAGAACGCGGGAAAGCGTCGAGGCGTCCTCAGCATCAATCATCAGACCCGTGGGATCGACAAGCCAAGTACCCGTCGTGCCCTTCGTAGCCAATGTGTCGACCCGGCCGCCCTTAAAGTCGACCGAATGGCTCGACGTCTCCACAAAGCCGCCGTCGCCGCTCGCCGTACCCCCGCGTGCCAGGATCGTGCCTGCGAACGTCGTCTGCTGATCGGACCACAGCACGACCTTTCCGCCATTACCCTTGTCGATCGCAGAGGCGTTGATCACCGAGCCGGCGTCCACGCTGACCGCGGTGGCGGTCGGGACCAGGAAAGTTTCGAGCTTCGCCAACTCGATCGATGCCGCGGCCGGGTTGGGCTTGCCGCCGCCAGTATCGCCGCCGATCAGCACCTTGCCGCCGCCGGCCTGACCGGAGGCATCGATGCTGGCCCCGGCCAGCGCGATGCTCTCGCCGGTCACCACCACGGTGCCGCCCTTGGTTCCTTTGTCCCTGCCGGCCGCCGAAATCGTGCCCGCAAGCTTCACGGTCTGTACCGGGGCATCGGCGGGCTTGCTGGCGCCGGTTGCCGCGCCCAGCACAATCATGCCGTTCTTGGTGCCGATCGAGTCCGCCTCGACCACGCCGGTATTGTTCACCACCGAATCGACCACGGCGCGCGCCGTCGCCGCCGTGAGCTCGACGCGGCCGCCATTCGCGCTGAGCTTGCCGTCATTGCCGACAAGGGAAGTCAGGGGTAGACCGGTGGCGACATCGATCACCTTGGCGGCGATTTCGTCGTTGACCGCGAGCCTGATCAGCCGGTCGCCGTAAAAGTCGAGCGTGAAGGCGTTGCCGGCCGCCAGGCTGACGGTGCCGAGCGTCGCCGTGATGGTGCCCGAGTTGCGCACCCCGGGCGCGACCAGAGCCGCGAAGCCGCCGTTGGTAGCGGTGATGCTTCCGAGATTGACGATGGAGGCGCTGGGCCGGCCCGGAATGTTGAAATTGTAGTTCCCGGCCATGAAGTCTGCGTCACGGATATTGTTCGTGGTGGCCAGGAAGCCGGCGGTGTTGATGACCGCATTGCGGCCGAACAGGACGCCGTCGCCGTTGACGATGAAAACACGGCCGTTCGCCGTCAGCGTGCCGTCGAGGAACGACGGCCCGAGCCCGCCGATCACGCGGTTGAGCGCGATCGAGGTGCTATTGAGCTGATTGAAGGTCGTCGTCTCGCCCTTGCCGATATTGAACGTCGCCCAGTTGATGATGGCGTTCTGGCTCGACTGATTGATCGTGACCGCGCTGGTGCCCTGGCCCTGGATGGTTGCGGTGCCCCCGACCACGGTGCCGCCGTTGGGACCGGCCATGGCCAAGCCGGCCCCGACGGACACCAGCGCGGCGCCCGAGAGCATCAGCACACGATAGCGGGATAAATGCATGACCACTCGCGCCCCCCCTGTGGCGAGAGTCGGCGAATTTACTGATTGTTGACAAAGTATAGGGGCAATACGTGCCCGACACCAGTAGCGCGCGGGCAACACTCGCCCGCATTTTTGGGGTCTTTACGGGGATTTTGAGCCCTTCACGGGCTGTATTCGACTACCGTCGGTGACCTCATCCGGAACATTGATGGCGATTCGCTCGCCGGGCCGCAATCCATCGGTGAGGCTGACCACGGCGCCGTCGGTCGAGGCCACCTTGACCGGCCGGAACCGCAGCACCTCGCCCTCGAGCACCGCCACCAGACGGTCATTGCCCCGCACCAGCAGCGCCGTTACCGGAATCTGCGGGTAGCTCTTGATCGGCACATGCAGGGTCACATAGGCGAAGCTGCCGGCCGTCAAGAACTGGTCGCTGTTGTCGATGTCGACCTCGACCAGCATCGTATGGGTCTTGGCGTCGAGCTCCCCGGTCATGCGGGTCACCGATGCGACCTTGCTGCGAGCGGGGTTGCTGGCATCGACAACTTCCGCCCGGTCACCGACATGGACAAAGGGAACGTCCAGCTGCTGCAGATAGGTATAGACCCGCAGCCGGCTGTCGTCGGAAATCGTCAGCAGCGGCGTCGCGCTCACAAAGTTGGTCTGCGCATTGGTGATGAGCGCGCCCGGATCGACGAAGCGCGCCGTGATATGTCCGGCAAACGGTGCCCGCATGGTCTGGTAGGACATGTTGGTCGCGAGCGCGGCCACGTTGTTCTCGGCCATCGTGGCATCGGTCTCGGCCTGCAGCTTGGCGACCTGCGTGGTATTTCCTTTGGCGAACAGCTCGCGGGCGCGCGCGGCATTGCGCTGCTTGCTCTCGAGATCCGCCATGGCACTGGCATATTGCTGGCCAAGCTCCAGCGACTCGATCTCGGCCACGACCTGCCCGGACTCGACCCGGTCCCCTTTGTCGACCGACACCGACTTGAGGTACCCCGACAGCTTGGCATAGATCGTGGTCGTGGCCATGGCGCGCACATCGGCCAAAAGCGTGATCTCGCGTTCGATCGGCCCGGCTTCGCTCGTCACCACCTCGATGCGGGGACCGAGCTCCGCCGCCGCTGCGCGTGCCTCGCGCACCGTGGCGATCTCCTGGCTCTTGGCAAAGTGGAAATAGACCACCAGCAGCGCGGCGGCGACGACCAGCACTGCTCCGGACAGATAGAACTTCGGCGACGGCGCTTCTCGCGCTCTAGCCATGGACGGCTCCTCCTGCGGACGCACCGGCCGCTTCGGCAGCAAATCGTCGATCGAGGATGTGCAGGCTCGGTGGCGCGCGCCGCAACAATGTGTAGAAGATCGGCACCAGGAACAAGGTCGCAAAGGTCGCAGCCGCCAGGCCGCCGATGACAGCGCGGCCGAGCGGGGCATTCTGCTCGCCCGCCTCGCCCAAACCCAGCGCCATCGGAACCATGCCGATGATCATCGCCAGCGCGGTCATCAGGATCGGCCGCAACCGCGTCTTGCCGGCGGCGATGACCGCCTCGAACGGCGTCAGGCTGCCGTCGCCGGCGCGCAGGTCATTGGCGAAGCTCACCACCAGAATCGAGTTCGATACGGAAATGCCGACCGACATGATCGCTCCCATGAGCGATTCGACGTTGATGGTCGTGTGGGTCAGGGCCAATGTCCAGACGATGCCGATGAGCGCGCCCGGCACCGCCATCATGATGATGAAGGGATCGACCCACGACTGAAACAGCACGACCAGCAGCGCATAGACCAGCAGCACCGCGAGGATGAGGCCGAAGCCCAGACTGCTGAACGAATTCTCCATCACCTCGTTCTGGCCGCGCAACGTGATGTGCGAGGTGGACGGCAGATCCTTCTGCACCTCCGCCATCGCCATCTTGATCTCGGCTGCGGTCGAGCCGAGGTCGCGTCCCTCGACATTGGCGGCCACGTCGATGACGCGCTGAATGGTGTAATGATTGATGGATTCCATGGTGGCCGCCGGGCTCACGCTGGCGATATCCGAGATGCGGGTGACCGGCGCGCCCGGCACCGCGGTCGGGGCAAAAGCCGCCGCCGCCGGCGCAATATTGGCGGTCGCCGGGCTCGCCGGCATGTTCAAGATGTCGGCGACGCTGGTGATCCGCTGCATCGGGACTTGTACCGCGACGGTATAGTTCACCCCATTCTGCGGATTGAGAAAATAAGTCGGCGCAACCAGCGAGCTGCCCGCCAGCGAAGTCAGCATGTTGTTGGCGACGTCGCGCTGCGCGATGCCGAGCCTGGCCGCCCGCAGCCGATCGACGTCGATGTGCAGCGCCGGGAAATCCAGCACCTGGGTGATGTGGGCATCGACCACGCCCGGAATCCGCTGCAGGCTCTTGAGCAGCCGCTGACCGGCCGCATAGGAACGGGTAAAGTTCTGGTCCTGGATCTGAATATCGATCGGCGCGGACAACCCGAAATTGAGCACCTGGCTCACGATATCGGCGGTCTGGAAATAGAAGATGCTGCCGGGAAAATCATGGTTCAAGCGTTCGCGAATGAGCCGCTTGTACTCATCCGACGGCCGGTGCCCTTCCCGCAGCGAGATGAACATTTCCGCATCCGCACCGCTGACATTGTCGCTCGGCACGAAGGCGAGGTTGAGACCGCCTGGGACGCCGATATTGTCGTTGATGGTCCGCAATTCCGATTCCGGTATGACCTCGCGCACGACCTGCTCGACGGCGGCCACCATCTCCTCGGTGCTCTCGAGACGGTTGCCGCGGGGCGCCCGGATGTGAAGCTTGATGAGACCGACGTCCGCGCTCGGGAAGAAGTCGGTGCCGACGACCGGCGTGAGCGCGCCGGTCACGACGATCATCGCGGCGAGGCAGGACAGCACGAATTTTCGCCGCTGCAGGATGGTATCGAGCCCCCGCCCATAGGCGTCGCGGAAGCGTTCGAACACCCGGTCGAAAGCCGCCGCCAGACGCGCGCCCGCTCCGGCCGATTCATCGTCGTGCGCCCGCAGCAGCTGGCGCGCGAAGGCCGGCACGACAGAGAACGACAGCACGTAGGACGCCAGCATCGCCAGCACGACGGTGGCGGCGAGCGGAATGAACAGAAAGCGCGCCGCTCCGTTGAGCAGCAAAACCGGAAAGAACACGATGCAGATCGCGAGCGTCGCGACCGTCAGCGGCAGGATCACCTCCGCCGATCCGTCCAGGATCGCGACCGTCAGGGGCTTTCCCAGCGACTGATTGCGGTGAATGTTCTCCATGACGACGGTCGCATTGTCGACCAGCATGCCGATGGCGAGAGCGAGCCCGCCGAGGGTCATCAGGTTGATGGTCTGGCCGGCCAGGAAAAGGCCGGCGATCCCGGCAAATATCGACAACGGGATCGACATCGAGACGATGACGGTGTTGCGCCAGCTGCCCAGGAACACGAGAATCATCAGGGCGACCAGGATCGAGGAGATGATGGCTTCCTTGATGACGTTCTGCACGGCGGCGCGCACGAACACCGACTGATCGAAATCGATCTTCAGCTCGAGGCCCTGGGGCGCGATCGCCTGGATATCCGGCAACATGTCGCGCACCGCATCCACGACCGCGAGCGTCGAGGAATCGGAATGCTTGAGGATCGGCAGAAAGCTCGCGCGATGGCCGTTGATGCGGACGATGTTGGTCTGCGGCGCGAAGCTGTCGCTGACGTCGGCCACGTCGCCCAGCAGAACCGGAACCCCTTCCCGCACCCCGACCGGAAGACCGCTGAACTGCTCCACGAATTTCGGGCTCGAATTGAGCTCGACATTGTATTCGCGCGCGCCGATCCGCGCGATTCCGGCCGGCACGATGACGTTCGAGTTCTGCAGCGAGTTCACGATGTCCATCTGCGACAGGCCGCGCGCGCTCAGCCGCGTCGGATCGACATTGACGATGATCTGCCGAAACATCCCGCCGAAGGGCGCGGGTATCGACAGTCCCGGAATGGTGAACAGCCGCAGCCGAATGAAATTGAGCGCATAGTCGAAGATCTGCTGCTCGGGCAAAGTCTTGCTCGACATCGTGACCTGCACGACCGGCACGTTCGAGGCGTTGAACTGGATGACATTGGGCGGCGCCATGCCGGGCGGCGCAATGCGCAGGATGGAGTTGTTCTGCGCGGCAATCTGCGCGATGGCGCCGCCGATATCGGTGCCTTGCTGGAAATAGACCTTGAGAATGCCGACGCCGGGGATCGAGAGCGATTCGATGTGGTCGATGCCGTTGACCGTGGTGGAATAGGCGCGTTCGCTGATCAGCACTACGCGCCGTTCCATGTCCTCTGCGCTCAGCCCGGAATATTGCCAAGCCACGTAGACGACCGGGATATCGATCGACGGAAAAATGTCGACGATCATGCGGGAAACCGAGAGACCGCCCGTCAGAACGATCAGCATGGCGGCGATCGCCATCGTGTAGGGCCGCCGCAGCGCCAGGCGCACAAGGCCGATCATGGTTCGAAATATCTCGTTCAGATCATCTCTGATGGCTGTCCACTATAAGCAAGCGCAATTCAACCGAAGTTTCATCGATTTTCAATTGGTTCGAGCGTGCCAGCCCCGGCAAGAATGCGGGGAGCCCATGAGTTTATGCGATTTTTATATTCGCCTGGCGTGGCCAGGCCGGGCGGCCGCATATTCTGCTTGCTTGACGGATGCTGCACTTAAGTCGGAAATACCCGGGAACGAGGGCCGGGACCATGATCCATTCTTTGACCGCAGTGGCGCGCCGGACGGCTGGGATGTGGCATGCGCGCGTCCCCGCGGTCTTGCTTGTTCTTTGCGGTCTGTGCGGGTTGTGCGCCGTTTCGGCGCTGGTCGCTCCGGCCCATGCGGCCGACGCCTATTTCAAGGACAAGCAGATCCGCCTGATCGTGGGCTCGGCGCCCGGCGGCGGCTATGACGCATACGGGCGCTTGCTCGCCCAATATTTGAAGCAGCATATTCCGGGCAATCCGACCGTCATCGTGCAGAACATGCCGGGAGCGGGCTCGCTCGTCGCCGCCAACTACATCTACAACGTGGCCCCCAAGGACGGCACCTATATCGGGGCCGTCAACGCCATGCTGGCGACCGACCCGCTGGTCTATCCGGAGCGGGTGAAATTCGATCCCCGGCAGTTTCGCTGGCTCGGCAGCGCGCTGCGCGAGAATCATGTCGGCGTGGTCTGGTACCTGACGCGCGTCAAGTCGTTCGACGACGTCCTCAAGAACGAGCTCATCGTCGCTGGCACCGGCGGCGCCACCAATTTCTATCCGCTCTTCGTCGACGCCATCCTGGGCGCCAAGGTCAAGATGATCCCGGGCTATCAGGGCACCAAGCAGGGGATGCTGGCCATGGAGCGCGGCGAGGTCGGAGGCGAAGTCGGCATCACCTGGGCCAGCGTGAAAGCCACCAACGGGAGCTGGCTGCGCGACGACAAGATCCGCCCGTTCGTTCAGTTCGGCCTGAAGAAACACCCGGAGCTTCCCGACGTGTCCTGGATCTACGACTACGCCCGCAACGATGACGACCGCGCCGCCATGGATCTCGCCTTCAGCAATTCCGAGTTCGGCCGTCCCTTCATTGCGCCGCCGGGAGTGCCGGACGAGGTCGTCCAAATCCTGCGCGACGCTTTCGAGGACACGATGATTGATCCCGAGTTCCGCGCCGACGCGGAAAAACGCCAGCTCGACCTCGAAATCACCAAGGGAAGCGAAATCCAGTCGCTGATCGAGAAAATCTACAAGGCCCCGCCGGCCGTGGTGGAGCGGGTCAAGAAGATCGTGCAAAGCGCTGAATAGTTCTTCCCAAAGCTACGAGGTGTATCCATGGCCTTCACCAGCTGGCGCGGCGTGCTGGGCTGCATCAAGCCGACCATGCGGCCGGGCGGGCTCGAAGAGCTGATCCGCATGCTGCCCGAGGGCATCGGGGTGATCCCGCTGTTTCTCGGAATCAAGGAAGGCACCACCGACGAGTTCAAGCGGGCGATCGCGCCGTTCGAGCCGCTGGTGGCGCAGCTCGCCGAGATCGGCTGCGACCTGATCCATCCCGAGGGCGCGCCGCCGTTCATGCTGCTCGGCCACAAGGGTGAGGCCGAGCTCCTGAAAAAATGGGAGCGCAAGTACCAGGTGCCGATGTTCACCTCCGGCAGCAATCACGTGCGCGCGCTCAACGCCCTCAAGATCAAGCGGTTCGTGGGCGCGACCTATTTCAGCGGTCCGATCAACGACGTGTTCGCGAAATATTTCGTCGAGGCCGGCTTCGATGTCCTCGCCATGGAGGGAATCTCGGCGCCGTTCGATCAGATCGGCCAGCTCTCGTCGCAGGAGGTCTATGCCCACGTGAAGCGCGCCTTCCTCAAGCACCGCAAGCGCGCACAAGCCATCTATCTGCTCGGCTCGGGTTGGCGCGTGCTGCCGGTGATCGATATGCTGGAGCAGGACTTGGGCGTCCCGGTGGTCCATCCGGTGCCGGCACGCTGCTGGGAAATCCAGCACCGGCTCTCAATTCGTCAGCCGGTCAAGGGTTTCGGCCGCTTGCTCGCCGAAATGGTTCCGGGTTAGGTCGCGGACTCAAACCTGGCCCAAAGGCGCGCAGCAGCTAGAGTCACGGCTGCGAGGAAGTTTCGGGCAGTCTTATCGTAGCGTGTAGCGATGCGGCACGGCTTGGCGTACGATCTCATCGTCGGGCTTGTGGCGCTCAACACTCCAAACCGCCGTTCTTCTGGGGAGAGCATTTGTCCTCGCCGCACAACTTGACGCGACAAGTTTTCAGGATGCTCGCGATCTTGCCGATCGTCTGTTCCGTTTTCGCCGGGTTTGTCGTTATCGGCAGACAATGTCGGGGGTGGCTTGAACTCGGCTATTGGCCGACGATTGTACCTCACGACATGCTGAACTGGTTCGCGGGGCGGCCACTCTCCGTCTATCAGCTCGAAGAACACCTTTTAAATTTTATAGAATCGCCAGTTTTATTTTCTAAAGTAGAAGCGAACTTTGCGACGCTAGACGCAGTCTTGCGATGGGTTCTCGACCGCGTACCTTTATCGGAATGGCTGATCGTGATCATTCCAGCAATCTGGTTCTTGACTTCGGGTCTGGTTTTCAAGTTGTTCATCCGCGCGAGGCCCGAGCGCCCTTTGGCCTCATACTGACTGTAGTCTGGAATGAAGTGTTAATTTGCTCAATCGCGACCGTGTGACCGCAAGGGCGAAGGGCCGCCCTAGATGCGCGTTCCTATCTATTTGATGCACCAACGCGCTGCAAATCCGCTGCGAAACGCCGAGCGAAACTAACAGCTGGCTCGTCACTCCACCTTGGCGCCCGACACCTCGACCACATGCGCCCATTTGGCGATGTCGGCGCGCAGATATTTGTCGAACGCGGCCGGGTCCATGATCATCGAGGCGGCGCCCTGCTCGGCCCACATCTTCTGCAGATCGGGCCGGCTGATGATCTTGACCACCTCGGCGTTGAGCTTGTCGACGATCGGCTTGGGCGTCGCGGCCGGCGCCATCAAGCCGAGCCAGATCGTGGCCTCATAGTCGGGCACGCCCGCCTCCGCGATGGTCGGCACGTCCGGCAGCACGCTCGAGCGCTTGGCCCCGGTGGTACCGAGCGCCCTCACCTGCCCGGCGCGCGCGTTGGCCGCCATGGTGGTGATCGCGTCCAGCATCATGTGGACGTGACCACCGATGACGGCGTTGCGGGCGTCGCCGGAACCCTTGTACGGCACATGGACGATGTCGGTGCCGCTCATCGCTTTGAACAGTTCGCCCGCCATGTGGTAGGGCGTGCCGGGCCCGGAAGACGCATAGTTCAGTTGCCCGGGCTTGGATTTGGCGAGCGCGATGAATTCCTTGATGTCCTTCGCCGGCACCGAAGGATGCACCACCATGAGGAGATCGGAATAATTGATCGGCGCCACCGCCACGAAGTCGCGCATCAGCGCGAACGGCTTGTTGGGGATCAGCGATTCATTGGTGGTGTGGGTGTTGGACATCAAGAGCAACGTATAGCCGTCGGGCGCCGCCCGCGCGACCGCCTCGGTGCCCAGGATCGAGCCGGCACCCGGACGGTCCTCGATCACGAACGATTGCTTGAGAGATTCGGACAAGTATTGGCCGAGCTGGCGGGCAAAGATGTCGGCCGGGCCGCCAGGCGCGAACGGCACGATCATCTTCACCGGCCGGGCCGGATAGGTCTGCGCCAGGGCTGCCGAGATCGAGGCGGCGAAAGCCAGCGCCAGAGCCACATAAATGCGCAGAAATGCCGTCATTCGAATGCCTCCGGGGCGAGCCGTCGCCTGATATTTACGATAGAGCATTTGTAGAAGAAAGACATGCCCCACAACCTCATCCTGAGGAGCATCGCGCAGCAATGCGTCTCGAAGGATGAGGTCTGTTGGCGCGTTGCGCCGCGAGCGGAGCGGCTCACGCCCACAGGGCTTTGCTCGCCAGCCCTGCGCCGGCGGCGAGCGCCTCCAGCTTGGCCCACATGATCGAGGGATGGACGCGGCGGTGGAACGGGCCCTGCGCAAAGCCGCAATCGGTTCCGGCGATCAGATTCTCCGGGCCCACCAGCCGCGCCAGCCGCACGATGCGATCGGCGACCAGCTCGGGATGCTCGACGATGTTGGTGGCATGGCTGATCACGCCCGGGATCAGCACCTTGTCCGGCGGAAGCTTCACGTCCTGCCACACCTTCCATTCGTGCTCGTGGCGCGGATTGGCGCCTTCGATCACATAGGCGCCCACCCGCACCTTGAGAATGAGATCGACGATGTCGCGCAGCGGCACGTCGGTGGTATGCGGGCCGGGCCAGCTTCCCCAGCACACGTGATAGCGGATGCGCTCCGGCGGAATGCCCTCGATGGCATGGTTGAGCACATCCACGTGCAGCGCGACCCAGTCGCGATAGTCGGCGAAGCTCGCCGGCGGCACCATTCGGTCATAGGTCACGGCGGCGCGGGCGTCGTCGAGCTGCAGGAGAAAGCCCGCCTCGACGATCGTCCGATATTCGGTGCGCATGGCCTCGCCGATCGCGCGCAGGCAGTCCTCCTCGGTCGCATAGTATTCGTTCTTGCGGTCCGGGATGACGCTGGCGGGCGCCGCCACCGGCAGGAAGGCCTCGGTGACCTTCGTCTGGCGCAAGGCGGCCGCCAAATTGTCGATGTCGCGCTTGAGCTCGGCCTCCCCCGTATAGGCGATGGGCCCGACGCAGACGGCGTCGACCGTCGTGGCCACGCCTTCGCGCGCATCGAGCTCCGCATAGAAGTCGGCGAACCGCTCCCGGTCGCCGCCGCGCGCAAACGGGTTGGCGCCCGGCGCGACCGGGCGGCGCTCGAAACCGCTCAACCGCTCGAGCGCATATTGCGACCAGCTGATGGACTTTCCGAATTCCCCGTCGCTGACCACGTCGACGCCGACGGCGGCCTGCTGTCGCACCACCTCGGCGACCGAACCGGTCAGGCATTCATCATAGGCGGCGCGGTCGAAGGCGCGGCCCGCCTGCCGCAGGCGGAGAAAGTCTTGCAAGGCCGGCGGGCGGATCAGACTGCCCACATGGGTCGTGAGGATTCGCTTCGTGCTGCGCTTCATGGAGGCTTCCCCCGGATCTGAGCCGCGGAATGCCTCTTACACCATGGCGAGCCTGCACCATAGGAAGCTCGCCGCCCCTTCACTTCTCCGCGGGAACTAGGAAGGCCGTCGAGCGCGCCTAGGCGGCGGATCTGGCGGCCGCCACCGCGGCCATGCGCTCGGCCAGCGAGTCCCGGCGCTTCTGGATGAGATCGCGCGAGGCGACCTCGACCCGATTGCGGCCACGCTCCTTGGCGTCGTAGAGCGCCTCGTCGGCTTGGATCAGCAAGTCGGGCAGGTCCAGCACGGTGCTTCTGCAGAAGACCATGCCGATGCTCAGTGTCGCGGCGACCGGATAGCCGTCGACCTGGTCGGCGGCCTCCGCAAACGAGGTGCGAATGAGCTCGGCCCGTGCCGCCGCCCGCTCTTGACCCACATCATAGAACACCACCGCGAATTCCTCGCCGCCCAGCCGACCAAAGAGATCGGGCGGCTTGATGTTCTCCTGCGCGGTGCGGGCAAAGATTTGCAGCACGCGGTCGCCGACCGCATGACCGAATAGATCATTGATCGATTTGAAGTGATCGAGGTCGATCAGCAGAACGGCGGCGGGACACGGATTGACGGCGTGACGCTTGGCCAACTCGCCGCCGTCCTGCAGGAAGGCGCGGCGGTTGGCGATCCCGGTGAGCGAGTCCACATTGGCGGCGGTGCGCAACCGGTATTCGGCGCGCTCCTTGGCCATCGCCAGCAGGATGAAGGCGATCGAGATGGTGAACAGCAGCGCCTCGAAGGTCATCACGATGAGCCAGACGCTCTCGACCACCGGCCCGGCCGGCACAAACGGCATCGTGGCGGCAAGGGGCGTACGCAGCAGGAACAGCGAGCCATGGGCGAACAGCAAGAAAATCGCCGGCCAACGCGACACCAGGGGCTCGCTGCGGCCTCCCCAGAATTCATAGGCCGTGAACCACGTGTAGGTGGTGATGATGCCGCACGACAGCAGCACGCGCAGATTGAGGTTGTCGACGACGGTGGGGAAATGGCTGACGAAGAACCACATGACTGGGCCGGTGAGAACGTACACCGGCTGCGGCGCCCGATGGTCGAAGACGCGCGCGCCCGTCCAGGTGACGCCGAACGAGAGGAACAGGACGGCGTTGGCGAGATCGATCGAGACGAAGTCCGACACCGAACCATACATCCCGAACAGCGCGATCGACGCCGACCGCATCAGATGCGCGCAGCCCCACCAGGCCACGGCACGAATTTGCGTGTTCTGAGCCCACGCGAACAGGAGCAACAATCCCAGCAGCGCCTCGACGTAGATCGTGACCAGAAAAAGAGTATTGACGTCGAGCTTCATCTCGCTGTGGCCCACCAATACCGCCCGGAAACCCCGAGCGTCCCGACTGCAGCACTTAAATCAGGGGGGTAAAACAATGGGTGAAAGCGCCTATCCGGCGTCGCGAAAACCACCCCGATGGTTTCGAAAGTCCTGACGGATCCTTGCGCAGTTGACGCGAATTGAGCCCTATGCCCCGGTTGCCCCCGTGATGGCGCCCCAATTCGAAGACCCGGCACCTTCGCCTCGCCGCCGATGGGGATCACCGATATCCCGGGGCTACGGAAGGCTCCGTGCAAGCATTGAATTTCATCCCGCGATTGGCCGCGGCCCTGATCGATTTGCTGCCGACGAGCGCATCGACGTGCTGCGCAGGGCTCTCATGCTGACCACGCCCGACAGGGACTTCCTGGCCGAGGCCCACTAGGCCGGCCTCGAGATCACCCCGGTCGCAAGCGAGGATATCCAGAAGCTCGTGCAGCAGGTCTATGCGACACCGGTCGGGATCGCCCGCAAGGCGGCTGAGCTCCTGCAATGAGATGAGGGCCGTCGTCGAGGGCCGATGACGCGTCTGATCTCGCACGCACGATCTTGTCGGACGCGCAGGCGTCAACTAGGGTCGCTCCCCTCCCCCGCGCAGCCGGACCGCAACCGCTCATGCAAACGCGTAATGGAATTGTCGAAGCCATCGGCAACACGCCGTTGATCAAGCTCAAGCGTGCTTCCGAGGCGACCGGCTGCACCATCCTGGGCAAGGCCGAGTTCATGAATCCCGGCCAGTCGGTCAAGGATCGCCCGGCGCTGCAGATCATTCTGGAGGCCGAAAAGCGCGGCGAGATCAGGCCCGGCGGGCTGGTGGTCGAGAGCACGGCGGGCAATACCGGCATCGGGCTCGCGCTCGTCGCCAATGCCCGCGGTTATCGGACGCTGATCGTGATCCCCGAAACCCAGAGCCAGGAAAAGAAGGACATGCTGCGGCTGGCCGGCGCCGAGCTGGTGGAGGTGCCTGCGGTGCCTTTCAGCAACCCCAACAATTACCAGCATATCGGCGCCCGCATGGCGCATGAGCTGCGCCAGGCCGAGCCCAACGGCGTCGTTTTCGCCGACCAATGGAACAACCTCGACAACCGCAAGGCGCATTACGTCTCGACCGGGCCTGAAATCTGGCAACAGACCGACGGCAAGGTGGACGGCTTCATCTGTGCCGTCGGCACCGGCGGCACCCTTGCGGGCGTATCCGCCTATCTGCAGGAGAAGAAGCCCGGCATCGTGGTCGGCGTGGCCGATCCGAAAGGCGCCGCCATGTACAACCTCTTTGCCCATGGGGAAGCCAAAGTGTCGGAAGGCGGCTCCATCACGGAAGGCATCGGCCTTGGACGCATCACCCCGATCATCGAAAACATCAAGGTCGACAAAGCGTATTTGATTCCCGACGAGGAGGCCGTGCCGATCATTTTCGATCTGCTCGAGCACGAAGGCCTGTGCTTGGGGGGATCGAGCGGGATCAATGTGGCGGGCGCCATCCGCCTCGCCCGCGAGCTCGGTCCCGGCCATACCATCGTCACGATCCTGGCCGACTTCGGCACCCGCTATCAATCGAAGCTCTTCAATGCGGATTTCCTGCGCCAAAAGGGATTGCCGGTACCGCCGTGGCTGAAGCCGCAATCCAACCGGAAGGTGCCCTATGAATAAGGTGGCTGACGGAAAAGGTGTTCCATGAACAATGCACAATCCGCGACCAGTCGTTGGCTGGTCACCACGGACTGGCTCGCGGCGCGCCTGGGCGCGCCCGACCTCGTGGTGGTCGACGGCTCCTACTACATCCCCACCACCAAGCGCGACGCGGCGACCGAATACCTCGCCGGCCACATCGCGGGCGCGGTGCGCTTCGATATGGAAACCATCGCCGATCATGCGAATCCGCTGCCCCACATGCTGCCCGGCGCCGACGCGTTCGGCCGCGCGGTCGGCGCGCTCGGCATCGGCGATCAGGACACGATCGTGGTCTATGACGGGGCCGGCATGTTCGCGTCGCCGCGGGTGTGGTGGACCTTTCTGGTGTTCGGCGCGCAGAAGGTCTTCATCCTCGAGGGCGGGCTGCCAAAGTGGAAAGCGGAAGGCCGTCCGGTCGAGCCCGGGGCGGTCAGCCGCGCCCCACGCAGCTTCCGCGCCCACAAGATGCCGGCCGCGGTCGCTTCGCTCGCCGAGGTGCAGGCGGCGCTCGCCGGCAATGCCGTGCAGGTGGTCGACGTGCGGCCGGCCGACCGTTTTCGCGGCGAGGCGCCGGAACCGCGGGCGGGACTGCGCTGCGGCCACATGCCGGGCGCGCTGAATGTTCCCTACACGGCCCTGATCGAGAACGGCGCGCTCGCTTCACCCGAACGGCTCGCGCAAGCGCTTGCCGCCGGCGGCGTCGATCTCGAAAAGCCGATCATCGCGAGCTGCGGCTCGGGCGTCTCGGCGGCCGCGCTGTGGCTCGCCCTCGATTCGCTCGGCAAGGCGCCGAAGGCGCTTTATGACGGCTCCTGGGCGGAATGGGGATCGCGGCCGGATCTTCCGATCGAGCCGAAACCCAAGATCTGAAGCCCAATGACTGAAGCGTTGGCGGCTTGATACGCGGAGGCCTTGAAGCAAGCACTTCGGGCCGCGGTCGTCGTATGCGGTTTTTGTTGCGCGAGACTCCTTTACGTACATTCCGCAATTTCCGCGCTGTTGCATGAAAATCGTGCGCCCCGCCTCAGGGTTAACGATTCCCTTACCCAAGTTTGACCATCCTCAAACGGCACAGGCGTAACGTGCACCGAAGCGGCCACCGCGAAGCTCAGCCATGACGCAAGCCAAATCCGGTTCGGACAAGCCGCTTGGATGGCTCGCTGGCCAAGACGGCCTCGCATTGCGGCTGATCATTCCGGTGCCGATCGCGATCGTCGTCGCGGTGGTGGCGATCTGGGCGGCCGTGCCGCGGATCGTCGACAGCATGGCCATGTCCGACGCTGTTCTCGCCAACCAGCAGGTTGCCGCCGAGTTCAAGGCCATCCGCGCCTACTACACGGAAAGCGTCGTCAACAAGGTCATCAAGGGCGGCGTCTTCCAGGCCAACGTCGATCACAAGAACAATGACAAGGTCATACCGCTGCCGGCGACCTTCCTGCACGACATGGGCACGGCCCTCAAGGACCGGGATACGACCGTCACCTTGTTCAGCCCATATCCATTTCCCGGCCGCAAGGATCGCAAGCTCGACGACTTTCAACAGCAGGCCTGGACCTTTCTGACCGCGCATCCGGACGAGACCTTTACGCAATCCGAGGTCCGCGACGGCAAGCATGTCGTGCGCGTCGCAGTCGCCGACACGATGTCGGCTCAATCCTGCGTCAACTGCCACAATTCCGATGCGCGATCGCCGAAGACCGACTGGAAGCTCGGCGACGTGCGTGGCGTGCTCGAAGTCTCCTCCGTCATCGACGCCCAGCTCGCCCATGGGGCGACGCTGAGCCACCTGATGGTGTTCGGCACCGCGCTGATCGGGCTACTGCTGCTCGGCATGACCATGCTGGTGACCCGCAGCCTGACCAAGCCGCTGCGCGGGATGGTCCGTGACATGGGCAAGCTCGCCGCTGGGGACTTCGCCTTGGTGCTGCCGGGCCTGGGCCGCGGCGACGAGATCGGCGCCATGGCGGCGGCGGTCGAGCAGTTCAAGATCAAGACCATCGAGCGCGCACGCCACGATGCCGAGCAAGAGGAGGCGGGTCGGCGCGCGACCACGGCTCAACGCCGCACGGAGCTGCACCAGCTGGCGGACGGGTTCGAAGCGGCCGTCGGCGAGATGGTCACGGCGGTCGCATCCCTGTCGCGGGAGTTGGAAGGCACCGCCGACACATTGACCAACAATGCCGACAGCACGCGGCAATTGTCGATCTCCGTCGCAAATGCCTCGGACGAGGCCTCGCTCAACGTCAAATCGGTCGCGCAGGCAACGCAAGAATTGACCACCTCGGTTTCCGAAATCAGTGCGCGCGCCCACGAATCGAGCCGCATCGCCGGCGACGCGGTCCGCCAGGCCGAGCAGACCGACGACCGCATCGCCGCTCTGTGGAAGGCGGCTTCGCGCATCGGCAACGTCGTCAAGCTGATCACGGATATCGCCGAGCAGACCAATCTGCTGGCGCTCAATGCCACGATCGAGGCGGCGCGCGCCGGCGACGCCGGCAAGGGTTTCGCGGTGGTGGCCTCCGAGGTCAAGACGCTCGCGACCCAGACTGCGAAGGCGACCGAGGACATCCGCTCGCTGATCGCGGAGATGCAGGCGGCAACCGGCGAATCCGTCAATGCCATCAAGGAGATCGGCGCCACGATCGGGCGCATCTCCGAGATCGCGACCGCGATCGCGGCCGCCGTCGAGGAGCAAAGCGCGGCCACGGTGGAAATCGCCCGCAACGTCGAGCAGGCCGATCGAAGCACGTCGCGCGTCGCCGCCAATATCGGCGACGTCAACCGCGCCGCGACCGAAACCAGCAGCGCCTCGAGTCAGGTGCTCACGTCCGCCAAGCTGCTCTCCGGCGAAGGCAGCAAGTTCAAGCTGACGGTCGAGAAATTCCTCAAGACCGTTCGCGCCGCGTAATACGGCGCCATGACGACAATTCCCAGCTGAAAACCGATTGTCTTGCTTCGAGCCCGGATCCGCAACGGACCATTGCCGGGTCTTCGTCTAGGCCTACGAGATGCGAATGACGTAGCTCTGCTTGCTACTCAAAGTGGACAGGCGCGACGGTTTTTGACGTGGATCAAAAACGTAACGGGGTAATCATGTTTCTAATTGAATTAGGAGGATGCCAGCAATGAAAATTATCACAGCGTTTATCAAGCACTTCAAGGTTGACGATGCTTGCCAGGCCCTATCGAAGCTTGACATCACCGGAATAACTATCACTGAGGTCAAAGGCCTTGGTCGTCCGAGGGGTACCGAGTTCTTCCCCGGAGCCGAATCGGTCCTGAATTTTCTGCCAAGAATCCGCCTGGAGGTCGCGGTCGCGAGCGACCAGGTCGAAAAGACGGTCGCTGCAATCAAGGCGGCCGTTCGCACAGGGCAAATCGGGGATGGCAAGATTTTCGTGACCCCGTTGGAACATGCGGTAGACATTCGAACAGACGAGACGGATTCTCAGACGATCTAGCTGCTGATCCCGGTCGGCGTTTATGCCGGGCGGGAAGCGGCTAACGGCAGACCCCAACCCCCTGGGACAATTTGGCTCCTGCTGTTTCGATGAAGAATAGGATCACAAGCTATTTGATCCATCAATGCAGGATCTGGCTCAGGAACAGCTTCGTTCGCTCGTGCTGCGGATTCGAGAAAAAAGCCTCGGGCTCGTTGACCTCGATAATTTGACCGGCATCCATCAGAATCATGCGCGTGGCGGCCTGTCGCGCAAAGCCCATCTCGTGGCTCACCACCACCATGGTCATGCCATCCAGGGCGAGCGCCACCATGGTGTCGAGCACCTCGCGGACCATTTCGGGGTCGAGCGCCGAGGTCGGCTCGTCGAACAGCATGATCTTGGGCTGCATGCACAGCGCCCGGGCGATGGCGACCCGCTGCTGCTGCCCGCCGGAGAGCTGCGCCGGATACTTGCTCGCCTGCTCGGGGATGCGCACGCGCTCAAGATTGTGCCGGGCGATCGCTTCGGCTTCCTTTTTCGGCATGCGGCGGACCCAAACCGGGGCCAGCATGCAGTTCTCCAGCACGGTCAGATGCGGAAATAGATTGAAGTGCTGAAACACCATGCCGACTTCGCGGCGGATTTCGTCGATCTTCTTGAGATCGTCGGTCAGCTCCACGCCGTCGACGATCACACGCCCCCGCTGCCAGCTCTCGATGCGGTTGATGCAGCGCAGCAGCGTCGACTTCCCGCCGCCCGAGGGGCCACAGACCACGATGCGCTCGCCCCGCATGACCTGCAGGCTCACATCGCGCAGCACGTGGAAGGCGCCGAACCACTTGTTGAGGCCGACGATCTCGATCGCCACCTCGTTGCGCGTGGTACGGATGTCCGCCGCCTCGCCGAGCGGACCGATCGATGGTTGCTGAACGTCGTTACTCATTGTCCCGCCCGGTTATATATCCTGATGCTGGCCAGTGATATCCGCTCAGCGATCCTGCTTAGCGCGCGCGCAACCGTTGCTCCGTGAACATGGCATAGCGCGACATCGCGAACGAGACCACGAAATAGATGATCCCCGCAAAGGCAAAGCCGGTGAACAGTGTCGCCGGTGTCGCCCAATTGGGATCGGAGAAGGAGGCTCGCAGCTGCCCGAGCAGGTCGAAGATCGCCACGATCAGCACCAGCGTGGTGTCCTTGAACAGCGCAATGAACGAGTTGACGAGGCCGGGGATGACCAGTCGCAGGGCTTGCGGCAGGATGATCAGGCCCATCATGCGCCAGTAGCCCAGACCAAGCGCCATCGCGCCTTCGAATTGCCCACGCGGGATCGCCTGCAAGCCCGCACGCACCACTTCCGCCAGATAGGCGGCCGAAAACAGGATGACGCCGATGAGCACGCGCAGCAGCCCGTCGATCTTCCAATTGCCCGGCAGGAACAGCGGCAACATGTAGGTGGCGAAAAACAACACCGTAATCAGCGGCACGCCCCGCCAGAACTCGATGAAGACCACGCTGGCGCTTCGCACCACCGGCAGGTCGGAGCGGCGCCCGAGCGCCAGCAGGATGCCGAGCGGCAGGGAGCCGACGATGCCGGTGAAGGAAATGACCAGCGTGACCAGGAGCCCGCCCCAAAGCCTCGTTTCCACCTCCGGCAATCCGAACACACCGCCCACCAGCAGAACGCCGGCCACCAGGGGAAAGACGCCGAAAAACAGGACTGCGTTCAAAGTCTTGTGCGGAACACGCGGAACCAGCAGCGGTGCCAGGAGCAGCGCGCCAAACCCGTACACCAGATTAGGGCGCCAGCGCTCGCTTGCCGGATAGAATCCATACATGAGCTGATCGAATTTCGCCCAGATGAACGGCCAACAGGCCCCGACATCATGGCCGACCGTCTCCGCCAGGCAGTCGGTGCGCTCGGTGCCGCGCCAAACGGCGTCGAGCAGGAGGAATCTCAGCGTCGGCCACGCCAAGGCGGCCAAGCCGACGATGCCCAGCACCGTCAATGTCGCGTTGCCGAAGCTGTTGAACAACCGCTCGCCGATCCAGCCGAGCATGCTGGCCCGCACGTGCGGCGGCTCCGCCGGCGCGATCATCTCGTCGCGCACGAAACCCGATGGAGCGGTCGTGGTCATGGCATGCTCACCGATCGATCAATCGTACGCGGGAATTGTACAAATTCATCAGGACGCTGGTGACGAGCGAAAGCGCGAGATAGACCGCCATGGTAATGGCGATGATCTCGATGGCTTGACCGGTCTGGTTGAGGGTGGTGCCGGCAAATACCGCGAACAAGTCGGGATAGCCGATGGCGACCGCCAGCGAGGAATTCTTCGTCAGGTTGAGATATTGATTGGTGAGCGGCGGCACGATGATCCGCAGCGCCTGCGGGAGGAGGATGAGCCGCAAGAGTTGCCCGCGCCGCAATCCGAGCGCCAGCCCGGCCTCGGTCTGGCCGCGCGGGACCGCCAGAATGCCCGCCCGCACGATCTCGGCGATAAACGAGGCCGTATAGATCGTCAGCGCGGCCAGCAACGCCAGGAATTCCGGAATGATCCGCGTGCCGCCGACGAAGTTGAAGCCTTGGATGCGCGGCAGATCCGCGTCGATCGGCAGGCCCGCCGCGACGAAGGTCACAAGCGGCAGGCCGACGACGAGCGCCGCCGCCTTCCACAGGACCGGGACACTGCGTCCGCTGCGCTCGCGCAGCCGTTTTGCCCAGAGCCCGAGCGCGATGGCCGCCAGCACGCCGAGGCCGAAAGCCGCGGCGACATAGACAAATCCCTCGGCCGGCCGCAGCGCCGGCACCACGAAGCCGCGATTGTTGATGAAGATGGTGCCGAAAATCGAAAGACTCTGACGCGGTCCCGGCAGCGTGCTGAGCACCGCCAAGTACCAGAACAGGATTTGGAACAAGAGCGGAAGATTGCGAATGAGCTCGACGTAGCCGCCCGCAATGCGCGCCACCAGCCAGTTGGACGACAGCCGTCCGATCCCAATGGCAAAGCCGAGCAAGGTCGCGAGCACGATCCCGATTCCGGAGACCAGCAGCGTGTTGAGGAGACCGACCACGAAGGCGCGGCCATAAGTGTCGGTCTCTTCAAACGCGATCAGCGAGAGATTGACGCCGAAGCCGGCGGTGTTGCTGAAAAAGCCGAGCCCGCTCGCGATATTGCGGGCGCCGAGATTGGCCGCCGCATTGACGGCGAACTGGTAGCCGAGCCAGGCCACCGTCAGCACCAGCGCGAGCTGGTAGAGAGCGCTGCGGACTTTCGGGTTGTAGACGAGCGCGACTGGCGGCGGTGCCTCTACGCCGTCGTCACCGGATGGGCGGCGCATACTGGATGCCGCCCTTGGTCCACAGCCGGTTGAGGCCGCGGCTGATGCCGAGCTTCGACCCGGTCCCCACATTGCGATCGAACACTTCGCCGTAATTGCCGACGTGCTTGACGATGCGCACGACCCAGTCCTTGGTCAGCCCGAGCTGCTCGCCGTAGGCGCCTTCGGTTCCCATGAGCCGCTTGATCTCCGGTTGCGGCGACTTCATGGCTTCGTCGACCGTCTTCGACGACACGCCCAGCTCCTCGGCATCGAGCATGGCGAACTGCACCCATTTCACGACCGCGAGCCACTGGTCGTCGCCGCGGCGAACCGCCGGCGCGAGCGGCTCCTTGGAGATGATCTCGGGCAGGATCACGTGATCGTTGGGAGCGCTGAGCTTGAGCTTCTCGGCATAGAGCTGCGAGACATCGGTGGTGAAGGCGTCGCAGCGGCCGGCTTCGTAGGCCTTCACGGTCTCGTCCGCCGTCACAAAGGCGGTGATCTCGTATTTCATGCTGTTGGAGCGGAAGTAGTCGGCGACGTTGAGCTCGGATGTCGTTCCGGTTTGCGCACAGACCGAAGCGCCGTTGAGCTCGAGCGCTGAGTTGACCTTGAGGGACTTGCGCACCATGAAGCCTTGGCCGTCGTAATAGTTGACGGCGGCGAAGCTGATGCCGAGCGAGGAATCGCGCGACGACGTCCAGGTCGAATTGCGCGCCAGCACGTCGATCTCGCCGGCCTGCAGCGCCGTAAAGCGGTCCTTGGCGGAGAGCGGCGAGAACTTGACCTTGCTCGGATCGTTGAAGACCGCCGCCGCGATCGCGCGACACACATCGACGTCGAATCCGGTCCAGTTTCCCTTGTCATCCGGGCTGGAGAATCCCGGCAGGCCCTGGCTCACGCCGCACACCAGCGAACCGCGATCCTGCACCTTCTTGAGCGTCTGGGCGGAACTTGCCGCCACCGACAAGCCAAGCGCCAAGCCGGCGCCGAGCATGGTCGTGCCGAACATCGTGACTACGCGTTTCATGATACCGCCCCTTATGGCCTTGATGATCCGTGCTGGGTCCCGCGGAATATGCCTTCAGGCTGTCCGCACCCCACTGTTTGGCAAATTCGCGCACCGTCCGCCGCAGCCAACCGGCCCCGCTCGCGGTCGGGACGCCATCTGAGGACGATACCGCACGGCGGTCAAGGGGTTGACGTTTCGAGCCAATGACCCTGTAGAGCATTTTCAGGAAAATGCCCGTGTGCCAATAGTGTACCTAGACTGTCGAACCGCCACCGTAGAATTAGAACCACGCATGGACCCATGACGAGCGACCCCCAAGGCAAGCCATCCCACCCGCCGGCCCGAACTGCGACACGCCTCGTGAACGGCGGCCGCGACCCGTCTGCGCATCACGGCTTCGTCAATCCGCCGGTCTACCACGCCTCCACCGTTCTCTATCCGAGTGCAGAGGAGTTTCTCGCCCACCGCGGCCGCTACCAGTATGGCCGGCGTGGCACGCCGACGTCGGAGGCCCTGGCCGACGCGCTCGCGGCGCTCGAGGGCGAGGGTTGCGCCGGAGTAGCTCTGCTGCCCTCCGGCCTGGCCGCGGCTTCGGTCGCGCTCCTGTCGGTCTTGCAGGCCGGCGACCACGTCCTGGTCACCGACACCGTCTATCTTCCCACGCGAAAATTCTGCGACAGCGTGCTGGCGCGCTATGGAATCACTACGAGCTATTATGACCCGCTCATCGGCGAGCGCATCACCGCCCTGATCGAACCCAACACGCGCGCGGTCTTCGTAGAATCGCCGGGATCCCTGTCATTCGAGATGCAAGACGTGCCGGCGATCACGGCCGCGGCCCACGCCAAGGGCGCAGTCGTGCTGATGGACAACACCTGGGCGAGCCCGCTCTATTTCCGCGCCTTCGACAAAGGCGTCGATCTGTCGATTCAATCCGGCACGAAATATATCGGTGGCCATTCCGATGTGATGCTCGGGACCGTGTCGGCCAACCTTGCGACCTGGCCGCTTCTGCGCGAAATCGTCCAAGCCATGGGACTTTGCGTGGGACCTGACGATATGTATTTGGGCCTGCGTGGGCTGCGCACCATGGGGGTGCGGCTGGCACAGCACTACGCGTCGGGCATCAAGGTGGCGCGGTGGCTCGCCGGCCGGCCCGAGGTCGCCCGCGTGCTGCATCCCGCGCTCGAAGGTGATCCCGGCCATGCCATCTGGCAGCGCGACTATTCCGGCGCTTGCGGCCTCTTCAGCATCGTGCTCCAGCCTGCCCCGCAGGCGGCCGTGAACGCGTTTCTCAATGCACTGACCTTGTTCGGCATCGGCGCCTCATGGGGCGGATTCGAGAGCCTCGCCATTCCGTTCGATTGCGCCACCATGCGGTCGGCGACCGCTTGGGCACCCGGCGGACCGACGGTGCGGTTCCATATCGGGCTCGAAGACGTCGACGATCTGATCGGCGATCTCGAGCGCGGCTTCGCCGCGCTGGCGGCGGCGCGCTGATTCCCGGACGCGAGAACGAATCCGCCATTCTCCGCACAATCGTCCAAAATTGGACCCACACTATTGGTCCCGCCCTTTGGATCCACGATGGCGCGGATTCGTGCGGCCGGTCGCCCGCGCCACCATCATCACGAAAGCGTGAAGAGGGTAACAGAAACGCTTCAGCCACCGAATGAACCCTTAGGCGATCCGACGGGCGACCGCGATGACATCTTCGACGCAATCCTCCACAAGACGCAATCCTCCACAAGACGCAATCCTCCACAAAATGTCCGATGACATGGCCGTGACGACACGCCGAAAATGGCCGCGCATCGTCATTTCGGACCTTCCGCTCCGGCCAGGCACACGAAAGCAGCACGCATGAGCAAGCCCTTGCGAATGGGCGATGCACCGCTACCGTCCTGTGGCATCGCCGTGATGGCAAAGGCTTCGATCCCGGGCCGGACCAAGACCCGATTGGTGCCGCCCTTGACCTTCGAGGAAGCCGCCGCCTTCAACACCGCGTTCCTGCAAGATGTAGCCGCCAATATCCTCACCGCAGCGAGCCGAATGAACATTTCGGGCTACATGGCGTTTGGACCGCCGGAGTCGGCTGCATTCTTCAAAGCCATACTCCCGCCCGACATTCGTCTCGTCGAATCCTGGCTGCCGAACTTCGGCGACTGCCTGCTCAACGCCATCACACGTCTTTTCGCATTGGGTCACGAAGCCGCGGTGGTGCTGAATGCGGACAGCCCGACGCTGCCGACCTCGCTCCTGGTCGAGACGGCGAGCATCCTCGCGCGCCCGGGCGACCGTGCCGTCATCGGACCGTCAACGGACGGCGGTTACTATTTGCTGGGCCTGAAAGCCACCCACCGACGCTTGTTCGCGGACATCGACTGGAGCACGGAGCGCGTTGCCCGACAAACGATGGAGCGGGCGCGCGAGATCGGATTGCCGCTTCATATCTTGCCGGCCTGGTACGACGTCGATGAGCTGGAGGCTCTCAGGCTTCTGCAAGCCGAGCTCTGCGAGGGCCGATCCTTTGCCGCAGACCTGCAATCGCACCAGGCACCGAGGACCGCCGAACTGATGCGGGCCCTGCTCGCCGGCACGGATTTGGCGGCCCGCCTCGCTATCGCCCCGGCTCGCTCCGTCGAAAAGGTCGGCGGGTGATGCAGAAGGCGGGAATTGTCTGGATCCTGGCGGGCTTCGCCGCCGCGCTGCTGGTGCTGTGCGGTTTTGGAGCCGCCGCGCTGTGGCGTGGCGATCATTCCATGGCCGGCCTGATCGCCGTCATCCAGATGCCGATCTATGCGGTTGCCGCCTGGCTCGTGATCGGCAAGTCGACCGGAAGATGGCCGAAGATCGCCCCGCTCACCGGGCGCGCCGCGCTCGCCGGCATTCTCCTGGTCGGCCTCGCGATGCGGTTGATCCTTTTGCCGAGCCCGCCCGCCTCCGGCGATATCTATCGCTACATCTGGGACGGCCGCGTCCAGGCGGCCGGGATCAATCCCTACCGCTACCTGCCGGCCGACGAGGCGCTGCAGGCGCTGCGCGACGAAGCGATCTATCCAAACATCAATCGTGCCAGCTACGCCCCCACAATCTACCCGCCGGTAGCCGAGCTGGTGTTTTTCGCCGCCACGCGCATTTCCGAGACCACGATCTTCATGAAGACCGTCATGATCGGGTTCGAGGGAATTGCTGTCTGGGCGATCCTGCAGTTGCTGGCCGCGCGCGGCCTGCCATCGACGCGTGTTCTTCTTTATGCGTGGCACCCCTTGCCGGTGTGGGAATTCGCCGGCGACGGCCATGTGGATGCCATGGCGATCGCATTTCTGCTGCTGGCGTTCGTGGCGGCCGATCGCCGGTCGCCGGTTTTCGCCGGCATGGCGCTCGCGGCGGGCGTCCTGGTCAAATATTTTCCGGCTGTGGCCGGACCGGCGATCTGCAAACGATGGGATTGGCGATTGCCGGCGGCCTTCACGGCGTCAGTTGCGATTCTGTATCTGCCGTATCTCGGCGCCGGGACCAAGGTCTTCGGCTTTCTGGGCGGCTATGTGGCCGAGGAGGGCTTCGAGCGGGGCTCCGGCATATTCTTGTGGCAGCTTGCCGGCACCATCCTGCAGCTGCCCGAGCATGCCTTCGCGTTCTACTTTCCGCTGGCCGCCGTCGTGATGGCCGGCCTCGGGCTTGCGGCGGTCGGGCTGCGGCGGGAGCCGAAGGCCGATCTGGCCGCCGCCATGGTGCTCGCCGTCACGTTCGTGGTTTTGTTCTCGCCGCACTATCCGTGGTATTTCGCCTGGCTGATCCCGTTCATCTGCGTCTATCCACTCGCAGCCGTGATCTATCTGAGCTGCGCGGCGAGCTATCTGCATCTGCAGATCGCGGCTTGGCCGCCCAGCCTCGGCGACGGGCTGCTGCTGTATGGCGGCTTTGCTCTCATTCTGGTCGGAGAGCTCGCGGTCCGCCGATTCATCAAAAAGGAAGAAGTGCATGGCGACGCCGTCCCTGCCTGAGCGCCCGGTCGACCCGCGCCGCTATTTCGAGAGTGTCGACGATCGGCGCGATATCCTGCCCGATCGCAAGCCGGTTTGCCTGTATCTGGAAACGACCAACCGCTGCAACCTGCTCTGCACCACCTGCCCGCGCACCTATGAGGAGCTCGAGCCTCCCGCCGACATGAGCTGGAAATTGTTCACCTCGATCGTCGATCAGGTGCCGGGGCTCGAACGAGCTGTTCTGCATGGCGTCGGCGAGCCCATGCTGGTCAAGCACCTGCCGAAAATGGTCCGCTATCTCAAGGACCGCGGCACCTACGTCCTGTTCAACACCAACGGCACGGTCCTCAACGAGCGCAACGGCCGCGCCCTCATCGCGGCCGGTCTCGACGAGCTGCGGGTCTCGTTGGATGCGGCGACCGAGAAATCCTACATCGCGGTGCGCGGCAAGAATTACTTCAAGCGGATTCTAAAGAACATCCGCGCCTTCCGCGATCTGCAGGAGCGCGAGGGCAACGACCGGCCACGCGTCTCGGTCTGGCTCACCGGATTGAGGGAGACGATCGCCGAATTGCCGGAATTCGTGCAGGTGGCAGCCTCGATCGGCGTCAAGGAGGTCTATCTCCAGCGTCTGGTTTTCTTCAACCAGGAAGCCATCGGCCTCGCGCGGCCCGACCAAGCGCTCTACGACAAGATGAGCCGTGAGGAGGCCGCCGCCATCGATGCCGCCGCGGCCTTGGCACATTCGCTTGGAATGATGTTCAGCGCATCGGGGGCTGCCTCCGAGCCGGGCTCGAGCCTCAAGCGCAAGGACGGCGACTCGCCCTGGTCCATGTGCCGCCGTCCCTGGACCGTCATGTACTTCACCGCGAACGGGCGCGCCCTGCCCTGCTGCATCGCGCCGTTCTCGCAGCGCGGCTATGAGAATTACACGCTGGGCGACGCCACCCGGCAGACGCTGCGCGAAATCTGGAACGGCGAAGCCTATGGCTCGTTTCGCGATGCGCTCTTGTCCGACCAGCCGCCGGCCGCTTGCGCCGGCTGCGGCCTGCGCTGGAGTCTTTAAGTCATGCTGGCGGTTCCCGAACATGCGAGCCCCTTTCCTGCGGCACCCGGTGCATCGCGGGTCGTCGTCGCCATACCGGCGCTGAACGAGGAGGCCTCGATCGCAGACGTCGTTGCCGGTATTGCGCGCGCGGGCGCGAGCCGCGTCATCGTCGCCGACGGCGGCAGCAGCGATGCGACGGCGGCGCGGGCCGCAAGCGCCGGCGCACAGGTGATCGCGGCCGGCAAGGGCTACGGCCGCGCTTGCTGGCAGGCCACGCAGGCGGCGAAAGACGCCGAAATCATGGTCTTCATGGATGGTGACGGCGCCGACGATCCGATGAGCCTCGCCGCGCTGATTGCCCCAATTCGCTCGGGCGCATACGATTTCGTGATCGGATCGCGTGCGCGCGGCCAGCGCGAGCCCGGCAGCATCGCCTGGCATCAGATCGCGGCCGGAATGATCGCCGGCTGGGCTATGCTGGCGCTCTATGGCGTGCGCTATACGGATATGTGCGCATTTCGGGCCATTCGCCGCCAGCCCCTGTTGGATCTCGGCATGCGCGAGATGGGCTATGGTTGGAACATCGAAATGCAGATGCGCGCCGCGCGCAGCGGATTGCGCATTCTTGAAATACCTGTTCCGTATCATTGCCGAACCGGCGGCACCTCGAAGGTGGCCGGCAGCCTGCCCGGGACCCTGCGGGCGGGCCTGCGCATCCTGACGACCTTCTGCCGGGTCGCGACCCGGCCGACCCCGGATCGCCGCGCCGCCCGCGCACATGAGGATGCCGATGCTTGATGAGCTCACGTCTCTCGTGCGCGATTGCGCAGCCAGAATACCGCACGCATCGATGACCGCGCTGTTGCGTCCCGCCTTGCTGACGCTGTTCCTGGCCGCCGCGCCCGCGGCGCAGGTCCAGGCCCAGACCAGCCCGCCAGAGGTTGCAACGGCGTCGCCCGCGCAGGCGGCGACCCATCCGGTCCGCGTCGCGGATTTGATCGATCTCCCGATCGTGGACGAAAACAAGTCGACCATGGGGCGCGTCCGCGCCGTGGTTCGAACCGGCGAGGGAAAAGTCCAGCTGTTGCTGCCGCTCGGCGGGCTATTCGGATTTGGCGAACGCCTGGTGCCGATCCCGATCGAGAGCGTCGCCCTGACCGGGCCGCAGGTCACGGTGGTGGACATGCCGCCCGACCGCTTTCAAAAATCGGCGACCTGGTACGGATCCAACAGCGAGGCGCTCGCCGCCGCTGAGACTATTTCGGTCAGCAGGCGCTGATCGCGACCAATCAAGAGGACGGCCAGCATGGCTGAAACCGCAGACCAAAGACCAACCGCCGGCGCGGCGTCGGTTCGCCTCAAGCCCCTGCATCCGCTGGGCTTGCGGATCATGCACTGGACCAATGCGGTTGCGATCATCATCATGATCTGCAGCGGCATCAAGATCTACGGCGACTCGCCGATCTTCAGCTGGCTCTCCTTCCCCAACGCCCTGACGCTCGGCGGCGATCCCGACGTCGCCTTTCGGTTCCACGGCAATGCCGGCCAGAGCGGCGCGCTGCAATGGCATTTCCTCGGCATGTGGATCGTCGTGATCAACGGATTGGCCTATCTGATCTATGGCATCGTCACCGGGCGGCTGCGCCGCATGTTGCTGCCGATCCGTCCGCGCGAGATCATCGCCACCATCCGCGACGCCATGCGCTTTCATCTGAGCCACGACGATCTCACGGTCTACAACGGGGTGCAGAAGCTGCTCTACGTCGGCATCATCCTGATCGCCATCGTCGAGGTGCTGGCTGGGCTCGCGATCTGGAAGCCGGTGCAGTTTTCCGGCTTGGCCTGGTACTTCTACAGCTTCCAAGGCGCCCGCCTGGTGCATTTTTTCGGCATGGCCGCGATCGTCGGCTTCCTGGTGATCCATGTCTTGCTGGCCCTGCTGGTGCCGCGAACATTGCTGGCCATGATCACCGGGGGCCCGCGCGTCGCCAGCGGCCGATCCGCTCCCTCGCCAACGAAACTCGCACATCAACCCGGAGAATGACCATGAGCATTCGTCCGCCGACCGGATCGCAGTTCCGTCCCGCCAAGGCGATCGATCAAGCCCTGTTGAACGAGAACAAGGCGCTCGTCGAGCGGATCGATCGCCGCAAGGTGTTGCGCGGATCGCTCAGCCTCGGCGCCCTGACACTGCTGGGCGGCTGCGACGTGACCGATACCGATGCCATGCAGAACGTGCTCACAGCCGTCTCGGCCTGGAACGATCGCGCCCAGACCCTCTTGTTCGATCCAAACCGACTGGCGCCCACCTTTACCGAGGCCGAGGTGCTCAAGCCGCCACGCTTCAATGCCTATTACCCGCTCGCCGACATCAGCTCGATCGACATGGCCACCTGGAAGCTCGAGCTGGGCGGTCTCATTTCCGACAAGCGGCCGCTGACCGCGTCGCAAATCTACGCGATGCCGGAGCAGGAGATCATCATCCGGCACGTCTGTGTCGAAGGCTGGGACTATATCGGGCAATGGTCGGGGGTGAATCTGCGGCGCTTCCTCGAGACCGTCGGCGCCGACCTGACCGCCAAATACGTCGCCTTCCGCTGCTACGACGATTATTACGGCAGCATCGACATGGCGACGGCGCTGCATCCGCAGACCATCTTGGCGACCCGCTATGCCAAGGATTTTCTCGGCGAGCCGTTCGGCTATCCGCTGCGGCTTCGCACCGCCACCAAGCTCGGATTCAAGAATCCAAAATGGCTCACCGCAATCGAGGTGACCAACAACTATCCGGGCGGCTATTGGGAGGATCGCGGCTTCAATTGGTTCAGCGGCATGTGAAACCCAGGCTGCGGCCAGACATTTTAGAAGCTGAACACGGCGCCGAGGTCGATACCCTGTGCCCAGAAGTCGGAACCATCGAGGCGCGGCGCCGGGCGGCTCGCCCCCACCAGGGCTCCCGGTGGGATTTGGCTGGCGTTTATTCCGGTATCGATCACATTGCCCGGGCGCACGACGTTGCTCCAGAACAGAAAATCATAGCCCGCATGAAAGCGGAACTGCGGTGTAACCTGATAGCCGAGCTTGAGGGCCAGTTCCGGCACGGCCGCAAAACGAGTCTGGCTGAAGGTGCCCATATTGCTCGGCAAGGCGAGCAGCCCGCCCGGCGAAGTGACCGGAGCGCCGCCGCCGGCCGCGATGGTCGTTGAACCATTGATCTGCGCGGTACTGTAGTTTGCACCCACCGCCACCTTGCCGAACCATTCCAAGCTCCAGGCGCCGTAGCGCGATTCCCCGGTCAGGCCCAGGTCAAGGCCGTTGAAATCATTGGTGGTGGCGAACTGATCGGTGATGGCGGCCGTGAACGGCCCGATGCCCGCGACGTTGCCCTGTTGATTTGTGTCAATCGACAAGTCGTCGGATGCACGTAGGTGTCGGTATCCGACCAATGCGCTGATACGCCCCGCGCAACTCGCGCAAACCTCCTTGCGGAATACGACACCGGCGCCCCACAAGTGGGAGGTTTCGCTGATCGCAATCTGCCCGCTGCCGATGACGGGAGACGCAACGATCAGCGAATCCTGCAGGCCTGTCTGCACGTTGAAAAAGGGCCGCACCAAGACCGAGCTGCCGTTCGAGCTGGCATTGAAGCCGGTGGACACGTCCTGCAGTCCGAAGAAGCTGCCCTCGATGCCCCAGCCATGCTGCGGATCGAACCAGTAACCCGCCTTGATCTGTCCCCCGGAGCGCCAGCGATCGTTGACGGCCGCGTCGCCGAACAGCACGGCAGTGCCGGGGGCGCCGAGGTTGCCGGTGCTCACCAGCGCCGGAAGCTTGTCGCCTTTGACTGTCCAAAGCAGGTAATCAGCCTCGATCCAAAACGGGCTGGCGACCGGCTTCGGGGGTGCCTTCGCCTTCACCCGCATATCGGCGGCGACGGCCGGGGCGCTCACACCACAGGCACCGAGCAACGCCGCCGCAAGAAAAAGCATTCTCATGGTCGTCCCACCTGCGCCCGATTCCAGCGGAGATCACCCGCCCCTTGGGCAGTAGGATTCCATTTCGACCGCAACGGCAAGGCGGCGGGCAGAAATGAGGCGGTGTTGTTCTTCGGGTGTTGCGATTCTGCCACAATCCGGGTCCGGCGCAGACCATCCCGGCGACTCCGCGGTCAATCGCTGCTCTTGGGCCGGCGCTCCCGGAAGATGAGCATGATGTTGCGCACGTAGACGATGGTGGCCAGCCCCTGGCCGAAGATGATCACCGGCTCGCGTTTCACCAAGCCGTAAGTCAGCGTCATCAAGCCGCCGCCGACCGAAAACACCCAGAAGGCGAACGGAATCACGCTCCTGCCGGCGCGTTCACTGGAAATCCACTGCACCAGGAAGCGCGCCGCAAAGAGAAGTTGCGCCATCAGGCCGAAGACGAGCCAGAAGTCGAACTTGTCGACGAAGACTTCGTGGAAATAGGCGCCCAACTCGGTGCCGATCTTGATGAGCATCAGCGGATCTCCGCAGCCTTCGGCACGCGCTTGCGGCGCCGGATCAGCCACCACACGCCGGCGAGGTCGAGGATGCCGATCCACAGCCGATCCCACATGCCGTAATTCGATGCGCCCTGACGGCGCAGCCGGTCGACCACGTCGACATATCCGATCTCATGGCCCTCGCGCCGCACCAGCGCCGGCAGGAACCGGTGCAGCCCGTCGAAATAGGGCAGCGCGAGAAAGACATCGCGACGAAACGCCTTGAGGCCGCAGCCGCTGTCGCGGGTGCCGTCGCGCAGGATGGCACCGCGCACCGCATTGGCGATGCGCGACTGCAGCTTCTTGAAGCTCGTGGCCTTGCGGCCCACGCGCTGGCCGGCAATCAACCCGACCCCCGGCGCGCCGGCCTCGAGCGACGCGATCAGCGCGGGAATGAAGGCTGGATCATTTTGTCCGTCGCCGTCGAGCGTGACCACGACCGAGGCCCGGGCCTGGATCACCCCGGTGCGGATCGCCGCCGATTGCCCGCACGATGCCGCATGCCTGATCGCACGCAACCATGGACGGCTCGCCATCAGGGCACGCAACTGCTCCGGCGTCGCGTCGATCGAGCCGTCGTCCACATATACGATCTCGAAACGTCCATCCGCCGCGAGCGCGGCTTCGATCTCGGCCACCAACGGCGCGATGTTACCGGCCTCGTTCTTGACCGGAATCACGATCGAAACGGCCGGTGTCTCGCCTTCACGCGAGCGCGTCTCGCTCATGTTGGGGTCCTGCCCTGGATGAAATCGCGCGAGCTTCTTATGCAGCCGGAAACTGCCGTGCAACCGTCTTGAGACGCGCCAACGAGGGTCCCGGCAGCGCCCGCACGCCGCCGTCGCGGTCGATCACGAAGCCCAGGCGTCGCGCCGCGAACCAATCGCGCACCAGCAGCGCGCCGAGCGTCCCCACGATGGCGCCGGCAATGACATCGCTCGGATGGTGCGCCAATACGATGACCCGGCTCGCCGCGATGATCAGCGCATAGACCAGCA